>Ga0310123_10002258_pt1 | contig 15440 bp, 12 predicted proteins | sample CB6_AW_1057_MG_FD_203505 | JGI IMG/M metagenome (GOLD analysis project Ga0310123, IMG submission 203505) | Marine microbial communities from Western Arctic Ocean, Canada - CB6_AW_1057 | ecosystem: Environmental > Aquatic > Marine > Oceanic | place: Canada: Western Arctic Ocean | collected... | reverse complement strand
TCCGCCTGACGACGCTGACGCTGAGCCTGCAACATGCCGCCGAACACCTGCTCGGATGCCAAGAAGACCCGCAAGCAGAAACACCAGACTGGAAACCACTTACGACCGAACAACGATGCGCTGTATAACTTGGAACTACTGAGACTGCGACAAACGCCAGGGGAATGCAAATGCAGCGATCGCTGGCCTGGCCGTTCGATGACCCTTCGAGTAGCTGTGCCCGTCTCGTGCGGTGGAGCGGCCACGGCAGACGAGCTAGGCTTTGCCTCTGTCCGTCGAGGACGTAAACTGACCTGACTGCATGGCTCGGCTTCCCCATCTGATTTTTCCTGAAGACCGCCATGATCGATTGTCCGGACGACCAAACGGCAACCGAGACACTCACTGAAAAATGAGAGACTTGATTCATTGGGACCTCGCCAACAGCAACCCCGAAACCAATTCTTACCCACCGCTGCCGGACGAGGACAGCTCGGTCGGTCGTCGGGACACGGTAAACGCTGGCTGGTTTGGTTCCTGGTGTTGTTCGGGTTCGGAATTTTCCACGATCTCAGGCTGTTACCCGCCGGATCTCCGGTTAACGAAGTCCAAGCAGCTTCCGACCCGACCGCCCATGACGACCAGCACCAGGATCACGCAGAACACGAGCATACCAACCCGGTCACGCCCGTGCTGTTGGCCATTGTGCTGATTCTGTTTCTGGCCAAAATCGGTGGTGATCTTTTCGATCGTATCGGTCTGCCAGCCGTCCTGGGTGAGTTGACCGTGGGAATTATTCTCGGCAACTTCGCCCTGTTGACTGGGGGTTGGGAGATTCTCGAGCCACTCTTCCAGATTCCGGAAACGCCCCTTCCCCTCCCCGACGATCCGACGGAGGTCTTTTTCAACACCGCAGCCATCGTGAAAATTCTCGCCGGCATTGGCGTGATTCTGCTGTTGTTTGAAGTGGGGCTGGAATCGACCGTTTGCGAAATGCTCTCGGTCGGTGTTTCGTCGCTGCTCGTGGCGGTTTACGGAGTCATGGCTCCGATGGCGCTCGGCTGGCTGGTGGGTTGGTGGCTGATTCGCGAACAGGGGTGGGAAGTTCACGCGTTTCTCGGAGCCACTCTGTGCGCAACCAGCGTCGGTATCACCGCCCGCGTCCTGAAAGATCTCGGACGCAGTCAGCAGCATGAATCGCAGATCATCCTCGGTGCCGCCGTCATCGACGACGTGCTGGGACTGGTGATCCTCTCGGTCGTCTCCGGCGTCATCAGCCAGGGGGCCGAGAATTTTAGCGTTCTGACCTTGATCGTCATCGTCGCCAAAGCCTTCGGATTTTTGTTCGGTGCCATGCTGCTCGGAACCGTGTTAATCACGCGCCCGCTGTTTAAGGCGGCCAGCTATTTGCGCGGACATGGAATGCTGGTCGCGGTCGCGATGGTCATTTGCTTCGGGTTCTCATGGCTGGCGACTCTCGTTCAACTAGAGCCGATTGTCGGCGCCTTTGCGGCCGGTTTAATTCTTGAAAAGATTCACTATCGGGAACTCGGTGACAAGGCGGATTTTGAACTGGAGGATGCCCTGGCGCCGCTCAGCGCGCTGCTGGTCCCCATTTTCTTCGTCCAGATGGGCACGCAAGTCGATTTGGAGAGTTTTCAGGATCCGCAAGTGTGGGGGTTGGCAGCCACATTGACCGTCGTCGCCATTCTCAGCAAGCAGGTCTGCAGTTTCGGTGTCCGCGAAAAAGGACTGAACAAAATCTCCGTAGGTCTGGGGATGATTCCTCGGGGCGAGGTGGGCCTGATCTTCGCAGAAGTCGGTCGCAGCCTGAAATTCAATCAGATTGTCGACGGTCAATTGGTTCAGGTTTCGGTGATTGACCCCGATACGTTTTCCGCCGTCGTGGTGATGGTCATAATCACGACAATGGTCACCCCGCCGTTGTTGAAGTGGTCGCTGACTCGAGGCAGCAGCGCAGCGGAGGTCGAGGACGACGGGTAGACCAAATCTACCGACGGCAATCTCAGAGGCGAAACTGGGCGGAATGTCACAGGCGATGACCTGTCCACCCACTAAGCGCACGAACAAACAATTGCCCTTTGTCTGGTGGTTCCCATATGATATGCCAAGGGTATTTTGCTCTGTCCGGTCCAAATCAGAAAATCGCAGCGAAGAACACGTTTCGGCCGGATATTTCAAAATGGCCATACCATATTCGTTGTCCCAATTTGGTCGTGACCGGGGTCGGCGACGTCGCTGTGCCAATTCCGCCGTCGATTTGTGTCTGTGTGTCAAAACATACAGACCAATCCCAATCCCACACCGATACTTATTTCAACGTAACAGTGTTGGGGCTTGCAGCGTGAAAATGATGGGCACGAGTTCGCATTTTGCCCGCTGCCGATTCCTTCGCCCTGCTTGACAGTTGTTGGACTGGAACCATGAAAATCGTTCGCCCTGCGTCGCGAAACATCGCAATCGCTTTGATTGCATTGGCATGCGTTGGTTCTTGGGCGTTGTTATCCTGCGCACAAGTTCTGGACATCTTCGGCAACCGCGAGGACAAATCGGTGGCCGGTCGGCCGCAGGTTCACGTCCGGTTGACCCCCGCCAACGCCAAGCCGGGCGACGAGGTTACCCTGGCGGTGACCCTGACCGTGCCGCCGGAAAATTACACCTATTCGATGAATCCTGAGTTCTCCGGTCACACGAGAATCGAGATTTCCAAGCTCAATGGACTGAGCCCAGTCGAAGCCGGATTTCGGCCCGATCACCCGCCGAAATCTGTCTACGACGACATTCTCGAACAGACTATGGAGAAGTTTCTCAAAGACGTTACCTGGAGCCGGAAATACCAAGTTTTGCCCGATGCCGAGCTGAATAAAGTGTTCATTGCCGGCAAGTTCTACGGACAGGTGTGCAACGACCGATCCTGCCGGCCTTTGAGAGAAACATTCCAGGCGGCTTTGGTCAGCAATTCCAAGCCGATAGCGGCCGGCGGGACCGAAACCAAACCCGCATCGAGAGAAGTGCATCCACTGAAATTCGCGGTCGTTCCGGCCCGCAATCCGGGCAATCCGGAACCAATCACGTTGACGTTCCAACTTTCACCTGAAAACGCGCAGCCGGGTGACGAAGTGACGCTTTCGATAACCGCCAAACCGGACCCCGAATACCATATCTTTGCGCTTTCGCAGGATCCGGAAATGGCCGGCCGACCGACCGTGATCAAGGTCGAGTCCCACACCGGTCTAACGCCGCTCGAAAAGGGATTCCGGCCCAGTCAGGAGTTTGAAACCGAGCGTCCGGAGGGATTGCCAGACATCGTCCAGCGGGTGCATTACGGGGAAATTCGCTGGACACTGCGGTTTCGAGTGGCCGACTCGACACAGGCCGGCGAGTTGGGCGTCAGCGGGAACTTTCAATATCAGATTTGTCGAAACGGCTCCTGCCGTATCCCAATGACGGTCCCCTTCAGATTGGGGGCTGTGGGCATTTCAACAATCACCTCTCCAGAGACAAATGCCGTTGTGGGTGAAATAAAGTCGTCGGGTGATGAGCAGATCGCCCAGGATATCGCGACAGCCGATGGAGCTCTGCCTTTGTACCTTGTTTACGCGTTTCTAGGCGGTTTGATTCTCAACGTGATGCCCTGTGTGCTGCCGGTGATCGCCATTAAAGTCATGAGTTTCGTCCAGCAAGCGGGTGAAAGTCGCAGCCGCATCTTTACGCTGAACCTGGTCTACTCAGCCGGCGTTGTTTCCGTGTTTCTGGTGTTGGCCTCGTTGGCAGTTTTTGCCAGCCTTGGCTGGGGAGGCCTGTTTCGGAGTTCCGGGTTCAACCTGATCATGGCTTGTGTGGTTTTTGCCATGGGGCTGAGTCTATTGGGGGTGTTCGAGATCCCCGTACCCGGCTTCGTCGGTTCTGCCGCGGGGACGCAACATAAAGAAGGTCTGTTCGGGGCATTCATGACGGGCATTCTGGCAACGTTGCTGGCAACACCGTGCAGCGGTCCATTTCTGGGAACGACGCTGGCCTGGTCGGTTCGGCAACCCACCACCGTAACCTACCTGACCTGGGGAACCATGGGCTTCGGAATGGCGTGTCCGTACCTGATCCTGGGAATTTTTCCAGCGGCCACCAGATGGCTCCCGAAACCGGGCAACTGGATGGTTCGGCTTAAGGAGTTCGCAGGCTTCGTTTTGATGGGAACCGTCATTTTTATCATCCACGTTCTGGAGGAGTCTCTGGTCGTACCCCTGCTGGTGATACTGCTGGGAATCGCGTTGGGGCTGTGGATGATCGGAAATCTTTACGATATGACCTCACCCATCAAGCACAAAATGACAGTCCGTTTTTCAGCAGCACTTCTAACGTTGTTGACTTGTGCTTTTGGCTTTATGCTGTCGCGAACCGCCGCCTCTGAGCTGCCCTGGGAACCGTACAGCCAAGCCAAGCTCGACGCATCGCTGGCCAAAAACAAGACCGTGCTCATTGATTTCACGGCCGACTGGTGAAGTACCTGTCAATTGATAGAGCGGTCCGCTCTCAATACGAAAGACACTTTGGCATTTGTCGAGAAACACAACGTTGTCACTCTCCGCGCCGACTGGACGCACGAATCAAAAGAGATTGATCAAGCGCTGGAGAAATTCAACAGTATCAGCATTCCGTTGACCGTCATCTTCCCCGCCGAGGCACCGGACCGACCGATAATACTTCGGGATGTGTACACCAAGTCGGCGCTTTTGCAGAGCCTCAAACAGGCAACCGAATCCGAGGGTGCTGCGGCGCGCCAAGCCAACCGCAACGAGACCGTCTTGAAGTAATCTCGCAGTCACAGCGGCCGGACGTGGTCAAAGTTTTCTACAAGTTCCCGCAATCGCTCACCGCTTGGGAGTTGACGGAATCGAGCGCGCAGGTGTGAACGGAACTGAATCGTTGACTCGGCGGACTGAGGAGAAAACTGCCGAAAGCCGAATCAGCCTCCAAACGCCGCGTATTGCCTGACGCCGCGGACAAATGCGACACGGTTGGCGACGAAAAGCACAACGATCCAGCAACACTCAACGCTGAGCTCGGCTTGAAGCTCCGCGTGCGAGTATCGCCCCTGCATGATCGCCGCCGGGACATACGCCAGGTATTTGAAGGGCAAATACTGCACCCAGTCGCCAAATGTGCCCAGCCAGTCCAGCGGGATCATGTGCCCCGACAGAAAGTAGTTGATCATCATGTATATGAACAACAGTGAGCTGACTTCGAGAAACCAGAACGAGACCAGCCCGATCAGCGACTCGATCAAAAACCCGACCAGAAACGCCATCAGCAGCGACAGCACCCAGGCGGCAATCGTCAGCCAGTCCGGCCAGCCGGAGAAATAACTGCGGCAGAGGTAAAACACGAGCAGGAACGGTCCCGTGGCGACGAAATAGTAGACCAGCTTGTGCGCCACACGATGCCAGAACAAGTAGCCCAGCATGTCGATGGGCTGCGTCAGGAATTTATTGATCGTTCCGTCACGCACGTCGCGGGCAATGCCGGAAGCGAGTCCCGGCATGCTGGAAAAGGCCCTGCCAACCATCGCCAACAAATAGTAGGTGACCATGTCCTCGTAGGAGTAGCCGTTCAGATCACCTTGGGGATGGCTGGTGTGAATGCCGTAAATGGCCCCCCACAGAAAAATCTGCGTGACAATGGGCAGAAACCGCACCAGCGTCGCAAAGGCGAAGTCGGCCCGATAAACCAGCCGCTCTTCGAGACAGGTTCTCAGAATGATCCAATTAACGCGGACGCTGGCGAGCATGGTGTTGTCAATTGTCAGTTGTTCCGATGCCGAGTTGCCGTTTGCAGCTTAGCGGGCCGTCACTTTTTCGTTCGTTGTTGCTGGTTGATGAACATCTCGGCAATCACGTCTTCTAGCGGGCGATCCTGAACGCTGACATCTTCGATGCTGTAGCGAGACAATAACGAAGACAGGATTTCGGGAATCTGGTGCCGCGAGACGTTCAGCTTCACACGCGGTGGCCGGGTTTCAGTGACCGTGCCATAGCGATCCAGGTCCGGCGGAATTTCCGAGCCCGTGAATTGTAGTTCCACGATTTTGTGCCGGCTGAAACGGTCGACAATGTCGGCCAGCGGTCCGTCATGCTTGATGACCCCCTCATTGATGATGATCGCCCGCCGGCAGAGTGCTTCGACGTCTTTCATGTAATGGCTGGTGAGCACGACGGTGATTTTGCGCTCAGCCTGGTAGAACTTCAGGAATTCCTGCACCCGCCGTTGCGAGACCACGTCCAGTCCGATGGTCGGTTCGTCCAACAGCAACACGTCTGGGCTGTGCAGCAGAGCGGCGATCAACTCCATCCGCATCCGCTCGCCCAGTGACAGTTCCCGGACCGGCTGTCCGACCAGATGTGCCACCTCCAGCAGACTGGTCAACTCGTCTCGTCGGCGGTCGAAAGCGCCGGCCTCGATGCGGTAGATCTCTTTGTGTAGTCGGAACGACTCCTGTGCCGGCAGGTCCCACCAGAGCTGATTCTTCTGCCCCATCACCAAAGAAAATCGTCGGCGATAGGCGTTTTCGCGTTTCCAGGGAACGTGCCCCAACACCTGCGCCTCGCCCGAGGTGGGGTGAATCAGCCCGGCGAGCAGCTTCAGCGTGGTGGTTTTACCTGCTCCGTTGGGCCCCAGAAAGGCGACCATCTCGCCGGTTTCAATCTCGAACCCGACGCCGTCAACGGCGCGCACGTCCTTGTATTCTCGGTGAAGCAGCCCCGCCAGCGATGCCAGCAGCCCCTCGCGTTTGCGGTAGACTTGGTACACTTTCGTCAAGTCGCGAACTCGGATGGCGGCCATGCCAGTATCATAGGGCTTGTCGCGATTGAAGACCACCAGTCCCCAAGCCGTTGTGTGGCTCGCAGGCTTATGCGGTTCGCTATGCCGCCAGCGGTCACTCGACCTTGGAAACTCGAAACGAGAAAAATGCGAACAAAATTCACGTTTCGGCCCCAATCAGGGGCTTCGGTCCCAGTCGGGCGACATCGCGCAGCAAAAATGACTGGCAGGCGATCTCATGAATCGCAACCTTTTGAATGCCGACGCATCGCTGTGCCGGAACGCAGCTTCTCTCAGAGCGCACCGCTTCTGACCGCAACACGAGGCCGAACCGGCCGCGTCGCAGAATCAGACCTTCCAGTATGAGAACGTCTCGGCTAAATCACGCCGCCGTGGGTCCGGTAGGGAGTCGCCACGTCGGGCATGTCCAACCCCCAGATCCGTTCCCAGATCTTCGGGATGTGCCGCAGTCCTTCCGAGACGAAAATGAGTTGTCGGGTTCGGTCGTCTCTGGACGACGAATAGATGGGAACAATACAACCCACCTCGAACAGAGCGGCTGCCAGCAGCAGCGCCAAAAAGATCCTTCGCATTTCGCTGCTCCGTAAACGAAAATACCGACCGCACGACAGCCGTGTTCGGCCTAAACCGATGACGAAGACAGACTCCGCCAGCTGCCGTTTTCATTCAGTCACAAAACAGATTAGGGGGAAAGTGAACGTTGAGGTTTGCGATCCGGCTCAGTCACGTGTTTGGAAAATTCCACCCGCTGTCAGCAAATCGTGCTGCCACGGGCATTCAGGACCGAGTGGATTCGTGTGTCTATGGTTGGTTTGATGTGGGGTCGCGCCCGCAAAGGACGCCGAGAAGGGTCGTTGCTTCTGGTATGCGCTTTCCGGCTCGAATCAACTTTGTCCGACGAAGACCTCGCTCTTGGCCGGCTTCTCATTTTTCACGCCGGCCTGACGGTGAATTGTTCTTGAGTGTTGAACTAATCGGAACTGCCCGTTGCATAGGCTTTGTAGGCCGATGGCTGGTCGACCTCTGCTGAGGCGGTTTGTTCTGTACCGACGGCCGCTTCGGCCCGCCGTTGTTCAGAGGCTGCCGATGCAGCCATCGCCGCTGCCCGCGCGGCTTGTTCTTCCAACTGTCGAACCTTCTCTTCCATTTCTTTTCCGGGTTTGAAGGTCACGACGAATTTTTCGGCAACGTCAACCCGTTCGCCGGTCCGCGGATTGCGCGCCTTGCGGGCGGCCCGTCTTTTGACCTCGAAGACTCCGAAATTCCGCAATTCGATTCTTTTCTCTTGAACCAGCGTGTCCACAATGGCGTCGAATGTTTTTTGCACGATTTCCTTGGTCTTGAGCTGAGTCAGACCGATTTCCTCGGAAATCGCTTTCACAATTTCTTTCTTGGTCACGACCCGATTCTCCCGCGAGAGATGCCATCGGACAGCTTCGCTCGTCCCTTGAGCTACGCCGTAGTGTCTCAACTGTAATGCCAAATTGGACTTAGTGTCAAGCCGATTCTTGGCCTCTCGCCGCCATCTCCAACGTCAGCCGTTAGCAAGGATCGATCCGTCATCGGATCAGATCACCTCGAACCGAAGTTCGGTACGTGGTTCGTTTGACAATCCCGCTAAAGTCTGCTGGTTCGTTGCTCTGCCAAATCTCTGTTTGTACAGGCCCAATCCTCTATATCTTATCAATAAACGGGTAATGAAAACAATCTCAATTTAGACGCAAACGTCCGGTGCCAGGGAAACATTGCCCCCCTCGACTTGCTCGCAGCCGAGGAAGACGAGAATTGGGCATCGTTGGCGCTGCGGTGCGCGGGGCACCGTTCTTTCTTATCGGTGGACACGGATCGGCACATTAAGAAAATCCGGAAAAATCGGCAGAACCGTTAAATTTTCTGCCGCTTGCCCAACCCGGACACGCCGGAACCGAACCGGGAATCCACCGTAGCCGATTTTTCGATGAACCGCCGAAAGATTGAGGGGGAAACGCGGAGCAATGGAGAGGGAGAGATAAGGGGAGGGGGAGAAAGAAACAAATTCTTCCCTTCTCTCCATCCCTCTGTCTCATCCTCTTCAGCCGAGTGATTCTTGACGTCGTTGCGATATTCCTGGCCATGTTATTTTGCGCAGAATTTCGTGGAAAATAAATTAAATGTCAATGGCCGATGCGTTCTGTTCGACTTCATCGAGGCTGACAAAGGCGCCCTGACCCGCACCAGGGCAGATTGTCTGAACTTCTTTCCAGGTCTCAGGGCTTTCGAGGTTGGACCGCCAGAACGGCCACGTCCGACATTGTCGCGGGCGGACCGGGTAGATGCGACATTTGCGCATTTCGGGATCAAAAAACGTACAGTCGCCGTTGGCATACTCCTTCAGCGAAAGACGATTCCCGTAAAACCGCGTGTGAAATAGGCGTATTTCTCCGACCGATTTGTCCAGATGCTCAGCAATCTGTCCGAGCTCTTCGTCGTTCACCCAGACGACACCGGGAGCACCGGTACAACAGTTGCCGCACCCGGTGCATGTGAATTGCAGGCCATCTTTGTACCACGGTTCCTCGCCGCTCATGGTGGAAGTCTACGAAACAAGGCACGCGCCGGCAACTCTTTTCAGGAGTCGTGTTGACCGAGAAGGTCACCAAGCAATGAGAACCCGTCGCCTTAAATTTTGCAGCATCGCAACGCTACGCATTCACCGGATGGAGGATATAATTCAAAATGGAAGGTGGGCCCGACTGCATTGGACGCCGACTTCGAGATTCACCAGCACCGGCACACTCAAGCTTGCCATTCGATTGATCCAGGACCGTAAACCGATGACGTCAACCGTCACCAGTGTGGGAGGCATTGTCCTGTGCGGCGGCCGAAGCGCGCGGATGGGACAACCGAAGCACTTGTTGCCGTTCGGTGCGGAAACAATGCTACAACGAGTCATTCGGACCTTGTCGGAGGTCGTTTCCCCAATTGTGGTTGTCGCCGCGCCGGAACAACCCTTGCCGCAACTTGGCAACGACGTGATCGTAGCACACGATGAACAAGAGGGACTAGGGCCTTTAGGTGGACTGTCTATCGGGTTGTCGATTTTACGGCGGACGGTTGAGGCGGCATACGTCTCGTCCTGCGACGTACCACTGTTGAGACCACAGTTTGTCGAGTGGATGATCGAATCGCTACAAAGCCACGAGCTGGCGATTGCCCGCGATGGGAAATATCATCATCCGTTGGCCGCGGTGTATCGGACCTCGCTGGAGGACAAGGTTCGCGAGTTGATGGCCGCGAACCGCATGCGGCCTATCTTCCTCATCAACGAATGCGACTCGCAAATTGTCGAGGTCGAAGAGTTGCGCGAAGTGGATCCGGAGCTGAATTCACTCCGGAATATCAACACACCAGAAGACTATCAAACGGCACTGAGCGTTGCCGGTCTCGACCCTCGCACCTTGCAAGAAGCAACCGATCATTCATTGATTCAAAATGCCGAAACAAATCGCCGGAACAAATGACATCCGCATGCGCGGTTTTGCGAGCCGTACACGGGTCGAGGATGCGCTTTCTTGGATCGACGGACGCGCATTTCCGTTGGAGCCGGAGAGCCTCGATTATGCCGCCGCCCATGCACGCGTCTTGGCAACAGAGGTTCTCGCGGCCATCGACGTCCCCTCATTCGACCGCTCCGCCATGGATGGTTATGCGCTGCGCGGTGCCGAGAGCGACGGTGCCGGTGACTACAATCCGCTTACGTTTGAGGTGTTGGGAGAGTCGCTGCCGGGACAGCCGTTTCTGGGGAACGTCTTGCCGGGAAGTGCTGTGCGGATCATGACCGGCGCACCGCTACCGACCGGTGCCGATGCAGTTATCCCAGCAGAATTCACGAGCGAAGCAGACGGCCGCGTCGAGGTGACGGCGACCGTCTCGCCCGAAAAACACGTGGGCAGAACAGGCGAAGACGTGGCGGCCGGCAGCCGATTGTTTTCAGCCGGACGCCGACTACGGCCGCAGGACGTTGGTCTGTTGGCGTCGGTCGGAGTCAAATCGGTCGAGGTGGTTCGTCGACCCCGCGTCCGGGTACTGGTGACCGGCGGGGAGCTGGTCATTCCCGGAAAACCGCTAGGGACCTATCAGATTTACGAATCCAACTCCGGCATGTTACGCAGCCTGATCGAACGTGACGGCGGCATGCTGGAAACGCTGCTCAGGGTCGAAGACGACCGCGATGCCATTCGTCAGGCGCTGCGGCAAGCTGGAGCGGATGTGATTCTCGTCTCCGGAGGTTCGAGCGTCGGCAAGGAAGATCATGCCCCCTCCCTCGTGGCCGAAGAGGGTGAGCTGGCCATTCACGGAATCGCGATGCGGCCATCCAGTCCGACCGGATTGGGTCACATCAGCCAGACGCCTGTGGTCTTGCTGCCGGGCAATCCCGTCTCGTGTCTGTGCGCGTACGACTTTTTCGCCTGCCGGTTGATCCGGCGGATGGGCGGTCTGAGTGGTCAGTGGCCTTATCGTCGCCAACAGGCGGAAGTCGGGCGAAAGATCGTTTCGGTCATCGGCCGCGTCGACTACTGCCGGGTCCGACTGGATGGTGACCGCATCGAACCTTTGGCGCTCAGCGGGGCTTCAATACTCTCGTCCACCACGCGGGCCGATGGTTTTGTCGTCATTCCAGCCGAATTGGAAGGGTATGCACCCGGTACGAGCGTGACACTGTTTCTGTACGATCCCGACAATTAAATGAGGGCGAACCGCAGGCTGGACTCGCGGGAAGTGACTGCCCCGCTCGTTCACCAAAGCGTTTCTTCATCACGACCGATTCACCACAACAGTAGTGACCGGAATGTCATTGGTACCGTTATCAAATCACTCCAATCTTCGCAGCGCAGCCCGGCAGCAGCAGTTTCTGGACGTGATCAGCCGGGACGAGGCGACCGAACGATTCCACCGACACCTGAACCTGGCACCTTTGGGTACGGAAGTGGTCCCGCTTGGTCATGCGTTGAACAGAGGGTTGGCTGGCGACGTCGTCTCGGCGGTTGATGTGTCCGGTTTCGACCGGTCGAACGTTGACGGTTTTGCGGTTCAGGCGGCCGACACCTTCGGCGCTACCGAAGACCAGCCACGGAAGGTTCGGCTGAATCCCGAGATCCTCGCGCCCGGGGTGGAGCCGCAGTTGAATGTCTCGGCGGGGAGGGCCACCACAATTGCGACCGGTGCCATGCTTCCCCGCGGCGCCGACGCGGTGGTGATGATCGAAGACACGGAATGGATCGATGCCGCGGATTCAAGCGAATCGGGCGAGGAACCGCAACTGGAAATCACGCGGGCCGTCTCACCCGGCCAGAACGTGACCTTCGCCGGTACCGATATCGCCCTGGGCGAAACCGTACTCCGCGGCGGTCAGTTGCTGACGTCGCGCGAAATTGGTGTGCTAGCGGCCATCGGCATGGCCGATGTCGAAGTCTTCCGCAAACCCCGAGTGGCCGTCATTTCGACCGGGAACGAAATCGTCCCGCCGGGAGAGCCCCGACCTGCGGGATTCGTGTACGATTCCAATGCCGCCATTCTCACGGCTGCCGTTGAGGAACTCGGCGGCGAACCGGTTTCGCTTGGTGTCGTCGGCGACGACGAAGACCGGCTACGGGACATCGTGAACCAAGCATTGCAGTACGACGTGGTCGTCATGTCGGGCGGCACGTCGAAAGGGGCCGGCGATTTGTCGTACCGCGTGGTCAGCAGCCGGCTGAAAGACCCGGGCATCGTTGCTCACGGCGTGTCGCTGAAACCGGGAAAGCCGATCTGCCTGGCCGTTTCCGACGGGAAGCCGTTCGTCATTCTCCCCGGGTTTCCGACCTCGGCCATCTTTACCTTTCACGAATTCGTCGCACCCGTCATCCGGGCGCTGGCCGGGAGGCCCCGGCAATCGAGCGAAACGATGGCGGCGACACTGCCGATGCGCGTCAATTCTGAGCGGGGACGGACCGAGTACCTGCTGGTCGGGCTGGTCAAGACCGGTGACGACTTGGCCGCTTTCCCGATGGGCAAAGGCTCCGGTTCGGTGACGACCTTCAGCAGTGCCGACGGGTTCATTACCATTCCGCAGCAAACGGAAATTCTGGAGGCGGGCAGCCGTGTCGACGTTCAATTGCTGAGCCAAAAGCTGGAACCGGCCGACTTGGTGGTCATCGGCAGTCATTGTGTCGGCCTCGATTTTTTGCTGGGCGAAATGCAGCAGCAGGGATTTTCGACAAAAGTGATGCACGTGGGAAGCATGGGCGGACTGGCCGCCGCCAAACGAGGGCAATGTGACGTCGCCGGCATTCATTTGATGGATCCTGACACCGGCACGTACAACCGCCCGTTTCTGACTCCCGAGTTGAAACTTCTGCTCGGTTACCGCCGGATGCAGGCAATTGTCTTCCGCAACGACGATGAACGCTTCGAGGGAAAATCGGCCGTCGAGGCGATTGACGCGGCCTTCAGCGACCCGGACTGCCGGATGATCAACCGCAACGCGGGAAGCGGGACGCGAATTTTGATCGATCGGCTGCTTGGAGACCGCTGCCCGCCCGGTTATCCGGTTCAGGCCAAATCGCATAACGCGGTGGCGACCGCCGTCGTTCAGGGCCGGGCCGATTGGGGAATGGCGATCGACACAGTGGCCCGGGAGTATGGTCTCTCAGAGATTCCCGTCCAGGAAGAACATTACGACCTGGTTGTTCCCCAACAGCGTTGGGAGCAGCCCGCCGTCGTTGCCCTGCGGGAACTCTTGCAGAAGTCCAAAGTCCGCGACCGGCTCACGCAGATGGGTTTTCACCTGTAAGGCAGCCTCGCGTGTGCGGCCAGAATTTCTGGCATTCTGAACCCGGGTGGCCCGAACGACTTGCAGTCGGGTGCCGTCAGGCACAAGAGACCAGTCCCTCGACGGACAACAAGAAAAGACGTCCTTTTTTCTGATTGGAAAGCAAATGGTGCAGGATTCTTGTCGCTGCACGACCCGGCCATGAGATGCATTGGTATCTACACAACTCAGAATGTTGAATAGACCACGCGCGGTCACAACTGATAGTAACCCGAAGCGTAAGCGAGGGACTTAACGTGTGTCCTTGCTTATGCTTCGGGTTGCGATGAAATGTATCAAACCCAACCGCGAGCGGTATAAAGTCATATCTCTCGGGGTCACGAAATGCAGACTTCCTTTACCCCAAACTTCGCGTTTTGTGTAAGTTTATAGAATTAGCTGCGATTGGTTCAACAATCTGGTTGTTTGAGGTCGCCATAATTCGTCCTTCAATATTGACTTCAGAGTTGTATAGATACCAATGCACGAGATGGTCGGGCCACCCCAGACCTCTTTTGCACAGCAACCGATCCCATGTGACGCGAAGCCGTTATCACGAGATTCATCAAGGCTGTCAAAGATTGTTCGGATCAGAGGGATAGGGATAGAGAGGAGGAGTGAGGGGGAGTGCGGGAGAGGAAAAATGTGAATCGTCGTCGGCGAAGATTCTTAAGTAGCTTTCATAGCGCGCCGAGGCAATCAATCCACTGTAGACGGCCAACTTCACTCCGCAGCATTGTTCGTGTGTGTGGCTGCAATCGGGAAACCGGCAGCGGGTGACGAAGGGCCGGAACTCGACGAAAAAGCCCTCCACCTCTGCGGGAATCACGTCCCACAATGCGAACTGCCGAAGGCCGGGCGTGTCGACCACCCATCCGCCGAAATCAAGCGGCAGCAACCGAGCCGAACGCGTCGTATGTCTTCCTTTGCGTGAACTGCCGGCCACTTCGGCGACACGTAAATCAAGTCCAGGCAGCAGGGCATTCAGCAGCGACGACTTACCGACGCCGCTCTGACCGGCCAACACCGTCTGCTCTCCCTGCAGAAGTGTTCGCAGCCGCGAGAATCCGATCGATTCAGCAACGCTGGTCAGCACCACTTCGTAGCCGAGCCGGCCGTACAAACCCGCAATCGGCTGCAGCGCGGTGAGTCCGACCAGGTCGCACTTGTTGATGCAGAGGATTGAGCGGAGTCCACCTTTTTCGGCGCTAATGAGAAAGCGATCGATCAGATTCGGCTTCAGCGGTGGATCGGCCGCTGAGGCAACAATCAGGACCTGGTCGACGTTGGCGACGATCACATGTTCCCGGCCGCGACTGACGCGAGAAAGTGTGCTGCTGCGGGGGTCAACACGTTCGATGACACCCAACTGTTTGTCCTTTTCGACGTCTTGACCGAGAGAGTTGAAGAGCACTCGGTCTCCGGCAACGACCGCGTTGCGGGATTCACGGATCATGGTCCGCAGCACACGCCGGGTGGTGCATTCGTAGCGAGTGCCGTCTTCGGCCTGAACGATTGAGTGCAACCCCGTTGCCGAGATCACCCGTCCCCTCAGGCAGCGGGCTTCGTCGACGTCGAGCAGCAACTCGTTTTCAGAGTCGCCAACAAGGCCGATCACCGTGCGATGACGGGTCAGGTCACCCTTGCCGGAAAGTCGTTCGGAGACCACGAGGTCTTCGGCATCGCCGTTTTCGTGATCAATCTCGCAGCCGAAGTCTTTACGACGAGCGCGTTTCTGCCGGTTCTTGCGAAACGCGACGCGGAGTTTGCTCTT
>Ga0310123_10002252_pt1 | contig 15463 bp, 14 predicted proteins | sample CB6_AW_1057_MG_FD_203505 | JGI IMG/M metagenome (GOLD analysis project Ga0310123, IMG submission 203505) | Marine microbial communities from Western Arctic Ocean, Canada - CB6_AW_1057 | ecosystem: Environmental > Aquatic > Marine > Oceanic | place: Canada: Western Arctic Ocean | collected... | reverse complement strand
ACGGTCAATCATCGATCGACATCTCGTCCTTCGATGTCACCCGGTTCACGCGTGGCGAGCTCTTTTGGGACGACGCGATGATCTAGCGTCCCAGACGCATCCTATGCCTTCCATCCGAGAGCTCGCGCGCCACATTCGCGATCGACGCACGACTTCCGAAGACCTCGTCGAGCGGTGTCTCGATGCGATCGCTCGGCGTGATGGGGAGATCAACGCCTTCATCACGGTTTTGGCTGACGAGGCGCGCGCGCGAGCCCGCCAGGCCGACCGCGAGATTGCCCAGCACCAAGACCTCGGGATACTGCACGGGATCCCACTCTCAGTCAAAGACTTGATCGACATGGCGGGTCTGCCAACCAGCGCTGCGTCCAAGGTCCGCACCGGGCACCGTGCGACGTCCGATGCCGCCGTGCTGACTCGACTCAGGGCCGCCGGTGTCGTGGTTGTCGGGAAGTGCAACCTTCACGAGTTCGCGTTCGGGACAACCGGTGAAGACTCGGCGTTTGGTCCGACTCACAACCCACGGGCGCTCGGCCACATGGCTGGCGGATCGAGCAGTGGGTCGGCAGCGTCCGTGGCCGCGGGCATGGCGATGGCATCGGTTGGGACCGACACGGGCGGATCGATCCGCATCCCTGCGGCGGCCTGCGGGGTCGTCGGTCTCAAACCGACCCTCGGGGAGTTGAGCACTGACGGTGTGATGCCGCTCGCACCCACACTGGACCACGTGGGACCGCTGGGCCAGACGGTGGACGACGTCGCGATCGTCTACCGCGTGATGGCCGGTACCCATGTCGAGGCCGAAGAGACGCCGAGCCGTCAACAGAACGCTGACCCTCGTCGCGCAGCCGCACGTTTAGCAGTGCCCACGGCCTACTTCCTCGACCTGCTTGACACCAACGTTCGTCGCGCCTTCGAGGGTGCGATCGTTCGTCTCCGAGAGGCGGGATGCCACGTTGTGGAGGTCAGCATTCCGCATGCCGACATCATCGCCTCAACCTATCGCCACACCCAGCTGTATGAAGCGTTCCACGTCCACCGGAACACGCTTGAGACACACGCCGACGACTACTCGCCCGAGGTCCACCAGCGGCTCTCGCTAGGGCGAGCGCTGTCGGAGGATGACTACGTTCGGGCTCAGCGGGACCGGGAGGTCCTGCGAACGGAGGTCGACGCGGTCCTGGAAGGGGTCAGCGCCCTCGTGCTGCCGACGCTCGCGATTCCAGCGCCGCCGTTGGGCTCAGAACAGGTCGTCCTTGCGGGTCAGGCCACTGACTTCCGTTCGCTGTCCCTGCGCCTGACGCAGCTCTTCAACCTGACGGGGCATCCAGCCATTTCACTCCCCTGCGGCACGACTCCAGACGGAATACCGTACGCGACCCAGCTGGTGGGGAGACGCGACGAAACCGAGGCACTCCTTGTGATCGCGGAACGTTACGAGTCGGTCATTGATCCGAGCGGTCGGAACGCCTAGTGTTCGGTTTCTCACGCAGCGCCTCATACCCGTTCTCGAGTGGCGCGTCGCGCTCAACCGGAAGCCCCGCACCAAGCCAGCCTTCAGTGACTTCCCCGGTCGTCCGGTCCTGTGCGCCGCCGAAACCGCCCAGGACATTCGCGACGTTCTGATATCCAGCGGTCACCAGGATCTCACCTGCCCTGGCCGACCGCCCCCCCATCTGGCACCCGATGAGCAACTTGGCCTCCGGCGGAAAGTTTGCCTGCATCACCGTCAGAAACTCAGGGTTCGGCCGCATCTGCCCTGTCTGACGGTCGAGGTTCAGTAGGGGTACGTTGTGCGCACCGGCAGGGTGGCCGTTCTCGAACTCTGGAATCGAGCGGACATCGACATACGCGTAGTCGTCGTCAGCTTGAAGCGTGTGGGCGGTCTTGACGTCTACGTGCGTGAGACTCATCGCTGGCGAACCTCCTCCTCGGAGCGATTCTACTACCTGACCTCAAAGCGCCGCACGCGGCACGTGACCTTCGATTCGCAGCAGCGTCCGCTTCGCGGCGAGACCACCCGTGAAGCCACCCAACCTTTTTCCGTGTGCAATCACACGATGACACGGCACGATGATCGGAATGGGGTTGCAGCCGAGGGCTCCCCCCACGGCCCGGCTGGCCCGCGGGGAGCCGATGCGACTCGCGACCTCGCCGTAGCTGAGCAGCGCGCCGAACGGAATGCGCCGTGTGGCCCGGAGCACGCGTCTGGTGAAGTCGGTGACGCCACGCAGGTCGATTGGAACCGTGAATTTCGTCAGACGACCCCGAAAATAGGCGTCGAGCTCCGTCAGGGCCGGCTCCACAACGTCGCGGTCACGCCAGACCTCCTGGGCTCGGTGTGCCAGGCGAAGACGATAGTCATGCTCGTCCGGGTCATCCAAGGTCACGTCGCACACGCCTCGGTCCGACATGCCGACGAAAACGCGTCCGATCGGCGTCTGAAGAACATCAAACCTCACCACCGGCCGCCCCATGCGACTGAACGCACCACGCAGGTGCTCCCGCGCCCGCTCAACCCGCTCAACCGCCACCTCGACCTCTCGGTCGCTCTCGGGCTCCGTCATGACATCAAGCAGAGAGCTCACGCGGCTCCAGATTCGCGAGCATTGCGAACACCGCTCAACATGCTCACGCACCGGTGGCGTGTACCACTCAGAGTACGCCACATCACGCGACAGCAACGCGTCCAATTCCTGATTGAACTCTCCACACGTCATGACATCACTCCATGTTGGCCAACAGCTGTCGCAGTCGACGGGCGGCCTGATAGACATTGGCTCGAGCGGCAGAGAGACGACCGCCTGACGGCAGGCTGTCGCCGCGGCTCGCGCCTGGTGCTGGCGGTCAGGTGATTGGACCGGAGCCGCCAGCTCGACACCAAGCGACATTTCGTTGCGCCGGCGTTGGCGCCGCCGATGATTGAGAAAGGCATTGGTCGCGATCCGATAGATCCAGGCCCGGTGGTTCGATCCTGTTCTCAGCCGGTCGAACGCCGGAAGCGCCCGTAAGAACGTCTCCTGAAACAGATCTTCGGCCGCGGCAGGATCGCCGGTGAGCCGGCGCAGATACCGAAGTGCCGCCGCTTGGTGCGCGTCGACCACATCGCCGAAGGTTCGACCAGAATCGGTCATCACATACTCAAACACCACTGCGGGCGGAATGTGAAATCCACACGCACGATGCCCGTATGCTACGCTGACCGCCAGCTATGGCGCCCTCCGGACCCACCGCGCCCGCGGTGGCTTCGTCACGAAAATCAGGTGGTGGCTCGCCCGCGCCCCATCTCGCCCGCTCGGCCGGAATCGTCGGAACGGCGACGCTGACCAGCCGGCTCCTCGGTCTCGTCCGCGACCAGATACTGGCGTATCTGTTTGGTGCGAGCAACGCGATGGATGCCTTCAACGTCGCGTATCGAGTCCCGAATTTAATGCGCGACCTGTTCGCGGAGGGCGCGATGAGTGCCGCCTTCGTTCCCACGTTCACCCGACGCTTGACCCTCCAGGGCAAGGCGGCGGCGTGGCGAGTCGGTAATCAGCTCATCAACGCCCTGCTCATCGTCACCGGTTCCCTCGTCCTCCTGGGGTTCGTGTTCGCGGAACCGCTGGTCGGCCTGCTGGCCGGCAGCTATACGGAGGTCCCAGGAAAACTCGAGCTGACGGTTGTCCTGACGAGGATCATGTTGCCCTTCCTGACCTTGGTTGCCGTCGCCGCTGCGATCATGGGCATGCTCAACTCCCTCAACCGATTCTTTACGCCGGCACTGTCACCCGCCATGTTCAACGTCGGCATCATCGCCAGCGCCGTGCTGCTGATACCACTCATGCCTCGGCTCGGCATGCACCCGATTGCGGCCATCGCCATCGGGGCGGTCGTCGGGGGAGTTGGACAGATCGTGCTGCAGCTGCCATCGCTCTACCGCGAGGGCTACCGGTATCGACCCGAGTTCGATCCACGGGACCCGGGTCTGCACGAAATCCTTCGACTGATCGGCCCCGGCACGATCGCCGGCGCGGCGGTCCAGATCAACGTGCTGGTCAACATCGTGCTGGCCACGGGAGAGGGCACGGGAGCCGTCTCTTGGCTGAGCTACGCGTTCCGCGTCATGTATCTTCCGATTGGGCTATTTGGAGTGTCGATCGCAACGGCGACGCTTCCCGCTGTGTCGCGCCACGCCGCTCAAGACGCCGTGGACAAGATCCAGGCAACGATCTCGAGTGCCCTGCGGATGATGCTCGTCCTGAACGTGCCGGCACTCGTGGGTCTGATGGTGCTGGCGGGACCGATCGTCGGGTTGATCTTCGAACGCGGCAGCTTTCTCCCCTCCGACACTGCGTCCACCGCAAGCGCCCTGTGGTTCTATGCTCCGGGATTGGTCGGATACTCGGCGGTCCGGATCTCGGTTCCGTGTTTTTACGCGATGCGAAACAGCCTCACGCCGATGCTGGTCAGCGTCATGTCGGTCGTACTGAACATCGTCCTCAACCTGATCCTGGTCCGCACCATGGGGTTCCGTGGCCTCGCCCTGGGGACCTCGATCGCCGCCCTGGCCAACGCGCTGGTCCTGCTGGTGCTGCTACATCGACGCCTTGGCGGACTCGAGATCGGTCGTATCCTCGAGACAGGCGCCAAGACCGCGGTGGCGGCGGCGCTGATGGGTGTTGCGGTCTGGGCCAGTCACGCCTGGCTCTTGGAGGCTCTGCCAGGAACTGGCCTCGAGCGCCGGCTCATCCAGGTTTTCGGGAGTATCGCGAGTGGCCTCGTCGTACTGGCCCTCAGTGCGAAGATGCTCCGTATCGCCGAGTGGCACGACCTTCGACATCAGCTACTACGGCGTCCAGCTCGGTCGTCTTGACATTCGACCGCATCGGTTCTCGGGCCTCGCCGCCCGGTCCATGGTACGATGGAGTTGGTCTCCTCAACAGCCGTTCACCCCACGAGTCGAACGACAACAGGCACTGCTAACATGCGACGCGCTTACTACGGTGGCCCCGCCAACTACCAGCTCGGTCCGGGCCTGATGACGCCAGTCGTCAAGGCTCTGATCTACGCGAACGTGGCGGTGTTCCTCGTCACCGCGCTGATTCCGTCGGCCTTCGGGTGGCTGAGTTTCGCACTGGGCTTCACGCCGCGCCTCGTTTTGACCCGGTTCATGCTCTGGCAGCCGTTCACCTACCTGTTCTTGCACGGCGGAGTAGGTCACATCCTGATCAACATGCTGATCCTGTGGATGTTCGGGGTGCAGCTGGAGCGACTGTGGGGTTCGAGGTTCTTCCTTCGCTACTATGTCGTCGCGGGGGTCGGTGCGGCGGTCGTCACCCTCGTGGTGTCGCTGCTGCCGTTTTCATTCAGCGCCGCCACGTATACAACGGTCACAATCGGGGCATCTGGGGCCATCTACGGCCTGCTCATGGCGTTTGCGATGTACTACCCTGAGACGCCGATCTTGATGTTCTTCTTCTTCCCGGTGCCGGCCAAGTACTTCGTCATGATCCTCGGGGCGGTCGCGTTCGTCTCGACGCCTCGGGGCGGCGGAATCGCCCACGTGACGCACCTCGGGGGATTGCTCGCTGGCTACCTGTACTTGAAACGTCTACCTGGAACCTCCGCTCGCCGCTTTGGGTTTGGACGACTCGGCATCATGGCTGACATCAAGTACCGATACGTCAAATGGAAGATGGCGCGTCTCCGAAAAAAGTTCGACGTCTATCCCGGCGGAACCGACCGGGATTGGGATAAGAGGATCCACTAGGCGAGGGATTGGTCGTCTTCGTCACTTCTCGAAGCTGCGTCAGTCGCGATCTGCCCCCCGACCCTCGACTCCCGACTCCCCTCCGAGAGCATGGCAATCTGGAACGTATCGTCCAGCGCCTCGGCCTGGTGGCTCACCCCCGCTGGCACCTGCAGCACTTCGCCTTCGCTGACAGTCATCTCGCGTCCACCGACCGCCCATCTCACCGCACCTTGCAGCACGTACACCATCTGCTCACCGTCGTGACGGTGAAGCGGAACATGGGCGCCCCGTTTGAGATAGACCTGGACCATCGTCTGTCGATCACCGATCACGACCTTTCGGGCGACCATCTCAGTCACTTTTTCCAGGGGGAGCTCATCCCACCGATGAACACGCACGTCAGCCACTCGGTCGCTCCCTGGAGATCGGTCTTGGTGTCATTTGCTACTGGACGTAGCCCTCAGGTCCTCCGCAAAACCCAATGTTATCCTAGTAAAAGTAAAATGCTCGGGCTATTGACCGTTGGTCTCTGGGCCCCGAGCAAGAGCCTTCAGCCGCTCGTCGCGTCTCTCCACCATGACCACGTCTCCGGCGCACCTGCCACAGCGTTTCACCACGGCACTCGGTGTCATCACGGTTGTGTGCGCGATCGGCGTCGTTGCGGCCCAGCATCTGCGCGATGTGGCTGTGGTGCGGTCTACTGGTGGGCTGCCGGCTCATGTGGTGGGACTGTTCCGTCAGCCGGTCGCGTTTCAGCAATCGGTCAGCGGCGACTATTACGTCCTCGACCGCAGAGGACAAACCGTCTACCGGGTCAGCCCGACCGGTGAGGCGGAGCAGGTCGTCCAGATCGGGCCCGAACAGGGTCGCCTGCTTGGCCCGACCTCGCTCCACGTGGGACCGAGCGGACGGTTCGTGGTCGCCGACGCCCCGGGCGGTCGCGAGCGGGTCCAGATCTTTGAGGCCGACGGAACACCAATCGGCCGGTTTACGCTCCCTGGGCGCGCAGCACCCCGCATCACGCTTGGCAACCTGGTGTTGAACGGTGTTGGATCGTTGCAGTTCACTGACCGATCAATCCTGATGAACCAGCCGGAGCTCGGCGGACTTATCACGGAATTCAGTCTCACTGGACATCCGTTTCGGACCTTCGGCGTATTCAGACGGACCGGTCACGAAGACGACCGAGACGTCAACCTGTCACTGAACAGTGGCATTCCTCTCGTCGATCCGACGGGTGGCTACTACTTCGTGTTTCAGGCCGGTGTTCCGGTTTTCCGCAAGTACGACCGCGCCGGAACCCTGCTCTTCGAACGGCACATCGAAGGACCCGAACTCGACCCGGTCATCACAGCGCTTCCGACGACCTGGCCCCGACGGGCTGACGAGCGAGGACGCGAGTTCCCCGTCATCCCTCCCACCGTCAGAACCGCCACCGTCGACCGTCTCGGCCACCTGTGGGTCGGACTGACCGTCCCGGTCATCTACGTGTACGACAAAACGGGCGAGAAGACGCGGACACTTAGACTCGAAGCGGCCGGGATGATTCAGCCCGACAGCCTATCGTTTTCCGGAACGAACTCCCTGCTTGTGACACCGGGCTGTTACGAGTTCACCGTTTGGTGAGCCACCCGTCACCGCTGTCATCTCAGCACAGGAACTCGGCGCGCATGATTCACCGCCCGTCCCGAGAGACGGACGCGCTCACCGCCGACGCGGAGACGCACGATCCCCCCGCGGGCCGATGCCTGGAAGCCGGTCAACGTGTCACGCCCGAGACGCCGACACCAGAACGGTCCGAGACAGCAGTGGGCGGGACCGGTTACCGGGTCTTCATCGATACCCGCGCCTGGAGCAAAAAAAAGCGGGATACGAAGTCGTATCGGCTCGAGGCTGTGGGCATCACGACCGCGGTGACGATGACACCGCGCATGGGCAGCTCTGCAAGACGGCGGAAATCGGGGACGACATCGATTACTTCCTGATCCGAGCCGAGCTCGTCGAGATAATCCGTCTGGTTCTTTCCTACGTACGTCGGTGTCACGCCCAGGGCGTCGACTAGCTGGTTCGGCGGCTCCGTAGCCACGTCGGTCCGGGCCGGAAAGTCCATCTCTATCCCTGCCTCCCGGTGCCACGCGGTCAGGACACCCGACCGCGTGTAAAATCTCGCCCCTCACTCGACGGCTCGAGTCGGCGACTCTCCCAGATGGCGTGGGCGCTCGCCAGGGTTGCGTGGCCGCACAGGTCGACATCGGTGACCGGCGTAAACCAGCGCAGATCGAACACGCCATCCGCGCGGGGATGCACGAACGCCGTCTCCGACAGATTCATCTCGCTGGCGACCTGCTACATCCACCTGGCGTCTGAAATCTCTCCCCAAAAACAGGCCGCCGCTGGATTCCAGGAGAACGGCGTGTCGGTGAACGCATCAACCTGAACGAGCTCGACGCTCATCGCGTATCTCCAATCTCACCGGTTTTGTTGCCGGTTGATGGGGCGTTTGCTATCATTGGCTGTTTGATCCGACTCGGGAAACGGCGTTGTGTCCCTGCCCTTTTTGGGGTGACGTCAGAACGGATCCGGCATCCAGCCGGGACCACATTTCACATGCCCGATGAGCGTGGCCCGTTTCTAGGGAAGTCTCTACAGTACATGCAAGAGAATATCCGTCGGGCGGGACCGGCAGCAACGGCAAGCTACACGCTGATTGGTGCCATTCTTCTGTTAGGTGGAGTGGGGTGGTTGGTGGATCGGTGGCAGAGCACGTCCCCGTGGTTTCTTCTGACGGGGCTGCTCCTGGGAATCGTCGTGGGCTTCTACGAACTGGCGAAGACCGTGTGGAGACTATGAAGTCAGCCCTGTACATGACTGTGGCCTGCGCGCTGTCCCTGGCCCTGTCGGCGGCGGTAGCCCCTGGTATCGTCGCGGAGATCGTGGCGGGGATGGCGGCGCCGCTGGTCGTCGCTATCGCGACGACCGTGGCCATCGAGCGAGTGTATCGTCTGAATCCGCGGCGGCTTACGCCATTGATGATCAAGGCATTTGGCACAAAGATGGTTCTTTTTGGAGGCTACGTTGGGGCGGTGGTGACATTGACCGCGCTGAACCCCATCCCGTTTGTCCTGAGCTTCTGCGTCTATTTCATCGGGCTCCACATGACGGAAGCCTGGCTGCTCCGTTCCCTGTTTGCGGACGCGAACTCATGAGCCAACCCGAGCAGGTCGAAGAAGGCTTCAACGCCGGTGAAATGATTATTGGTCACGTCGCCAATGGCGGCTTCGACCACCCGATCATCCACCTGCCGCCGGTCTTCGGCATCGATTTCTCGGTGACCAAGCACGTGTTCATGCTGTGGTTCGTGGCGACCATCGTGTTTGTGGCGGTTACCGTTGCGACCCGACGGTATCTACGGCAAGACCGGATGGTGCCGTCGGGCTTCATGAACGCCCTGGAGTTCGTCGTCCAGTTCATCAGGGATTCGATCGCGCTTCCGAATGTCGGGACCAAGTTCGTCATGACATGGACACCGTTGCTCTTGACCTTTTTCGTCTTCATTCTCGGGTCCAATGTCATCGGATTGATCCCGATCTTCGACGTGCTCGGTCTTATCGACGAGACCGTGCTACACACCGAAGAGCACTCCGTCATCAAGAACATCGTGCACGGCGGCACGACGGCGACGGCAAACTTCAACGTGACCGCGGCCCTGGCCAGCGTCACCTTCGTCTCGATAATCATCGCCGGGACAAAGGCCCACGGCTTTGTGAAGCATTGGGTCAACCTGGTGCCGAGCGGCCTCGCATGGCCCCTCTACATCTTGCTTATCCCGATCGAGGTCATGGGCATGTTCGTCAAGCCATTCGCCCTCACGATGCGACTTGCGGCCAACATGGCCGGCGGCCACATCGCGATCTTGGCCATTCTCTCGTTTGTGTTTCTGTTCAGCGAGGTCTTCTCGAGCGCGGCCGCTGGCATCGGTGTCGGCCTGGCGGTCTCGATTCCCCTCGCCACGGGCCTCATGGCCCTGGAAATCATCGTGGTCCTGGTCCAGGCTTACGTCTTCACTTTACTCACCGCCGTCTTCATTGGGATGGCGATCAACGTGCACCACTAGAAAAGAAACGGAGGAGTTACCTGCATGGAAGTCCTACACTACTTCGGCGCGGCGATCGGCCTCGGGCTAGTCGTGATCGGAGCGGGTCTCGGTATCGGAAAGTTTGCCGCGGCTGCCGCGGACGGGATCGCGCGTCAGCCAGGCGCCGCCGACAAGATCACCGGCGCCGTCAACCTGCCGCTGTTCCTCCTCGAAGGCGTCGCCATTCTTGCCGAAGTCTTTATCTTGCTCGTTGTCCTGCTCCGGTAGCGTACGACTTCCTGATCGGAGCGCATCATGGATAACCCACTCGTCCAGCCCGACCCCGGGCTGTTCATCTGGACGATCGCGACGTTCCTGGTACTGCTGTTTCTCTTGCGGCGGTTTGCCTGGAGGCCGCTGCTCCAGGCGCTCGAGAATAGGCAGGAGATGATCCGGAAATCGCTGGACGATGCCGAGCAAGCCAAGACGGAGCTACAACAGGTCCAGGAAGAGTCGACCCGAATCGTGGCCAAGGCTCGGGTCGACGCCGATGCGATCATCGCCGCGAGTCGCGCCGACGCGATAAAGCTGCAAGAGGAGCTTCGTGCGAAGGCCCGAGACGAGGCTGACGGAATCGTCAAGAATGCCGAGCGACAGATCCAGCAGCAAACCGACCAGTCCCTCGCTCAGATCAGAGAGGAAGCGGTCGACCTTTCACTCTCAATCGCCTCCAAGCTCATTCAGCGTAATCTCTCGAAAGAGGACAACGACACGCTGATCGAGGACACGCTCAGACAGATCCAGTCTTCCCAAGCCTGACCCCGCCCCTTCGTGCGCCGTGGAGTGCAGCCCTGCCCGGCTGCCATCGGGACCGTGCGCAGCGAAGCGGCACGCCCACAGGCGCCGCGGCAGATCTCTCCCATCTGCGCGGACCGCGACGGCCCTCACGCCACCTGGTCTCTTGTCTCAGGGAAGGACGGCAACTGAGGCCGCCGCACCGAGCGTTGCGGCGGCCGCTTGCGCCTGCTCGAAAATCGGCTGGGGATAGATGCCGAATACGATGCTGCCAGCCAGCGTGATGCCAAGCGCCGTCGCCATCGCCGGGCCGAGTGTGATCTCGGAGCCCATTACCTCATCCTTCATCCACATGAACACGACAACGCGGATGTAGTAGAAGAGCGAGATGGCGCTGTTGACGACTCCAATGACTGCGAGCCAGACGAGCGAGGTGCCGAGCGGACTGGCACCACTCGTGCCTGCATCGATCGCGGCACCGAAGATCCAGAACTTTCCCATGAAGCCAGCGGTCGGCGGGATACCACCGAGGGACAGCAAGAAGATGAGCATGGCGACGGCCGCGAATGGACTCCGGAAGTACAGCCCACTCAAGTCCTTCAGCTCGTCACCCACGACGTCGCGTCGGCGAAGCATGGTAACGATCGCGAACGCACCGAGCTGCATGAACATGTAGAAAAACAGATACACCATCGCCGCCGTCCAACCCCTCGACGTGCCGGCTACGATCCCGATCAGGACGTATCCAGAATGGGCAATCGACGAATAGGCGAGCATCCGCTTGGTATTGCTCTGCGTGATGGCCGCGATGTTGCCGACGGTCATCGTCAGCACCGCCAACCACCAGAAAAACGCCTGCCAATCCGCAGCGATTGTCGGCAGCCCCTCGACAAAGATACGTAACAGCATGGCGAATGCCGCCGCTTTCGAGCCGACCGACAGAAACGCTGTGACCGGCGTTGGTGCGCCTTCGTAGACGTCCGGCGCCCACATGTGGAATGGGACCGCGGCAATCTTGAAGGCCATCCCTGCACCGACAAAAATGACAGCCAAGATCACGAGGCCGCCGCTCGACCGCGCTCCCACGGCTGCCGCGATCTCTCCAAGGTTGGTGGAACCTGACACGGCGTAAAGCAGTGACATCCCATACAACAGGATCCCGGTGGAAAACGCTCCCAGCACGTAGTATTTGACGCTGGCTTCGTTCGATCGCTGATTCGGCTTCAAGAAACCGGTCAGGATGTAGAACGATACCGCCATGGTTTCGAGACCGATGAAGAGCGTGATCAGGTCTACCCCGCTCGCCATGAACATCATCCCAAGCGTGGCGCACAAGATCAGGAAGTAATACTCTCCAGCCCGGACCCCCTCCACCTTCAGATACGACGATGACATCAACACGGTCACGACCGCGGTGAGCAGAAAGACAAACTTGAAGAGAGTGGCGAACCCATCGATCGCCAACAATCCACGCGATGCGGTGGTGTCGACGCCGACGAACGAAAACAGCACGCCGGCCGTCACCAGAAGGGTGGCCAGAGCCGCTGGGAGCGTCAGATCGTCGCGATCCCTGAACACGAAGTCGACCAGCAGCACGACGAGCGCGCCGGCCGTGAGCACGATCTCCGGCAGGATGTAGTAGAAGTCGGCGCCGGTGAAGCCAACATTCTGCATCTAGCGGGCGCCTCCGCGAACCGGACCGGACGACGCGTCGGGTCCGAACTCAGCATCGACCTCGACCGCGCCGTTCTCCAAGACCGCCAGTCGTGGTATGTAGTCGCTGTTGACCCGCACCATGACGTGATCGACTGACGTCTCGAGACGGTCGAGAAACGGCTTCGGATAGAGACCGATCCAGAACGCCAGGAACAACAGTGGCGCGAACGTGCAGAACTCGCGTAGATTCAGGTCGGTCAATTTCTCGTTCTTCGGATTCGTCACATCACCGAACATCGTCTGCTGATACAACCGCAACATATAGGCGGCGCCCAAGACGATCCCGGTCGCCGCAAACGCCGCCCACACCTTGTTGACGACGAAGATGCCTTGCAGGATCAGCACCTCGCCGATGAACCCGTTCAGCGTCGGCAAGCCGATCGACGACATTGTCATGATGAGAAAGATGGTCGCATAGACCGGCATCACTTTCGACAGTCCGCCATACTCCGAGATCTCTCGAGTATGACGGCGCTCGTAGACGACGCCGACGAGCAGGAAGAGGGCGCCGGTCGAGATGCCGTGGTTCAACTGCTGCACGATGCTCCCCGTGATGCCAACGGGTGTCAGGGCGAACAACCCCAGCATGACCAGCCCCATGTGGCTGACACTCGAGTAGGCCACCAACCGCTTCCAGTCACGCTGGGCCATCGCGACCAGCGCACCGTACACGATTCCAATAATCGACAGCGCCACTACCATGGGCACGAAATACTCGGTGGCCTCTGGCAGGATCGGCAGGCTGAACCGGATGAAGCCGTAGGTCCCCATCTTCAGGAGTACAGCAGCCAGGATGACCGACCCGGCAGTCGGAGCATCGGTATGTGCATCCGGCAACCAGGTGTGGAAGGGGAACATCGGCACCTTGACGGCGAAACCAAGAAAAAATGCCAGGAAGACCCACCACTGCAGATCGAACGGCATGTTGAGTTCGTGAAACTGCGTGATGTCGAAGGTGTACACGCCGGTCACCTGGTAGTTGTAGAAGTAGACCGCCAGGATGCCGAGCAGCATGACCACGCTGCCAACCAACGTATAGAGAAAGAACTTGATAGCCGAGTAGAGCCGGTTGTCACTGCCCCAGATCCCGATCAGGAAATACATCGGGACGAGCATCACTTCCCAGAACAGGAAGAACAACAGGAAATCGAGAGAGACAAAGGCGCCGATCATCCCGGTTTGAAGGATGAGCAAGATGATGTAGTACTCCTTCACCCGAACGGTCACGGCCGTCCAGGACGACAGCATCGCGATGACGCCGGTCATCGTGGCGAGGAGGATCAGTAACACGCTGAATCCGTCGACACCCAGGAAGTATTCAGCCCCAATAGATGGAATCCACTGATGACGCTCGACCAGCTGCCATCCAGGGTCCTGCGTGTCATACACGAACCACAACGGCAGCGAGACCAAGAAGCCCAGCATGGCAAAGGCGTTGGCAATCCAGCGAATCGTGTCCTCGCTGTGTTTGCTCACGAACAGCAAGACCGCCACACCGACGAGCGGGGTAAACAGGATCAACGACAGTAACGGCATTTCACTCATGATCTTCCATCAGCGGTCTTCGGCATCGGTTAACGCCTGACCAGATACCACGTCACGAACGCAAACACACCGAAGAGCGTGGCGAATGCGTAGTTTTGGATCAGGCCGGTCTGCACCCGCCGGAAGCCGTAACTCGCCTCGCGACAGGTGTTCCCAACCAGGTTCACGATCCCGTCCACGACGTACTTGTCCAGGACATGGGAAATCCACGAGAGTGCGAGCGTCGCCCAGCCGGCTCCATTGACCGCACCGTCGACGACCCTCCGGTCGACAACGAACAGGCCCCGTGCGCTCGTCATCGTGGCGGCAATGACGGTGGCGCCATAGAACTCGTCGACGTAGTACTTGTTGGTCAGCACGCGGTGAGGTCCGGCCCACTGCTGCGCCCATTGCTCGGACACCTCAGGCTGCTGGACGTAATTGCGTCGCGCCAGCAGAATTCCGCCGATGGCGAGCATCACCGAAACGCCCATCAGACCAAACTCGGTGGCATGCGAAAGGTGGTGCACCTCTTCCGCCTCCGCCTCCTCTGCCTCACCCGCGACGAAACTCGGCTCGAGAAAGTGCTCGATCGCGTTCGGAATGCCAATCCCTTCACCGAGGACGGCGGGAACGCCGACATACCCGGCCGCGATCGCCCCGACTGCCAGCACCATCAATGGAACGGTCATCGCCCGTGGCGACTCGTGGGGCCCGTGCCATACATGATGGCCGTCGGCATCATCGTGACCGTCAGCATGACCGTGCGTCTCGTCGTTTGCATGCTCCCATGCCGGACCGCGATACTCACCGTAGAACGTCATGTAGATCAACCGGAACATGTAAAACGCCGTCATCGCGGCGGTGATCGCGCCCACGACCCACAACGCCGGACTCTCCAGGAAGGTAAAGGCCAGGATCTCGTCTTTACTAAAGAATCCTGCGAGTCCCGGCACACCGGCAATGGCGAGCGCACCAATGGACATCGTCAGGAACGTGGTCGGCATGTACGCGCGCAGACCACCCATCTTGGTCATCTCCTGCTCATCGTTCATCGCATGGATGACCGACCCACTCCCGAGGAAGAGCAGCGCCTTGAAAAAGGCGTGGGTCATGAGATGGAAGGCCGCGGCTCCGAATGCCCCCACACCCGTCGCCAGAAACATGTAGCCCAGCTGCGACACAGTCGAATAGGCCAACACCTTCTTGATGTCGGTCTGCACGAGCGCGATCGTCGCCGCGACCAGGGCCGTGGCGGCGCCGACCACCGCGACGATCGTCATGACCATCGGGGCGTGTGTGAAGAGCACGGCGTTGCGACACACCATGTAGACGCCGGCGGTGACCATCGTTGCTGCGTGGATGAGCGCGGAGACCGGCGTCGGCCCCGCCATGGCGTCTGGTAGCCAGATGTAGAGCGGGATCTGTGCGCTCTTCCCGGTGGCGCCAATGAAGAGAAACAGGCAGATCAGCGACACGACGCCAAACGCGCCAGTCTCGACCGGCATCTGTGAGGCAGCCTCGGCAACCTCGTGGAAGTCGAGGGTGCCGAACGTGAAGAACACGAGAAAGATCCCGAGCACGAAGCCCCAGTCCCCAACGCGATTGACGATAAACGC
>Ga0310123_10002250_pt1 | contig 15476 bp, 16 predicted proteins | sample CB6_AW_1057_MG_FD_203505 | JGI IMG/M metagenome (GOLD analysis project Ga0310123, IMG submission 203505) | Marine microbial communities from Western Arctic Ocean, Canada - CB6_AW_1057 | ecosystem: Environmental > Aquatic > Marine > Oceanic | place: Canada: Western Arctic Ocean | collected... | reverse complement strand
TTTTTCTTCTTTTCTATCTGCCTGTCGTTGAGGAAGAAGAGAGCCATTTGCGCAAGCTTTTCTCCGAATACGCCAACTATGAAGCTCGCGTGCGAAAGTTTCGGCCAAGTTTCAAAGCGCAATACCGGACGGGCCAGTCGTTTCAGTGGGCCCTTTACATCCGAAACCGCGAATATCAAGCTCTGGCCGGATTCTGCGCGGGCATGGCGCTGTTGGCTGGCAAGATACTGCTGCTGGGTTGAGCCTTCCGAAATCGCTATATCCTGGGCGTATTGTCAACAGTTGTGTTACATTGTCGGGATGCGGACGAGCCGTAACCTAAGAGGAGAGCGTGGCAACCGCTGCCTTGCCGGAGCCGCGCGCGTGAGCAAGCGGTTATTTCGAGCGGATCAATCCGCGCCGGAAGTCTCCGGGTGTGAGCAAGCGGGCTCCTCTGCGGACGATTGATCCGTTCGAGGCAACCCCTCCCTCACGGTCGGGGCTCAGAGTCTGGGAGTGTTGTCCATGTCGAGGTTGGAAGGTCATATAGCAGTAATCACGGGAGCCAGTAAAGGGCTAGGCCGGCAGATGGCTGAAGCCCTTTCCCAGGCCGGCGCAGCCGTAGCCTTAGTGGCCCGCAGCCGGGATCTGCTGGAATCCGTGGCCTCTGGAATTCGCGGCAACGGAGGGCGGGCGGAAGTTATCGTGGCCGATGTCAGGGACGAGGCCGGGGTCGGTCAAATCGCCCAGCAAGTCCAATCGACCCTCGGCGTCTGTGACATCCTGATCAACAACGCCGGTATGAATATACGAAAAGACGTAGAAGAGTTCACTCTCAGCGATTGGAACGAAATCGTGGCTGTCAACCTGACCGGTCCTTTTCTCATGTGTCGCGCTTTCGTACCGGGAATGAAAGAGAAAGGCTGGGGCCGGATCATCAACATGACGTCGATCATGTCGCATGTCTCGTTCCCTCAACGAATTGGATACAGCTCGACGAAGTTTGGATTGCTCGGAATGGTCAAAGCATTGGCGCTGGAGCTGGCGCCCCACAGCATTACCGTGAACGGCATTAGCCCCGGACCCTTCGGGACCGAAATGAATCAGACGATCATGAATGACCCAATCGTCAATCAGGAATTTGTTTCCCGCATCCCGCTGGGCCGCTGGGGCAAGATTGAAGAGATCGGCGCCTTGGCCGTGTTCCTGAGTTCCGACGATGCGGGATTCGTTACCGGAACCGACATCGTTATCGACGGCGGCTGGACCGCCCAGTAGCATTCTCCATCCGGAGGGGATGACCTCACAGAGCCCTCGTCCGCACTCCTTCCGTGGACACATTTCTGCTCTCGCCCCGACGTCTTTGCCTACACTGGACTCCGCCACTTCGCCGGTCGATGCCGACGTTATCGTTCAGGTCGGGCGGCACCTCGCTGGATATTCAACGCCAGAGGATCGCGAGCCCGCTCTTCTCATCACTTGGCAAGGCGAAGTGCGTGGGAGGCGCGTCAGTAAGAAGCGTGCTCCGCTTGACGCTCCCCATTCAATCAAAGACTCGTACTTGACAGCAGGTTGAGCACGGCGAGCAAGTGCAACGAAGTAATGGCGGGCCTCTCAAGCACTTCGCCTCGCCACGTGGTGAGAAAAGCGGGCTAGTGCTGCTGAGTTTTGTCTTGCTGATCGGAGTTGCGATCGCCTGGGAATTGCTGCGGTTGAGGGGCTCCGCGCCAGCGGAACTGGACCCCGACGAGATCCAAAAAGATCTATCGGGACTCCACATCTACGAGCCGATGAGGAGATTGCTTTCGGATGCGGATTTCAATTTCGTTGCAGGTCAAGAGACTCTGCGTCCCCGCTGGAACCGCCGGTTTCGAGCCCGCCGCCGCAGCGTGATCGCTCTCTACCTGAGGGATATCCGCAGCGACTTCAACCGAATCTGGTCGGTATGCCGTTTGCTGGCGCCGATGAACCCGGAACCCCAATTTTTCAACAAGGCTGTTGCGGCAACTCATGGTCTTCTACGGATACTACTTTGTGGTTCAAGTGTGCTGCCTGATTGGCTGCTATTGCTATGTTCCAGTGAGTGTCGGCTCTTTGGTCAGTGGATTGAGAACCATGGGGCAACTGGCTTTGGAAACGCTCCGAACCACTGACACTTTGGCGTTTCAAGCGCCTCCAAGCCCCCCCCCACGCGCTAAGTTGCCTGCGTCGAAGCGGCCTCGGCTTCCGCTTGCAAGGCCGCTGGAATCCCCGTTCGGTAGGAAGGATACCTCAAGCCAACGTCCAGAAGTCTTCGGGCCGCGCTGCCGTTCACGCGGCGGTCCGACCGGCGCGTTTCGTTGACCTCGCTTCGCATCACCGAGCCTGGCAGCGGCAAACCGAGTAATTCCCCACAAAACTCAACGATCTCACGAGACGTACAGGGTTCATCGTCGGCCACGGGATAGGCACCCGTAACAGAGGATTGCAGAGCCGCCACCGCCAACCTCGCCAAGTCATCCACCTGAATCCGCGAAACGAAGTTCGCCCCATCGCCGGCCAACCGGAAGCGTCCCTGTTGCATCGAAGTGTGGACGCCGCGCCCCGGGCCGTAGATCGCCGCCGGCCGCAGAATCATCGACGTCCAGGAGCCTCCTGTCACGGCTTGCTCCGCGGCAACCCGTAACCGCTGTCTCTGAGTGGCAGGCGCAATGAGAGTGGTCTCATCGACTAGCTTGGTGTTGCCGTAGACACCCGTTGTCGACAAGTACACCACTCGGCGAGGCTGGTTTCCGAGCGCCGCGACGATTTTCGGGGTGGGATCAACGAGCCCCCGCGGACTTTTGATCGGAGGCACTGATAGCAGCACGCTGCACCCGCGCGCGGCGCGGGAAACCACGTCCTTCAGCGAGCGTGGATCGAGCATATCGAGCTGGAGGACCTCGCAGCCTCGGGCGCTCAGGTCACCGAGCCGGTTGGGATCTCGCGTTGTCGCCGTCAAGTGAGCGCCGGTGGACAGCAGACGCTCGGCGACGCGCCGACCGGTGTATCCGCAACCGAGGATCAGGTATTCAGTCATGTCCGGGCGGCGGACTTTTGGTCGCCGCGAAGAATTGCGGCACACCGGCTGAATGCCGACTTGGGGGAGATGCGCGTGCCGGTAATACCCGCGATGCACTTGAATTCGGTGACCATCTGCTGACCCGTCACCGGTGTTCCGGCCACTTTTTCGTTGCGATCAACCTTCACTCGCGGAAATGTCCCAGTGAAACGAGCCTTTCGTGATGTCCCGGCCACTTTCTATATATTCGTCCAGCTTTCCGCGATAAGCTTCCGTGACCGAGCGATTCGACGACACGACGTTGTTCAGCTCGAGCGGGTCTTTCTTCAAATCGTAGAGTTGCTCGGCATAGTTGTCGCCTGCGGTGTACCGAGTAAGATAGTTCCACTCGTGGGTCCGGATCGAGGCGTGCTCGCCCCATCCCGTGATGACGTGGTCCCGCAAACCGCCACTCTTGGCTCCGGTCAGCAACGGCACGAAACTTTCACCCGTCACTCGCTTGGGCGCCTTGAGCCCCATTAGCTCCAGCAACGAGGGCACAATGTCGGTGTGCTGGACAAATCCGCCGATCCGTTTTCCGTCATGGCTTTCCCTCGGATCCCAGACCAGCAACGGCACATGATTCACCTGGTCCCGCATGCGCCGTTCGCCCTTGTGGATCTGCCTCTGTTCTCCCACCAGCGTCCCGTGATCTCCCGTGAATACAACTAAAGTTTTTTCGAGCAGTCCCATTGACTCGACCTTATCGAGAAGCCGGCCGATCCAGTGATCGACCATTGTGACGTAGCCCGAGTAGAGTGCCTTGACGTGCTCAACCTCAACATCCGACAAGTTCTCGGTGGTCCCCGGAGAACTGATCAGTTTCGGCCCATCGTACTTGCTCTTCATGTAGAGGTGATAGTAGTCGTCATGTGGATCCCAATACTCATGAGGCGCAAAGGACTCAACAAGTAAATAGAAGGGCTTTTCGTCCGTATTGCGGTCGAGCCAGCGCATGGCGTCCTGGAAGAGCTGCGCCGGCAGCCAATCTTCCTCGTGTTTCCAGCCGTAGCGGTTCATCAAATACTGGTGAACCCCCCGCGACGGCTCGCGCGAGGCGTGCGTATATTTCGTCATGTCGATCTTGCTTTTCGGGCCGGATTCTAGGCGGTCGGCTTCCTGGCCTCGAATCCAGCGCCAGCACTGAAATCCCCGATGAAAATTCTTCCCGGGTTTGAAGGTGTGATAGAGGTCGGAGATTTGCGCGGTGGTGTAGCCTGCCGCCGTTAGCATTTCGGCGAACGTGATGTCTTCGGCGTAGAGCTGGTGCCAGCCGCTGATCTTGACGTTGTCGCCGGGCTGAGCGATTTGCTTCGTGGGAAAGATGCGCCGCCCGGTGTAGAGAACCCGCCGCGTTGGAATCGTGGGCAACGTCTCCGGATAACAATGCTCGAAGACGGCTGATTTTGAAGCCAAGCGGTCGACGTTGGGAGTCTTGATCCACTCGTTCCCGTAGCAACCGAGAAAGTGCGTACCCCAAGTGTCAACGCAGATTTCGATCAGATTCAGCCCGTTCCCGGACTGCTCGATGGGGAGCTCGAGTTCTTCGGCAATAGCGGGAGACTGCGCTTGATTGTCCCCTTCGCAAGCAATCTGGGTTGCGGCGGCAGTGGCTGCTCCGGCAACAAAGTGACGGCGCGTGAATTTCGGCATGCCATATTCTATAACGGCAGCAATGGCAATAACAGCAGCAACAGCAGGCCACGCCGTCCCTCGATCCCCGCAATCCGTCTGTGACAGTTTCTGCTTGTCTGAAGGAGTGTCTTGAGATGCCCGCACCGGACTCGGCGAGCAAGCGCAACGAAGTAATGGCGGGTCTGTCATGTGCTCGGCCCGTCACTCGATGAGAAATGAGGGTTAAAATCAGGGATTCCCCTGGACGCGCTTGCTGTCACGTTCAGGAATTTCCTGATTTAGGAATCGGACACATCTTATGCGACAAAGAGCCAGCCGCCGATTTCGACTACTCTCGTGGCCACTCGCGGCAATGGAAGGTTTTCACGCACCAATGGAGGCTCTTCCTCTGCGAGAAGGCGCCAAGCGAACAAGGTACCCTTTCCGGGTTCTGCGCTACTGGTGGGTCTACCAAGGGATTCTCGATGAGGCTCGGCGCCTGGGCCGGGGCCCCATCATCGTCGATGTCGGTTCTGAAATTGGACTAATGAGAAGTCTTGCCCCATCCGTACCTGGCGCCCACTGGATCGGCCTGGACCGCAATGTCGCTAATCAATACGTCGTGGCCGCCGGGTATGACGAACTTCACGAATGCAATCTCGAGCAGACGATACCGCTTCCCGACGACTCGGCTGACATCATCGTTTGCTCGCATATCCTCGAGCACATGAGAAACCCGGAGACTACGCTCAGCGAGGTGATCCGGGTTCTCAAGCCGGGCGGAGTCTTGCTGGTGGGCTCCCCTGTAATGCCGAAGCCCGTGGCTGCATACTATCAACGGCGATACAACCGAGAGCTCCGGGCTGGAAAGCGGCAACTTGGGGAGCACGTCACCGCCTTTCACCCGCGGATGTGGAAACAACTTGCCGTCCAGTTGGGGCTCGAAGTGGAGGTTTTCGCCGGCTCACACATCCTCCGCTGGACCGGCAGCTACCTGGAGAACTATCAAGCTTGGGTCCGCCTCAACCAGTTTCTTGCGGCCATCTTTCCGGCGTTCGGTAACGAAGTTTGCATTCAGCTTCGCGTGTCGGCGGGCGAGAAGACAGATTAGCTTGCAACGCTATGGAGGACGGGTTGCGGAACCGCCATGCGATACCCGACGCCGGGCTCGGTCAGTATGTACTTCGGCGACCCCGGCTTAGGCTCGATTTTCTTACGCAGGTGCCCCATGTGCACCCGCAAGGTTTGCATGTAGTCCTCGCGTGTAGGTCCCCAAACACGATCGAGAATCATTTTTGAAGTCACCACTTGCTCGAAGTTTTGAGCCAACAGGACCAGGATCTCGAACTCGGTTCTGGTGAGCCGGATCTCACGTCCTTTGCGCACGACCCGTCGCCGGGCCAAGTCAACTAGGAAATCGCCGGCTTCGATCACGCCAGGGCCATTCTGACGGGATAGATACCGCCGGAACAGCGCGCGAATACGAGCCAGCAGTTCACTAGGACGAAAAGGCTTAGTCAAGTAGTCGTCCGCTCCTGCGTCAAGAGCATCGATCACCATCAACTCTTCACCGCTTCCGGATAAGATGACGACCGGGCCTCTGTACCAGAAACGCAGCTCCTGGCACACTTCCAATCCACTCTTGTCCGGCAGCGAAAGGTCAAGAATGATCAAGGACGGCGGTTCGCTGACCGCCGACTCGATCGCTTCTCTGCCAGTAGACGCGAGGGCCACTCGGTAGCCCTCTCTTTGCAGCAGGAGCCCAACGACTCGGTGGACCGTTACGTCGTCATCCACGACCAGGATTCTGTGAGCAGCTTGTCGAATGTGCATTTTGCCTCGTCTGTACATTTTGCATTGAAAGCTAATTTAAAATACATCTTTATGGAAAGTGATTGCAACATTTCCCTGAAAGAATGCGCAGGGGACATCATTGCGCCGCTGCGGCAGCTTTTCCGCGACCCCCCGCCGTGTGACATCCTCAGCCGCCGGCAACGCTGGGCGCCAGTACGAGGCACGCGCCGCCCGACATGGCGCGCGTATTCTTGCGTGCCGTGCGCCATTCCTGGCGACGTCGCCTCGGAACTGGCCTATGGCAGAATGGCAACTCCCCAGGGCCGCTCCCCAACGGGGATCTTCTTGACGACCATCTGGGTCTCGACATCGACAACCGAGACATCGTGCGAGGGACCATTCGCCGTATAGAGAGTCTTGCCATCCGGAGTGATGGCAATGCCCCAAGGACGCAAGCCCACTTCGAAGTAGCCGGTGACTTCGTTCGTGGCGGTGTCTATCACCGCAACCGTTTTGCCTCGTCCCATGGTGACGAAGATTTTTTTGCCATCCGGTGTAACGGCGATCCCCATCGGTCTTGCCGGGCTCCCGGTCACCGGAATTGTCTCGATCACCTCATGGCTGGCTGTATCCACGACCGCGATCGACTCTCCTCGTTCCGCCGTGATGTAGGCTCGCGAGCCGTCCGGAAGAAAGGCAGCGACGCGAGGCCGCAGTCCCACTTTGAAGCTTTTCGTCAGCGTGTCTGTTTCCGTGTCGATGACGAAAATTTCGGCGTCGTCTTCCGAAGTGATGTAGACAGTCTTTCCATCGGGACTGATTCCCACGCCTTCGGGCTCGTCACCGACCGGGATCGTCTTGATGACTTTGTTGGCGGCAATGTCGACAATCGTCGCCAGCCCCACGTCCTCGTTAGCGACGTAGAGTTTCGTCCCATCGGCGCTGACCGCCATCTGCTCGGGATCGGACCCTCCGTCCAGTATCTTGATAAGCTTGTTCTGCTCGATATCGAAGACGCCGATTCCGTCAGCGGTCTTATCGGCGGGAGGGAGAGTAGATCTGTCGACATCGGGGCCGCCAAACGGAGATCCACTGAGAGCAACGTAGAGCGTCTTTTTGTCAGGGCTGAACTGTATTCCGCGGGGCCGCTTCCCCAGCGGAATGGTCCCGATCACCTCGTTCGTGGCCGAGTCGATGATGCTCATATCCCCGGACGCCTCGTTGGTAACGTAGACCCAGGGCGAAGTTTTCGGCGGGAGCGAGGCGGTTTCCGGTGCAGAGCTTTCCGGTGGTGTGTCGCTGTCTCTGCCGCAATAGCTCAGTAAGCCGAGGCAACCCCCCAGCACTAGTAGTAATGGCAGTCGTTTCATATAGCCCTCCGATATCGCAAGTTTTTCTTGGGAGTGGTGTCCGCGGACTTCCTGTACAGCCGATCAATCTGAGACAGGCGAGCAGTCCGAGGCAGTCGAGGAAGACTTCCTTTGGACAGCACCCATAATACCCCATGCGCGAGGATGAGCAGCAGCGGCTTCAAGCGACCTTGGCAGCCGACCTCAAAACCAAAGAAACTTTTCGATGAGAACCTCGTCGATGTAGGTTCCAGCCAATTTGGCGTGTTTGCGAGCGGTACCAACGACCGAAACCCCGTGGTTCTGATAGGTGGCCAGTGCCGCGGGGTTGTCAGCCCGGACGAATGTGAAGATCTTCTCATAGCCTTCTGACGCGCCATTTTGAAAGAAGCTTGAAACAGACTTCGCGCAATGCCTTGTCGCGTGTGATCCAATGACACATACGTTCCTAATACACCCACGTGATCAAACGCCCGCGTGTAGTTGGTGAAGGGCTCGAGGCTTTGAAAGCCGACGATCCGGTAGCCGACGGCCTCAGCCACCAGGAAGACGCCACGTTCGGGCAGCGACTCGATATAGTCGCGCTCTTGCTGAACCGTGAAGGGTGTGTCGAACACGGTGTAGACGCCCGCTTCGATGATCGGATTTAAGATGGCGACTACCTGTTCCGCGTCATCTGGTTGGGCTTCGCGAATGAGCAGTTCCATCTCCTTAGCCTTTGTGCCGGGCTGCCTTCTCGTCAGGGCGAGGGTACGATACGCAGGCCCTCGGCTTCCGCTCCGGCGGATAGTCTCGCATCGAAGCACGCAAAATCCGGAAGATTCAGCCACAACGCGGAACACAGATGCACGGCATCCGCGCCACGCAGCTGGTGGCGCTCGATCAGATCGGCCGCGGGCTCAAGAACCTCCTGTGTCAGCTCGACCACCTGGAATACGGTCCAATCGCTCAAGAAGTCACTCTTCTTTCCGGCGTAAACCCGCGTGGAAATCCGCCCTTCCCGATGGCATCTGCTAAGAACCGAAATCAGTTCGGTGTATGTTAAGCGGCTGGTAAACAGGCCTGTTTCGTGATTCTTGACCAGCTCGGAAACCGCCTTGCTTTCGGGTTCGGCCAAATAGAGCTTCGCCAAAGCAGCCGAATCCAAGTAAAGCATCAGCGGCGCTCTTCAGAGATCATTTGAACGACGGATTTGCCCGGTTTCATCACCGCTGGGCGACGATGGCGAAGTGGCATCCCAGAGCCTGGACGGATGTGCCCTTTTGCCAGGACCTTTAACAACTCCGCGGGCGGCCCCCCAGCAGAGGACAACGGAAGAATGCAAGCAATCGGGTGACCGCGGTCGGTGATCTGGACGGGTTGGCCCTCGCGGACGATCCGCAGGTACTTACCCAGGCGGTTCTTGAGTTCCCTGCATGGAACAGTGATCATGTAGCTCCATTATAGCAACGTAGCTACATCGGTCTCGAGTGCGGGGTTGAGTTGTACCTCAGCGCCTCATGTGGCTGGGCACTTCTCCCGGTCGCTCAAGCAAATCAACGCGGGCTAGCCGTTCTGATGGCGCTTGGTCGCTTCGAGCCGCGCCTCGGCTCGCCGGATCGCCCGAGTGACCCGCTCGGCGTCGATCTGCATTTCGTGGCTTTGAATCATGTCGTTGGCACGGCGGCGCGCTTCTTCAGCTCTCTTGATGTCGACTTCGTCGGCCCACTCGGCTGTATCGGCGAGGATGCGCACGTGGTCGGGGAGAACTTCCATGACGCCGCCGCTCAAGGCCATGTAGCGGGTTTGCCCCGCCGCTTCGTAGGAAAGCACGCCGATGCCGAGCTGTGTCATGAGCGGCGCGTGATCGGGCAGAATGCCGAGGGAGCCATCCTCGCCCGGGGCCTGCACTTGGTCCACTTCCTCGGAGAGCATCAGCCTCTCAGAAACCGCCACGTCAAGCTTGAGTTTACCGGCCATCGTTAGGCTGCCTTCGCGAGACGGTCCGCTTTCTCGATCGCTTCCTCAATCGTGCCGACAAGATAAAACGCCTGCTCCGGCAGGTCGTCATGCTTGCCATCGACGATCTCTTGGAAGCCCCGAATCGTGTCCGCTACGCGGACATATTTCCCGGGCATCCCCGTGAACTGTTCGGCCACGAAGAACGGTTGCGAAAGGAAGCGCTGGATCTTGCGCGCCCGCGACACGGCGAGCTTGTCTTCCTCGGAAAGCTCTTCCACGCCGAGAATGGCGATGATGTCTTGCAACTCTTTGTAGCGTTGCAGGACCTCTTTCACCGCCTGTGCCGTGTTGTAGTGGTCGGCTCCGACGACGTTGGCATCGAGAATTCGCGAGGTTGACGCCAGCGGATCGACGGCGGGATAGATGCCGAGAGAGGCGATCTCACGGGAAAGGTTCGTTGTGGCGTCCAAGTGAGCGAACGTCGTGGCGGGAGCGGGGTCGGTGTAATCGTCGGCCGGCACGTAAATCGCCTGCACGGAGGTAATCGAACCCTTTTTCGTCGACGTGATACGCTCCTCGAGCTCGCCCATCTCCGTCGCCAGGTTGGGCTGGTATCCCACGGCGGAGGGCATGCGGCCGAGCAGCGCCGATACCTCCGAACCCGCCTGCGTAAAACGGAAGATGTTGTCGATGAACAGCAGCACGTCCTGGCCTTCGTCGTCACGAAAGTACTCGGCAACTGTCAGGCCGGTCAGTCCGACGCGAAGGCGCGCACCCGGCGGTTCGGTCATCTGTCCGTAGATCAGAGCGCATTTTGATTTCCGCCAATCATCGGGATCGATGACTTTCGACTCTTGCATTTCGAGCCAAAGATCATTGCCTTCCCGAGTGCGTTCACCCACGCCCGCGAACACCGAAACACCGCCGTGCTCGGTGGCGATGTTCTTGATCAGCTCCATGATGATGACGGTCTTGCCGACGCCGGCTCCGCCGAACAGGCCGATTTTCCCGCCCTTCTGGTAGGGCTCGAGCAGATCGATGACCTTAATGCCGGTTTCGAGCATCTCGAGGTCGGTGGACTGGTCTTCGAGCGATGGCGCCGAGCGGTGAATCGGGTAGCGCTTCTCGGTCTCGACCGGACCCTTCTTGTCGACCGGCTCGCCGAGAACGTTGAGGACACGGCCCAGGGTTTGCGGTCCTACGGGGACAGTGATCGGCTCGCCCAGGTCTTCGGCCTGCATCCCGCGCACGAGCCCTTCGGTCGGCTGCATGGCGACTGTCCGCACGCGGCCTTCTCCGAGGTGCTGCTGCACTTCGCAGATGATATCGATCGGGTCGGGTACGTCGAACCCCTCGCTCGTTATGCGGATGGCGTTGAAAATTTTCGGGAGGTGCCCCTCGCTGAATTGCAGGTCAATGGCAGGACCGGCTACTTTGATGACTTTGCCTGTTGTCGACATTTTTTATTTCCTAGTTGGTAGAAGGTGCAACCGAAACGCGCGGCTTGATGGCGGTTAGGATGCCTCGCGCCAAAGCGGCCGGCCGCTCCCTCACGGTCGCGGCTCTGAATTGTTACTCGAGCGCCTGCGCTCCGGTCACGACTTCAATCAGCTCCGTGGTGATACTGGCCTGGCGCACTCGGTTCAGGTGCAGCGTCAGCTTTTCGATCATCTCGTCGGCGTTGCGGGTGGCCGATTCCATGGCCGTCATGCGGGCCGCATGCTCGGCGGCTCCCGACTCCACCATCGCCTGGTAGATGTTCGTCTCTACGTACTTCGGAAGCAATGTCCGGAAAATCTCCTCCGGCTTCTGCTCATAGATGTACTCCCGCGAGCCGCCCGCCGATTCGGGTATCTTCACGGGCAGCATGCGCTTCACCACGATCGTTTGCGAGAGCACGCTTTTGAATTCGTTGTAGATCAGATACACAGCGTCGATCTCGGCGGCCACAAACCGGTCCATCACCTTGCGGCTGATTTCTCGCGCAACATTAAGATCGACATGACTGAATACATTGATCCACTCTCCGGCGACCGAGACTTCGCGGCGGCGATAAAAATCCGCCCCGCGGCGGCCGATCAGCTCAAACTCGACGCTGGCGCCGGGGTGCTCCCCTAGAAACCGCTGTGATGCCTTGAGCGCATTGCTGTTGAACGCCCCGCAGAGGCCCTTGTCTCCGGAGAGCAGCAGCAGCAGGATTCGCTTTTCTTCTCGGCGCGCCAGCAGCGGGTGGTTCAGCGCCGGTGCGTCTTCAGCTTGATTGCCAAGGATGCTGCCGAGCATCTCGGTTAACAAAGAAGCGTAGGGCCGCGCCGCCAAAACTTTTTCATGGGCGCGCCGCAGCTTGGCCGCCGAGACCATCTTCATGGCCTTGGTGATCTGTTGCGTGTTCTTGACGGACCGGATGCGCCGCCGCAAATCGATCAAGTTCGGCATTTATCTCGCGACGGCCTCCTTGCTGTGACGGGAGACGAAACGTTCCTTGAACTCGGCGAGGGCCGACTTGATTTCCTCCGTCAGCTCGTCGTCGAGCGCTTTACGCTCACGGATCTTGGCGAGGACGCCGTCCTGCTGGCGGTCCAAATGATCGTAGAGCTCGCTCTCGAAGTCGCGGCACTGTGAAACCGGCAGGTCATCGAGGTAGCCGTTCGTGCCGGCGAAGATGATCATGACCTGCTTTTCAACGGGCACCGGGGCGTATTGCTTTTGCTTGAGAATTTCGACCAGCCGCTCGCCACGCCGCAATTGCTGCTGAGAAGCCTTGTCGAGATCGGAGCCGAACTGCGCAAACGCTGCCAGCGCGCGGTACTGCGCCAGATCGAGTCGAAGCGTCCCAGCGACCTGCTTCATCGCTTTGATCTGAGCGTTGCCGCCGACGCGGCTGACCGAGATGCCGACATCCACCGCCGGGCGAACGTTGGCGTTGAATAGATCCGATTGCAGGTAGATCTGGCCGTCAGTGATCGAGATGACGTTCGTGGGAATGTAGGCTGAAACGTCACCCGCCTGCGTTTCGATGAAGGGCAGCGCCGTGAGCGACCCGCCGCCGTGCTCGTCGTTGAGCTTGGCGGCTCTCTCCAGTAAGCGGCTGTGAAGGTAGAAAACATCTCCGGGGAAGGCTTCGCGTCCCGGAGGCCGCCGCAGCAGCAGCGAAATCTCGCGGTAGGCCGCGGCGTGCTTGGAGAGATCGTCGTAAATGCAAAGAGCGTGCTGTCCGTTGTCGCGGAAATACTCGCCGATCGCGCAGCCCGCGTAAGGAGCCAGAAACTGCATCGGCGCCGGATCGGATGCCGAGGCCACCACCACCACCGAATACTCCATGGCGCCGTAGTTTTCCAGCGCCTTGACCAAGTGCGCCACGGTCGAGCGTTTCTGCCCGATAGCGACGTAGATGCAGATCATGTCGCCGCCCTTTTGATTGATGATCGTGTCGAGGGCGATGGCGGTCTTGCCCGTCTGGCGGTCGCCGATGATCAGCTCGCGCTGCCCGCGGCCCACTGGAATCATGGCGTCGATGGCTTTCAGGCCAGTCTGCACGGGCTCTTTGACTGGGCTGCGGTCGATCACGCCGGGCGCCAGCCGCTCAACGGGTAAGAAATGCTCGGTCTGAATCGGCCCCTTTCCATCCAGGGGACGTCCGAGCGAGTCCACCACGCGTCCGATCAAAGCCTCGCCCACGGGCACGGAGACGATGCGTCCGGTGCGGCGGACTTCATCTCCTTCCTTTAGCTCCTGATACTCCCCCAACAAGACGGCGCCGACTTGGTCTTCCTCCAAGTTCATGGCGATACCGGCCACGTTGTGGGGAAACTCGAGCATTTCGCCGGCCATGACCTTTTCCAGGCCATGGAGACGCGCAATGCCGTCACCGAGCGAGATGATCGAACCGGTCTCGGCCACTTCAACCACGGTTTCGTAATTTTCAATTTGTTCGCGAATCAACTTCGAGATTTCATCCGCACTGATCTGAGCCATGGACTTAAGATTCTCCTGCGACGGCGCGGTCGAGAGCCTTCAACTGGGCGCGAAGGGAGCCGTCAAATAGGGTGGATGCGTGACGCACGGTCGCGCCCCCGACCAGATCCGAAGAGACGTTGAATTCCGCGACGACGGTGCTTCCGGTCACCCTGCTGAACTTTTCAATGAGAGCGCTTTGCTGTTGCTCGCCGATCGGCGTGGCCGTTGTCACCAGCAACCGCGCGACTCCCAGCCGAGCGTCCAGCCACTCCTGGAACGCCTTGATCATCTCGCCGAGAAACGGCATGCGGCGGTGGTCAATCACAACGAAGAGAAAGTTGCGTACCACGCCCGCGACTTCGAGGCGTTCACATAAGGTCGCGACCAGAGCCCTTTTGTTTGCGGGTGTGACGGCAGGTGAGACAAGAACACCGCGCAAAGGTTTGGACGAATCGAGAAGCTCTTTGAATTGTGAAAGCTGCCCGATTGCAACGCCGGGTTCGACCGCGGCCCCGGGCTTGCTGACGACATCAGCTAGTGCTTCAGCGTATCGATTTGCCAGGGCCAGAGCCATAATTGAGACCTATCCCCGCCGGGCGCTTCAGCCGTAAGGCTACGTTTGACGCTGGGTCGAAGTGGACGTACCTAGGGGAATGGAGTGACGCCGATCGGATGGCTTCGGCAAGCCTTAACCTTCAAACTACCACAGCGTGGCGGAGTGGGACAACCAACCTGCATTTCTCAGTGCGCCTTTTCGGCGAGGACCCCCCGCGGGAAGAAGGAGCCCAGCTATGTAGTTGCCGGTAAGCATGGAAGCGGGCGAGCGGTGGGACCGGGTGATCGAGCCGATCTTCGAGTCGGAGAGGCGAGTCAGTACGAGGCGCACGCCGCTTGACGACCCTCAATTCAATCAAAGACGCGTACTTGACAGTACGGTGAGCACGGCTAGCAAGCGCAAAGAAGTAATGGCGGGCCTATTGCGCCCTTCCCGTCAGGTGGTGAGACATGCGGGCTACCAGCCCGCTGATTTGGGGTCTTGACCGCAGGCTGCCGCCTGCGGCTCTGTTGTTTCCCGTGGCGGGGTGAGCAGGTGTGAGCGCATTCCGGAAAAGTCATGCGTCTGTTGTCCCTTTTTTTGGGTGGGGATAGTGGCAGAGCGGTGGGTAATGATCATTCTTGCCCGGCGGCAGCCGATACGACCTTACAGATAGGCTTATGCTCCCGATTATAGGAATTCTGGTCGTGGTCGGCTCCGTGTTCGGCGGCTACTTGATGCACGGCGGCCACATGGAAGTGCTGATTCAGCCCTCCGAGTTCCTCATCATCTGGGGCGCTGCCCTCGGTACGCTCGTGATCACCATGCAGTCGCTGGGCGGACCGCCCGAAGAGTTGGGGCACAAGGTGGCTGCGGCTTTGGTCGGAACGTTTCTGGGCATTCTGACTTGTTATGGGTTTCTGGCCCCCCTGGCCGCAGCGATGACCGCGATCGACGACGCGGAAGGAGCCTACTACCGCGTCTTGAAAGCTGGTCTGATTGGATTCGTGAAAGGGTATCCGCCGATCATGGCGATGGAATTTGCCAGGCGCATGATCCCCCACGCCGAGCGGCCGACCTTTACGGAAATGGAGAAGGCATGCAAGGGGAAGAAGAAGGGTTAGGCGGGGAGTCGGGCGGGTCCGCTCCTCCGATCATCATCAAGAAAATCATCCGCGGGGGGGGGGGGGGGGCAACATGGCGGTGCGTGGAAGTAGGCGTTCGCGGA
>Ga0310123_10002247_pt1 | contig 15486 bp, 15 predicted proteins | sample CB6_AW_1057_MG_FD_203505 | JGI IMG/M metagenome (GOLD analysis project Ga0310123, IMG submission 203505) | Marine microbial communities from Western Arctic Ocean, Canada - CB6_AW_1057 | ecosystem: Environmental > Aquatic > Marine > Oceanic | place: Canada: Western Arctic Ocean | collected... | reverse complement strand
AAGAAGAGTGGAGAACCAGCCGTGAAGGGGTGTCCCGGGCGGGGACGAAGGATCACGGGGCTCTACCACCCGGACTCATGCCCCCTCCAGCGTCCCGACGTCTTCAGGCGACAGCCGATGGTACTCCATGAGAACCCGATCTAAGAGGCCCTCCGTCATTCGGAGTTCGAGGGCACCGCGGTCACCCTCTTCGCCAGGCTCATCGGTACCTGTCTCACGAAGCTTGATAATCCGCTCCGCTAGAAACCCCACAAACTGCTCTACCACTTCGGGGCGCGGCTGCGCACCGGTTGTAGAGTCGGCAGGAACCTCGGTCAGAAGGAGCCCTCGAGTCAGGGCAAGAACACCGGGGAATATCAGTTCAGGAATCGACCCCCCCTCCATCTGCTCCTCTCCCGTGACATTCTCCCATTCGAGGTCATTCCAATACAGGTCCCTCAGTTCGTCGAGCAGATGCTCTCGATGGTCCGAGGACAAAGGGGGATCCTCGGTTCCTTCAGGGATCGAGAGGGAGCGGCCCACCACCTCCTGGAGAACACGACGGCGGTCTTGAATGAGTTCAGATACTGAATCGAGTGAATGCATCGGTCTAGGGTTGAGCTTTGGGTCTCCGGTTATGAAAAAACAATATGGGTGGCAGCACCAGACCCGCCAAGCCGGTTTCCCTGACCGGTGTCAGCGAGTCGACCTTGCGTTGGGGTGATCCCGGGCCGCATCCTCTTACCTGAGTGTTCAACTTAGATCAGGGGCGACGCAAGGTGTCACCGAGACGCCGATTCCTCCTGTGGCCTACAGCTTCGATATTTGTTCTAACGGTCACGGGTGTTCTCTCCCGGGATCCGCTGGCAGATGCGTTGACGGGCAAGCCAGTTGAGACGGTAGGCCTCACGTTCTCATTGGGGTATCTGGTGTCCGCTCCGATCGGGGGCCTTCTCGACGCACTGTCACTCCTGACCGACCGTCAGCATGTTGCAGTTCTCCTCAGTATGGTAGCTCTAATTGGGGGAAGGTGTGTGGCCCGAAGCATCTCCAGCACCTTTAATTGCGGGAGGATTTTCAGAGAGCTTCTCATCGCAGCGGCCGCTGTCGCTGCCTTCGTCGCGTTTTATGGGTACGGAGTGTTAGGAGTACGGCCAATGGCATCGCTCCACTCGTATGACCCGGAGCTTGCTATCGTAGACTTTCACAGCCACACCGAAGCCTCTCACGATGGCAGGGCGGGACTTGACATTAGAACCCGCCGAGAATGGCACCGTGGGGCTGGGTTTGACCTCGTTTACGTCACGGATCACTCCCACGTCGAAACTGCGCTGGAGGCTGGAGCGGGAAATCCTGCGAGGGCAGGGGATGGGACGTCTCTCCTCCCAGGACGTGAGGTAGTCTTCAGAGACCAGCACGTGTTGGTGCTGGGCACCAACGACCCCACCGCTGGTATCTCTGATGACAGCCCGTGGCCGATCCTCATTCAGACGATCCCCAACAACCTCTCGAGGGTCCCAGGGCCCATCCATGCCGATCGAGGAGGAGTCCAGGCCATCGAGCTGTTGGACGCCGACCCGAGAGGGCTACGTCAATCCGTTGAGGAACGGGACCTAATCTTGTCGATTGCGGACAGCCTTGACCTGGCACTGATTGCGGGTTCGAATCACCACGGCTGGGGGCGAACAGCCGCGGCATGGACGTTGATCCGGATACCCGGCTGGCAGTCCCAGAGGCCGGAGGTGGTGGGCCACCAGGTCGAAGTACGTATTCGGAGAAACCGCGCCGATGCCCTACAGGTGATCGAGCGGAGGCGATTGAAGGGGGGAACGAGCACGGAGTCTGCCCTAATGGCTGCCACGACTCTTCCGAGACTGGGCTGGCACGTTCTCACAAGCCTCACACTCCAGGAACGTCTGGCCTGGATCGCTTGGGTTGTGCTTGCGACGTTTCTCAAAGCCAGGCTGGCGTCGCGGGAAACTCGGACCACTTCCCATTCTCGTTGACCATGAATAAGATCGATAGGATTGACTCGTGTCCGGAAGCACTCGGTGCGTCCGCGGCATGAGCATGGTAATCGAAACCCACAGATTTACGAATGTGAGGGAAATATGAGCATTTTACGAGTGCTGAGTCTTCTGGCCATTTTCGTGCTCCTGCCAGCCAGCGTTTTGGCCCAACAGCAGCGCATCCCCAGCCCGAGAGGCGAGGCAGCAACTCAAATTGGCGGGATCTACAATGCAGATGGCGCTTACGAGGGCGGATCTTGGGTCGTCGTGGACTACGGGCGCCCGATTCTTCGTGGACGCGAGAACATGTTCGGGTCCGGTAACACCTATGGAGACGCATTCCTGCTTGGCGCCCCGATCTGGAGAATTGGTGCAAACCAGTCGACCCGATTCGCTACCGAGGCCGATCTGATGTTTGGTGGACAGCGGCTGCCCGCTGGAGAGTATAGCATCTTCACCGACCTGGACGAGGAAGAATGGACGCTGGTGTTCTCCACCTGGGGGGTGAAGCAGACCTTCCAAGAGGATAACCCGGACGCCCTTTGGGGCTCCTATGAGTATACGCCGGACCGGGATGTCCTCCGCACCAGGATGAGCGTAGCGTCTCACCCCATCTCGGCTGACCAACTGATCATCACCTTCACAGATATGACTCAGGAGGGCGGGAACTTCATGATCTGGTGGGACGACCAGCTTGCGACCACACCATTCACAATCGCCCGATAGGCACCTGCACCCACCCGTCCTACCAGCTCTAGAGATCCCTGGCCGGCATCAGCCCGGATTGTGACCCCACCCAACTCTACCCGTTGTGATGTCACACTTTCGGATGCCGGGTTCCGGTTCTTGAACATACATGAACATACATATTGTAAGGTTCTGTCCAGCCACGGATTTGTGGGGTTTTCCCCACACCTCAACCAGGCTTTTTTCTACTTTCCATCTGGACGGCTCAGTACGCATCGTCAGAGTTATCATCTGTTGCCTGGCGGGAAGCTCCGGAGAAGCTACACAATGCCGACTCGGACAACTGATTTGTCCAACCTCGACTCCCAGTTGAGGTAACCAACGGGGATCGGAGGGGCCGTGGCCCTCCGGTCCCCGTTTTCTCATTGAATATCAAAGCATTATTGAGGTACTGAGCAGCAGCGCAACGTTCCTCCTGAGCTTGCGCGGCTGGTGCGGCCCCGGTACCGTCTCAGGGAGTCACCATATGTTTGCACCCAACTCTGTATAACCAAGCCCTTTTGGCATGGCTAGAGCAACGCTATGAAAACCCACGTTGCTACCGTAACAGCTCTTTTCGGTGGTCTCCTGCTGCCAATTCAGGGGGCTTCCCAGGCCCCGACACATGAGCCGATGCGTGTTGATCAGATCGACTGGGTCGACCCCCCAACAGATCTGCCTTCGCGTGTCGCACATTACACGTTCCACAGTTCCTCGATGGACCTCGAGGTCGGATACTCGATTTATCTGCCTCCTGGATATGAAGAGCTCGAGCGTAACTACCCCGTGGTTTACTGGTTGCATGGACGAAGTGGCAGCGAGAGCGACACGAGACCCGCCCAAGTTCTCCATGAGGCCATCCAATCAGGTGGTGTGCAGCCCATGGTCCTAGTCCTGGCCAACGGCGGTACTGGGAGCGGGTACATTGATAATCCTGATACAGGAGTCATGGGGGAATCGGTCGTCATCGAGGAATTGATCCCCCATATCGAATCCAACTATCGGGTCATTAGGGATCGCAGTGGCCGAGGGTTTTCCGGGTTCTCCATGGGCGGATCAGGGGCAATCCGACTTTCCCTTAGACATCCCCGAATGTTCAGTTCAGTCGTATCGGTGGCAGGAGTCTTGGTCGGTTACCGGGAGATCATGGAGCGGAACTTCGTCGCGGACGCTGCCCTGGCTAGGAGCCATGACCCGTACCCCCTAGCGGTAGAAGTCGAGGCCCGCCTCCGTAGCATGAACGTGAAGCTGATCGTCGGATCGGAGGACCAATGGATCACGACGAACCGGCGGTTCGCCGCCCACCTTGGACACCTGAACCTGACCATTGACTACAAGGAGATCAGAGGGATCGATCACAATCTCTCTGATTACCTCGCGGCGGCTGGGCATGAACTTTTCGCGTTCCACTCCACCCATCTGGAATCTGACGGCTAGGTCATGAGGGCTCTCGCTATCTCAGCGTCCTTGGGGCTCTCGGTGCTCCTGTCGATGATGGTAGAAACGCGATTGCTCGCCCAAGTCTCAGACCCTCCGCGGGTAACTGAGACAGCTTTCGAGCTGGCCGGTGGTGGTGAGATTCGATACGGAATCTCGATCCCCGCCGGGTACGACGGGTCCGTGGATAATGAGCGCCCACTGATCCTAGCTCTCCACCCTGGCGGACGATCACCGTATTACGGTAGTAACTTTATGCAATCGATCGTCGAGCCAGCACTGCGCAGTTGGGAGGCAGTGATCGTAGCACCCGATGTTCCAACACGGAGTTGGGCTAACGCTGAATCGGAACGGGCAGTTCTGGACCTTCTGGAGGAAGTGCTCGGGAGTTACGCGATCGACCACGATCGAATTCTTGTAACCGGGTTCAGCATGGGTGGCCGAGGCACGTGGTACTTAGCAACCCGTCACGCTGATCTTTTTACCGGTGCAATCCCTATAGCGGCGTCTCGAGCGAACGATCCACTCGAGGGTCTTGAGGGAATACCGGTACACCTTATCCATAGCCCGGACGACGAAGTGGTCCCGTACGGACCGGCTGAAGCAACGGTCAAGATGCTCGAAGATCGGGGTCATCCGGTGCAGCTCATTAGTCTCGAGGGAGCTAGTCACTACCAGATGGGTGATTATATCGCCCCGCTACGAGCTGCTGGAGAATGGATGAGAAGGCAGTGGCAAACAGAAGAAACTGGGGTAGGCAGGTAAGGCTGAGTGGGTGGGAAACGCGACTTACCCTAGTCCATCGGAATGAGGCAAGGCAGTGGTGCTCCGTTCAGCCCTAGAAGATTGTTGCACCAATCGAACAGACCCTCGGGCTATCTATACGCCAGTCAACTTGATCAATCTGATCATAGTTCTGGTCTGACACCCACCACTATTCCGCTTGACCTTTTCAGCTTGTTCGAGAGCTATCTGCCACCTACTGTTGACGAATCCTAGGTTGTGGAAACCCACAACGACGATGCCCGCAGTGGTCCGCCAAGGATCAAACACCCTCGAGCTTGGGGCACGCAGTGCATAGGAGAAGCTTCCTCAGGACCGGTGGGGTCGCGGGGCTTGGTCTAGCCCTTGGTGCCTGCACATTTCGCGGAGCTTCGGTGGGGACCCCATGGATGTGGTCAGCCAATCTGGCTCCAGTCCATGTTTCGTGGGACCGTATCATCCGCACGACCGTAGCGTTACGCCCCTACCGGGAGTCGGGCTTCGTCCTGAAATCGGAGCGACTCGACGACAAGACGGTCATCCACAACTACGGACATGGTGGAGCAGGACTCTCTCTCTCATGGGGAACAGCATACCTGGCAACTAACATCGCGCTTGCTCATACGGAGCGGCGAGTCGCAGTCGTAGGCTGTGGCATTGCCGGCCTGACTTCGGCCCGCATGCTACAGCGTCGGGGTTTCCAGGTATCGATCTTTGCGAAGGCACTGCCGCCAGACACCACATCCAACAAGGCCTGGGGAGGATTCACACCCACTTCGACCCTTGTCAGCCGGCGCACACCCAGCTGGGACTTGCAGTTTCGCCGAGCGGTCGAGATCGCATACCACGAGCACCAGCTATTAGTCGATCGCGGATACGGGGTACGATGGATCGACGGATACTCGCAGACGAATAATTCCGATCCACGCGACCGACCTGACCAGGAGGATGGTGACCCCAGAGAATCGGCAAATCCGCTGGTACCAAGGAGTTTTGAGATCGGTGGGATTCTACTAGGGCACAACCAACATCCGTTCCCAACGCTATACGCAAGACGAGCCCCGATGCTACAGTTCGATCCGGATATTTATCTTGATGCCCTCATGCGAGATGTAATCAGTTTTGGCGGCAGCATCTCCGTTCGCAAATTCGACTCGCCAGGTGACTTGATGGCACTAGCCGAGCCTATCATCGTGAACTGCACCGGGCTCGGAGCGAAAGAGTTGTTTCGCGACCCCGAGTTGACTCCAGTTAAAGGGCAACTCACCGTGCTCGTACCACAGCCTGACGTGGACTATTCTCTCGGACCCATGATCCCCCGCAGCAGTGGGATAGTCCTAGGGCACGTCCGGCAACATGGGGTGTCCTCACTTGATGTCGATGAGGAAGAACAACGTCGGGTCGTTGAGAACGCAATTAGAACATTCAGCGCGATGCGCCCACCCGACCCACGCTTGAGGCTGCGCGCATTTGGTCCGCCGGCTGATCCACCACCGGTCGAAAGCTTCTACCATCTTGAGTCGTGAGGGAGGATGACTGATGAAGATTAGAGTCCAGGAATCTGTATTGGCACTTCTCATTCTGGCGAGTTTGTCGACGGGTATAGCGCACGCGCAGACGTCCTCTAGTGGATCTGTGGCAAGAACGGTCATCTATGCCCCCCAGAACCGCCCCGACGTGCGCGGCACACAGGGAGCGGTGTCCGCTGGGCAACCTCTCGCTGCCCAGGCAGGGCTGAGAGTGCTTCAGGAAGGAGGAACTGCCACGGACGCGATCATTGCGATGGCGGGTGTCCTTGCAGTTGTGCGACCTCATATGAATGGAGTTGGGGGCGACGCGTTTGGGATCTTCTACGATGGAGCCACTGGAGAGATCAGTGCGATAAACGGGAGTGGTCGGTCGGGTGCGTTGGCGACTCCGGAATTCTTTCGTGACCAGGGACATGATCAAGTCCCTGGGTCGGGAGTGCTCTCAATCAGCGTACCCGGAGCCGTGGCCGCCTGGGCAGACGCGCACGCGCGTTTTGGTACCATGCCCTTTGCCAAGCTACTGGAGCCCGCGATCCGGCTCGCGAGTGAAGGCTTTCCGGTGTCCACCCGGCTTGCTCAAGACATCGAGTCGCAAAGTGGCAGCTTGAACAATGCGGGACGCGCGCTCTACCTGCCTGGAGGTTCGGCACCGCCCGTCGGATCACTCCTGAAGAACGAGGGCTTGAGCACGACTCTACGACAGATCGCCCAAGGAGGTAAGGAAGCGTATTACAGGGGTCCTGTCGCGGAACATTTGGCCGCATTCGTGGAGGCAGAGGGTGGTCACCTGAGGGCCTCAGACTTCGCGGCGCACACCTCGACCTGGGTGGAGCCACTGCGGGGTGACTATCTGGGCCACACGTTCTTGGTAATGCCGCCAAATAGCCAAGGAATTGCTGAGCTGTCTTACATGGAGATGGCCAAAGCGTATCCTGCCGGTTCATTAGGCCACAATACGACCGCGTACCTGCACACGATGATCGAGTTGAAGAAGCTCGCCTTCGCCGATCGAGATCGGTGGGTTGCGGATCCCGACAAGGCAGACCTTCCTATCGAACGAATGCTGAACCCGGAGTATTTACGAACCCGTGCGGCTCTCGTCGATAGGGGGCACGCCGCCGAATCAGTAGAGCCAGGGTTCGGAGGAGCCGCTGGGGGGATCCAAGGTGATCAGGACGACTCGGGCGATACTGTCTACATGACGGCAATTGACCAATTCGGCAACGCGGTAAGCTGGATCCAGAGCAACTTCGCGGGATTCGGATCCGGTATCTTAGAACCGGAGACCGGTGTTCTCTTTCACAATCGGGGTTCGGGCTACACGCTTGAGGACGGACATCCGAACCAGGTTGCCCCTAGAAAGCGTCCATATCACACGCTCACTCCAATGATGGCGCTCCGTGACGGAGATTTCGCTTTTGCGATAGGAACGCCGGGAGGAGACAGCCAAACACAGACCCTCCTCCAGATTGTCCACAACCTGCTCATCTTTGGGATGACACCACAGGAAGCTATTGAGGCACCGCGTTTCCGGTCGAGTGGCGGACTATCCGTTGCGATTGAGGATCGGATCCCCGCAGGTGTTCGATCGGAGCTGAGCGAACTCGGACATCGACTCAACATCGTCGAAGGGTGGACGGCCACGTTCGGTGGAGCCCAGATGATCTTTGTGGAGCCGAGCACCGGCACTTTCACGGCGGCGGCGGATCCGCGGCGCGAGGCCTATGCTCTCGCATATTGAGCAAGCGATGAGCGGTTCATTATGCGGTTTCGTTGGGAGGAAAGAATGAATGGGTTCAGCAAGATGGCCCGGAGAGTAAGAGGCCACCATCGTTGCCGCTACGGTCTCGTTGCCCTTGGGCTCATTCTCTGTTGGGGATGTGCTTCTGCGAGTTCGAACAGTCCCTTCTCGCAAAGCCGGCAGGATGAGAGGACTATCCAGTTGACTATCCGAAATCAGAATGCCGTCCCAATCACAGTATTCGTCTGGTGGCAAGGCGGGCGTAGAGTCCGGCTTGGGGACCTCGCCGGTGTATCGACCCGGACCTTCACAACCCCGAGTCGCGACTCAGGAATCTGGTTTGAGGTTGAGGACCAAACCACCTTCACGCGCGGACGCGGGCGCCGTCCTGATAACTATGTCCCCACCGGACCGGGGGACCACTTGGAGGTGATAACCGGACGTGGTGGATTTATCCTCTCCGTCCGACGCGTCCCCTCACTCTAGCGTTTTCCCGGAACGCCAATTTGCTCGTTTACATGTTCAACACAAGGGAAGCCTGGTAAGATGTAGCCGAGCAACCAGGCTATTCAGGGCCCAGAAACAGACAAGAGGAGGAACACCATGAGGCTTTCAAGAAGCGTGACACCGTTTCTGGTGGGAGTCGTCACCACACTGACCTTGGCACTGCCAACAGGGGCTTTCGCACAGCACCTTGACCGAATACAGAACATCTACCCCGAGAACAGTCTCCCCAACCCCTACACCAGTGAGGACGGTTGGGTGGACTTACCCGATGGAAGGACATGGGGATCGACGGCCGGCACCGATATCGATCCCGATGGCGTTCACATTTGGGCGATCGACAGGTGCGGCTCAAATTCCTGCGCCGCGTCGGACCTTGATCCGATCCTCAAGATTGATCCGCAAGGTAACGTCGTAACTACGCTAGGCGGTGGGATGCTTCTTTTTCCGCATGGTTTGCACGTGGATCGGGACGGTAACGTGTGGGTAACCGATGCAGCCGGCCCGAACCCCGACATCCCGAGCAGCTCCGGCAAGGGGCACGTCGTTCTGAAATTCAGTCCCCAGGGCGAACTCCTTATCACACTTGGACGACCGGGATCGCCTGGAGATGGCAGGGGTCCGCTGCTCAACACACCTAATGATGTGGTCACCGACGCGGAAGGAAACATATATGTGGGAGATGGTCACAGTGGCCAGGGCCTTACCGCTCCACCGGAGACGGTCGCACGTATCGTAAAATACGACCGGGATGGAAATTTCATCACCTCCTGGGGAAGACTCGGGTCCGGACCCGGCGAATTCCGCACTCCCCACGCGATAGATATAGATTCTCAAGGCCGCCTGATCGTCGGCGATCGGGGAAATAATCGCCTACAGATTTTTCAACTCGATGGCACCTACATCGGAGAGCTCAGGCAGTTTGGCCGACCGAGCGGGATCTACATCACGGACGACGACATCATCTATGTCGCCGACTCGGAGTCGCTGTTCGCCAACTCCCAGAACCCGGGCTGGATAACCGGTATTCGGGTGGGAAGCCTGAGGGACGGCATCGTTGATTACTTGATCTCCGGCACGGTCACCGCTTATCCCAACGGCTCGAACCCCGAGGGCGTGTCCGTAGACGCCGCTGGCAACGTCTACGGAGCGGTGGTGTCGCAGGGAGGTGCGTTCGTCAGATCGTCACGCTAGGGGGCTTGGCTGGAGGTAGCGTCTTTGACCGGCCTCGTACGCATGGGGGGGGCCAAGAGACATCTTCTGTTAGGCCATACGGCTGCCCCGCCCGCAAGGGCGAGGCAGCCCCCCTCCCCAACTGGGGTATCCAAGTTCGCACTGGCTCTCTCACTAGGCACCGACGCCACACGACTGCACGACAATCATGCCCGACTTCCTGACTGCGACACCCTGGGCCTCCCAAGTCCTCTTCGTTCTAGGCGGGGTTTTCCTGGGTCTGTTCACCGAGCGCTTTCTGGTCCGCGCGCTACACTCCTACTCTAAACGTACCGACTCGACCATGGACGACCTCCTGATCGAGGCCATTCATGGTATGCCGCTGGTCTGGTGGACGACTGCCGGAGTGTGGGCTGCTGCGCTAAGGGGGGAACTCTCTCCATCCGTACGCGAATGGGTGACCAACGGCACGGTCATTGTGATCGTAGGCTCGCTCACGCTCGTAGCGATGCGTTTGGGGTCAGGCCTGATCGACCGCTACGCGGTTCGGGGCAAAACGCGGCTCCCCTCCGCTACCCTCGTAAACAACCTCGTCAAGCTCGTGATCGGGGTGGTGGGACTTCTCCTCCTCCTCCAGAACCTGGGGATCGAGGTCACTCCTCTGCTCACGGCAACCACCCTCGGAGGTCTGGCTATAGCGCTGGCCCTTCAAGATACACTAAGCAATCTCTTCGCGGGCGTCTCAATCATTCTGTCGGGTCAGGTCCGGACGGGTGACTACGTGCAGATCGCTAGTGGTGAGGAGGGGTTCGTCACCGATGTAAAGGCGAGACACACGACCATCCGTACTTTTCCCGCCCGGAACCTGATCGTCGTGCCCAACAGCGTGCTCGCCTCGTCCATCGTGACAAACTACAGCCTGCCCCAGATGAACCTGTGGATTTCTGTACCCGTCGGTGTCAGCTACGAGAGTGACCTCCAGGAGGTAGAGCGAGTCACCTTGGAGGTGGGCGAGCAGGTGCTCGAGACCGTGGAGGGCGCGCCGCCCAAAACGTCTCCGATGGTGCGCTACCGGGAATTCGGCGACTCGAGCATTAACCTGGAAGTTCTTCTCTCAGCAGGTAAATTCACCGATCAGTTCCTCATACAGCATGAGTTCATCAAGCGCCTCCATGAACGCTTTAATATGGAAAAGATCGAGATCCCCTTCCCGATCCGGACCGTTCACCTGCGAGGGGATGAACCATCTGATAGCTAGGCGGGCGTCGGGTCCGCGACTCAATGCGTCTCGAGGAAACACTAAAACCGAAAACAGAGATCGCACCTGGCACTGTCACAGCTAGGTGTATTCCGGTGATCTGCAGTAACTGGACAAACGTGCCCCGTTCCCGACGCTTGACTAGCCTTCTCCATATGGTGTGCAAGAAAGTTCACGGCAACGTCCTCAACTACGTTTCCATCCCATGAGGAATTGACGATTCGGCTACCAACTGGGGCAAACTTTTGCCGTTTGTCATCCTTGCCTTCGATAGTAAGGTTGATGGCCATAAGGCTCGAATCCAAAGTGGCTGCATTTGGATGCCGTGTGTAAATAACAGGAGTCACATCAGGGGCTCTCTTCCTGATCTCAAATGCAAGCGCGTTAGCAAACTGAAGGGTGTGAGCGTGGCCTCCTTCATGACGAATACGCCTTCACGGGAGGAAACCGGTAAGAAGCAGGCCCTCCCCGACCTTCTCTCTGAAGTGCTCACCACCCACAATGACCCCGATGCCGTGATCGTTGAAATGCGAGCGGCTGGCAGAAACGCGGACTTGACGTTCTGAAACGTGGTCGAGATTCGCGATGGCAAGATCTACTGCGAGCGATAATATCTTGACTCCGGAGCCCTCCTTACCCAGTTGGATGTCATCAGTCACTGGAGGAAAGCTGACGAGTGAGTTCCGCGCAGGTTCAGGCCGTATCCCAGTCGCGACGCCAGCCCTCGGACAGGCCTTCCCCGTCAAGAAGCTGACCGGGTCGGAGGAAGTCATAGGCCTCGGCAAACGTCTTCACCCGCATGTCGTCCACCCGACGAAAGACCTGTCCGGGAGTGATTTCATGGGGCCCCGCCAGCCCCATCGCCCCTAGGAGATCGACGAAACTCTTGATCGTGGCCCTGTGATAGCGGAATACCCGCTGGGTCTTGTCGGGCACATCAAGGCCTCGAAATAGGGCCGGATTCTGTGTGGTGATTCCCGTAGGGCACGTATCATTGTTACAACGCAGCGCCTGAATGCATCCCAAAGCCAGCATCATCCCCCGAGCTGAGAGACACGCGTCCGCCCCGAGAGCCATAGCCCGGATCATATGAAAGCCGGTGATAACCTTTCCGCTGACAAAGAGGCGGATTCTGTCGCGAAGACCGGTACCCACGAGGGCGTTGTGGATGAACACCCAGGCATCATGACCGGGCATCCCCATGGAATTGGAGAACTCCAGAGGCGCCGCACCTGTACCGCCCTCTCCTCCATCCACCGTAATGAAGTCAGGGGTAATCCCTCCATCCCTCATGGCCTTACAGATGGAAAGAAACTCCGATCGGCATCCCACGCTGAACTTTAGGCCCACCGGTTTCCCACCGGATAAGTCTCTCAGTAGCGCCACGAATTCCAGCAGCTCTGAGGGGGTGGAGAAGGCCGAGTGCCTGGGGGGCGAGTGTATGGTTTCATATGGAGGTACTCCCCGTGCCTCCGCGATCTCAGGAGTGACCTTGGGGGCTGGAAGAACCCCGCCGTGTCCTGGCTTGGCCCCTTGGGAAAGCTTGAGTTCAATCATCCGGACCTGCTTTTCCGCCGCAGAATCCCGAAATTGTTCTGGATCGAAGCCGCCGTCCAAAGTCCGGCACCCAAAGTAGCCCGTGCCGATCTGCCATATCAGGTCCGCTCCCCCCTCTATGTGGTATCGAGAGATCCCTCCTTCCCCCGTGTTCTGGGCAAAGCCGCCCAAGCGGGCGGCACCACTCAGTGCCAGGATTGCATGGGGCGAAAGAGCTCCGAAACTCATAGCGGAGATGCTCAAAACAGAAGTCGAGTACTTTTTCAAGCACTCCGGCCCACCCACCTCAAGACGTGGGTCTTCTGTCAGGGGCCGAACACTACTCAAGGAGTGGGCTGCCCACTCATAGCCCACTCGGTAGACGTCCCTCTGGGTCCCGAACGGTTGGGTCTCGAGCTCACCCTTAGCTCGTTGATACACGACGGCCCGCATCTCCCTTTCGATGGGAAACGCATCGATATTTGATTCAATGAAGTACTGCTGAATCTCAGGGCGGATATTCTCGAACAGATAACGCAAGTGCCCGATGATAGGAAAGTTGCGAAGAATGGTACTTCGCCGCTGAAGGGCATCGCGCAGACCTAGTGCTACCAACGGCCCGACCACGACCATGGCCCAAAGGGCCAGGGGCCAATAGAGCGCGACTAGCCCGATACCGATCAGAGCCACCGCAGCCACCGCATAGAACCACTGTCTAACCATCGTTACTGGTCCGATGGAAAGTATGTGCTGGGCAGGATGAGTCTCATGCGCGGTCCCTCGGATTCTCGTCGAAGTAATCGAGGCGATCCAGCGGCATCACGACGGCGGTAAGGATATTGACGAGGTGGGCTACAACCCGCTTTAGATAGCGCAAAGCCAGCGCTCGGGCCACGGGGCTCGGGTCCGTATCCTCTCCCTTCACGAGCGCTGAAACGCTGCTATCGAAAAGCTTCAGTAGCCGAGCGCCCTGCGCCATCAGGGTGCGGGCTCGATCCGTATCTCGCTTGTGAAATACCTCGGTCGACTCCCCGATAAACGTGGAGACCTCCTCAGACAGGGTTCTCCAATCCGAGAGATCCGGCGCCCGTTGAAGATTCACACCGTCAAGAGCTAGGTCGATTAAGTTCTTCGCATAATCCCCCACCCGTTCGATGTCTTTGACGATCGACATGTAGAGGAGCACGCTGGGGATTTCAATAGTTCCGAAGACGCTAGTGTGAACGACCAGTCGCCGTCGGATCTCCCGCTCGGCCTCATTGACCTTTCGGTCGCTCAAGCGCAGCTCGTCGTTTGCAGATTTTGGCGCTAAATCCCCTAACAGAACAGACATAGCTAGATCGACCTCGTGTCGATCGCGCTCGAGCATCTTCTTCACTTTGGTCTCGATCGCTTCGATCCGAGCACCACTCCGTCCCGTCAGGAAGTCGGATGACTTCATGGTCTCACTCCTATTGAAGCAGAAATATTCCCAGAACTGGAATAACCAGGAAGAGTCCTATCACGTAAGCAATCACAAGCGAGTTGCGCCGAACCGCTAGGTCGGACAAACGCTCGGACAGTACAATAGGCACCATCCGAATCCTACGAACCGGAAAGATGATCGTGATAGCTGTCACATTGAACAGCAGATGAACGAGCGCAATGGTCAGCCCTTCCGGCAACGCAACGGCCAGGGAGGCAATAAGCGCCGTTACGGTCGTCCCGACGTTAGCACCGACAGTGATCGGGTACGCGTTCGTTAGGTTCAAAACTCCGGAGGCAACCAGGGGAACGAGGATCGAGGTAGTAATCGACGACGACTGCACCGAAACGGTAATTAGGATCCCAGCGACGATCCCCAAAAAGGCTCCCCCCCGCTCGATAAGCTGATTGATAGCCTTCTCTACTCCACGTGCCAAAAGCTGACGCATATTCCGGGTGATGAAGAACAGTGCAAAGAAGAGCAACGCCATCCCCAGAACCAGGTAGATGACGCCAGCCACTACCCCGACTCCAAGGACGCCTTCTATTAGATCCACTGGAACGTTCACCACGGTCCGAATGGGGCTTCGTCCCAGGCCCGCCGTTTCCAAGTCTACTCTTCCGACCAATACGGTCAGCCACTCGGCACTTCGTGTAAGAATTCCTGTTGCCAGCTCAATCGGTAGAATGATCACGACCGCAAACACATTGAAGAAATCATGGTGCGTGGCACAGGCGAATCCCCGACGAAATTCTTCCGAACGAAGGATAGTTGTCAGCGATGCCATGGTGTTCGTGACTGTAGTCCCGATGTTAGCACCCATGATCATTGGCACTGCAAGGGGCACGGGAATTGTCCCTGCGCCGACGAGCCCCACGATTGTGGAAGTAGTGACCGAGGACGACTGTACCAGAACGGTTGCAAGGATTCCCGCAAAGAGCCCCGAAAGGGGATGGGAGACCGATTCGAGCAGCCCCTCCTCGAACCCTTCACCCATCGCCGTAATCCCAGACTCAAGGAGGCCAATCCCAACGAGAAACATGTAAAGAAGGAGAAGTACGATGAGTCCTCGCAGGACACTCGCAAACTCCGGAAAGCGCCGTGGTCGACCTCCTCCTGTTTGGGGACTCATCTACTAAAGTAGAAAAGGGTCTAACCTGAGGATCTTTCTACCCCTATCCGTCATCTCTTCCTGTTCTCCCCTGTTGAATGTCTTAGGGTACCATACTCCACCCAGGTTCTGCGGATACAACGTTTTAGAAGACTGTCAAAAGCGTTGACAACCAGCAACTCAAGATGTCGAATTACAAAGGATGAAAATAAAGAAAAAGAACTTCGGCACACCGTCAAGATACCCACTCTCTGAT
>Ga0310123_10002246_pt1 | contig 15496 bp, 12 predicted proteins | sample CB6_AW_1057_MG_FD_203505 | JGI IMG/M metagenome (GOLD analysis project Ga0310123, IMG submission 203505) | Marine microbial communities from Western Arctic Ocean, Canada - CB6_AW_1057 | ecosystem: Environmental > Aquatic > Marine > Oceanic | place: Canada: Western Arctic Ocean | collected... | reverse complement strand
GAAGAAGGTGAAGAAGGTCGAGTTACGGAAGATCCCGTACCGGGTGTTGGTGTCGTTGGCGATGTCGGCTGATCCGTTGGTCACGCCGCGATCGATCCAAGGCTTGCAACGCGACGTGGCGACGGTCCTCGAACGCACGATCGGTGAGACTTGGACGACCCAAATCGAGATCAACGACTGGTTGTTACCGACATCGGCGGCGGGACTGGATCGACTCTCGGCCGAGGGATTGCGGACGCGTTACGCGGACACCGACTGGGATCGCGTGATGCTGGTGACCGTCTCGAGGACGGGGGCCCGTTTCGACGTTGTCGGTCGTCCCTACAACGCCACGACCCGCAGCCTGGCTCTGTCGCGTCGGCGGGTCGAATACGATCGACGTGGCCTGGCGACGGTTGTCGGGCGGTTGGTCCGTGACATGTTCGCGCCGACGGTTCGGATTACGGTGGGGGGGGCCAAGGAGGTGGAGGTTCAGGTGCGTGCGGGGGAGTTTCCCGTGGCCGATCCCGATTCCGAGCAGTTGCAGCCCGGCGACCTGATGGAGCCGTTCCTACGGTATCGCAACCGCAAGACGCAGGTGGTCGAACGCATCCAGCCGCTGACGTGGACCTACCTGAGAGTGACGGAGCGAAAACGGGCGACGGTTCGCTGCGAGGTGGCCACGGCGTTGAGGAACCCGTTGCAGGGGGGTGGTCGTGGTGTCGAGTTGATGGCGGCGGGGGTGGACCCGATCCTGCCATCCACCTGGCTGACATTGCTGCCCCGCCGCAATCCCTCCCGTCCCCTGATCGGGCACCGCGTGGTGGTGTTGCCGCGACGGTTGACCAAGAAAGCCGCCTCGACGGCGGCTCCCGACGAGGGAACCCGGGAGGGGACCGAAGAGAAGAAGCGGCGGACCGAGTTGCCACCGCCCCGTCGGTTGCTTTCGGACCGAGCCGGCCGGGTCGAGATCATCGTCGACGATCAGATGCCGCTGGTGTGGATGTACGTGATGAGTGGCAGCAACGTGATGGCACGGGTGCCGTTTGTGCCGGGTCGCGAAGTCGAGACGGCACTGTTGTTGCCGGATGATTCGGATCGGCTTGGCGTCGAAGGACACGTGACCAGGTTGCAGGGCGAGTTGATCGAGGTGGTGGCGCGGCGGGCGGTGCACATGGCACTGGCCAAGAAACTGGCCGAGGCCGAGTCGCCCGACTGGACACGGGTCGACCGCCACCTGAAGAGGATCAACGAACTGCCGACATTGCGGGCGTTCGCGGATCAGCTCGAAGCGATCGAGTTCCCTGCGGTTCAATCGGCGCTCTCGGACCGAAACCGCGTGGCCGCCAACCGCATTCGCAGACTCTGCAGCGAGGCCCACGCCCTGTTCACCAGGCATCTCGACGAAGCCAAGCTCCTGGAGTTCAAGTCGCTGATCGACGACATCCGCAAGAGCACGCCCGCCCCGGCCAAGGCCGACTCGGGTGGATAGTCGGCCACCCGGTTTGACGCTCGGACCCATTCGCCCCTCCTTTTCACCCGGGGCGGCCCCTATAATCGAAGCTGACAACAACACAGGGCACCTCGCCGGGAAAACCTCGCGGGGCGTCCAGGACGTGCCCGCGGGGCCGAGCCCCGTGGGTGCTCGGCAGTCCGGTGATCGAGAGGGCCAGGAGGCCCGGTCGCCGGGTCCCGGTGTGGGGACTGCCGGGACAGGCGGTTGCGGCCGACAGGCGCACGGTTTGGCGCGTCGGCCGCAGCGTGGTCGAGCCGATGGCGATCGAAGTCTCCACGACCGATTCCCCCGACGACGGGTCCGTCGGGATTGTCAAGACACGGACTGTGCAGCTGTTCGAACCGCCTGCGTCGTTGACGTTGGCTGGCGGGGGCAAGCTGGATGCGGTCACCGTGGCTTACGAGACTTACGGGACACTCTCACCGGAACGTGACAACGCGATCTTCGTCTGCCACGCCCTGACAGGCGACGCTCATGCTGCGGGTCGGCATGGTGCCGAAGCGGATTCGCTCGGCTGGTGGAATGACTTCGTCGGACCCGGCAGGGGACTCGACACCGACCGTTACTTCGTGATCTGTGCCAACGTGTTGGGAGGTTGCCAGGGTACGACCGGTCCCGGGGACGTGTCGCCCGGATCGGACGAGCCGTGGGGGCTCGAGTTCCCCTTCATCACCGTCGACGACATCGTCGGTGTCCACGCAGCGCTGGTCGACCACCTGGGGATCGAGAAACTACTGGCGGTGATCGGGGGCAGCCTGGGCGGCATGCAGGTGCTCGAGTGGGCCGCCCGATTTCCCGATTCCCTCGGCTCGGCCATCGTCCTCGCATCAGGGGCCAAGCTGACCGCCCGGGGCATCGCCTTCAACGCGATCGGTCGACGCGCGATCCTGGTCGACCCGAACTTTCACGAAGGTGACTACTACTTGACCGACGAGATCCCGCGGTTCGGCCTGGGACTGGCCCGCATGGTCGCCCACCTGACCTATCTCTCGGAGGCGTCGATCGAGATGAAGTTCGGCCGGCGGTTGCAGGAGGGCGACCGGTTCGCCTACGACCTGGCCCGGGAAACGGAGTTTCAGGTCGAGAGTTACCTGCACTACCAGGGGAAGCGGTTCGTCGAACGGTTCGATGCCAACAGCTACCTGTACCTGACCCGCGCGATGGACTACTTCGACCTGGCCGCCACCCACGGATCTCTGCTGGAGGCTTTCGGCCGCAGCGACGTTCGCTTCCTGGTCGTCAGCTACAGTACCGACCGGTTGTTCCCGACCAGTCAGAGTCGCGAGATGGTCAGCGCGATGGTCAAGGCGGGGCGAGACACGACGTTCCTGGAGTTCGAGAGTCTGTACGGACACGATGCGTTCCTGATCGAACACGATCAACTGGCCGGAGTGGTGGCACCGTTCCTGGAGCAGACGCTCGAGAGCGAACAGAGGCCGCGATGAGCGCGACACGGTACAGCATGCCCGGTCCCGACGCCGAGTTGATCGACGAGCTGTTGGTCGATCAGATCGACAAGGGCTCTCGTGTGATCGACCTCGGCTGTGGAGACGGTCGGCTGCTGGACCGGCTGCGGTCGGAACGAAACTGTCGTGTGCTGGGGGTCGAACTGGGAGAGGCCGAAGTGATCGCTGTGATCGGCCGCGGGCTGCCGGTGATCCGGGCGGACCTTGACCACGGTCTCAGCGACATTCCCGACGACAGTTTTGATACCGCCGTGCTCAGCCAGACGCTGCAGCAGGTCCACCGCCCGACGACCGTGCTGCGGGAGATGCTGAGGGTGGCGTTTCGAGCTCTGGTCGTGGTGCCCAACTTCGGGCACTGGCGGGTCCGATTGAAGGTGATCCAGCAGGGGCGGGCGCCCGTGACTGACGCGTTGCCGTACGAGTGGTACGATACCCCAAACCTCCACGTCTGCTCGATGCACGACATTCGTGACCTGGTCGAGCAACTGGGGATGACGGTTGTCCGTGAAATCCCCATCATCAGGGGGCGGCCTGTTGAGAACGCCTGGTGGGCCAACCTGCGGGCCGACAGCGCGGTGTATCTCCTAGAACGAGCAAGCGAATGAACGACGTGATGAAGGTCCTGCCCGGGGCCATCTCATATGTGATCTGCGGTCTGGCCGTCGCGCACTTGGTCGTGTTCATCGTCCTGTGGCGATGGTCCAAGCGAGACTACCTTTCGCAGCACCGGTTGCTCGAGGACTTCACCCGGGGACTCTCCCACAAGAGCCGGATTGCTCCCGGGGGACATATCGCCGACCAGATCGATGCGTTCCTGTCCGACATCCGCGACGTGCTTGGTCGCGACGCCTCCGATGGCCAACGCCAGAAGCTCAAGGAACGCATCAACGTCCTCGACGAACGACGCAGCTACCTCAACTCGATGGCCTTCGAGAAGTGGACGAACATGGCTCGGACGGTGATCGAGATCTACCCCTTGCTGGGGATCCTCGGCACCATCCTGGCCGTCGCCGCCGCCCTGCCGGCTCTCGAGTCCGAGACCACCGGTGCGATGACCGATATCATGAGGCTGTTCGGTCAGGCCATCTGGTCGACCATCTTCGGACTCGCCGCGGCGATCATCCTGATGTGGATCAACAGTTGGTTGGAACCCGAATACGATCGATTGGCCGAGATCCGGATCAACGTGCGTGACGTGGTGGCCCAGGCCAAGCGGGAACTGGCCGAGAATCCGGACTCGACCCCGTCCGGGTCGTCCGGGAGTGAACCGGACGGGTCGGCGTCGGAAACCGTCGGGGACGACTCGACATGATCGCCAAACGCCGGTTCGTCATCCAACTGACCCCCCTGCTGGACCTGTTAATCATCCTGGTGTTCGCACTGCTGCTCGGGCTGCAGCACCAGGCCCGGACCGAGGAAAACCGGGCGCGGAGCGTGGTGACCGATGCGGTGCCCGGGTTGATCGACCGCGCCGATCCGGTGGTGGCGCTGGTCGAACGGCATCGGAACGCCGAGCGGGACCTGGAGCAGGCTCGCAGAGAAAACGACCGGTTGTTGTCCCGGGACGTGGACAGCCAACGGCGGCTCTCCGAGGAATTGTCCTGGGCCAGGCAGCAGCAGAAACGACTCGGGGACCTCGTGTCCGAGTTGTTCCAGGTCCCCGACGAGACCATCAAGAGAGTCTTGAACACCAATAAGATCGCAGGCGAAATCCGCAGTGAGGTCGATCGAGAACTGCTCAGGAAGAAATTCCGGGAACTGGCCGCCAAGCGTGGTGAAGAAGTCGTTCGTCACTTGCTGACGTTCGACGAAATGCGGAAGCGGTGCGACATCTGGGACCTGGTGATTTACGGCGGAAACACGAAGCAGTTTGAGTTGAGTGCGGGAGGGACGGTCAAGAACTTCAAGGCCATGACCCAGGCGGAATTTGACGACAAGCTGTTCCGTGCCTACAAGTCGCTCGAATCTCCCAAGGACCTGGTGATTGTGCTGCTGTCCTATTATCCCGATGCCCGATTCGGACAGATCAAGATCGCCGTTGGCCAATTGCCCTTGTCGATGGAACGGATGGCCAACGACCGTGGTGGCAAGACACAGTTCCAGTCTCTGGTTCTTTTCATGAAGGATCCTGCGGCCGGTCGCTAGCACGAGTCGGGGAGAAGCAATGAAGAAGAAGTTGATTGGAATCGGCGTGGTTGGGGTGTTGGCGTTGGGCGTCTTACTGGGCAAGTTCGGCATAGGTTTGCCGGGACTGGGATCCGGAAGTGGGGGCCCTGGTGCCGAGGCTCCGAAAAGCACGACGCCGGACGAGCCGAAGGCGGCGAACGAGGAGGTGCCTGCTGTCGAACGCAATACGGTGGTGGTGCGAATCGAGGACGATCGGTTCCTGATCCGTGGACCCGCAGGGTTCGCCGCGGCGTCGCTCGAGGACGTGATCAAACGGGTCAAGGCGATCGGCCCCAATGCGTCCGGCGTTCGAATCTGTATCCGTCGCGACGAGTCCGCCATGGCGGGTGCCTGGGCACGGTTGGTCGATCAGTTGAAGACCAACGGCGTCGACGAGGACGAGATCAACTGGGACGACGACCGGATTCCCTAGGGGACGAATTCCGCCGCGGTGAATCTGGCTACGTCGTGGTTGCGCGGTACTGGGTTCCCGCGTCGATCCGCTGGAAACCGCATGTGGCCAGCAGTCCCGTCAACGCTTCGTCCGACTCTTCGGCGTGCGCCTCGACCAGGTTGATCGTCTCCTGCTTGAGACGCCTGAGTGTCTCGGTGATCAGCAGCCGACCCAGTCCCTCTCGGCGGTGGTGTTCGACGACGTGGATGTCGGTCAGCCCGATGGCTCGGGAGTTCCACTTGGGCAAGAACTGGTCGAGGCCGATGAGGGTCAGCGAGGCGATCAGTTCGTCGCCGTCCTTGTGGAACAGTTGAAAACGGACGTAGTCGAGTCGGCCGAGCCGGGTGTTCCACCACCAGTCGCCGTCCTTGTTCTGCGGTGAGATCTCGATCCGCACCCGCCGTCTCCATTGGATGCCGCGGTAGTCGACCGGTTCGCCCTGGTTCAGTTCGAGCGGTCGCTGGTAGACGGCGTAGCGATCGGCGGCGTCGAAGCCGCACGTGGCGAGGAACTCGGAGACACCCTCGTCGGTGGCCAGGAACCCGGCCGCTTCGCTGCCCCCGTACAGCCCGCAGTAGAACGGATCTCGTCCCGGTCCCGGCCCGGCGTGGATCGTGGTGGCACCGCGTTCGAGGAGGTAAGTCTTGGCCCGTTCGAGCAACTCGCTCCCGATTCGCTGTCTCCGCCGCTCGGGATGGACCAGCAACTGGCAGATCACTCCGTCGTCATGGCAGAGGTCGCTGCGCTGTTCGTTGCATCCGAACCCGGCGTGGACCATGCCCACCAACCGATCGTCCTCGCACGCCACGATCAGCCCGAGACGGTCGAAGTAGGGTTGTGAGAACAGCAGCAAATCGAGCAGGCTCAGCGAGATTTCGGTGGCACCACCGCGGGCGAGGCCCGACTGGTTCCAGAGTGTCAACAACTTCGGAGAGTCGTTGTTTCGGTAGTGACGGTACTCGATCACGCGACGACGTCCCGGGTCGACTAGTTCGCCTTGACGCTCCGAGCCGCCTCGACGATTCGCTCGGCTGTCAGCCCGTACTTCTCGAGCAATCCGTCGGGATCACCGCTCTCGGCGTAACAATCACCTGTGTTGACGTAGGCGATCGGCACCGGCGCCGTCCGGCTGGCCGCTATCGCGACGGCGCTGCCGAGTCCACCGTTGGCCGAATGCTCCTCGGCGACGACGATCGCACGCGTCTCGCGGGCCGCCGCCGCCACGGCCGGTTCGTCGATCGGCTTGACGGTGTGCATGTCGAGCACCCGAGCCGAAACACCCTGTTCGGACAGTTCGGCGGCCGCATCGAGTGCCACGGCCACCATCAACCCGTTGGCGATGATCGTCAGGTCGTCGCCGTCCCGCAGCTGGTTGGCTCGGCCGATCACGAACTCCGAATCGTCCTCGTAGATCCGAGGCACCTTCGGTCGTCCCAGCCTCAGGTAGATCGGACCTTCCCGCTGCAGCATTTCCTCGGTGGCCTTGGCCGTCGAGATCTCGTCGCAGGGGACGATGACGGTCAGGCCCGGCAGCGAACAGGCCAGGGCCACGTCCTCGATCCCCATCTGGCTGGGACCGTCCTCGCCGATCGAGATCCCCGAGTGGGAGCCGACCAGCTTGACGTTCTGGGCCGGGAACGTGACCGACATGCGGATTTGGTCGTAGGCGTTGCACATCAGGAACGCCGCGAAGCTGGCCACCACCGGGGTCTTGCCGCAGGAGGCGAGTCCACCGGCGATGCTGACCATGTTCGCCTCGGCGATCCCCACGTTGAAGGCTCGATCAGGGAATGCCTTGGCAAAGGCCTCGGTCCGTGTCGAGTTCCCGACATCGCCGTCGACAACCACCACCTCGGGGAACCGCTCTCCGAGTGTCTCCAGGGCCTTGCCGAAGGCGTCGCGGGTTGCTCCGCCCGGGGAAAGGCCGCTCTTGTCTCCAATCGCCATCGTCGCTGTTCCGTCTGTGGGTGAATCTGTGTGTGTGGGGGCTGGCTCCGGGGCATCAACCCAGGTGAGCCAGCGCCTGTTCGGCCACCTCGGCCGACAATGCCTGTCCATGGAAGTTCATGTCACCGGCCTCCTCGAGCACCGGCAGGATGCCGAAGCCCTTTTGCGTTTCGGCCACGATCGCCGTCGGCCGGTCGGTGATACCCACGGCCGTCTCCAGTGCGGCGACCACCTCGCCCATGTCGTTGCCGTTGACCGTCTGCACGTGCCAGCCGAAGGACTCGATCTTGGGAGCGAATGGAGTGAGATCGAGGACGTCGGACGTGGCGCCGGTCTGCTGGTAGCCGTTCTGGTCGATGATCGCCGTCAGCTTGCCGACCTGGTACTTGTGCGCCGTGGCGATCGCTTCCCAGACCTGCCCCTCGCCCATTTCACCATCACCGAGCACGACGAACACCCGGGAATCGTAACCATCGATGCGACAGGCCAGTGCCTGTCCGAGTCCGATCGAGAGTCCCTGTCCGAGCGATCCGGTGGAGGCCTCGATGCCTGCCAGCCGCCGCACGTTGGGGTGTCCCTCGAGCGGGCTGCCGAGTTTCCTGAGCGTGGCCAGGTCCTCGACCGGGAAGTACCCCGCTTCGGCCATCGCCGCGTACAGGGCCGGCACCGCGTGACCCTTGCTCATGATGAACCGGTCTCGCTCGGCCCAGCCAGGCTCGGCGGCGTTGTAGTTCAGGAATCCGCCGAAGTAGATCGCCGTGACCACCTCGGTCGCCGACAGGCTGCTCGTCGGGTGCCCGCTGCCCGCCTCGGTCGTCATTTTGATGATGTGACGCCGCAGCACGCGGGCCTTGTCCTCGAGTTCTTCGATCGATGGACGCTGGTTTTCCAGGGACACAATAGGACCCCTTTTCGTGATTGGGTGGTTCCCCGTGTCCGGGGAGTGGTCAGCCACCGCGTGACGTGGCGAAGTCGGGTGAGATTCGCTGGTGGCTGTCGCGTGGCCGGTTGGGCCAGCTGTCGGAAGTCCGCATTTTACCGACCACGGAAAACCCCTGCAAGCAGCCCCGGCGGTGGGAGACCTGTTACACCCTCGCGGATGCACCTGCTGCTCGGCTGGGGTATGCTGACCGCCGTCACTCCAGTTCCACCACGGACTTCCACCATGCAACGATCACTGCTGGCCCGTTTTCTCGACGATCTTGACTGTCATGCTCCGGGGGTGGTCAACCGTCGACGATTTCTTGCGACCGTCGGCGGCTCGGCCGCCGCCGCCGTGGCGGTGCTGCCGTCCTACCGGCATGCCCTGGCCGCTCGGAGAAGAGCCGAGGCCGAGGCGGGGGGGCCGATCCGGGTCGAGTCGATCGAGGCTCACGAAATCCAACCTCGCTACAACAAGTGGATCCACCACGAACTGCAGCACTTCTATGGACCCTCGAAACGGTATGTCTATGAGGTGAAGACCAACACCGGGCTGGTGGGGCTGGGCGAAAGCGGTGGGCTGGAGTCCGAAGCGGTCCGGAAGCGGTACATCGGGACCAACCCGTTCGATCATGTCGGCGACATGACCTCGCTGGGACTGGGGACGGCGATGTACGACCTGATGGGCCAGGCGGCCGGCGTACCGGTTCATCGGCTGATCGGCCAACGGCAGCGTCGTTGGATCAAGGTCGGCTCGTGGACCGTCTCGGCCGACCCCAGCCACATGGCCGCTGCCGTCAAGGAGTACTCGCGACGCGGCTACACCTGGTTGAAGTATCACCTCTCGCCGTTCGAGAACGTCTTCGACCAGCTCGAGGCGATGCAGAAGGTTGCGCCGCCGGGGTTCAAGGTTCAGTTCGATGTCACCATGGGCGGCACAGACGACCACACGCCCGATCTGCTGATCCGCATGGCCCGTTTCCCGATCTGCGGGGCATTCGAGGATCCCAAGCTGGAGAAGGACATCGACGCCTACAAGGAACTCCGCAGCCGGGTCCGCGTCCCGGTTCTCTATCACCACTCGCCGCTGGGCGCGACGTTCGAGGTGGTTCGGCGGGCGGCCGACGGGTACATGATGGGTCACGCCAAGATCGGCGTCGCGATCCGCAAGGCCGGTCTCTTCGGTGAACTCGACCTGCCCTTCATGCTCCAGAACGTCGGCGGCGAGATCACGCGGACGATGACGGCTCACATGCACGCCGCCTTCAAAACCGCCACCTGGCACACGCATTGTGATGCCGAGACTTGGCGGGACGACGTCGTCACCAAGCGGATCGATCCCATCAACGGGTTGATCCCTGTTCCGGAAAAACCCGGACTGGGCGTCTCGATCGACCGCGAACAACTCGAGCGGCTCAAGAAACAGAAGCTGCCCGGGCAGGCCAAGTGGATCATCAAGACCACCTACAAGAACGGCACGCGGATGTACAACATCGCCGATCCCGCCGAGTCGATCTTCATGGTGCGTCCCGACAAACGCAAGTTGCTGCCGTTCAGCTACGACGCACCCTTGTCGAGCCAATGGTGGGACGACGACGGGACGAAGAAGTACCGCGAGATGTTCGCGCGGATCCAGAAGCGGGGCGTCGTACTCGAGAAGCCCGGGGCAGAGGACTGACCCGCTGGTCGGCTGTACCGAAAACACCAAGCTCGCATCTCTCCACCGACAGGTGGTGGGGCTCCGGTTCGAAACCCGCGGGGCGACCGTCTACGGCTTCCGCGCTGCGAAGTGATGATTCGGCGTGACAGAGATTGTCGATCGATGCCCGATTGCGGTATTGTCATCACTGGCGGATGTCTTCGGAATGATCCGACATCACGAAGTGACACTTCACACACGCTGGACCTATCTCAACACCGCAGCCACCACACCGCAGCCACCAGCCCGGTCGCCTGTTCGATCGTCGTTTTCGAGGCCGAGGACAGGACTTCCGGGGTGGGTGAACGAGCCCGTCGTTCGGGTGTCAGGAGAGACGACATGTCGCGGCTCCGTTGCGGTCGAGCGGTGCTGCTGTCGACGTTGACGGTTGCCTGGCTGGCGCTGTGTGGGCCGGGAGCGGCGGTGTCGACTGCACGTGCCCAGATGGTCACCAGCGGGACCGGTCTCCATTCTGTCAGCAGCCGTTTCTACGAACGCAACGGTGTCAGTTTTGGCTTTGGGTTCGGTGGATCCGGGCGGGTGCGGACGGTCGGAGGGTTTGGCTCACCGTTAGGGCTGCCGCCGTTCGGCGGACTGGGTGGTTGGATGAACGGGGGACTGAGGTCCGGCTGGTCGGTCCGCAGTGGTTCGGCGACCGGGCACTTCGGCTTCTACGCCTACCAGGGGTCTCAACGCAGCCTGGTCAGTTCCCAGGCCGTCGTCACCGGTTTACCGGGTTACCACCCGATGTTGATCACCGACGGGCTCTACATGCCGTTCGTGGTGGGAATTGTGCCAGTGGGGCCGTATGGGGCGTACATGGTCGCTCCGTTGGGTGGATTCTACGGTCTGCCGGCAGCGGTTGGCCGGATCCCGTATCGATCGTGGAGAGATCCCTGGTGGATCGATTCATCGGGCCGGAACGGGCTGGACCGGTCCTACCCGGTTGGCCCGCGGCGAGAGACCCTGGGCGATCGCTACCGTGCGGCTCGTCGCCGGGCAGCCGATTCAACACCGCCCCCCCGACGGTCTCCGCCTCGGCCTTCGACCGCCAGCGTCCGTGATCTCTCCTCGGCCGCTTTTCGTCAATTGGGTGGCGGAAGTTCACGCCGTTGACCGCTCTTGACCCGTCGGACGGAATGCGGGATAAGGCGTCCGCCCGGTCACTCGGGCTGTGGCCAGCGGTGCCCCCCGGCAGGTGGTCGTGCGGGCGATAGCCGTGTGTCCGCACGTACGGGTGTTCGGGTGTGGCCGGCCAGGGACGGACGGCTGTGGGCGAGAGATCGAGGACGACAGGGATGAGTCGACGAGACACGGTGTGGTTGGCGATCGTGCTGGTCGCTGCCGGCGGCTGCTCTCACCTGGTCGAAACCCGCTCGGTGAACCGGTTCACCGGGGCATTCGAGGACCGCGACATCGCGGCACTCCGCGATGCCACGACTCCGGAGTTCCGGCGGAAGGCGTTGCGTGACAAGACGGCGATCGAGGCGATGGGGCTTCTGGAATTGCCGGAGGGCAAGGTCACGGTGGCCGAGGTTGAGGAGATCGCGACCGATCGGCGTCGCGTGAAGGTCGAGATCGGATCGACCGCCGAGGGCAAGAAAAAGCTGATCTTCGAGTTGTCGCGAGACGGTAAGTCGGGCGCGTGGCTGGTTGACGACGTGTTGCTGAATCAATCGCGACGCGGAACCACGGTCACGAGATCGGCGACAGATCTCATGGACCTGCTGTTGAGCGTTCACGAGTTTCAACAGGCCTGGCAGGCTGGAGACCGCAAGAGGCTGCTCGATTCCACCTCGGAGGACTTCTCGAAGAAACTCGCCGGGGTTCCCGCCAATTACCTGGTGCAGTTGGCCACGCGGGTGGCGGTACGCGATGGACGTACCTTCAACAGCCGACCGCGGGCCAGTCTCGACAAGGGCATCGCGCAGGTGAGATACAACGGTCCCGAGGGTGAGACCGTGCTGGCACTGGTACTGGAGTCGGAACGGTGGCGGGTCGACGACATCGTGTTCTCGGCCAATGCGACGAGTCGCCAGCCCGAATCCGTCCGGCTGTTGGTCTCGGTCGTGGCCCGTGCCGCCAACTTCCTCGATGCCTTCAACCAGGCCGATCGCAAAACGCTCAAGGCGAACGCCTCGAACAGCTTCTACGACAACTGCCTGGCACGTGCCAACCTGGACGAGGTCCGCTTGCCCGGGTCGACGGCCATCGACGGCACGACGGACGTCCGGTTGCAGAAGACCTTCAGCGATATCGTGATCAAGCAGCCCGAAGGCCTGGTCCGCCTGTCGCTTGAACGCGAACCGGCCAGTGATCCGAAAGACACGTCGGTTCGCGGCTTTCGGGTCGCCGAGGTCACCATGGTCGAATTCGGTTCTCAGCAGGAACGCAGGCTCTCGGCGGTCTTCACAGCACACGCCCGCATGAGACTCTTCCTGGCCGCCGTTCGGCAACACGATCTGCCTGCACTGCGACACAATTCCTCCAGCGACTTCAACAATCGTGTCTGGAAACAGGTGACACCGCGTCTGTTACCCGAGATTCTCGGGTTGGCCTTCTCGAGTGCGGAGGCCGATGTGTTGGGGACCGTTTTCCAGGGGGCGGTCACCGAGATCACCATCACGCAGGGGACACGGGCGTTGACGTGTGTGCTCAGAGAGCAGAACGGGTCTATTCTCGTCGATGACATCCATGTGCCGAGCACCAGTCTTCCCGGTTCGCTCAAGCAGCAGTTCGAGCGGCTGGTTCCTGTGATAGCTTTCCGGCAGGCCATCGTCGCCGGCGACACGTCGGCCGTGTCGAAGTTCTCCTCCTCGGACTTCAACCGGTTGGTCTGGAGCCAGGTCGGTGACCGACCGCCTGCCCGGGCCGCGCATGTCGGACGGTTCCTCGGCCCGAAGGTGTCACGGATTCACGTCATCGACAAGGATCGCGAGGAGGTGCAGATGGGAGATCGTCGGTTCGGCGCCCGAGTGATGCTGGTTGCCGAATCGGGCCGGTTTCTGGTCGACGACATCGAGCTGCTGGCCGGAGAACCGGACGGCACCCGCCCGACTTGGTTGAAGCAGGCATTGCGGCTGGAGGTCGCTCGTCCGCAGAACCGTCCGCAGAACCGTCAGCCGGCCGCTCAAGCCACTGATCCGCCTACGCCTTCGAAGACTCCGTTTCCGGCGACTCCGTTTCCGGCGACTCCGTTTCCTGAGTCGTCACCCGTCGCACCCTCTGGGCCAACCGGACGTTGACGCTCTGGTAGGCGGTGGCCAGGTGCCCCGCGTCGAAGAGGTCTCCTCTGAGGTGTTCGACGTCACCGGATCCGACGGCATCGGTGAAAATCGCCCGCAGGTAGTCGCTGCCTCGTGGCGAGATTCTCCAGTTCTCGTCGTCGAAGAACGAGTGGTGAACCAGTCGGGGACGCACCACGCCCCAGCGGTCCCTGAGTTGGCTGGCGGGGATCCCATCGACGTCGAAGCCGCCCGATGAGGTCCACTGCAGCGTGGCGACATGGTCGGGCCGATCCTGGTGGATCAGGTCGACCGCCTGGCCCCCAAGCCGGGCGGCGTGGAAGCGGTCGAACAGAACCGGTCGGCCGCCTCGCTGGGTGTGCCCGACTTTCCGCGTGAAGATCGCCGCCTCGGGCGTGGCGTGGCCGCGGAACAGCGAGGCCGGCAGGGTCTCAGCCAGTCGTTGCCGGAGTGCCTCGGCGGCGCCACGGAAGATCACGTTTCCGGCCGGATCGACGCTCGGCGAAGTTGCTCCCAGTCCCCGTCCCGTCTTGTCGACAATCCCCTCGCCGATTACCACCACCACGTGCTGCTGCTGTTGATAGACCTGGCTGATCCGTTCGGCGAAACACTCGAAATCCAGCGGCACTTCCGGGATTGCGACCAGGTCGGGCTGACCGTAGCTTCCGCCCAGCGCGATGTAGCCCGACTGCCGTCCCATCACCTCCACGATCGCGATCCGCCGGTGGCTCTCGGCCGTCGTGCGAATCCGGCGGATGGCCTGGACGACCACGAACACCGCGGTCGCGAAACCGGGGGTGGCGAAGTTGACCATCCGCGAGATGTCGAGCGGTTCGTTGCGGTTTCCGACCGCTGATGGGACGTCGCCGAGCGGTTCGGTCCAGGAGGTCGGTTCGTCGGGTGAATTGAGTCCGAGGTCGTTGTCGATCGTCTTTGGGGCGAGTACGCAGGGGAGCCGTTCGGCCAGTGGTTGCATCCCGTTGAGCGTGCCGTCGCCACCGACGGCGACCAGCCCGTCGATGCCCATTCGGTCCAATCGGCCGGCGACCGCATCGACCAGTGCCGGGTCGGATCCGTCGAGGTAGGTCCGCGAGGAGCCCAGGATTGTGCCGCCGCGAAAGGGATCGAGTTCGGGGATCGTCGCCAGCAGGGGATTGAGCGGAATGTGAGGCAGTTGTTCGTCGAGCAGCCCGGCGTAACCGTCGAGCAGTCCGAACATCTCGATCCCCAACTGGTTCGCTCGAGTCACCGCGCCGTGCAGGGTGGCATTCAGCGCGGGCGTGTCACCTCCGGCTGTGAGGATGGCGAGTCGTTTCATCGAGTGGCGGGTCGGTCAGTGCCATTGTTGAGGGAACGTCTTGAGCGAGCCGTGACAACACCTTATACATTCGCGCAGACGAATGTCACGAGAGTGTTCGATGACGAGGTGTGAGGTCATGCGTGGATTTCTGGCTTGCTTCAGTTCCGCCGTGGTTGGCGGTTTGTTCGTGTCCCTCTCGGGCGGCGGGCCACCGCCCGGGTTGCTTCCGCATGGTGGGGCCCAGGTGGTTGACCGACCTCCGGGTGCGGCTCGCCCTGCGGAGGTTGCCGGCGACTCGCTGACTCCGGACGAGGCGGTCAACGTGGCTGTCTACGAGCGTGTCAACCGGGCGGTGGTCAACATCACGACCCGGAGCTACCGCGACGAGGGGTTCTTCCTGTTCGATGGCGGTCCGGTCGAGGGAAACGGTTCGGGGTTTGTCGTCGACAAGGCCGGGCACATCGTGACCAACTTCCACGTGATCGAGGATGCTCGTGCCTTTTTGGTGACGCTCTACAACGGCGAGACATACACCGCGAGCTTCGTCGGGGCCGATTTGATCAACGATGTGGCGGTGCTCAAGATCTCCGCCGCCGCCAAGGTCCTGTGGCCGGTGGTTTTGGGAGATGCGACGAAATTGAAGGTCGGCCGCCGCGTCTTCGCCATCGGGAACCCCTTCGGGTTGGAACGAACCCTGACCACCGGTGTCGTCTCGAGTCTCAATCGCAGCCTGCAACTGGTGCGTGGACGAACGATCAAGTCGATTATTCAGACCGATGCCGCAATCAACCCGGGAAGCTCGG
>Ga0310123_10002245_pt1 | contig 15497 bp, 10 predicted proteins | sample CB6_AW_1057_MG_FD_203505 | JGI IMG/M metagenome (GOLD analysis project Ga0310123, IMG submission 203505) | Marine microbial communities from Western Arctic Ocean, Canada - CB6_AW_1057 | ecosystem: Environmental > Aquatic > Marine > Oceanic | place: Canada: Western Arctic Ocean | collected... | reverse complement strand
TTATTACTGGGGCTACATCGTCGATGTTGACGACGATGTCGATGAGCAGGATGAGAACAATAATGGCTACACCTGTAACCAAGTGACCGTCGAAGACGACTTGCCAGATATCGTCGCAGACAGCGTGGGTACCTCCACCTCATCGGTGGTGATGGGAGACACCATCTCTGTCTCTTACAGAATCGATAACGATGGCCACGATTACACCGGTTCTTTCTACTGGGAACTTTACCTGTCTACTGACACCACCATCACGACCAATGACATCTATGTCGATGAATTCAGTCGAAGCAGCATTTCTCCAAACTACTACGCTTCTGGCACTCAGTACAGTGTTCAGATCCCAACCGGAATCAGTCCGGGTTACTACTACCTCGGGATGATTGCTGACAGCCGTTCCTCGGTGAGCGAACTTGACGAGAGTAACAACGTGGTTGCAGATACAGGCCGCCTAGACATCGAGGAGCCGGCAGACCTTGAGCCAAGTTCACTCTCTGGCCCCAACAGTGCCCAAGGCGGTCAGCAAGTCAGCATTTCATGGCGTATCGACAATGAAGGCGACGACGATTCGGGTTGGTTCTACTGGGAGATGTACATCTCGACGGATTCGACTATCACCACCAGCGATACCAAACTTGGCAGCACACAGCAGGCTAACAGCATCTATGGCGGCTCTTATCGAAGTGGCACCTACAGTCCAACACTGCCAAGCAATCTAGCGCAAGGAAACTACTACTGGGGAATCATCGCTGACACCACTGACCGGGTAGAAGAGGGGGATGAGTCAAACAACATCCTCCGTGGAAACTCAGTATCGATTACCGTTCCAGACTACGACCTTGAAGCGACCTCGATATCTGTGGATTCCAACACTAGGCAGGTCTGTGAAGAAGCCGATATTTACATCACGATTACCGTTAACAATCTGGGTTCTGACTACGCTGGTTCCCATTATTACGAGGCGACAGTATCGACTGGAAACTCTGCGTCCGCCATCTATTTTGGTACCTCACTTGGCTATGCCAACGGTGATTCAAATGTGGCATATTACACCCACACCAGCATGCGAGCGACCCTACCTGCAAGCATCACACCGGGGACATACTATGTCGGGTTGATAGTTGACGCCGGCGACTACATCTCTGAATCGAATGAAAACAACAACATCGTTGCCACTTCCAGTGCGCAGCTCACCGTTCTTGATTGTGGGCCAGACCTTGAGCCGGTTTCTGTTTCTGGCCCAAGTATTGGAGTGAGAGGCGGAACAGTTCAGGTCAATGCTGAAATTGCCAATATAGGAATGGAAGATGCGTCCAACGTCTACTACGATGTATTCCTGTCAAGGGACACCTCGATTTCCTCGCAAGACGTCAATGTCGGGTCTGATGTCGTTAGTTCCATCTTGATGGGTGGGTCTTGGTCAGGTTCTGTCTCACTGGCAATTCCTTCGAATCTGCTCGATGGGTGTTGGTATTGGGGTCTGATTGTGGACCCGAGCAATTCGCTCTCCGAGATGGACGAGACCAACAATATCATCGCATCTTCCAGCCAATTTTGCCTGCAGCAAGCCGATTTGGTAGTTGATTCAATCAGCGTTCCATCCGATGCCATCAGCGGTCAATCTGCCTCAGTGGTCATCGATATTCGTAATGCTGGCGGCTCGGATGCCGGAGCGTTTGATGTTCGACTTCTCCTCTCGATAGACGCGCAGGCAGGAACAGATGACACTCAAGTGGATTCGTTCCGCATCAGTTCCCTAGCCAGCGGTGCAACATCAAGCAACACGCGTACTGTAACCATCCCCGGACAGCACATCGGTGATTTCCACTGGGTAGTGTTGGTCGATTCTTCTTCAGAAGTGGCCGAGGATGACGAGTCCAACAACGGGGCTGCTTCAGTCACCTTCACCATTTCAGCACCGGCGAAGGACCTGCTTGCATCTTGGGTAGAAGCACCACTCTCCGCGGAACCGGGACAGACCGTGACAATTAGGTGGGGTGCTGAGAATCTTGGACAAGAAGCACTGGGTTTCGACGTTGAAATATGGCTCTCAGAGGACCGTTCTCTTGGCGCGGGTGACCACCGGCTGTCGCAGTCCAGAGTACCCTCTCTTGCCAGCGGCTCAATGCTGTCTGAAACACAGCCGGTGAATCTCGCTGGTGACACTCAAGGTGTCTGGTGGGTTCTGCTCGTGTTGGATACCTCAGGTGAGCATTTGGAGGACGATGAGAATAACAACCTCAGAATCTCCAACAATACCCTGACAATCGATTCCAACAGCCCACCTCCAACCGGTGAGACTCTACCCGGTTGCGATACCCCAGATACAGATGGTGACTTCTCCTCCGATGCTGCCGCCACCCGGTCTTCAGCACATCATTTGGGACTGAATCCCAATCTAACATTGGACGGTTGTCTGATTGGATTGGATGAAGTTGATTGGTACGCCTTTGTCCTCAATGCCGGCAACCGGACGACAATCGCATTCAATGCGGAAGGTGCGAATCTCGAAGTTTCGGTAGTCAATGGCTCTGCCTCGCTTGGCCAAGGGTTGCTTGACGACGAGGTGCGGTGGGTGACTCTATCCGCTCTGAACGATGACTTAGAAGGCGCTCCTCTGCTATTCCACATACGGATTTCCTGGGACCCATCGCTTCCGGGTGGACCCTATCAACTACATTTGGTGACTGATGATGCCAGCATCGAAACCGACCTAACGCCACCTCCGGCTCCGGTGATTGAAGTGATTGATGGATGGACAAGTGCCGACGAAGTCGTCGTGTACTGGTCAAACGTCACCGACCCGAGTTCCGGCCTCTCCCACTATGAGGTGAGATGGGCTGGTGGGCTGTGGGCTCCGGTCGATACAAACTACACCACAGTCAATATCTCGATGCTATCCGATGGCAGGCATTCCTTTGAGGTCCGGGCCATCGATATGGCCGGCAATGTAGGACCTGCAAACGCCACGTGGATTCGCCTCGACCGCGTTGCACCATCGGTATTGTTGCAGCAAGCGGATGCTCAGAGGTACCCGATCTCTGTATTGGTCCTGAATCTCACGATTGATGATGGAGCGGGCAGCGGCCCCTCAAGCATCGAATGGTCCTCCGACAATGCGAGTTGGGCCGTTTACCCAGAAGAGGGGATTATCACTTGGACCAACTGGAGTGTGCTTGATTTCCACCTGCGTGTGACCGATGGTGCCGGAATCGTAGTGCATCAGAATCTCACTATTGTGCCTCCACCCGCCGAGGAAAATACTGCGGATGGTCCCAGCGACGACAGCCCAACCAAAGACAGCGGCGGGGGTCTCAACATCGTACTGGCGATACCGGTAATTTTCGCCATCATCATTTTTGTCGTTGCAACGGCGCTGCTTATTCTCCGAGCGAGGTCAGTGAGTAATTCTGAGGATGAAGAGGAAGATGAGGGTGATTCTGAGCAGGAATCGACTGCTGAGGAGGTTGTTGAAGGAGCAGTCGCTGAGACTGAACCAACCCCATTACACGTGGCTGACCACACCCTATTGCCGCTGGGCGGAACCTATGACCAGTCCTCTGGCTATACCGCATACAACGACCTTGATGGAAGGCAATGGTGGCAACAGGCAGATGGCTCGTTTTACCACGACCCGGAGGTCAATACCAACGATGCCACGCAGGATGACCTTGCTTGACCGCTACAAACAGCCCCTCACCACTAGCACAGACTTCGCCGTCAGCGGTCAATTCCATGCTGATGTTGGCGCGGTCACCATCGATGGATTCAACCTGACTTGTGATGTGTAATGGTACTCCAAAAGGAGTGGGACGGCGTAACTTCACAGTGTACTTCGCAGTCACCGTGCAAGGTGCTGAATCCTCACCTCGTTCAGCCATTATGGCCATCGCCGCAGTCCAGTTGCCATGACAGTCGAGCAGTGTGCCGATTATACCCCCATTTAGCATACCTGGGAAGGCTTGATGCTCCTCACAGGGCTCAAACCACATTTCTAGCCCATTTTCTATTGGATGAGAGCGAATTTTCAGTCCTTTTTCGTTGGCCGGCCCGCATCCAAAACAGATGCTATTCGGCGCATGCGACTCCTGTACGCTCGCTTCGTCCCGGCCTACCATCGGTAGTTGGTAGCGTGGGCGGCTTTTCTGTTTGTCTGCGATGGTTGAGTAGGAAAATCACGGGTGCTTAGCACCCGCTATGGGCGCATTGATAGCAGAAGCGCGGCTGGAGTTGGCGCAGCACCGAGTCTAAGGGGATGCAGAATGGCCGGTAAGGATGAGGAGGAGGGTCCTCTTGACCCCCACGAATACGACCCACCGAAGGTGGCTAAGCGTCGTACTAAGACCCTGAAGATCTCTAATCAGATTCCACCAAAGCGACGCAAGGAGATTGCTAAAGCGCTTGAAAGTCACGAGCAGGACAGACCGGACTGGGACCGGGTTTCCGGAGCCAAGCAGCATCGGGTGCTTGGTAAGAGGATAAAACCGGGCACAATTCGTCAAATCAAGTTCCCATTGCTCGATGTGACGATGGGAGATGCTTGGCCGACCACAGTCACGGTAATTCATGGCAGAAGGCCGGGTCCTGTTGTCACAATCATTGGTGGTGTGCATGGAGATGAGATGGTTGGCCCGGTAGCGTGCAGCCTACTGACACAACAGGTATTCACCAGTGCAGATCGGAATCTTGACCCAGATATAATGGCGGGTACTCTCCGCATTATCCCAGTGCTGAACCCACCAGGATTTGAGCGGCAGAATCGCTATTTCCCTGATGGCAGGGATTTGAATCGAGAATTTCCCGGCAGTGAGGACGGCTCAACCACTGCTCGAGTAGCCCACAATATTCTCTCTAAAATCATCATTGGCTCTGACTATCTCATCGATTTGCATACTGCGGCCCGAGGCCGCGACAATCTGCCACAGGTTCGAGCCGACCTCGCTCATCCCGAGAGCAACATGATTGCACGAGCCTTCGGTATCGAAGTAATCCTTGACTCAAGGGGTCCGAAAGGCTCGATACGACGTGAGTGCTCCGATCTCGATATCGGCACACTGACCTACGAAGGTGGCGGTGCGCATCTTGCCGACCACGAAGCAATCAAGGTAGCATTGTATGGCATAATGAACGTGCTACGCAGCCTTCACGTCATTCATGGAAACCCCTCTCGGCCACGCTTCCGTCTTCTCGCCAGTGGCTCGACGTGGGTCAGAGCGGAAGAAGGTGGACTGATTGACCTGTACATCGGTCGCGGTTCATTCGTGCAAAAGGACGAGGTTATCGGGAAAATCGTTGACCCAATCAACCCCGGACAGAGTGCGGATCTAGTTTCTCCAGAACGCGGTATTTTCATCTGCACTGCCAATAACCCAATCGTTACTGCGGGAACCCCGGTTGGCCACCTATTGCCAATCAAGCGTGGTCTAAAGGCGGTGAAGCGTGGACTTGACCGCAAGACCAACCGACTCATCGTATCCGGCTCGAAGGGAGAGCCGGTTTGGCGCGAGGAAGTCGAGGTCGAGGAGATTTCCATCGAAGGCGAATGGTCTGGTGGTGGAGTCGATGCCGAGTGGCAGCGTGATTGGTTGCAATCGACAGGTAGCGATGAGATGCTGGAAGCAGATTCTGAGGAAGAATCTGATTGATTATTCCTCCTCTTGGAGGCTACCCCGTCCAAGCAACGTTGGCATCTTGACGATGCTTCGTGCCAGCGCAGGGCTGAGCAGTAGAATACTGAGTATTCCGACCATCCAGATAATGTGTGGATTGTCTTCCAGCCACGATGCTTCAACAACGACAGGACTGTTGCGCAGTAGTCCTATTGGAGTGTCGGAAGCAACCTCTGGTGCAGGCTCACCATTCATGCGCAATATCAACACGTAAGAGGCTCCGACAATTTCCTCTACATCCCATACGATGAGAGTCTCAGTGTCTGTTGTGTTTGCTGCAACTTGCAGACCCGTTTGCATAGAGACGACCGATTGGATTGTAGCCCCTCCTTCCACTGAGGTTGGTGCTACCACCATCACGTCCATTCTAACATCCTCAGCATTGATACCGTCAGGTAGTGAAACATTCCATGTGATGGTCGTACTGGTTTCTGAGAATCCACCTGCGCTTGCCCCGATTAGAGTGGCTCCTTCACCTGCAAGGTCAGCAGAATATGACGAGAGTGTGCTCACAACATCCTGCAGTTCATTCATCTGGCCGGCTCCTCGCAGCAGCCAGTGCCCGTCGACGATGATGGTCGGGTAACCGTCCACACCGTAATCATCGGCCATCTGGCGAGATTGTGGGAGGTGGTATCTCTCGCTGCTGAGATTGGATGGGTGGTGTGCTACCGTTGCAATATCTGGCCACCATTCGCTGAGGGCAGCGACATTTGTCTCGGCATCCCGACACGGAGCGCACCAATCGGCAGTGTACAATTCGACGAGATGCGGCGCAGCAGCAGCCTCACCATTTCCGTTTAGTGATAGGGCGGCAACAACGCTACCCGGCGCATTTGCCGCAGCAGAAATCGCCTCAGCATCGATGACTACCCCGTTGTCATCCTGTCCACTCACCGATGCTGCGGTTGAGAGTAGTCCGGCTAGAAGCAACAGTGAGCAACAGATGAACGCACGTTTCCGCGATTGCGAAGATACCATGCACTCAGTCATTGCAGTCCCTACCGAACCGGTTCCCGAAGGCGGTTAAATAGCCCATCCGACCAGCGTTCGCCATGACAGATGAGACGGAGGGAGCATCAGAGAAGGCCAGTGAAGATGGCTTCGCTCGCCTACTTCCCAAGTTGCCCCTGCTGCTGTTTGTATTGACCATCGCAGCAATACTGGTCGGTGGCAACGTCCGTATCGAGGATGCTGGAGAAGCCTGCCCTGATTGGCCGCTGTGCTTTGGAACATTGAGCTTTGACGCAAGCGATGATGAGCAGGGACAGTACTATGCCGACAACCCAGGTGAGATTCCCAGTAAGGGAGAGAGTCACAGATTCACAACCGACCAGATTTTCCTTGAGTGGTTTCACCGACTGTTGACTGGCCTGATTCTTGGACCGCTTTGTATTCTGCAATGGATTCTGGCCTTTCGAAAGAGAGTTGAGAGTCCGAAACTCCACTTCGCAGCAGCAGCAGTTTTGGTTCTAGTCATTATCCAAGGCGGACTTGGCGCGATGACAGTAAGACTAGACAACGCACCTCTCACAGTTACCGCGCATTTGCTGTTCAGTATGCTGCTCGCCTCCTCTCTGCTGTGGACATGGTTGCAATGGCAGAAACAACACGACGGATTACCGGCTTGGGCTGTCTATTCGCGAGAGGCTGGCAAACTGGTGCGCCCGCGCATGCTCGATGCCTCCATTTCAGTGCTGATCGCCATGCTGCTCGGGGCTTTGGTCGCTGCTACCGAGCAGGCGAATATGGCCTGTGGAGTCGCAACCTCCAGTGCATGGCCGCTTTGTCACGGTTCGGTGATACCAGATATGTCTGCACACACTACCTCATTGCAGGTCATTCATCGGTTGGCTATTCTATTCGTTTTCATCTGGATGATTTGGCATGTCGTGCAGTTGAAGAAGCAGTCTGAGGATGTGCCTGAGGTCAAGCGATTCTTCCGTTGGTTGCACGTCTCGATAGGTCTGTTTGTACTCAACGCGTTGGTTGGTGCTGCCTACATTCTCACCTGGGCAGACGGTTCGTTCATCGAGCACCTCTCCTTGTTGCATCTGCTGCTCGGTTCAGCCTCTTTCCTAACGGTCGCCTTCGCTACTATGCTAGCCCATCTGGGAGTGACTTCACCGTTGCTCACTGGCTCCTCAAATGGTGAGGAATGATGTTTCAAACCCCTTTGGGGTTTACGATGGCCTTATCACACCTCGGCAGGTCGGCGGGTCGCAGCGAATTGCTGTGAGGGATTGACAATGGTAGAAGACGATCGTAATCACACACGCTTTGAAAGGGCTCGAATCATTGGTGCGCGAGCACTGCAAATCAGCATGGGTGCACCACTGTTTGTCAACGAGCAAGACCTCCGCAAGGAGTTCAGCGAGGAACTGGTCAGCCTATACGGTGTTGAGGAAGCGAAGATCCGCTTCGTCCTTGACCCGCTGAAGATTGCTATGCTTGAGTACCAGAAGGACCTGATTCCCATCGATGTGCATCCTCACGAGGATTGATTCTTCACATTCTCGCCTAAAGGCGAGCCGATGGAGATTTCATATGGCGTCACCTAGCGCAATGGATTATGGGAGAGGACGACTCAGTTGTCACCGCTGATGAGGCGACAGTTTCTGACTGGTTGCATCTGATGAAGCCGGGTGTTCTCCTCCTGCTACAGATTACTGCAATGTGCGCTATCCTCATCCATGACCTGATTGAGGTGAGAGCAGCAGAACTTGCTGGACTTGATGCCAGCCTTGACTGGATGGCTACAGGTCGTGTGATGCTCATCGTCGCTATCGGCGGCTTCCTAACGGCCGGCGGTGCTCATACCATCAACAACGTACTCGACCGTGACATTGACCCCGGAATGAATCGTACAGCCCACCGAGCCATTGCACGCGGCGCAATCGACCACAAGACTGGACTGGTCTTTGGCATCTTCCTTGCAGGGTCGGGAACCGCTTTCCTTGTATGGCAGGCAAACGAAGTCGCCGCATTCTGGGCGGCGTTCAGCGTGCTGTTTTACGTATTCATCTACACACTTTGGCTCAAGCGCCGTTCCGTGCAGAATATCGTCATCGGAGGCATCGCAGGCGCAACACCTCCGCTGGTAGGCTGGGCGGCTGCGGAAGGAGCAAATCTCAGCATCTCAAATCCATTCGCACTAGCAAGTCCGCTGCCTTGGCTGATGTTCGTGCTCATCTTCATCTGGACGCCGCCTCATTTCTGGGCTCTGGCTCTGTATCGCAGCGATGAATACGCCAAGGTCGGCGTACCGATGATGCCCGGTGTGAAAGGTGGGCAGAGGACACTTTCAGAGATGAAGGTGTATTCTTTGGCACTGATTGGATTGGCCGCAATGCCATGGCTCGCAGTCGACGAAGTTGGAGAACTTACAGCCTACACCTACTCTCTGCTCGCGCTGATGCTTGGAATCTGGTACAACCACTCGGTGGTCAACATCCATGTTTACGAGAAGAAGGATGACAAGGGCAGAATTCCATCCGCAGTCTATTCGTTCTATGTCTCGCTGAAGTATCTCGCTCTGATGTTTGTCGCCTTGGTCGTCGTGCTGATTTCGGTTGAATTGACTCTTGTTTTGTTGGTATTGCTGATGCTGAAACTTCTGCAGAAGTTGGGTAATACACGCAAAGCAACCTCAGATTCCTCTTCTGCTTGAGAAAAATCATCACTCAGCGTTGATTCCAGCGAGTGAGGGCGTTGCATTCAAGCACTACGCCGGCCGTCAGCGTGTCACGCGCCACGCTGGCCGGGGGTGATGATTGATGCAAGAGAGCGACCTTATCTATGATTGGAATGTCGTTGATTACGACTTCAAGAGAGATACAGGCGCACATCCACACGGGATTTGGTTTGATGATGAGACTCTCCGTGACGGTTTGCAATCCCCAAGTGCGCGCAATCCCACCATCGAGCAGAAAATCGAACTTCTGTCTTACATGGAGCGACTTGGCATCCAAAAGGTGGACCTCGGTCTTCCCGGTGCTGGCCCCTTCCACATCAACCACATCGATGCAATGCTGACTCACATGGGGGAGAATGACTACCAGATTCGACCGGGATGTGCGGTTCGAACAGTTGTCAGCGATATCGAACCGCTGGTGGATTTGCAGGCTAAGCATGAGCGACAAATCCAGGCCAGTGCGTTTCTGGGCACCAGTCCAATTCGCCAATACGCTGAGGATTGGACAATGGAGCGAATTCTGTCCACCGCTGAGAAGGCGGTGACTTTCGCGGTGGACAACGACATCCCGGTGATGTTCGTCACCGAAGATACCACTCGCAGCAAGCCTGAGGAAATCAAGCAGGTCTACACCCGAGCGATTGAGTTGGGTGCTGACAGAATCTGCGTGTGCGATACCTGTGGCCATGTAACCCCGAACGGTGTGAAGCAACTATTGACTTTCATTCAAGACGAGGTAATTCCCGACGCCGGTGTCAAACGACGCGACATCGAGGTCAATTGGCACGGCCATCAGGACCGGGGGCTTGGAGTCGCTAACAATCTGGCTGCTGCTGAAGCGGGAGCGGATGTAATTCACGGAACTGCGCTCGGTGTGGGCGAGAGGGCTGGCAACGCCCCTCTCGACCAAACTCTGGTTAATCTCAGTCTGATGGGCGTCATCGACAACGACCTGACCTTGCTCAATGAATACATGCGCAAGGCACACGAGTACGTTGAGGTCGCCTTGCCGAGAAATTATCCGGTATTCGGCGAGGATGCCTTTGAGACTGGCACTGGAGTGCATGCGAGTGCGGTAATCAAGGCGATGAAGAAGGGCGATCACTGGCTTGCTGACCGAATATATTCCGGTGTTCCCGCAGCTGACTATGGACTGCAACAGGTAATCCGAATCGGCCACATGTCTGGACGCTCAAATGTCGTTTGGTGGTTGCAGAAGCATGGGCACGAAGTAACCGATGATTTGGTAGCTCATTTGTTTGAGGTCGCCAAGGGTCAACGCCGCCTAATGTTGGATAGCGAAGTAGAGGCGGCTATCACCGCTTTCAATCAGTCATGATTCATCAAACGAGAACCGCTAAGTGGTAGCCGAGCCGGCATCGGGCGCATGAGGTGGCTGTGGCTCACAATAGTGCTGGTTCTGGCCGGCTTTTCACCAGCGATCTCGGCGGTGCCGCTTACGCAGGAATTCGAGCCTACAGACCACCTTTTCTCATACTCACGTGCGGTGCAATTGGCCTACCAACGATGTGCGGACCTGCCTTCCCACGATGGAACTTGGCTGGTTGTTTCTGAGCATTCACTCGGCGAGCCCACGCCACTGTTGGCCAACTCGTGGCTCCTCGATGCAAGTGCTACTACCATTGAGGATTGGAAGGCCCGTGGAATCATCGAGATTGCCTGTCCACAGATTGACCGTCAATTGTCAACCAAACTCATTCCTGATGATGCGAAATTCGGCGACCAGTGGCATCTGCGTAACACCGGACAGACCGGTGGAACCTCCGGTGAGGATGCAAATTTGACAGGAGCGTGGGATTCCTATCTTGGCTCTGGGGTCACCATTGGCATCGTCGATGACGGCCTTGACTTGGACCACCCTGACCTTTCAACCAATTACGACTCGACAAACGACTACGATTATTGCGGCAACGATGGCAATCCTTCTCCAAGTAATTGGGATGCTCATGGCACTGCTGCTGCTGGAGTAGCCGCAGCGACCGGAAACAACAGCCTCGGTGTTTCCGGAGCGGCACCAGATGCAAATCTAGCAGGTTTGCGACTAATCTCCTGTTCGCTGTCAGATTCAAGGGAAGCAAATGCGCTTGGCCACGAAAATCAGATCATCGACATCTACAGCAATTCTTGGGGTCCTAGCGACGGTGGGAACACCTTGGAAGCGCCCGGCCCATTGATGATGGCCGCCTTTGAGGATGATACGGCCAATGGTCGAGGCGGCTTAGGTAACATCATCACTTGGGCTGCAGGAAATGGGCTTGCCAATGACGACGATTCCAATAAAGACGGCTACGCCAATAGTCGCCATACCATCGCAGTCACCGCCATCACCCATTATGGAGACCAATCGTGGTACGCAGAGCCCGGCTCCAACATTCTGGTTGCAGCACATTCTGATGGAGATGGTGAGGGAATCACCACCACCGACATCGAGGGTTCATCTGGATATACCAATAATGACTACACCGACGACTTTGGCGGTACTTCCTCAGCGACCCCTCTGGCTTCTGGAGTCATCGCACTGATTCTCGAAGCGAATGCCAATCTCACTTGGAGAGACGTGCAGCACATTCTCGTGCATTCCGCGCGCATGAATCATCCGAGCAGCAGTTCGTGGAATGTGAACGGCGCCGGTCACGATGTCTCGCACAAGTATGGCTTCGGCGCAATCGATGCCGGGGCAGCGGTCGCGCTCGCCGAGAACTGGACCAATGTCGACCAAGCAGTGAACATCACCAGCGGGACCCGCACAGTCAGTCAATCAATTCCTGACGATACTAACACACCGCTTACGGACACATACACTGTAATCGACCAGTTGCAAGTCGAACACGTCGAGGTCGTCGTCAATATTGACCACAACTATCGCTCCGACCTTGTAATCACCCTGACCAGCCCTGTTGGAACCCAGAGCGTGCTAGCGCAGGAGCACAGCGATTCGGGCAACGACTACGCCAATTGGATGTTCATGACCGTACACAACTGGGACGAAGTGAGTACGGGTAATTGGACACTGTCTGTTGAGGATGTCAGTAGCGGGACCTCGGGGACTTTCGAGGATTGGGAGTTGATTGTTCACGGTGTGCCCGTTGACCTTGACAGCGATGCTGACGGGCTCTCCAACGACAATGAAACCAATGTTTACGGCACCGACCCGTATGACAACGACACCGATGGTGACGACCTGCTTGATGGTCTAGAAGTTCTCACTCTGGGAACCGACCCGCTTGACTACGACACCGATGATGACAATCTGTGGGATGGCATCGAGGTGAACGTGAACGGCACCGACCCGCTTGACAATGATACTGACGACGACGGCCTAGGCGATGGTGACGAGGTCTACATATGGCTGACTGACCCGCTGTGGCCTGACCCTGACGATGATTCTGACACCTTCTATTGGTTCTCCGACTGTAACGACTCCAACCCGAATATCTACCCCGGAGCACCCGAATTGCTGAATGGAATTGACGACAATTGCAACGGTGATTGGGATGAGGGATTCAACGCGACAGACAACGATGAGGACGGGCTTTCCAATTACGCTGAATATCATATTCACGGCACTGACATCGACGATGCAGACACAGATGGAGATGGGCTCTCAGATGGCGATGAGGTACTAGTTCACATGACTGACCCACTGGCTTGGGACAACGACACTGATGAAGATGGATGGTATTGGTTCCAAGACTGCAATGACACTGACCCGCTGATTAATCCCGGAATGATTGACATTCTCGATGGAATAGACAACAATTGTAAGGATGGCGCGGATGAGGACTACTTGTTTTCTGATTCTGATGGCGACGGTATCCGCGACCTCACTGAGTTCCATACCACACACACCGACCCATTCCATCCTGACACCGACGGTGATGGCTTGAGCGATGGCGAGGAACTGTACGAGACCTTCACCGACCCGCTTTCAGCGGATTTGGATGAGGATGGTGATGGATTCCGCTGGTTCCTTGAATGCGAGGACAATAATTCCCTCATTTCACCGAATGCGACCGAGATTTGGAATGGAATTGACGATGATTGCGATGGCATCATCGATGATGGTGTGGATCGACAATCTGCTCTGCTTGTCTCACCTGCGGAATCGGTGTTGCTGCTGAACGCCACCGCAGACGACTTGCATTTGGCGGCGAGAGTGAACCTGTCCGGCGCACAGATACTGCTGCTGAATCTAACAACCACTTGGTATCGTAATGGGACTCAAGTAGGCGAGGGCCTGCTATTCCACGAGGATGCTTGGCCCTGCGAGGATGCAGTCAATGGCTTTGGTCAGGAAATCTGTGCAGAAAACGGCACGGTAGGACCATGGAACATCACCGCAGTCATCTCGGACGAGAGGGACCAGGTAAGCATGACTTGGTTCGTGTCCTATCTGGTATGGCATCCCCCACTGCCACCTGAGCCCGAGCCGGAGCCTGAGCCAAGCGAGGGAGAGGGTAACCAGAGCGAAAGTGGGAATGAGACCTCACCGTTCTCGATGATTGAGGATACTAATTTTGTAATTGCAGCGCTTGTTGGAGTGCTTGTGATTCTGCTGATGATGCTAATGAGGTCTGGACGCAATAAACGTGGAGGAAAAGCCTCGCCTTACTCTAATTTCAAGCCGAATTGGGTTTCGCAGCGCCGATTATGATCACAGCATACTGCCTATCAGCGCAGGGATACTGGTCAACAGTAGGCCGCCTACTGCGAGTACCACTACGATTCCTACCACAATCCAAGTGAGAATCTCTGCCTGAGATTCTGCTGTTTGCTGCTCTGCCGGCGTTGTATCTAGCCGCAAATCGTCTCTTGTGCGCCTTTGTGCCGCAGCATCAGCAGGGTCGACGTCTTCTGTACCAGCCATGTCGACAATGACTTTCAGGGAGTCATCTTCGATGATGTCAGCAACCTTAGATTCAACCACGCTGCGTTTCACATCCAACTCGTCGGGCTGCCATCCTATGTCACTCATGTCACTCCCCCAGTATACCATTGGATGTTCATGCTCAAAGGGATTACGCTTCTAGCCCCCGGAATACCCCTTCAGTCGGCTATTCAGCCTCTATTCGCCCGCATAGCCTGTTTAACACTTGATGAGCATCGCAACTGCGTTGCCTCCACCAAGGCATAGCGTGGCGATTCCGTGGCCGCCACCACCCCTTCGCAGAGCAGCGATAGTGGTGGCAATGCAACGTGCGCCAGTAGCACCTAGTGGATGACCGATAGCGACCGCGCCACCATGGGGATTGAATCTATCATCGGCTATGCCGAAATGTTTGGCGATGGCGCACGATGCCGCTGCGAAGGCCTCGTTGTGCTCAACGACGTCGATATCAGCGATGGAGAGGCCATTTCGCGCAAGTAGCGCATCAATAGCGGGGATTGGGGCGGTCATCACTCGCCCCGGTTCAACTCCACTGGTAACATAGTCAACAATTGTAGCAAGAACCGGCCAGTTATTGCGTACGGCTGCCTCTGCAGAAGCAACCAGCACAGCCGCCGCTCCATCAGAAACCTGGCTGGCGTTACCCGCTGTGACCTGCCCATCGGATTGGAAGGCAGGAGAAAGTTCAGCGAGATTATGTGTATCCGTGGATATGCGGATACCCTCGTCACGAGAGAGAATTGTTGCGCCGCCATCCCTTGCCACACCTTCCACCGGGAACGATTCCCAATCGAGCCAGCCGTTTTCCCATGCTGCATTGGCGCGTTGATGAGAACGCACTGCGAATTCGTCGGCTTGTTGCCGTGAAATGTCGAACTCGCTGGCTATAACCTCGCCAGTATTGCCCATATGCTCGTCGTTGAATGCATCCCACAGGCCATCGTGTACCAATGTGGTCTGCAGGTTGCCATAGGCTACATCCTCGCCTTTGGCGGGGTTGCGCACGAAGTGCGGTGCATTGCTCATCGATTCCATGCCGCCGGCTACGACAACCTCGTACTCGCCGGCTCGAATGCTGTTTGCTGCTAACATTATCGCTTTCAGCGATGAGCCGCAGACTTTGTTCACTGTAAGAGCGGCAGTAGATGATGGAAGCCCTGCGCGTAAAGTCACTTGACGAGCCGGTGCTTGTCCCGCACCGGCTTGCAGCACTTGTCCGAAAATC
>Ga0310123_10002243_pt1 | contig 15515 bp, 16 predicted proteins | sample CB6_AW_1057_MG_FD_203505 | JGI IMG/M metagenome (GOLD analysis project Ga0310123, IMG submission 203505) | Marine microbial communities from Western Arctic Ocean, Canada - CB6_AW_1057 | ecosystem: Environmental > Aquatic > Marine > Oceanic | place: Canada: Western Arctic Ocean | collected... | reverse complement strand
TCGCGTGACCCACGTTTCAGATTTGAGAATTCAACTTCATTTAATGCAGAGAGCCCCAACGAACTAAGATATTCGTTGGGGCCTTGCATTTCCTGTGTCCGTGCATATTTATTTCAGCAGGACGGTTGCGTCCCCACCATGCTGGACACCGCACCGTTAGGTCACTTGTTCCGTCGGGTGAGTCCGAGTCCCATCATCCCCAGCAGCACTAACATCATGGACAACGGCTCCGGAATCACACCAAAATTGATGGCGTTGACGGAGAAAACGGAGTAGCGGTCACGACCACTTCATGGTTCAGCTGGTTGAACTAGCGTCCGTTCAGCGGCTGTAGCGCGCGGTTGCCATGGTCAAAATCGTGTGCGGGATCGCTGTCGTCGGCGACCGCAAGATACGCATCGGTCTGTGCCTGTGACATTTCGACCGGGTCCGAAAATGGAAACCTGTTCACCGGTTGGGAAGCGAGTGGCGTGGTCAGTGACCCCTCATGGAACCAGCCCTCGGTGCTCCCTGGCAGTAAGTCTTGAACGTTAACATCCATGACATAGGGCACCTCGTCATCTTTTCCGTGCAGGGATCCCACATGTGTAAAGATCCTGTCCCTTTCGTCGTTGAACGCACCAGACTGCCGAAAAACGTCGCGCACTGCCAAGCCACCATCGGCATGCCGATGCACGAAATGTGATTTCATTGCATCTGTCGAACCGTTCACGGCGTGCTCCAACGTCGCATGGAAATGGAACTGCAACACTTCGAACTCCTCGCCCCTATTTCGAGAGAGTTATTACCGGAGTGCGGATACTCTGCCTCGATCGTGTAACCGTTGTTGAAGACCGTCTCGACTTCCGTCAACTCGTAGCGGGTGCTCAACACCGAACTGAGGTCCGTGGTTTGAGCACTGGGCAGGTTGATCGGAGATTGGAAGAACAGATTGGCGTCGGGTGCGATGTCGCCCCAGCGATTCGGGCCATGGAGGTCGGGAGGGCGCTTCAATATAACCCCATTCTGCCGTAGGCGGTACTAAACTGGCAGATGTCAGAGCCAAACGTCGCAACTTCAACACCCGTTGTTTTTCCCGGTTTTCCCCTCTCCGCTCGCCGCAACCTTGTGGGGAATGGCAGGGGTCAGGTCTTGACTTTTAACTTTGGGGGGAATTCGGTGGCAGAACACTTTTGTGGTATCACCCCCAAAAGTAAAAAGTTAAGACCTGACCCCAACTGGCATCACTCACCCCAGCACCGTCACCACGATCGTTCGTTGTCGTGGCTTATTGTCGCACTCCAGGTGAATGATTTGCTGCCATGTACCAAGCACCGGGCGGCCACCGGCTACCGGTACGGACATGCCTGCACCGAGAAGGGTGGCCTGCAAGTGTGAATGGCCGTTACCATCGTGCCAGGCCTGTTCGTGCCTATAGTGTCGACTGGGCGGCATGAGCTTGTCGAGGATCTCGGGCAGGTCACGCTCCAGGCCTGGCTCAAATTCAATGGCTGCAATGACGCCTGTGCTGCCAACATTGAACACCTGAACCACCCCGGTGCGAATGCCGCTTTGCTCGACGACGGCCGCCACCTCGCTGGTGACGTCGTGCATGTGACCGTGGCCACTGGTAGACAGCTGTAACTGTTGTTGATGAACCATGGGGAAACTGCAGGGGTCAGGTCTTGACTTCACTACGTGCCTTGTTGCGCGATTCGAGGTGGAACATGAGCAGGGCCACATCGGCCGGGGTGATACCGCTGATGCGGCTGGCCTGTGCCAGGCTGACGGGGCGGACCCGCGAGAATTTTTCGCGGGCTTCGGTGCGCAAGTTTGTCAAGCGTTCGAAATCGAATTCGGCCGGGATGCGTTTCTTGGCCAAACGCTGTTGACGGGCCACTTCAATATTCTGCCGCGAGATGTAGCCTGCGTACTTGATGTCGTAAACGACCTGCTGCGAAACTTCCGCCGTTACTTCGCCCAGGGCCGGGCAGCATTCGACGAGTTGTTGCCAATCGACTTCCGGGCGTTTCAAATACTGATCCAGAAGAACCTGACCGTTTCGCTGGCTGTGCAAAATCGCCATGACAGATTCGATTTTCTCTTGCTTCGTCTGCAGCCGTTCCCAACGCTCCGGCTCGACGACACCCACTTGGTAGCCGATCTCGGTCAACCGCCGATCCGCGTTGTCTTGGCGTAGCATCAGGCGGTACTCAGCCCGGCTGGTAAACATGCGGTACGGCTCGTCCACGCCGCGCGTCACGAGGTCGTCAATGAGGACCGCGCTGTACGCCTGTTGCCGATCAAGGATGAGTGGCTCGCGGCCTTGCAGGTTGAGCACTGCGTTGATGCCAGCTAGGAGCCCCTGTGCGCCGGCTTCTTCGTAGCCGGTGGTACCATTAATCTGGCCGGCAAAATACAGACCATGCACTTTTTTGGTTTCGAGGGTTGGCCACAACTGTTGCGGCGGACAGAAATCGTATTCGACCGCATAGCCGTAACGCAAAATTTGAGCCTGCTGCAAGCCCGGAATCATGCGAAACATGGCATCCTGCACGTCACGCGGCAGGCTGGTCGACACGCCGTTCACATAGACTTCAGCGGTCCGTCTGCCTTCGGGCTCAAGAAATAGTTGGTGGCTGTCTTTGTCGGCGAAGCGTACCACCTTGTCTTCGATCGAAGGACAGTAGCGTGGGCCGCTGGTCTGGATCTGCCCACTGTACATCGGCGCACGATGCAAGTTGGCTTGGATCAGCTCGTGAACCTGGGGATTCGTGTAGGTAATCCAGCACGGCAATTGTTCAACGTCAAGGCGATCGGTCAAGAAAGAAAACGGTTGTGGCTCGTTGTCCCCCGGCTGAAGTTCCATCTGGTCATAGTCGATCGTTCGCCCATTCAATCGCGGCGGGGTTCCCGTTTTAAAACGGTCGATTTCGAAGCCGAGACGTCGCAGGGCGCCGCTAATGCCGGTAGTCGTACCCTCGCCGGCCCGGCCTCCGGGTGTTTTGGTTTCGCCCGTGTGCATCAGCGCTGACAAAAACGTGCCGGTGGTAAGAATGACGCAGGAGGCGCCGTAAACGACATCGCCACGCACGCGTACACCGCGAATGACCGAGCGGTCGCCGGTTTGCTCCACCAACAGGTCTTCGACGGCCTCTTGTTTTAATGTCAATCTCGGTTGATTTTCGACGATATATTTGATTTCCTGCTGGTACGCTTTCTTGTCGGCTTGAGCGCGCGGGCTGTGCATCGCCGGGCCTTTGCGGCGATTAAGCAGACGAAACTGAATGCCGGTGGCGTCGATGGCGCGGCCCATGGCCCCCCCAAGGGCATCAATCTCCCGCACGATCTGCCCCTTGGCCACCCCGCCGATGGCCGGGTTACAGCTCATCTGGCCCACGGTGTCCAGATTGGTCGTCAAAAGCGCCGTCTCAGCACCCATGCGAGCCGCCGCCAAAGCGGCTTCGGTCCCCGCGTGGCCGGCACCAATGACAATCAGGTCATATTGATAATCGGAATTTGACACTTTTTCAATTATCACCTCCTGCGTCAGCCGCGTGAACCCCGAGATTAGCCGTGAGAGGCAACGCCACGAAGGATTTATGTGGCTGTTATTCTGGTAACATGACCCCCGGCCCGTGCGTTGTATGCTCGGGCAAGGGGCCCAAGCTACGAATCATGCGAAGATTTAGCTTTCAGAATCCTGCGCGGCGTTGCGCGAGGTGGCAAACATTGCTTGACCCCACGGATAACGATAGTCATCCTACGGTTGTGGCAACACATTCGCCAAAGAGAATTTCCATGTTGGCAGAAGTCCACTGGACAGACACCGACAAATCAAATCCAGTAACGTAAACTATAGTAAGCCACTACGGAGACTCCGTTTCCCCCTCTGCAAAAAACCTTTGCGGACTACGCACTCATCACTCAGTAGTTCCCAGGTTGGCCAAATGAGGGTGGCTGGGGTCGAGCCTAAGCGAGCCCCTAGGCCGCGCTCACTGAGGGCTCGACCCCAGCCACCCATCCCGAGATGTACGAACTGGAAACTATTGTCATTCGCCATTCATCACTCGCCACGAATCACTCCTCCCCATGCCCGATCCACCGTCATCCCAACCGCAAACTCCTACTGAGCCCGACCTAACGGGACGAAAGTTTGGAGACTACCAAGTGCTGCGCCGGTTGGGGCAGGGTGCCATGGCGGAAGTTTATCTGGCGTCGCAACGGTCACTGGGGCGGCATGTTGCATTCAAAGTACTACGACGCAGCCTGGCGGGTGACGAAAACTACGTGCGCCGGTTTCACAACGAAGCTCGTGCGGCCGCTTCGCTGGTGCACGCCAATATCGTACAGATCCACGAAGTCGGCCGCATCGACGGCACACATTTCATTGCGCAGGAATATGTGCGTGGGCAGAATCTAGGGCAATATCTCAAACGCCACGGTCCGATTCCGATCCCTCTGGCGTTGACGATCATGCGGCAGGCGTGTGCGGCGTTGCAACGGGCAAGCGAGCAGGGCATTGTACATCGCGACATCAAACCAGAGAACATCATGCTGTCGGCAAAAGGGGAGGTCAAGGTTGCCGATTTCGGGTTGGCCCGAGCGCAAAACACCGACGTCAACTTGACCCAAGTCGGCGTCACGATGGGAACGCCACTTTACATGAGCCCCGAACAGGTCCAAGGCAAGTCATTGGACTCGCGGTCCGACTTGTATTCACTGGGGGTAACGTTTTTTCACATGCTCAGCGGCGCGACTCCGTTTGCCGGTGATTCCCCGTTGAACGTTGCCGTTCAGCATCTCCAGAAAGAACCTCCCGACCTGGCTTCGATTCGGCACGATCTGCCGGCAGCGCTCTGCCGCCTGATTCATCGCATGTTGGCCAAATCGCCGGCAGATCGGCATCAGACGCCGGACGAGTTGCTCCGCGAGCTGCGCGAGCTGCAATCCGACACCACCAACGTCGAGTGGCCCGCGGAAAATGACCTGCTTGCCTCTTCTGATTTTTCTGCGGTGAACACCGCACGCACGGACACCACGCAACGCTTGGGCGTGGTTATGAAACGAGCGGCGGCGAATCGCAACACGACGAAGACACGCCGCCAGTGGGCCAGGGTCGCCATCGGTCTGGCCTGCCTGGCAGCTTTTTTCGGGGGTGCATTGATCGCCTTCTCGACAGGCGAACCGGATCTACTCCAACTCAAACCGAGTGAACAGCACGAGCTATTCGATCCGCTTGATTCGGCACAGTCACAGTATCTCTTCGCACGGCTGCTCCATACCGAACGCGGTTATCAGAGTGTGCGGCAATTCTTTCCGGAAGATGAATACTACGTCCGAATGGCGGACGTGGAACTGGCTCGCCTTTTTCTCGAGCCGGACTATTTTGATCCGGACCGGGCGTTGCGGATTTTTCAGGAACTTTCCAGTCTGGACGAAACCCAACGCAAGTTCCGTTCCGCGGGCCTCGCCGGCGAAACCGTGGTGTATCATTTGCGTGGCGAATTCGTCAAATCCCAGCTCCACTTGGTGGAAGTGGCGGACCAATCACTCATGGGGAACCTTGAGCCCGAGCTGCGGCGCGAGTTGGAACAGATCGCACGCAAAAACCGGGAAGCGATCGGCCAGGCGCAACGCGGCCGACGGAAGAAATGACGAATGACAGTACTTCCCAATTGGCACGCCCTGAGTTCTCGAAAGGCGTGCCACCCCAACCAAATTGGAAACTACCGAATGGCCAAATACCCAATGACGAATGAATGACGAAGCCCTAATGACGAATGTGCTGCTGGTCAGTTCCTTACAAAGATTCCTTACAAAGATATTCCATTTACAGGTTGGGATTTATTCGACATTCGGATTTTGGCCTTTTTTCGTCATTGGGTATTTCGTCATTCTCTCTCACGGTTAGCGGTGCAGCGGCTCTCCGGCTACCTGGGCATCATGCGGGCGTGGTGACCGAATCCACCCAGCTGGTTCGCCCTGGCCTGATCGAAAGACACACCCCGCCAAAGACAGACCGCCAATCGCCGCCTGTCTCCAATCGGAACCTGCACGTCGGGCAACGGATCACCCCGGGCAAAACAGCCGGTCCATGCTGGTGGAAGCTTCCGCTCGTTGGACACAATTGACGCATCTAGCCCGCTGGAGGACTGGGGCCGCCCCAGACGTCGTATTGCGAAACGATGGCACCGGTCGGGTTCCAGAAGAACGCCTTCGGATGTTGCGACATGTAAAACGCCAGTTCGCTGGCGTAAGTGCGTCCACCCGTTACGACCAGAAACGACTCATCTGCATCGGGTAGCTGGTCGAAAGCAACTCCTAGCCGGTTCTAGCCGCGCATCCGCAATCCCGGATCTAATTTGCTACCCTTGAGGATCATGGCATAGCCCAGCAGACAAGTGACAGTTGTTGCGGCCAGTCCCGTGCCCAGCGCGATCGCCAGCCGACGGTTCGCGCCACGCTTAGCCACGTGACTCGCATGCGTTTGGAATACGCTGCCAACCGCTAACACAACGCCCGTAATCTAAATGGGCGCGGGCCAGTTCGGTTCCACACGCCGCGTGAACGCCAGCGTCGTCGTGGCGAGAAGCGGTATCGCACTGGACAGCAGCAAGAACTTCTGGCGGCGGTCGCACTTTTCGAGGCCAACTAACGCCACGAAGCTGGCGGAACAAAACAGCCAGCTCGTCACGGGAGACACCACACCAAACAGCACCCCGACAAATTCAAGCCACCGCGTGGCGCACTTCGCTACCGTGACATTTTCGCCGTTGAAATGACCGCTCGTATGTTCCAGCGTCACCCAGTCGTTCTGAATGTTCCACCACACGATGGGCGCCAGAAAACAGAGCGACACTAGGCCGCAAATCCAAAGTGCCAGCCATCTCAGTTCCCGCCGGTCTTCCATGCTGGAAATCAGGAACAATCCGGCCAAAGGGAAAAAGATCAGCATCGTTTGCTTGGACAACAAGCGGAGTCCAATCGCGACGGTGACGCAGCACAACGGCACGATAACGATCCCGCAGCAGCCGCCAAAACGCCAACAGAGCTGCACTCCAACAAAATATTAGCGGGGCGTCAATCGTTGTGAGGAACCCCAATGCCGCACTGCCAGGAGCGACCAGCAACAACAAAACCGCCCAGAAATGGGCGCGCGAACCGTACATATCGCGGGCCAGCAGGAACACAAACTATGAACGCCAAGTTCCCAGCACCACAGCCGGCAAACATACTGCCAGCACCGAATCACCGAACAACGCCGTGGATGCGGCGATGAGCCAGACGACCACGGGGCTTACTGTAATAACACCAGTCGGAACAGGAAGCAGCCAGTGATAACAAACAGCACCCGCCATGACACCTGAACTGATCATCTTGTGCATCATGGTGGCCGCCCTATGTCTCTACGCGGTGCTGGGCGGCGCGGATTTCGGGGTCGGTGTGTGGGAGTTTATCACGGCGCTACAGTCCGATAGTAAGCAACGCCAAGTCATCCAGGAGGCCATGGTCCCATCTGGGAAGCCAATCACGTGTGGTTGATTTTCGTCGCTATCATTTTGTTTAACGGGTTCCCACCGGCATTTGTCGCCTTGAATCGTGCTCTCTTGATGTCCCTTTTTCTGGTGTTATTGGGCATTGTATTCCGTGGCGCGGATTTTGTATTTCGCGCTACGATGCCGATTCCGAGGTTTTGCAACGGTCTTCCGAATCTGGCTTCGAAGGCCACTCCGTTTTTCCTTAGTGCTTCGGTGGGGGCGATTTCGACCGGCCACTTGCAAATCAATGAAAGCGGCCATTTTCACGGCGATATCATGCCTGACTGGCTGACACCGCTTTAAGCCGTACGGGTCTAAGGTAGAACAACCGCTTGCAGGTTGCACGTAATTTGAGACTGAATCACCCTTGGTGATAGAACTGCTGAATCTGCCATAATGCCACTTGCGTGATCGATCACAAAGGCGGCCACGAACCACCGACCCAAAACCGCCAAAAATGCTGCAATTGGCCAATGATGGAACACCCATCCCTTCAACCACCGACCCTTTGGCGTAATTTTCGGACTTGCGGGCTAGCGGAACGGCAAATTCCCGACGAAACTACGGCAATTCGGCAACATTTGACGAGACGGCCCCTGATAAGTCACAATAGAGACGTCCCGGAGTGATGTCGGGCAGGTCTCCCGGGTGAGGACGCATGGTACGTTCTTCGGTTTGTATGCTGGACTTCGAACAATATTGAGGGGAGAGTATCGATGGGAGAATTTCTCAAGATGGCCAGATCGCTGACTTCGCCTTACTGGAGTGTTCTAACGTTTCCATTCGCTGTGGCCCTTGCCTTGGTGGTCACGTCGCTGATGAGTTCGCCGGCCCGAGCGATTCCACCAATGGTTGCGGAATTCAAGGCCAAATACGTCGCTCAGGAACCAGCTTCCGAGCAAGACAAAGCGTTTGCCAAAATGGTAACGGAGGCTAAGTGCAATGTCTGTCACGTGGCTGACGAAAAAAAGACCGAACGAAACCGGTTCGGGGCGGAACTGTCCAAACTCATCGATAAGGACCAGGTCAAAGCAGGACTGGAAAACACACCTGAAGAAACTAAGAAAGAACTGGGCGCGGCGTTTGATAAAGTCGCTGCCTTGCCGTATCAATCTGGCCAGGAAAATTCACCTACCTTTGGACAAGTGATTTCCCTCGGCCGTCTGCCTGGTGCGGACCACGATGTGAACGAACTACTCGCCGCTCTCTCCCCCGACAAACTGCCCGATGCTGCGCAAACGGCAACGGCTGCCATGAGCGGGTCGGTGAGTGAACTGGTCGGCTCATTAATGGAGCAGCTCAAGTCGGAAATCAAGTCGGACGTGGCGGATGAACTCACGGAAAAACTCAAGACGGAGTTGATGAAGGAGTTGATGGCCAAGCTTCCCGATGCCATCCAAGCCGGCATACTCGCCAAGCACGAAGCGGACGAACGCGAACAACGGCTGGCTATGCAGGGCCAAGCGATCAAGATGATCGAGGAAATCGGCGGTACCGTGCGCGAGATCGCCGCGAATGACGATCGCAAGGAAGTTGCTTTTCACTTGAGTGGTAAAGAATTGACCGACGACGGGCTGGTGCACGTTCGGAGTATCGACCAGATGATCATGCTACACCTCAAAGGCACGCAGATCACCGACGACGGCCTGTTACATCTTTCCGGGCTACCCTCGCTGGAAAAATTGCACTTGGAAGAAACCAAACTGACCGACAAAGGGCTCGCACATCTGTTGAAGATTCCCAAACTTAAATGGCTCAACATCTACGGAACCGAAGTGACCGATGCCGGTATCGAGCAGCTTAAAGAGATGAAGGATCTGGACAAACTCTACATCTGGCAGACCAAGATCACGCTGCCTGGATTCGAGAGATTAAAAGCGGCGCTGCCCAACACAGAAATCATTCCCGATCTAGTCAAAGAAAAACAACGCGCCGAAGAAGAGGCTATACGTAAGATAGAAGAAGCTAAGAAAGCTGAAGAGGAAAAGAAGAAGGCCGAAGAAGAAGCCAAGAAGAAAGAGGAAGAGGAAAAGAAGAAGGCCGAAGAAGAAGCCAAGAAGAAAGAAGAAGAGGAAAAGAAGAAAGCTGAAGAAGCCAAAAAGGCTGAAGAAGAAGCCGCCAAGAAAGCCGAAGAAAAAGACAAACCGGCTGAGGAGGAGTCCACCGAAGCGGAATCCGACGAGCCTGCTGAGCAGTCCGAAGAATCCGCCGAGGCTGAAAAAGAGTCGGAGTAATCCTCCGTCCGGACATAGGCCGCAGTTGCCCATGTTGAAGTGACACTGTTGCGCGAAAGACGGCGAAATTCGCCGCCATTGGAAGCCTGACGCACGAGCGAATGAGTACGCAGGTGAAACCACCAACGCGGACTCCACTTGGATGCCTGATGGTGGCGGGATTCCTGAAACACCGTATACCTCTAAATTCCTTTAAGGATTCGCGGCGGCGCGTCTTTTCACCCTACACCGCACGTTGCGCCAAAACAGCTAATGTCTTGCCGGCGTGCGGCATGATCAGCAGCGTTGCGGCCTGGCCGCCGCTGGTGGCTAGTTTTCTGGCCAGCCAGGCCGGATCAATATCCACGGCTCGCTTCTTGATGGTCAGCGCGCCGACGTTCCGTGCACGCAACAGCGCCTTCAAGCGTTTGACGTCAAACGGCAGCAATTCCATAACGCGGAATGCGGACCGCAACGGATGTGGGGCGCAGGCAGCCCCCGTCAAGTAGCCACAGTGCGGCGCGACAGATTCCAGTCCTGCCGAGCGAGCCATTTCGCCCACCAGACCGGACGCCAGTACAGCCGGGTCGGGTTCGTAGACGAAATCGCCGATTCGATCGGCTGTGGGAATGGCAACATCGGGACGTCCCGTAAGTGTCGTTGCCACACCGTCTCTATCAACGCGAGTCGCCGCGCGCAATCCGTTTTGATTGGCCAGTTTCCCGAACCAGGCCACAAGCTGTTTGCATTCCCTGCTGTCGCTGATCCACTCCAGTTCCGCCTCCTGCCATTGGGCGGGCACGTTGGCCGCGGGTGCCAGCTTGACCGCCGCATTCCGGTTCTCTGCGAGCAGCCATTGGATCGTTTCTCGATCTGGATCGTACTGGTCGACCCGCGTCGCCCGCCGGCCGGCGACGCGCCGATCCGGATCAAGATGCCACTGCGCCACGTTGGCGAGCAAATCAACAGAGACCGTGCGCTCAAGGATACCGGCCGTTTGCACCCCGATCACGCGGCAATTGGTGGTGGCGACCAGGGTCGCAATCGGACAGCGATCGACGGCGACCACAGGGCAACGTCGCGCGATCGCTAACAGATCGCCACCGATGCCACAGCACAAATCCGCGGCAGGTACGTTGTGGTGAAAACGCCGAGCCTTATACTCCGCGATTCGCTCTCCGGATGCTTGCTCAAGGCCCTGGCAAGTAAAATACATCCGCTCCGCCTGGGAAAACTTGACGATACCACGCCGCCGCAGTTCCACCTGCTCAAGCACCAGGTGGGTTTGGCTGGCCGTCAGCTTACCGCGCAACGCGGCGGTCAGTTGGACAAGAGAACCACCGTGCGCGGACACTTGCCGCAGCCACGGTTCGGCATCCGCGCTCACAAGCCATTGGTAGTCTTCGAGAGTTTGGTAAAATGGCATCAGCTGGGCACCACCCACGCAATAATGTTGGTCCACGAATGCCGCGACCCGTTTGCAACGGAACGAAAAACCACTCATGATGGGTGCAGGATCCGGTTCGTTTCTCACCCGCTCCCGCACCCAATTATAATTAGCTGAGTATAATCACCTAAGCACGTCCGGGAATTGCCGCGGAGTGCAAACGCTCGTCGGTGGCGGTGAGTGATGCAGGATGCGTCGAATCCAACTGGCGGGGACTATTCGTGGAATTCAGCACTTTGCAGAGCGTTGGACATCCTGAATGACTTTATGGCTAACTCGGTGGACCATCTCGGTATCTATTTGCATCTAGCGCGGGCAAGTGACCAGCGTCGGCGACCCATGGTGCGCGATCGCCTGCTGATTATGGCGGGCGCCATTGCCGCGGAAATGCACCTGGATACCGTGGCCGCTTACTGCCGACACCAAGTTCTGCAGCATAATCCACGTCACCTGGTCCGACGCTGGCCCACCCTGTCCGCGGCCCTGGACGATGAAGATTTTAAGTCGCACCGGGCCCAGCTGAAACGACGATATCCCCGCGAAAAAGCCGAGCAGATGCTCGATTCGCTTGGCATTCAGCTGGCCAATGAGCGTGATACCTATTTCTCCGACATTGAATACGCAGCGGCCATCATGGGTACCACACCTGATGCTCTCGACGAGCAATTCGGCGAGCTGGGCTGATTCAGGCTAAGGGTCGGCAACTGGCAATGGTTGGCTCAGCTCTCTTGCGTTCCCTGACTCTGCGTTGAATAGTCAGACGGTGTTGCGCTGGCCAGCGTGAATCGAACTCAGACACAGGAACCACAGAGAACTCTAACTAACCCTCCCCGCGTCGCCTCATCTTTCCCTGAACCTAAAGATAACCTGTCACAGCTAGGGAGACTGGGATACCTACTCCGGTCATTATCCTTGGGCCGGTTGCAGTCACTCGACAGCTGGCATGCAAGAATCCCGCGTGGCTGGGACGATGCTAACGGATGACCGCGCACACTAGTCGGAGACCCGTGAAATGATCCCCAAAGGCTTGCTGCTGCCGGCGTTGTTAGTATCCGCGTTCGCGATTCCGATCGCGCTCCACAAAGACGGTCTGAGGACGATCCAGCGTGGATTCGCTTCGTGGTGGCAAACGAACAATCTCACCACGGCGCCGGAGCCAAAACCTCCAGAATCGGTCGATGCCAGCGACATCCGCCAACTGGCTGGGCCCACAGCGAATCTTGACTCATTGTCCACGGGAATGCCTGTCGAAGGTGAACCGGTGGGCCATTTGAGCGAAGTCATTCGGTTCAACGTGACTCCGCAATGGGTCATGCACCGCTGGCCGCGGGTAACAACCGAATTGTCCGATTTGAACCTGGAGGGCTTACGAGTGCCCCTGGTCACCGGCACGGCACCGCACGATTTGGCCGGTTCGCTCACTTATTACTTCGATAATCAGCAGCTGGTGCAGCGAATCACGTTTCACGGATTTACAGCGGACGAAAGGCCGCTGGTGGAATTGCTGGTAAAAAAATGTGGGTTTCGCGCTGAGCCAACGTTGGGAGGTGGTCTCTACCTAGCCAAGTGGAGCGGGAAAACGAAAAGCGCACTTTGGGTGCAGCACGCGCCGGTCGTACAAGCAAAGCAGCGAATGACGCAACTCGAGCTGGAACTCGAATTGAACCGGCCAGGGCGCGGATATGGGCTTAGCGAACGGTTCAGTGATTTGCTCGCCGAACAACAACGGACGGGACGTTGGTAGGACTGTGGTCCTACCGTCAGTCTTCCAGCGGTGATTCTCGTTCTTCGATCTGTTGCTTAATCTCGAACAGCAATCGTGTCGTTTCTTCCAGTTGGGCCTGCAAAACCTGAACATGCTGTTCCAGCTTGTGGACCGTGGCACGCAGGCTGTCGATGTCCCCATCCGATTCCGAATTTCTGTCCGGTTCCAACAAATACAAGTCCCGCTCGCTGAATTCACGGTGAGCGGGATCCACCACTGGTCGCTGGGGCAATATGCGTTGTCCGTCCCGCGGTGTTGCAGGCATCGCATCGGCGGCGGCCAGCCGAAAAAACTGTCGATTGCGTGTTTGGCCAATAAAATACTCCAGCTCGATCGTCTGCCCCGGTCGCGATTGCCACACACTTTCGGTCAAGTCTTGCGCCGAGACAATGGGCCGGTCGTCCATGGCCACGATGACAGCTCCTGGAGGCAACTCTCCTCGGTCGGCCGGCGACCCTGGTTTAACTTCGCGGACCAGCGCCCCACCGGTGGTACGTCCAGCCACGCCCGCTGCTGAGTCAACTCGAATGCCCAGCAGCGGTCGTCCCGTGATCCAATCGCCGCCGACCGATCGCTGCGCCAGGGTGGCTTCGACCGTCAAAAGTTTGCTCCGGCGGATGATCTCAATGCGAACGACGTCTCCCACGCGGCAGTTCGCGAGTGTCTGTTCCATCTGAGGCAAGTCGCCAGTCCGTGTTTCGCCAATCGATAGAATGTAATCACCGGGCCGGATACCAGCGGCATCCGCAGCGCCCAAAACGCGAACGGCAAGTACTTGCACCCCGTTTCCGACCGGATCAACATTCCCCGCCACCAATCCCAGATAAGCAGCCTCGTCTTGGCTTTCGCCGCCGACCGTCGCGTCGCTCCGAACTTCGATCTCCCCACGGCTGGGTGCAATTCGATCCGGCGCATCCTGGCTCCACCCGGACACAGGAAACAAAGCCAAAAACAGGGCAACCGTCACGGCGACGAACCGTACATATACAAACATATCAACCCGTTGACTCAATGACCAACGACTCGTTAGGGGGCTCCGTCTCGTAACGCGCTGTCTTGCAGGCTCCGTCCACCCGTTGAGAGAGCCTCGTGGACAGTCCGTGTGGAATTGAGAACTACTGAATGACGAAAGACTAATGGCCAATGACCAACGACTCCCTCGCTTCTTCCAGCAACTTAATCCAGGGTCCGATATATTGCCCATGGTCATGGTAAGTACGACCACTGACCAGGTTGCCGTCCACGACACACGGCTCATCGACAAAGATACCACCACAGACTTCGAGATCAAAACGGCATTTCGGCACCGTCGCCATCCGCCGACCTTCGACACACCCAGCGAAAGCTGGGATTTCGACACCGTGGCAGACAGAACCGATCGGCTTTTGTGTATCGAAAAAATGATTCGTAATCCGCACCAGATCTGGATCGTAGCGGATGTATTCCGGCGCGCGGCCTCCGGAATAAAAAACTCCGACGTATTCCTCAGGGACGACATCCTTGAAAGCCAACTCGGCATCGAGTGTGTACCCTTCCCATTCCTTGGTGATCGTCCATCCTGGCTTTATTTCGTGCAGCACGGTCTGATATTTGCGCTTCTCGGGCGCTGCGACTACCGGACGAAAGCCTGCTTCGATTAAACGGTAATAGGGATACAGCGTATCGACGGTTTCGGTAGCATCACCGATCGGCATCAGCACTTTGTGTTCGGACATGGGTTTCAGCCGTGTGAATGAGTGTTATGGAGGTGTTACAGCTTACCAAAAACGCATTGGGACGTTGGCACCAATCGGCAATTGAGTCCGATCTGTGGGAAACTGACTTAACATCGTACATTGCGATCCGGCGTTTCGTGAGGCCAGGCCGTGAATATTTCTCGAAACTACCGCCGCAAGACTTCGGCCAAACAAGCCTCTCGCCGGTTTTTGACACGCCCTGCAGTTACACATGCCGCTTGGCAATTCGCCGGAGACCGAATCCCGTCAGAGGTAGCAATTTGGCGGCGCGCTCGGCTAGATACCAGACGGAGCGCAACGAACCACTGCGAGAACGGACCTTCGTCGGTTCGGAACCCCATCCTGGCCGCTGGGGCTTGTAGCCTTCGAACTCCATGATTCGAGCCACCTCGTCGGTGACTGTCAGATCACAGCTCATCAAACCCAGTAGGTGGGCGAAAACGCGCTGCCCCAGTTCAGCGTTGTACCAAGTAACCGCATCGACCTGTGGTGGTTTGCAATCGTAGTCCGCTCCACCTGCCACGGAACCGAACATCGTAAAACCGGTTACGAACAATTTTCAACCGATGGAAAGTGCGGCAGAGAGGCCAAGGCGTAAATTCCCATGGATAACCCGCGGCGACGTCTGGGAATGTCACAACAAAGGACCTCCGGCCCTGGAACGATGAACAACGGTGTGTCAGCCACCCATTCGAAAAAAGAATGTTCAGGGTCTCACTGCTTGCAGATTCAGTCGGCGTCGCGATTGGGCCGCTGGTTTCCGTATTTGCAAAGACCACGCAAGTCGCCGTCACCGTTTTGCCGATGGTCATCATGCTGACGATTGTGCTGAGT
>Ga0310123_10002242_pt1 | contig 15519 bp, 15 predicted proteins | sample CB6_AW_1057_MG_FD_203505 | JGI IMG/M metagenome (GOLD analysis project Ga0310123, IMG submission 203505) | Marine microbial communities from Western Arctic Ocean, Canada - CB6_AW_1057 | ecosystem: Environmental > Aquatic > Marine > Oceanic | place: Canada: Western Arctic Ocean | collected... | reverse complement strand
GAAATCGCTCACCTTCGGCGATCTGAGTTTCCCACCGAACCACGCCTGTCCGGGCATCCAGGGCCACCATGTAAGCATCTGCGGTGGCCACTAAGATTAGGTCTTCCCAGATTGCTAGAGAACGAAGCCGTGCCCCGGCATCGCAAGTAGAACATCCACTCGAGAATTGACGACGGTACTCCCAAAGAAGAGTGCCGTTCGTCGCGTCCAGCGCTTGAATGACGTTCCCCGAGTTGGGTAGGTAGAGCGTGCCATCTCGGACTAAAGGCGCCGGTTGACTTCGGTCTCCGTCCTCCATTCCCCACACCCACGCGAGTCGGAGGCGATGTATGTTCTGAGTATTAATTTGGCTAAGCGAACTGTAGCCCCAAGAGGCCGGGTTTCCACGCCAATGGAGCCAATCTTCAGCCGGAGGGTTGTTGAGTTCTTCATCCGAAACCGGCGCAAATCCTTCCACAGAATGAAAGGTTTCAGTGATGGAAGTTGGAGTCCTAACAACTTCACCAACCTCGGCCGGTGGGCTGTTTCTGCCTCCTGGAGTAGGGACATTTCCGGGTCGACCGGGAATAGGTACACGCTCCGCCAAAACCCCGGCACCGAGCGGGTCAGTCCCGCTCCCCAGTACCACCCTCCCCTCAGTGGAAAAGGTGAGTCCCGCGGCGCCCGACTCTACCCCGTTCTCCTGTATGATGTAGGCCGCTACGGCAGCGTATTCTTCATCACTCAGAGAGCCCGGATCGCTCACTGGCATGGAACGCCGAGTATAGTCTAAAAACACGCCGATCGGCTGGCTTCCCCACCCACTGCGGAAGCTGGGTCCGGCCAGTTCTGGTGCCTCGGCGGAGCCCTGCATGTCTTGGAGATGACAACCTGCACAGGCGGTGCCGTAGACTAGGGCACCTGCTTCCGCCTGCTCCGCCGTGTAGGCAGCCTGTTGGGCCGCAGCCAATGCTTGGGGTAGTGCCACTGCTGAGATTAATACAGCCAGGGCTACTCCTGCCTTATTATTATGCATCCTTGGATTCCCCATGATCGTGACCTTGCTGTAGATCCCGGTACGTCCCCGGGGCCATCTGTCCTCTCTGAATCAAATGTGCCCACAGGGCCGTTGCAGGAGCAGCTATGAACACCCCCAAATCTCCTGAACCGTTTTCTTTGTCAGCGTGGAGCGGCCAATTTCATAAGTTTCCTGTTAGCATTCTCTCCAGCGTAGATATTACCCTGCGAATCCACAGCCACGCTTTCGGCCACCCTCACGGACCCATCTTCCCCCTCTGGAGCTTTGAGGAAGGCTGACACGGACCCATCCCTAGCGCTTCCAATCCGAATGCCCTCTCCCAGGTCAGCGACATATAACATGTCGTCCGGAGTGATGTACAATCCACTTGGCGACCCGAACTGTGTCCACGCGTCGATGAATCCTCCATCCTGGTCGAAAATCTGGATTCGCTGATTTGCTCGGTCGGCCACAAACAGTCGTCCTTGTGAATCGAAGGCAATAGCGTGGGGATCGCTTAGCTTACCGTTAGCCGTTCCCTTTCCCCCCCACTCTTTTATGTAGGTGCCGTCCTTTGAGTACTTCACAATCCGCATGTTCGTCTCCAGCGGATTGTGTCCGTCGGCCACGAAGATGTCACCGTTCGGCGCGACCGCGACGTCGGATGGTCTATTGAACGTGTACGGTCCTTCGCCTGCCACCCCTGGCTGGCCCAGGGTCAACAAGAGCTCTCCCCTCGGGCTGAACTTGAAGATTTGATGGCCGATTGCGCCTTCGCCACGCCCGTCGGTCACGTACACGTTTCCATCATGATCAACGTGGAGACCGTGGGGGAAGATGAACATTCCGCCGCCAAAGCTTTGGACCAGTCTGCCGGAAGAGTCGAACTTGAGAATGGCGGGAAGGTCTGAGCCGGAACAGCTATTGACACCGCAGCGCTCGAATACCCATAGGCTGTTTTGGTCGGGGTCCATCTCAACTCCAGCCGGCGCACCCCAGGTCCGTCCATCAGGAAGCTGTGCCCAGTCGTCCACGCCTTGATACGGATGGACTACAGGATCCGATTGCGCATAGGCATCGCTCGCCGTGATCCACACGCATGCCGTAAGAACAAAAACAGTCGCGATCCTAAGAGTACCATTCACTCGATCATCTGAGCGCATCGTAGATCCTCCCTTGAAAAGATTCTGTGTCACCCGACAGGTGCTAACCCAATGCAGTGGCACCGTTCGGACAGTCAGCGTAGACGATAGCGACAATCGGAGCCGAAAGAGCCGACAACTCCAGGTCTAAATGTGATCGGAGTTTTCAAAGCATTATCGACAGAAGCTCGCTCCGCCAGACCAAAAACCTAATAGATGTAGTCGCGGAGAGACCCCGTTGCCAAGTCTGACGGCACAGATTGGCAGTTCAAAAGGTTGGCCACATCGCTGCCGCCGTCCACCGATTCGAATTGCAGTCCCGTGTCCACCTCCACCTTCGCGTATACCTGGATAGTAAACACAACAGCTGCCAAAGGACTGACGCGACTTGTCTTATATAGATGGCGCTTACCCCCTCTAGCGCAGAAGCGAACCCGATGAGACGCCCATGAGTTACCTCTAGAAACTGCTTTAGCGGGAAGGCTCCAACTGCTACGGCAACCGCCAATCTGCTTGCGCATCTGTAGACGCCTACAGGATGTTACGGGGCAGGGGATAGGACCCCTGAGCCGAGGTCTGCTCGATGACCAACCCTGTCACCCATCTAAACGCGGCCTTAGAAAGCCGCTGCCGCATCGACCAAGAGATCGACGAGGGCGGGATGGCTACGGTCTATCTGGCTGAGGGTCTGCACACTGCGACGTTGTGACTATTGACCGGAGGAGGATTGATGGCTTTTCACGGATCTATTCCCAGCACTCCAAAGAGCGCCTCGTCCATCCTTTCTCTGTTGCTCCTGTGGACGTTTCCTGCCGTCGCATCCGCACAGGTGGTGGGACCAGAGCGCGGTACGCTCGTCATCAGCGGTGGAGGCGAGACCACGAGCCATATTATCGACCGCTTCATCGAGTTGGCCGGCGGCCCGAACGCGCCGATCGTGGTCGTTCCCACGTCCGGGCGCAATGATGAGGACTATCACGAGTTCTGTCCTTGCCTACGCCGATTCCGTGAGGCCGGAGCAACCAACCTAAGTGTAATGCACACCCGAGATCGGGATGTGGCGAACACCGATGTCTTCGTAGAATCACTGCGCCAGGCACGTGGCCTCTGGTTCAACGGTGGCAGCCACTGGCTCCATACCGATGCGTACCTTGATACCAAGGTCCACGAAGAGCTTATTGCGTTGCTTGATCGAGGTGGGGTGATCGGGGGAGGCTCGGCGGGCGCCCACGTGCAAGGCGAGATTATGAATGTGAGTCGGTCACCCGATCGAGAGTTCTCGGAGCGCAGGCTTCCGCAAGAGGACTGGCGGCGAGGTTTCGGCTTTTTGCGTGGCGTGATCATTGACGTACACGTGTTGGTCCGGAACAGGCAGTTCGACATGATCGGGGTCATGAATGCGCATCCGGACATGCTCGGCATAGCCATAGATGAGAATACTGCCATCGTAGTTCGAGGTGACGAGTTCGAGGTGATAGGAACGAGCTACGTGATCATCCACGACGATCAGCGAACGATCCCCCCCGACCCACCTGAGACATGGCGTACCGTCGGCGGCCCGTTCTACTTCCTGAGGCCCGGAGACACGTACGATCTTCTGACAAGGGAGGCGTTCCGCCCCGGTATGACTCAGGAGCCTATCGCCCGGGTGGCCCCAGGCGATGTGAGGGATCCGGGGCTCTAGAGTCCGGTCCTTTCAAACTGGACTACCTACACCTTCCCCCGAGATAGCTGGCTATACCATGACCGACTCCATCGCCTGCCTGAACCTGGATTCGTGGCAGAGTTGCGATGACGGGACAGGGGGACCGGAGGGGGGCAGTTGCCTGACGAGCGGACTCGGACGCATATGGCAGATCTGTTCGACGGGTTGACCTGATGGGGATGAAGAGGGCAACCTCCCAATCGCTTCCAACAGCAGTAGCTTGGGGGGACAAGTTTGTTCGGAAACCGGGAGCTGAGTCGAGCCATATGCTCGGAAGCGACTGTTGCTCACGAACCAGCCTGTCCGCCCAGGCCCTATGCAGTGCGGGGTGCCGAGACTCAATCCCGTGGCTTCGAACACCAAGAAATCAGAATCAACAGGAGGACTTGACGATGCGAGCGGTCAGACAGGGGCGTGCGCTCCTCTTGGTTTCATGGGCGATACTGATCAACGTACTAACAGTGACCACCGTGCTCGGACAGTCGACACCACGGGAGTGGGAGCCTATCACAGAGCAAAGGCTACTCACTCCCGAAGACGGTGACTGGCTGAACTACCGTCGGACAGTTGACGCGATGGGCTTCAGTCCACTGGACGAGATCAACCGGACGAATGTCGGCCAGCTAGGATTCGTCTGGGCCTACTCAATGAGGGATAATAGTCGGTGGGTTCCGACTCCGATCGTGGCGAACGGGCTCATGTACGTCTCCGAAGGGAGCGGCCGTGTGTTGGCCTTTGACGTTGCCAGTGGGGATGTCGTCTGGATTCACGAGCGGAGCTACCCGGAGGACATCCAGATTTCTCAGGCCTATGCCCGCCACCGCGGCGTATCCATTTACGGCAATAATATTTACTGGGGGACCGCAGACTCTCACCTGGTCGCTTTGGATGCCCGGACAGGAATCCAGATGTGGGAAGTCAGTACGGGTGACTACCAAACGGGCCAGGGCCATAGCCACCCACCCTTGATCGCCGACGGGAAGGTAATCCTGGGATTCAACGGAGGGGACCGTAGAGCTCGGGGTGCGATCTCCGCCCACGATGCCGAAACAGGCGGGTTGATTTGGAAAACCTACACGGTTCCTGCTCCGGGCGAGCCCGGCTCGGAGAGCTGGGCCGACAGCGCCTTGCCACCCCTGGGTGGGGGTACTTGGCATACGGTCACCTATGACCCAGAGCTGGGATTGATCTATGTCGGCACGGGCCAGCCAGTGCCGTGGGCCTCCACCCTCCGTGGTCGTGGTGATGCACTGTACACAAACTCTATTTTGGCGCTCGATATTGATACTGGCGAAATGAAGTGGCACTTCCAGGTTGTTCCGGAAGACAACTGGGATATGGATACACCCTATGAAAGCATGCTGGTAGATCTGGTCATTGGGGGAGAATCTCGCAGGGTACTCATCCACACTAGCAAGATCGGATGGGGCGTCGTTCTTGACCGGGTGACGGGTGAGTTCATTCAAGCGTTTCGCACAGCTTACGATAATCTCATCACCGAATGGACGGATGAAGGACGCCCCATCTTCAACCCTGAGCTGATCCCAGCACCAGAGGATGTCGACTCGGACAGGGTTTTCGAGGTATGCCCACACTACCACGGGGCTAGGAACGTGCAGTCGCCGAGCTACAGTCCGATCACTGACTGGTATTACCTAGGCATAAACAACTCTTGCATGGACGTTGTCTTCGGATCGGAGGAGTATGAGCCAGGCGAGAGATACGTGGGGATGCGAGGCACTGCGAAACTCGCGCCAGGGTATGATTACGTTGGGGAGTTCGTAGCGTTCGATCCAGCAGCTGGAGAGAGAGTATGGGAGTATCGTTCCCCCAGCGGGGCCGCGATGACGGCCTCGGCACTTGTGACGGCAGGTGGCGTCGTCTTTGGCGGAACTGCGAATCGTGAGTTTTTCGCCTTGGATGGCGATACGGGGGAAGTCCTCTGGGAAACCCGTCTAAACGGGGACATATCGGGAGCTCCGGTCACCTTCGAGGTAGATGGGAGGCAGTATGTGGCGGTGGGTTCGGGGGGTCGGATCGCGCAGACGACTTCTTATGCGGGGTTGGTCGGTATTGACATCCCACAGGGAACGGGCGTCATGTGGGTTTTCGCTCTTCCGTAGGGCATGAAGTGGACATGAACAAGGGGAAAAACGTGTCTCCAAAAGGTCTGACCCTGTGATCCCCCCCCTCGTAGTCCCGCTCCCGCAGTTTCCCCAACGGGGTCCTGGCCGGGAGATTGACGCGCTGGAGCCGTGCCCTCCTTGTACGTATCCTCCCCAAAGTTCTACGGGGCGACGTGACATCCACTGTCAAGATTTGTAAGAGATGGTACAGTAGTAATTTAGGGCATATGTCTTCTGGAGTTGCATTAACTTACTCAGTCTTTTAGCCGTCTGATTCTTGACAGGCGCTGGGAAATCGTCGGCCACCAGGTGGGTGTATAGCGTCATTGTCTGGTCCCCATCGCCTTGACTCCCCCACTTCATCCCAACTAGTTTAGGCTAACCTAATATAATCATTAGGCGAGGCTCAATGACCAGTATGTCACAGTCTGTCGAAGACTATCTCAAAGCCATTTATGGCTTGGCGCACGAGGGGGAGTTCGTGCAAACTGGTGCGCTCGCAGCAGTGTTGGAGGTATCACCAGCTTCGGTCAGCGGGATGGTCCGGCGACTTGCCGATATTGGGCTAGTAGAACGCGCAGCCTATCGTGGTGTCAGTTTGACTGAGAAGGGACGCCGAGCAGCGCTCCGGGTCATTCGCCGGCACCGGATCCTTGAAACCTACCTTGCTCAAGCTCTTGGGTGGGATTGGGACGTGGTGCACGAGGAGGCCGAGCGCCTCGAGCATGCCGCCTCCGATCAGCTGATCGAGCGGATGGCTGAGGTGCTCGATGATCCGAGATACGATCCTCATGGTGCGCCGATCCCAACTAAGGAAGGGGAAGTGGAGCAACAGGAGTTGGTGCCCATGAGCGAGGTCGCGGTGGGGACACTTGGGGAGGTCCGAATGGTCAGCGACGATGACCCCAAACGACTCCGCTACGTCGGGTCTCTTGGGTTTCGAGTTGGCGCTCGGTTCGAGGTGCTGGAAACGATGCCCTTCCGCGGCCCGGTCACCGTACGGCTCATGGATACTGGCGCTCGACCGCAGGTGATCGGGTTCGAGTTGGCGCAGTCGCTTTTGTCTTTTCCCTTGGGGCAGGAGGTAGCAGTATGAATGACCGTTCGATGTCCCGGCGCCAGCTCCTTACGCGGAGCGCGCTAGGTGCCGCCGGCCTCGTCGTGGGAAAGCAAGCGCTGAATGCCACCCAGGAACATCTTCCGGTGCTAAACCCCGGCGATCCTTCGCTGACAGGGACCAAGGGGATGGTGACTGACTCGTCGATCGATCCGATGGCTTTCCTTGAGCACTTCGATCACGGCAAGGCGTCAAAGCTGCCAGATGGCCGGACCCTTCGTGAGTACCGACTCACAGTGGTCGACCGTGATATCGAGGTAGCGCCAGGCGTGAGATACGCGGCTTGGACCTTCAATAGCCAGGTGCCTGGGCCAACACTTCGCGCGACTGAGGGCGATGTGATGCGGATTCGGTTCTCGAATGCCGGCAGCCATCCACACACCGCCCACTTCCACGGAATTCATCCGGCCAACATGGATGGGGTGTATGAGGTGGTCGAGCCCGGACAAAGCTACACCTACGAGTTCACCGCGGGCCCTGTTGGCCTCCATCTATACCACTGTCACGCTTTCCCTCTCAAGCGGCATCTTGCGAAGGGCCTCTACGGGACGTTCATCGTCGATCCCAAGACGCCACGGCCTCCCGCACGTGAAATGGTGATGGTCATGAACGGCTTCGACACGAACTTCGACGGCTCGAATGAGACCTACGCCGTCAACACGGTACCATTCGCATATCATTCCAACCCTATCCCGGTTCATAGGGGTGAGCTGCAGAGGCTCTACATAGTCAACGTTCTTGAGTTTGACCTCATCAACTCGATGCATCTTCACGGCAACTTCTTCAATGTGTTTCGGACCGGAGCGCAAGCTTCGACTGAATTCACCGACACGCTGATGTTCTGTCAGGGAGAGCGACACATTCTAGAGTTCACGTACGAGGACACAGGAAAATTCATGTTCCACGCTCACCAGGCGGAGTTCGCCGAATTAGGCTGGATGGGCGTCTTCAACGTGACGGAGCCAGCGGTAGCAGAATGACCGGACGTCGCTGGATCTGGGGAGCTCTTCCGCTAGTGCTTCTTGCTGGTCTCGTGGTCGTGGTAACCCAGATGGGGTTGCTCGACCGGCTGCGAGGGACGTTTCCTCCGGTGGAAGAGCTCACCGTCGAGCGCGTGTCACTTGCACGGGGCTCGATCAGCCTCGCCGTCGTCAACGGCGGGCCGGAACCGTTGACTGTCGCACAAGTGACTGTGGACGAGGCGTTCCGGCAGTTCACGATGACTCCCTCGACAACTCTGAATCGCTACGGTCGCGCGACGATCACGATCCCCTATCCCTGGGTCCAGGATGAGGCGCACCTGGTCACATTACTGACCTCAACTGGGCTGACCTTCGAGCAGGAGATCGAACTCGCAGTCGAGACACCGACAACCGACGCTGAAAGCCTGGGCTTGCTCACGATGATTGGGATTTACGTGGGTGTTCTTCCAGTAGCCATCGGGCTGCTATTCCTGCCATTGATCCGGAGGCTTCCGCCGGAGCGGTTCGAGGTCATGCTTGCCCTGACCGCGGGACTACTGATTTTTCTCGGTGTAGATGCCCTCTTTGAGGCGCTTGAGACGGCGGAGGAGGTGCCGGCGGCCTTCCAAGGTACTGCGCTGGTCTTGCTGGGCTCACTCGGAGCGTTCCTGGTGCTTCAGCTTTTCAGCGGTGCTGGCACTGGCCGATCGGGGGCTGATGGACGTCGATCCATAGCCTGGTTCATCGCGCTCAGTATCGGACTCCACAATCTTGGCGAGGGGCTCGCGGTTGGTGCGGCTTATGCGATCGGCGAGGCTGCGTTGACCGCCTTTCTCGTGACCGGGTTCATGATTCATAACACCACCGAAGGGCTTGCCATTGTCGCACCGGTTGCGAAGGATCAGCCACGGCTCACGACTCTGGCTGGAATGGGTGGGCTGGCCGGCATCCCGACGATTATCGGTGCCTGGATCGGTGGGCTTGCCTTCACACCGACTCTAGCGACGCTCTTCATTTCTATTGGTGTTGGTGCGATCGCACAGGTGGTGGCAGTTCTCTTCCGGATGTTCAATAGAGGTGGGGAAGGGGTATGGCGACCCGCTATTGCCGGCGGTGTGCTCGCAGGTTTGGCGGTCATGTACGTGACCGGGCTTCTGGTCGGGTAAATCCCTCCCCTGGACTCTATCCGCTAGTTCTGCGAGGGTCATCTGATTGGCCCGGTTGGTCACGTTTGGGAAGGCTCGTGTGGCCCGCTCCATACCCTCGGCGGGCACCAAAGGCGGGGGCATCAAGCGTCGTATGGTAGATCACGTGGTCAATATCGTGGCCGTGGAGATCACTATGCAGGTGGGGGTTCTGTATCTCCCCATAAGACCCGAGGTCGAAATCGCTGAGGGTGGCCCCCGATGTACCAGGTTGATGGGTTGGGTCGTAGTGAGGTGACGAAGTGATATCCTTCCGATACGTGTTCCCGCTCCATCCCGCTCTGCGGTCTGGTGACCACCAAACGGTGTGGGCCGGGGGCGTGACGGTCTTACCAAGTATGGATTTGACCCTTTCGGATCGCTTCCACATTCTTCAAGGCTAAGCGGTAGCCAGAGCACCGAATCGGCCGATCAAGCGACACCCGAGGCGAACGGGGTTATCCGAGACGTGATCCCGGCGCACGAATAGGCGACATCTCTGGACGAGGATCCATGTCATCTTCACACCGAGGGCGCGCGCAGAAAGAGCGACGAGAGCAAAAGCAGCAAGATTCGCTGCGCACATCCACGGTGACACCTTCGACTCATCGAGGGTTCTTTCTGCCAGTGGCGATGATGGTGGTTCTGGTGGTGCTGTCATTTCTGCCTCGTATGCAGGACAACCCCATTCTCTCCGGGTCGTTCTGGGGCGCAGCCATTGTGCTCCTAGTTTGGCAGATCGCTCTTTTTCTACGATTCAAAGGTGGGTCGGTCGTTCCGTCACTCCGCATCGAGTTGCGCCCACAGCATTACTTGCAGGCTCTCGTCCAGATTGCAGTGTTCGCCTACTGGGGTTGGTACTGGCGCCCCGTATATGACTTTGCTTTGCTACTTGTCGCTCAACTGGCCTTCGCCTACGCCTTCGACATGCTTCTCGCTTGGTCCCGACGGGCGAGCTACGTCCTGGGCTTTGGTCCTTTTCCGATCATCTTCAGCACCAACCTGTTCCTGTGGTTCAGGGACGACTGGTTCTACCTGCAGTTTCTGATGGTTGCGGTGGGGTTTCTAGGGAAAGAGTTCGTATGCTGGAATCGTGAGGGAAGGCGTAAGCACATCTTCAACCCTTCCGCATTCTCGTTGGGCCTTTTCTCGCTTGTTTTAATCGTAACGGGCATGAGTGACCTGACCTGGGGACAGGACATTGCATCGACACTGACCCTGGCACCCCGGATTTATCTGTTCTTGTTCTTGCTTGGCCTGGTTGTCATGTATTTCTTTTCGATCACGCTAGTTGCAGGAACCGCGGCGGCTGTGCTCTTCGGTCTGAGTGGGCTCTACTTCGCCTGGGAGGGGGTTCCCTACTTCGTCGATTCCGACATCCCCGCTGCGGTGTTTCTCGGACTTCATCTGCTGGTGACCGATCCTTCCACCTCACCTAGAAGTCTCCTGGGAAAGGCCATATTTGGAGCGGGATATGGAGTGGGAGTCTTTGTCCTATACGCCCTACTCGGAGTCCTCGGGGCTCCAACATACTACGACAAACTCCTCGCCGTTCCGCTCTTGAACCTGAGCGTTCAGTGGATCGATCACCTGTTTCGCTCAATCCGAGTGAGCTCCATCGTTGATCGTTGGCGTCTGTCTTGGGATCAAAGGCGTATAAACCTTGCGTATATGGGTGTTTGGATCCTGCTCTTCAGCGCCATGACTGCCATGGGGAGGACCGATGGTAAGCACACTGGAGACAGCTTGCCTTTTTGGGAGCAGGCCTGTAAAGAAGACCTACGAAACGGATGCCGGCAGCTGGTCAGACTGGAGTTGACCTACTGTGGTGATAACTCCGCCTGGGCCTGCAACGAACTAGGTAGACACTACATCGAAGGGGAGGTCATTCCGCCCGATTCTGAACTCGCGCTGGTCTATTTCTCAAGGGCGTGTGAACTCCGGTTCCAGGCGGGCTGCGTGAATCTGTTGGATCCGGCGATTGTCAGCCGGTCGGAGCCGAAGGTTCTGGATCTGAGGCTACTCTTGCGTGAAGGAGGAGGTAATCTGATGGAGATGCCGGAGACGTACCTTTATGCTCGCGCCTGCGAGCATAATTGGGCCTTCGCCTGCGGTAGAGCAGTGGGTTCAACTTGACCATGGGTAGTCAGGCACTATCGAAGGGAAATCTAGGCGTAGCACTCCTGACCGTGCTCTTGCCCCTTATTGCAGTTTGGACCTACACACAGATGTCACGATCAGGACTGGCGGCCGAAGCCGCCCAGGCAGTTTCACCGCCGGCTGCTAGCGGGGCCATTGTCTCGGAGCCTCCACAGTTTCGACCCGAAGCGTGGTTTCTTCCTGACGAGGATCTCCACGGCTTCGTGGAGATCCTGGCGGGCCCGTTCCTGATGGGGAGTGACCCGTCTGTAGATACGCTGGCATTCGACAGTGAGCGTTGGGCATCTGGGCAGGTACAGGGGGCTGTGTACCTGCCCACCTTCTACATCGGGCGGTATGAGGTCACCGTGTCGCAGTTTCGGGCGTTCGTCGAGGCGACCGGATTCAGGGTCGATGACCAGATGCTCGACCTACCCCCTAACCACCCGGTCGCATTCGTCTCTTGGCCGGATGCGCTTGCCTACTCCCGGTGGCTAGAAGCGATGCTCAGAGAGGGGCCTGAGACATCGCCACAACTGCGCCAACTTCTAGTCGATGGATGGCGGGTCAGTTTGCCGAGCGAGGCGGAGTGGGAGAAAGCGGCGCGTGGGACGGACGGGCGTATTTTCCCATGGGGGGATGAATTCACGCCTGAGCGGGCGAACTACGCCGGGAGTGGAACGATCCCCGTTGGAAGGTTTGACTGTTCGGAGTGTTCGTTCGGGCTGTCGGATATGAGTGGAAATGTCTGGGAGTGGACGCGGAGCCCATATCAGCCCTACCCGTACGATGAGACAGATGACAGAGAGAGCCTGGAGACCGATGCGCTCTGGGTGATGCGTGGTGGCGGGTTTGGCGATACGGAGCAGAACATCCGTAGTGCTGTTCGGGGCGGGGCGGATCCCGGTGTTCGCCGCGGTTTCATCGGGTTTCGCGTTGTGATCTCGCGTTTCTGACTCGGGGTTAATCCTGCGAGATCATGACGTTAACCACCTCGGTTTCCTCCCGCATCAGCTAAGGCTAATGGTCATTCTCCTCTGTCGGTAAACCTGTCGCGGCTCCAGGAATGGTGATCGCGACAATGAGCTCTGCACTCTTGGGGTTCCGGCTTGTGAGTGGGTTCTCGGTCCCGCTGTTGCTAATGCTGAGCTGGCCCAGTTTCTCTTAATTGACGACCGCGGCCTCGCTTCAGGGGCAGTAGCGCCTGCTAGGTCAGCTGTTGGGTGTCCTGGCCGGAGGCTGGAAGCGCCGCTTTCTTCAAGAGGAGTAGCGAGAGGAATATGCTGAACACGGGGCGCGCGCGCGTCATCACTTCCTCGTGGGATAGGGATGGGAACATCGATACGGTCTCCAGAACAGTGACTTGTTACGACACGGTGGACCGGTAACAGGAGGGGAGGAAAGAAGGTGGGTCTTCGTCAACCAGGTGTGGATGCACCAGCAGACAACAGATGGACTGAGTATGGTTCCATGGTGAGGTTCCAGTCGAACGAGGGTTCTGAGAACTTCCCGTCCCGGTTTCGGAGGTATGAGATGAAGAACCAAATCGTTTCACGGATCCTTTCTCTAGGGCTCTTGCTGGTTCCTATGTCTTGCGGGGAGTCGGGTGGCCCTCCCGGTACGGACGCCTCCGAGATCGCGACCAGAGAAGCAGAGGTTTCCCCGATCGTTGTGAGAGGCTTGGCTCTGGAACTCAATACTGAGTACGAGGTTCCGCCTGGCGAGGCTCTCCATCACCACACTGCGGGCTTCGCCAATATTCTATGTTCTGCGGTCTTTCTCACGGGGCTGGATCCGGCCGATGCGGCCGCGAACGTGGGTGGGTTCTCGGCCCCCTTCGACCAGAGACACCATGTTGTTGATACAATTGTCGACTTCGAACGGCAGCTGGTGAGCCTCAGACTTCCGGATGGAGTGACTAGGACAGCTAAGAAATATGGAAGCCAGGGCTGCGTTGCGCTTGCGATCGGAGAGGATTCGGTCCACTTCACGCCTTCCGAAGTGCCGAGTAGCCTCCCTCCCGCTGAGACCACACCCTGGCCGATGGGGGACGTGTTGTCCCAAGATCCGCTCCCGGCTGACCTAGACATGGCCAAGGTGGACGAAGCCATCGAAGTTGGTTTCGGGCCCCCGGAGGCACGGACGTTAGCGTTCGTGGTGACGCACGATGGTCGGATCGTTGGAGAGCGTTACGCGGAAGGGATCGACCTCCACTCACCGCTCGAGGGATGGTCGATGACCAAGAGCCTGACGGGCGCCCTCATGGGTGTCTTGATCCAAGAGGGCACATACGACCTTTGGCAGCCAGCGCCGATTCCAGAGTGGCAGTCGGAGGGGGATCCCAGACAGGCCATTCGTATCGGGGACATCATGAGGATGTCCAGCGGGATCCGAATCCGGGCACCCCAGGATCCAGACTACGATCCGTCTGTCGGCTATCCGGATCATCTTTACCTCTACACCGCGACCGACAATTCATTCGAATGGGCGGCCACCAGACCACAACAATGGGAACCCAATACGGTGGGCCGGTATCGAAACTCGGATCCGATACTCACCAGCTATCTGATTCGGCTCGCGGTGGAGGGCCGAGGGGAGGACTATCACTCTTTCCCCCGACGGCATTTGTTTGATCGGATAGGGATCCGAGACGCATATTTTCAGACGGACGTGTACGGGAATTTCCTCGGGCAGGGGTACGCCTTCATGTCTGCCCGGGACTGGGCTCGTCTTGGGAATCTGTATCTGCAGGATGGGATCTGGAATGGAGAACGCATTCTGCCCGAGGGCTACGTCGAGTACGGTACCCAGCCGGCACCGGCCTGGGTAGAGGATGGCCGTCCTACGTACGGGGGTGCGTTCCTGTGGGTGAACCGAGATCTTTCCTTGCCCGTCCCAGCGGGTACCTTTGCCATGTCGGGCGCAGGAGGACAGAGTACCACGGTTATCCCGGCCCACGGTCTCGTCGTTGTACGCATCGGTAAGTACACCGGAGCCGGAGCCGGTGGGCGTGCTCTGAGAGAGGGGTTGGAGTTATTGATCGACGCCGTACCGGAGGTCGAGCGGTAATGCCAGGATGAAGAGGAGTTTGAGGTGTAAGGCGATTGACGAATCTCTGGTTCCTTTTAGCCATACCCGACCGGCGCATCCATGACGACTCGTCGGTCCCGTAGTTCCTCGTATTCCGCCCCGAGCGTCTCGCGCAGGATCGGACCTGTCAGGTCTGCCTCCACGGTGATGCGGTCCGGCAAGTACCGGCGGCACTCACCGAACTCAGCCTCGTATTCGGGGGTGGGAAAGGTCAGCGTCAAGATTGACGACCCGCCACGGCGCTCGACCCGATACAGCGGGTTGACCGTCAGCTCTCCGGTCACGTCGCGCTCATCCGTCAGCTCGTAGAGACGAAACAGATCGGCTCGAGCGCTAGCGACCAGCGTGAACGCCGGCTCGGTACCGAGTTCCTCGGGAGACACGTCGTGCGTCAGGTCGACCGCACGGTGTTCAATCACGTCGTTGAAGATCCGCTTATCGCTGAATAGGCGCGGCTGGTGTGATGCGAAGAGTGCATGGTACGCGGCTGGCGTGAGCGTGTCGCCCGCTGAGAAGTTTTCGCCGAGGGCGCTGTGGAGGTGCGGCATCACCACGACGCCTTCCAATCCCGCAAGCCGCATCATCTCCTCGGCCAACAGTCGCTTGTGCCAGATATACGGAAACGCGTCAGCGAGGACCACGGTCGAAAACGTCTCTCTGGCGAACGGTAGTGGGTGGTTAGCGTCGCAGCAGACCGGCTCGGAGCCGGGCGCCGTGAATCGTCGGGCGAGCCACAGCTTCCAGAAGTACACGTCGGCGAGAACCGTGCTCGGGACCAAAGTTCCCCCGAGGGGGCGGAGACCGGTGAGGACCTGGGTCAGATGACCCGAGCCACCGCAGAGATCGAGGGTTCGGTCTCGGACGGGCCAGTCTTGCTGGCCGATCGCCCGTAACAGCGCTTCTGCGGTCAGAAACGTCGGGTCCGTGAAACGATAGAGAAAGTATGTGCCCTCGGCGTCGTGACACAGAAGCGCGAGGGCATCGCGATACGTCGCGGTGTCCTGAGTCATGAGGGTGCGAAAGCGTTCGCAGTGTACTGTATCGTCAGAAAGGCCAA
>Ga0310123_10002241_pt1 | contig 15522 bp, 10 predicted proteins | sample CB6_AW_1057_MG_FD_203505 | JGI IMG/M metagenome (GOLD analysis project Ga0310123, IMG submission 203505) | Marine microbial communities from Western Arctic Ocean, Canada - CB6_AW_1057 | ecosystem: Environmental > Aquatic > Marine > Oceanic | place: Canada: Western Arctic Ocean | collected... | reverse complement strand
TCTGGGCGCCCAGGATCACGTCTCGGACCGGCTGCTTCTTGACCCGCGTCTGGCCGACGTAACGACCCAAGAACTTCTCGCTGGCGACCACGCGGACGTTGTAGCCCAGGTAGTGCGGTCGCAATGCCTCGCCGAGTTGCTCGTACTGCGAGCTGGAAATGGCCTTGATCGCCATCAGCGCCTTGCGAGCTCGGCTGGCGGCGGCCCGCGAGGCAGTCTCCTCATATCGATCAATTGCGGTGGCCAGGGTCACCAGGTGAGGCCGCAGGGCGGCGCGGGTCTTGTCGTCCAACGGCTTGGTCGGCGGCTTGGGCGGCGGCTTCGGCTTGCCCGCCACCGCCAGGTACGCACTCAAACCCGTCTCGACCGCCGCGAATTCCTTCTCCTTGAGAAACGCGATCTGGTCGGCGTCGCCCAGGTTGTCCTTTTCACGCAGCGTCTTCAGGACACTGCGAATCGTGGCCAGGTCACGCTTGGCCGGAGACTCCTGCTGCACCGCCGCGGTTAACTCGTTGAGACTGAGAAAATCGATCCACGTCGCGCCGGTGTTGAACGACTTCAAGTAGGTGTGCAACGCGGTGACCGACCCGGCCAGTTTCTGACGCGGCGAACCGCCCGACGGCTTCGGCTTGACTTTCTTGGTCGAAATCGTGACCGCGTCCAGCAACGCCTCGGCCAATCCCACCCGACGCGCCAAGCGACCGTGCAGAGTGACCAGGTCGCGGACGACCGGCTTGTTCCGAGGCTGCTCGATGCCAGCACGAATCAGGCGGATCTGGCTCTTGAGCTCTTCCAGCACGCGACGCTGCCCGACAATGTCCAGCGACTTGTCGGTATGTAACTGCTCGACCAGTCTCGAGACCTTCGCACGCACCGGAGCCCAGTTGCCACCCAGACCCTCGAACGACTCCTCGTTCAGGTCGTAGGGCGACTCGGCGGGTAACAGACCCGTCAGACCCGGGTTCGAAACCGCCGGCTTGGCCTGAGCCAACACGCCGGGAACCGTCAGGGCCAGGACCGAAAAAGCGGCCAGGCAACCAATGACTGAGAAGACGTGGACGATTGAGGTGCGACGAGAATGGGTCATGAAAAGGGCCACCGAGTTGGAGGAAGACTTGAGTTGGGACTCGGCCAAATCATACCGGACAACGGCTCAGGTTTGCCAAGAGGAACTCCACGGAGATTCCATTGGCGGCAAACACTGCCTATTTCTTATCGACAGGGGATCGCAGTGGTCGACGATCAAAACTCCGATGACTTGCTAGAATCCTTGCCTTGATCACTCTCGAGGCAAGATGAAAGGACCTCTCCGCAAAGTCCCCTGCTGCTTGCGTAGTCTAGACCACCGAAACGACCCCGACAATTGCGGTCTTTGACCCGACCTCCCAAATTGGTCAATATGCTCGCCTCGGGCCGGCAGGGACGCGCACTCGAGGAACCCCGCACCCGCACCCACGGATGGACACCTTGGCCACAACAGACTCGCTACCGCCACAGCCCCCGGCTTCCGGCGACCTCACCCCCGCCCAGTGGGCCGCCGTCGACCACTTCGAGGGCCCGCTGCTGGTCCTGGCCGGACCCGGTTCCGGAAAGACCCGCGTGATCACTCGCCGGATGGCGCGGCTGGTCGAACGCGGAGTCGAGCCGCAGCAGATCCTCGCCGTGACGTTTACCAACAAGGCGGCCGAGGAGATGGCCGATCGGGTCGAGCGGCTCGCCGGGGGACGGCCGGTGGCCGTCAGTACCTTCCACCGCTTCTGCGCGCGGCTGCTGAGAGACCACGCCGAACTGGTCGGACTGCAGGCCAACTACACCATCCTCGATACCACCGACCAGAAACAGGTCATCCGCTCCGTCCTCGATGAACTCAACCTCGACGCCGTCCACTTCCCCCCCGCACGGATCTCAGGACAGATCAGCCGGGCTAAGAACGAACAGCAGACCGCCGAATCACTCTTGCTCGATTCCGTCAACCGGGTCGGGAATCACTTCCAGGAAGTCGTCGCCCGAGTCTACCCCCGCTACCAGGAGTTCCTGCTCAAGGCCAACGCCGTCGACTTCGACGACCTGCTGCTGCACGTCCAGCAGCTGCTGACCGAAAACCCCGAGCTCCGCAGGCAACTCGATGACCGGTACCGATTCGTGATGGTCGACGAGTATCAGGACACCAACCTCGTGCAGTACGGCATCGTCCGACTGCTCTGCCACGACCACCCCAACCTCTGCGTGACCGGTGACCCGGACCAGTCGATCTACGGCTGGCGCGGAGCCCGGGTAGACAACATCCTCAGGTTCGAGCAGGACTACCCCGGCGCGACGGTGGTCCGGCTCGAAGAGAACTTTCGCAGCACAGCCGCGATCCTCCGCTCGGCCGATCAGCTGATCACTCACAATCAGCTCCGAAAGGCCAAGTCGCTGGTGACGCACAACCCCGAGGGCGACCCGGTCCAACTGCTCGTGTTCGCCTCGGCCCAGGACGAAGCTCACGGGATCGCCGGAGCGATCCACGAACTGGCCGACCGCGGCGAGTGCAACTACGGCGATTGTGCGGTGTTTTACCGAGTCAACTCGATGTCCAGGCAACTCGAGCAGGCGCTCTCGAGATGGAGCATCCCCTACCAGGTCATCGCCGGAGTGGCGTTTTTCGAGCGGGCCGAGGTCAAGGACCTGCTCGGTTACCTGCGTCTGATCGAAAACCCCGCCGATGACGCGGCGTTCGCCCGAGTGGTCAACAAGCCGCCGCGGCGGATCGGCAAGGTCACCCAGTCGAAACTCGCCCGGTTCGCCGCCGCCGAAAATCTCAACCGGCTCGAAACCGCCGCCCGCGCCACCGAGATCCCCAATCTCTCGAAACCGGCCGCCACGGCGCTGTTGAGGTTCTACGAGATCGTCGTCGGACTCGACCTCGCCGACGCCGGATCGGTCGCCGAGTTGCTGCGGAGGGTCATCGATCGCACCCGCTACACCGCCGGCTGGAACACCGGACTCGGCAACTCCTCGGAACAGGACATCCAGCGACAGGCGGTCATCGACGAACTGCTGGCCCTGGCGACGCATTACGACGAGGACGCCGGAGCAGACCGATCGCTGGCCAGGTTTCTCGAAATTACCAGCCTGGTCGCCGACACCGACGACATCGACCCCGCACAGGGTAGCGTGACCCTGATGACCCTGCACGCCGCCAAGGGACTCGAATTCCCCACCGTGTTCGTCGTCGGTGTCGAACAAAACCTGCTGCCGCACGAGCGATCGTTGCGAGACGACAGCTCGAGAGAACTCGAGGAAGAACGTCGGCTGCTGTTTGTCGGGATGACCCGAGCGATCTCGAGGCTGGCACTGACCCTGGCCGCACAACGTGACCTGCACGGACAGTCCCGCTCGACCATCCCCAGCCAGTTCCTCAGCGAAATGCAACTTTCCACCAGGGACCACACCGACCCCGATGGCCCGGCCGCACCCAGGCCCCCTCTGCCAGATGCCACCGGGGCGGCGGCGACAGTGGACGGGTTCGGTTCGCCGCTGCTGACCACCGCCGCCGCTCTGCTCAACGGGATCCCCCAAGCCGTGACACTCGAACAGGGCTTCGCCGTGGGGATGGCCGTGCGGCACCCCCGCTACGGCCGCGGTACCGTCGTCGCCGTCGATGGCTTCGCCAGGAATCGGACCGTCACCGTCCGATTCGAAGACTCAGACGAAGGCGTCTCATTCCAGGCCACACACTGCCCGCTGCAACCGGTGGGCCGGTCGTAACGGCCCACCCCATCCACCTCAAGCAGACATGCCAGAGGGCCGAACCATTGAGATATGCCACGTCGCGCCAACTCATCACCGGGGTCGCCCACCCAACCGCTGGCCCAGTCCTTCGACAGGCACCTCGCGGCGTTCCTGTCCTACCTCGAAGCCGAATGTGGGCTGGCCGAGAATACGGTGAAGTCGTATCGAGGAGATCTGCGGGACTTCCTCGGCTGGATGACCGAGCACCGTGACGAATCGGTTCCGTCGCTCGAGACGGTCGACTCGGATACGCTCCGCGACTACCTACAGTCGCTGCGCGAGAGGCAATTGGCGACCAGTTCGCAGGCCAGGCGACTGAGTACCCTGCGGACCTTCTTTCGTTTCCTGGTCTTCGACGGGGTGCTGAAAGAAACCGCAGTCGAACAGTTCCGCTCACCCCGTATGTGGCAGCGGCTGCCCAAGGTGCTGGGGACCGAGGTGGTCGATCAGTTGATCGAGGAACCCGGGCGGGCCAAGAGTGACCGCTTCCCACTGCGGGATCGCTCGCTCTTGGGACTGCTCTACGCCACCGGCTGCCGAGCCTCGGAAGTCACCGGGCTTCGACTCCGCGACATCGACCTCGACCAGGGACTCTGCCGCTGCCTGGGCAAGGGGAACAAGGAACGACTGGCGTTCATCGGCAGCCCCTCGGTCCGCAACACGCTCGAGGACTACCTGGGCAGCGAACGACCGACTCTGGCCCGAGACCCCCAGGTCCCCTGGCTGTTCCTCACCCGCAGCGGTAACCAGCTCTCCCGCATCACGCTCTGGAAGCTGGTCAAGAAGTACGCCGCCCGCTCGGGTATCTCCGGCAACGTCAGTCCCCACACTCTGCGACACTGCTTCGCCACGCACATGCTGGCCGGAGGTGCCGGCATCCGCGAGTTGCAGGAACTGCTCGGCCACGCCAGCGTCGCCACCACGCAACTTTACACCCACGTCGAACACAGCCGGCTCAAAGGAATCCACGAACAGTGCCATCCGCGAGGCTAACAGCCCGTTGAAAAACCCGAGCAGCGCGTTCGACACGTGGCATCATCTCACTGTTTGCGGAATCACCTGAGTGATTCAACAGCCGGCTAAGACGCGTCCAGCGACCTAGCCGCCGACGGAGGACCGTTGGCTCTGGCGTGGAGGAGCAAACTTGATCTTCTCGACAAAACGAGAGATCTTCCGCCTGCCCCCCTCGGTGGTGGCTCCGGTAACCTCGCCGGTGCAGGCACTCACCGCGCTGATCACGTGCTCGTAGTTCAGGTCGAAGTCCGCGTCGATCTCAATCTCGATCTCGTCGGCGTAGGGGCTGCCGGCGATCTGTTCCTTGATCGTCTGCTGCAGTAGCTGGAAGGCACGCGGCCCGGTTCCCAGGCTCCGCTGACCGAAGCGGATCTCGACCAACTGCCCGGTCGCCACGTCTGCCAGCAGGCGGACCTTGAAATCGGGCAACAGCTTGGGCGTTTCGGTCTGGGCCTGGGCCACCGCCGGCATGTTGATGTTGAAATCGCCCTCTTGGCTGATGATCTTCAGTGTACACATGAAGAAGATCAGCAGCAGGAAGACGACGTCGATCATCGGCGCCATCTGCGGCTCCATCTTCTCGGGCGGCTTCTGGTTACGGAACTGCATCGCTCAGTTTCCCCGCGGCTGGAAGGCACGATTGTCGGAGGCCTGCTCGGCCTTCAGCGCGAACTTGGCAAAGCCGTCCTGAAGACTGCCGTCGCTGCCGGTGAACGGTTCCTGGGACATCTGGATCAACTTCTGGACCAGGCCCGTCGGCACGTGCGTGTCGGCCCGAATGATCACTGTCACCTCCTCAGCCGGATTCACCCCGCGGTCAAAAAACAACCGCTTCTCCTGCTCGAGGCGATAGGCGAAGGGAACCGTCTTCACCGTCTGGTTCCGTTCAGCACTCCGGTTGTAGATCAGCACCTGGGCGGGCGAATCGGTGTCGGTGATCCGGCAGAACTGGGAGTTGTGAAAGACGACCGGACCCTGCTTGGGGATTCCGTGGTCGGGATCGCGGACAAAGCCGACGTTGAGTACCAGTTCGTGAGCCGGCTTGACCGTCGGCGGCTGGGCCAGCACGTCGGTCGGCAACCGCACCCGCTCGTCGGCCTGGGTCTGCTCGAAGTTGGAGATCACCATGAAGAAGGCGATCAACTGGAACACGATGTCGATCATCGGCGTCATGTCGATTTCGGCATGCGTCGGTTCGGTTTTCTTGATCCGCATCAGCGGTTCCTCGTGACAGCCGTCGTCGCGGCCGGATTGCGAAACGGGTTACTCCTGCGGAGCCGCCGGGGCCGGCGTGGCACTGCCTCCGGCCGGCTTGCCGCGGCCCAGGGTCTGGAAGCGAGCCATCAGGCCCTCGCTGACCATGCCCACTTCGAGCACCAGCCGCGAGACCCGATTGCGGAGAACGCTGTAGGCGATCATCGCCGGGATCGCGATGCCCAGCCCGACCAGGGTGGTCCAGAGCGCCTTCTGGATCCCGGCGGCCAACTTCGCCGGCTCGACCTGGGTGACCGAGTTGGCGATCTCGTCGAAGGCAGCAATCATCCCGGTCACCGTGCCGGCCAGCCCAATCATCGGAGCGATCGAACCGATCAATGCCAGGTAACTCAGGCGGTGCTCCAGAGACATGTTCTCGTCCTCGCCCACCTCCTGCATCCCCTCGACCGCCTCCGAATACCCTCGGTTGAGCTTCGTCAATCCAGCCGTCAGTACCCGGGCCACCATCGAATCGTGGTCGCGGGCGATGTTGTAGGCCCCCTGGTAATCCTTGCTGTCCAGTTGAGATTCGAAGTCGTCGACAAAGTCCGGCGGCAACAGCACGTCACGGCGGATCTGCAACACGTTCATCATCACCAGCGCCACCAGGCCAAAGGAGATCAGCAGAAAGATCGGGCCGAAGAACCACCCCAACGCTTCACCCGCCCTCTCCAACAGGCTCTGCGAGGACGGAGCGGTCGCGCCTTCACCTGAAGTATCAGACGGATCGACGGTCCCACCTTCACCTGCCGCACCAGCGGCGGGATCAGCGGCGGCATCGCCGCCAGCTGCGGGAGCCGGTGCCGGTGCACTGCCGCCTCCGGCGGCCGACGGATCGGTCTTCTTGGTGTCCTGCCAGGCCAGGGCAAAGCCGGCGGCCGGGCCCAAGGCCAGGAACGTCGCCAGGCATAGGCTGGCAACCATCCACGCGGCTGTGCGGCGTGCGAGCAGGCGGTCGGACATGTTCATCTCCAGTCATCCAATCGGTGTGGTTGTCTTGATCAAGTCAAGTGGCGTTGCCGTAAGTGCAACAACACTCCGGGTCAGCTTCCCAGTTTCTTCGTCCAGGGGCTCTGGGGATAGTCACTCCGCAGGCGTTCCCTGGCCGAAGCAGCTCGTTCGGGATGCCCGACGGCTGACCAGAGCGTACCCAGGTGAAACAGTGATTCGGCATGCAACGAGGCCTCGGCGGCGAACAACAGGTCGACGTGCAGGTAGGCCAGCACCGCCGCCTTCTGCTTCCCCAGGAGTCTCAGGCAGTCGCCCTGCCTGAGGTAGGCTTCAGCGAGAACCTGCGAGTTGGAATCGGGGACCTCGGTGAGGACTCCTTCGAGGTCCTTGAGGGCGGCTTCGTAGGAGGCCTGTCCCTGCTTACGGATCAGACAGGTCGACTTGCCCAGCACCGCCGCGTACTTCTGCCCCTGCACCGAGGCATCCGTACTGGTGCCGCCCTGGGTGATCACGGCCTGGTAGGCTGCCAGCGCCTCGTCGACGCTGTTGCGAGCCAAGAGCACCCGTGCCAGGGATCCCTGGCCCGCCATCTTGTAGTCCAGCCAGGGTGCCGAGGCGAGAGTGGTGAACTGGGCCTGGGCCTGGTCGTGGTTCCCCGATGCCAACTCGACCCGACCCAAGAGGTTCACGGCAGCAAAGTACCGGAAGCTGCCGCCTCCGACCTGCAGAAACGCCTCGAGCTTGGCCTTGGCATCCTCCAGCTTTCCCGCTCCAGACAACGCCTGACCGGCGGTGGCACGGGCGACGAGGAACTGCAGGTCGAGCTTGATGTTCGGGGTGTTGGACTTCGAATCGGTCGCCACGTCGGCGTAGGCGGCCAGGGCTCGAGCGAATCGTGCCGCACGATCGGCGCCCCGGGCGGTGATCAACTTCGCCGGCTCACCGTCCCACCGCACATCGATGATTTCGTTGGCCGGCACCATCACATCGGCACCCACCTGCGGTTTGACGGTCAGGCCCGTCTTCGAAATCGCGGTAATCTTGCCACGGGTCGGTGTCTTGGCACTCCTGCGGATCACCTGGTCGATCGCCCGCGCCGACTGGGTCGTACTCAGACAGACCAACAGTGCCAGGCCAATCGAGAAGGCCAGAACAATTCGATCACGCATCGCCGTCGCTCTCCATGGAATCGAGTGGGTCGCTGTCAGAGGTCCGATGCCGGCAGAAGGAATCATGAATCGGGTCTCGTTCGAGGCGTCTGGCGGCGAGCCTGGGCCGAGGCTTTCGACCGCTTGCCCGAGGCAGTCCTCTTTTCTACGGACGTCGGGACCGGCGCCGAATCGGGAGCGTAGCGGCGCTGAGGTCGCTTCTTGCTTGATGAGCCCTTGATCATGAACACGATCCCGACACCGCCCACGGCCAACAGCAGACCCACGAAGATCATGCCCAAGGTGCTTATCCCCGTCTCGGCGGTACCGCCGGTGGTTCCGGCCACCGCGGCTGCTCCAGCCGCCGGCGGCGTGGTCGCGACCACCGCGGGAACCTCCACGACCACCTGGGGCTTGTACTTCTCGCGGTAGGCGGCCAACGAGATCACCGGTTCGCCCAGCGCCTCGAGAATCTTGCTGTAGACCGCGTCGTAGCGCGGCGCCCAGCGGGGATCGACGACCGAGGTCACCAGCATCATCCCCTGGATCTCGGAACGGGCCCGCTTCAATTGGTCAGTCTTTTCCTTCGTGTCACTCGCCGCCTCGGCCCGCTGGACCCGACACTGCAGCTGGTTGTATCGGGCTTCCCACCGCCGAGCCCGGTACCGATCGGCGTCCTTCGAACCGCTGTCAATCAGCCGCTGCAGGTACAACGCGATCTGGCTCCATCCCAGGATCCGTTCGGACTCGACACCGATGATCGCCTTGTCGAACTGGTCACTGCGGCCCGATTTCCCCCAGGCCTGGTACAAGGCAGCCGCCTCGAACTGCACATCCAGCGCCAGAGGCTGGCTGGTGGCCAGGCCGACGATCAGCGTGTGAGCCTCCTCGAAATCCCCCTGGTGGCGACGGCAGTTGGCTAATCTCAGAGTCACACCCGGCACCAGCTTCTTTCGCTTCGCCTCGTCGCTGACCAGCTCGTCGGCCCGATCGATGATCTTGCGGTAGCTCTCGGCCGCGTGACCAAAGAAAGCCGTTGCCCGGGCCGAGTCGGTCGCACCCTGCCCCAGCCCGCTGTAGGTCTCGGCGATCCAGATCAGAGAATTGAATGTCTGGTCGGTCCGCTGCCGCAGCCGCCCGAGGAACTCCTCGAAGGCACCCAGCACCTCGTTGACCCGCTGCCGCTGCCCCGATGCACTCAGCCGATCGAGTTCCTGTTTCAATTCGTCTCCGAGTTGACGATAGAGTTCCGTCACCGCCTCCCCCTTGGCGGCACCGGCAATCTTTTCGAGCAACTCCATCGCAGTCTGGGCCTCGTTCAGCTTCCTGAGCCCGATCTGGGCCCGCAGCAGCAGCTGAGCCGCCAGGCTGGCAAACTCGCGACGCTTTACACCACTCTCGGGCCGAGTCGTCTCGTCCTGGACACTGATCGCTGTGATCACGCTGTGAGGCGACTTGACCAGCAGGTCGATCGTCTGCTGGTACTTGCCCGAGTTGTTGAGGATCTGGGCCAGCGAGACCTTTGCCGCAACCAGCAACTCGGGTGCCTCGACCGTCTCGGGCGTCGACTTCTCGGTCCGCGTGATCCCGTTGCGGAGATGGGTCTGGGCCGAGGTGAGCCAACTGTCGAGATCCTGTTGAGGAGGTCTCTGGCCCGGTGGCACCGAGCTGGCGTCGAGCCAGGCCCTGAGGAACTGCTGACCGGCCCGGGTCTGCGCCTCGGCGTAGATCTCCGAATTCTCCGCCACCTGCGAGTAGTTGCGGGCGGCTTCGAGCGGTCGGTTGCCTTCATAAACCTGGGCCAGTTGCAGCCGAGTGTCCTGCGCTCGGGAACTCTCGGGCCACTTCTTCAGGATCCGGGCCGCCGTCGACTCGATCAGCCGCAGGCTCTGCTGCTTCAACTCCTGTGTCGGCGAATCGATGTAGCCGCGAACGTGAGAGGCCATGGCGATCGCGGCCGAGTCCAGTGCCATCGTCTCGGCCTTGGGACCAGCGTGCCGCGAAATGAAATCGCCCAGCACAGCGGCCTCGTAGTTCTGCTGCTGCTGGTAATAGACGTAGGCCATGTAGAACCTCGCCCGGTCCAGGTCCTCCTTGGTCGTGTCCCGATCGACCAGCTTCAAGGCCAACTGCAGCATCTCCAGCGTACTCCCGAGATGCTCGTCTCGGTCTGCGGCAAGCTTGTCGAGTTCGGTAGCCGACTTCTTCTCACGCTCGGCCGCCGCGATCAGGTCGTTGTGACCCTTGATCTTCTTGAATCGGTCGTGAGCCAACCCGAAGGCGCTGTCGAAGTCCTGGGGGGCGACCGCTTCACCCTTCAACTTCACCTGCAACTCGCGCATCTTGAACAGAGCCACGTCCTTGTACTTACTCGGCCACCTCTGGATGAACCGACAATTGGCCAACGCCGCACTCAGCAACTGGTTGCGGTCCTTCTCCTCCTTCGTACGCTCACCGGCCAATGCCTCCTGGGCCAGGACCTGCTGCCAGAGAATCCCCAGTGCGTGAGAGGCACGCCGCTGGCGTGTCGACCGCTGACGGACCCACTCGGCCGACTGATTAATCACCAGCAGAAAGTCCTGCTTCTCCTCGTGGTTCAGGCAGATCAGCTGGAACAGCAGCACCTGGTCCTGAATCGCCCGCATCGTGGCCGAACCACCGGGGTGACCGAGCAGCTCCTTGTAGATCCCCATCGCCTTGTTGATGTCGTCCTGCTCTTCGAAGCACTTGCCCTGCCACATCCGTGCGTAGAGCCCAATCACCTGGCTGCGGTACCGCGTGTGGATCTTCTCGAATTCACTGGCCGCCCGGGTGGCCAGCTTGATGTAGGGCGGACTGCCCCGATCGTGGGTCTGAGCCTCCTCGTAGGTACACAACGCCAGGTCGTACTGGGCCCGCATGTACAGCGACTCGGCCCGCTTCCGTTTCTCGAACAGATCCGCCTGCTGCACCCGGTCCAGGAACGTCGGGTAGGCTTTCCAGGCCTTCTGGAACTGGTCATGAGCCGCCTGGAAGATCTTGCGGGCGGCCAGGAGCTGCTGACGAGCGGCTTGCTGGAAGGTGGCCCGGTTGGTGCTATTGGACGGCGACTGTGATTGCCAGATCTCCACTCGCGCCTTGCCCAGCAGGATCTGGCCCCGCTGTGAATTCGCGGCAGCAGCCAGCACGTGGTTCGGGTTCGCCTTGACGAACTGGTCGAGAAAACCAACCGCCTTGTCGTAAAGCGGTGTCTTTTCCGTCGGACTGGCTGCAGCACGGCCGGCCTCCAGGAACGTGATCGCACGCTCGTAGGAGATCACCGCCTTGAGCTCGGCCGACGCGGTCGAGCTCTTCTCGAGTCCATCGAGATACAACTGGGCGTACTCGAAATATCTCCGTTGCCGCAGTGCATCCAGAAAGTTGCCCTCGCGGGTCTGTGCAGCCGCGCGACCCTGGCCGCTAGCGATCGCAGGCATGATCAGCCACAGGGCCACGAGCACGAGAACCGGGCGGAATCGCATCTCAGCCATCGGCTTTCCAAGCGAGGATGTCAGAATCGGAAGTCGGACGGCGACGATCGACCGCTGCGAGCGGGCCCGTGTCGAAACAGCCTGTGGAAAGAGACAAACCCCGAGGACGACCGCGAATGCGGACGTATGAATTCAGCATAGTCCCGGCTGGCGAGGTTCGCAAGAACAGCCACCGCACGTAGAATGAGTCGCCATGCAGAGTACGCCGGACCAGCAGCCAACGAATTATCTCGGCCGGAGATTCCAGCTGAGGATGTTGTCGATGGTCGGACTGCTGGCACTGGTGCTGGTGGCAATCGATCGTGCCAGCGAGCCGAGTTCCTGGTATTGGCTGACCGGCCCTCCCAAACCAGTGGCCGGATCCACTACCAGGCCAGAACCCGCCACGATCCCGCCACCGACCGCTACCCCAGAAATCAGGGCCGCCGTGGCGATCCCCGTGGAAGATCTCGCCGCGATCACCGACGACTCGGTCGGGCTCCGCAGCGAGGAGACTGGCCCCTACCACAGGATCCTCGCACGTGCCCGCGACCTGCCGAACCGCTACCTCGAGGCCGTCGCCGGCAACACCGCGTACCCGGTCCTGCAGAAACATCCCGAGCAATTTCGCGGTACGGTGATCTCGGTCGCCGGTGACCTCAGGCGGCTGATGAGATTTCCGATCCGAGAAAACGACGAAGGGATCACCGAGTTGTACGAGGCCCTGGTCTTCACCGCCGACAGTGGCACCACCCCCTACCGCATTCGACTGACACGACCACCGGTGGGGTTACCCACCGGCCGCATGATCACGCCTCCGGTGCCGGTCCGCGTGGTCGGCTACTTCTTCAAACGCGACCAGTACATTGTCGAGGAGGACCTCCGAGTCCACTCGGCCCCGATGCTGCTGGCCCAACGAATTGAGCGCCGCATCGACGGCCTCGGTGCCGCAACCCGGATCAGCACTAGCAACGCCGAACGCATGAGATGGACAGTGACCCTGCTGGGAGTCGTCGTCGGGGGTATCGCGCTGACCCTCTTGTGGACCTGGTGGATGCAGAGAGGAGACCGTCGCTTTGCCAGGGAGGGGCTCAAGCGGGCCACTGCCGCTCCCGACGGGGCGATCGAGGCGCTGGAGGGAATCAAGACGGTCGATCCCGAAGACTTCTTTCGCGAGATGAGCGAACAGGAAGAGAGCGGCGACCCCTAGCAGGCTGTTGAAAAACTCAGGTTCTTCCGGAAACAGTGACACACATGTCATCCCGAGCGTAGCGAGGGATGACATGATGCCACGGGTCCAACCCGCCGCTCGGGTTTTTCAACGGGCTGCTAGCCCCCCACAGACTCTGTCGCCTCGTCGATCGACTCGAGCACCACCTCGATCAACCGCTCGATCCCCGCCTCGGGCATCGCCGGAGCCGGCATCAGCACCACCACGTCGCCCAGAGGCCGGATCGCCACTCCGCGACGACGAGCCGCCAGGGTCACCAGGTGCCCGGTTCGCCGCGTTGCAGGAAACGGCACGTTGCCCTCTCGCTCGGCAACCAGCTCGATGCCCACCATCACCCCCCGCTGACGTACCTCGCCGACGTGCTGATGATCGGCCAGCACGGCCAGGCCCCGCTGCAGCCGCAGGCTCGAATCGGACACCCGCTGCAGGACTCCAGCCGACTCGATCAACTCCAACGACGCTAACGCCGCAGCACAACCCAAGGCGTTTCCGGTGTAGGTATGACCGTGGAAGAACGTCCGTGCCTCGTGAGGCTCGCCCAGGAATGACTCGAAGATCGACCCCGTCGCCAGGGTCGCCGCCAGAGGCAGGTAGCCGCCGGTCAGACCCTTGGCCAGGCACAACAGGTCCGGTGAGACCGACTCGTGCTCGCAGGCAAACAGCCGACCGGTCCTCCCGAATCCCACGGCTACCTCGTCGGCAATCAACAGCAGCCCCAGTTCAGAAGTCAACCGCCGCAGCCGACGCAGGTAACCCTCCGGATGCACCAGGATCCCCGCGGCACCCTGCACCAACGGCTCGATCACTACCCCGGCAATCCGCTCGTGATGCTCCCGCAAGACCCGCTCAAGCTTCGCCTCGCATCGATCCAGCCACTCCCGGTCGCTGAACTGCTCGGGATGTCGAAACGCCACCGGAGCCGGAACTCTCAGCGTGTCGAACAGTAACGGCCCGTACGCCCCGTGGAACAGGTCGATCTGGCCGAGGCTGACCGAGCCGATCGTGTCGCCGTGGTAGGCCCCCGAGAGGCCCACGAACAGGTCACGCTGTGTACCACCCGACTCGCCCGATTGCCGGTGATACTGCCAGGCGATCTTCAACGCCACCTCGACGGCCGTCGAGCCACTGTCGCTGTAGAAGACATGCTCGAGACCCTCGGGAGTGACGTCGACCAGTCGTCGAGCCAACTCGATCGAAAGATCATTACCGAGCCCCAGCAGGGTCGAATGAGCGACGCGGTCGAGTTGATCGCGAATCGCCTGGTCGATCTCCGGAACGCGGTGCCCGTGCACGTTGCACCACAGCGAGGAGACTCCGTCGAGATAGCGGCCGCCGGACTCGTCGACCAGCTCGAACCCCTCCCCGGACACGATCACCGGTGCGGCCTCGGATGAGTAGGCCTGCATCGGGGTGAACGGATGCCAGACGTAACGGCTGTCGTCGGATGCCAGTGACATGGGCTCACGCCCCAAAACGCCGCCGTCGCCGCAGCAGCGGGAACAGGGATGGGGCTAGCCGGGCAGCAGGTCCCGCACCATGTCCCGCTCGGAACGCAACTCCGCAACCGTCGCCGCAAGCTTCTCGGCACCGAACTCGTTGTGCTCAAGACCACCCACCACCGACCAGGACGTCCCGTCGGAGGTCAGAGGAAAACTCGAAATCAGGCCCTGCTCGACCCCGTAACTGCCGTCGCTGCAGACCGCCGCACTGAACGACGAGCCCGCGGCCGTCGGCGTGCTGATGCTCTTGACGCTGTCGATGATCGCGTTGGCCGCCGACGCGGCACTGGACGCACCTCGGGCCTTGATCACCGCGGCACCACGCTGCTGCACAGTCTTGATGAACTCACCCCGCAGCCACTCCTCGTCACCAATCACCTCCAGTGCCGACCGGCCGCCGATCGTGGCGTTGTAGAAGTCGGGGTACTGCGTCGCCGAGTGGTTGCCCCAGATCGTGACGTTGGCGACATCGGTCACCGCCTGGCCCGACCGGGCCGCCAGCTGACTGACCGCACGATTCTGGTCGAGCCGCGTCATGGCGTACCAACGGTCGCGAGAAATCTCGGGCGCGTTGGACATCGCGATCAGGCAGTTGGTGTTGCAAGGGTTGCCCACCACCAGCACGCGGACGTCCGGGGCCGCGGCCGCCTGGATCGCTCGACCGGTCGGAGCAAAAATCCCGCCGTTGATCGTCAACAGGTCCGCCCGCTCCATGCCATCCTTCCGCGGTACGCTGCCGACACACAGCACCCAGTTGGCGCCGCCGAAACCGTCCTCCAAGTGATCACTGTCGTACTTCTCGACACCCGCCAGTGTCGAATACGCACAGTCGTCCAACTCCATCTCCACGCCATCCAGGGCGGGCAGCACCGGAGGAATTTCGACCAGTTGAAGGATCACGGGCTGGTCGGGACCGAACATCTGGCCACTGGCAATCCGGAATACCAAGGCATAGCCGATCTGGCCGGCCGCGCCGGTCACGGCCACTCGAATCGGGTCACTCATCGATCAGGTCTCGCTGCAAAACACTTCGGGGACATGCGCCGCGGACGATTCCGACGCGTCACAGACTTGTAGCGTCTGGATCTGCCCTGAGCAACCGTCGCCACACCGCAGCCACACCGCAGCCACACCGCAGCCACACCGCAGCCACACCGCAGCCA
>Ga0310123_10002240_pt1 | contig 15524 bp, 17 predicted proteins | sample CB6_AW_1057_MG_FD_203505 | JGI IMG/M metagenome (GOLD analysis project Ga0310123, IMG submission 203505) | Marine microbial communities from Western Arctic Ocean, Canada - CB6_AW_1057 | ecosystem: Environmental > Aquatic > Marine > Oceanic | place: Canada: Western Arctic Ocean | collected... | reverse complement strand
CTGAGATCCGATTGCGTGCGCCACCTGCAAGATACGTTTCGGCGATTTACTGGTGGTGGCCATGCTTCTTGATACGAAGCAACAGGCAACCCTGTTTAGCTAGCATTGCCAGGTTTTCGACAGAGCAAACGGTTCTCCAATGATGAACGATACGGTCTGACAAGCCAAATGCGCAAGGCCGCAGTTTCAGTTTTATCGAATCTCGCAGAAGGGAGTGGACGTAAATCAGATAAGGATTTTGCGCGTTTTGTGGAGATAGCCTACGGATCATTGATGGAAACAGTATCGCAATCGCAGGTTGCGAAGATTCAAGGCTGGATTCAAACCAACGGACTTGACGAACTGCGCCAACGTGCAGATCAACTTGCCCGAATGTTAAGCGGCTTGCGCTCGTCATTACTGAAGCGCAGCATCTCTTAACCCTAGACCCTCCGACCCTCGACCCTGGACCCAACCATGCTTAACGCCATTATTCACTTTGCCTTACATCAACGGATGCTGACTCTCTCGCTGGCGATGTGTGTCATGCTGTTAGGCAGTTGGCAGATTTGGCTGCTGCCGATCGACGTGTTTCCCGATCTCAATCGACCGCGCGTCACCGTTTTGACCGACGCCCCGGGCATGGCTCCGGAAGAGGTCGAGACGCTCATCACCATCCCTCTGGAAACGAGCCTGAATGGTGCAAACGGCGTGCAGGCGGTGCGGACGGTATCGGGCGTCGGCATGTCGGTGGTCTATGTCGAATTCGATTACGGAACCGACATCTATAACGACCGCCAAATTGTCAACGAGCGATTGGCGCTGGTCGCTGAGAGGATGCCGGAAGACACACAGACTCAGTTGGCACCGATCTCGTCGATCATGGGTCAAATCGTCATCGTTGGCATGTGGAGCGAAGGAGGCCAGACTTCGCCGATGGAGCTGCGCACATTGGCCGACTGGGTCGTGCAACAGCGGCTGCTCACCATTCCCGGCGTTTCGCAAGTCTTCGTGATGGGCGGCGGCCGCAAACAGTTTCAGGTATTGGTCAATCCCGACGCCTTGATCCGATTTGGCGTGACGCTGCACGAGGTCAAGACAGCCGTCCAGGAAAGCAATCAAAACGCGACCGGAGGCTACCTCGATGAACAGGGCCCCAACGAGCTTCTCGTTCGCAGTCTAGGACGAATCAAAACGATTGACCAACTGAAAGACGTTGTGGTAACCATCCGCGACGGACGCTCGGTTCTGCTGCGGCAAGTTGCCCGGGTCGTGGAAGGACCCCAGGTGAAACGCGGCGACAGCTCGGCGTTTGTAAGGGTCAAGGGTCAAGGGACAAGGGGCAAGGGTCGAGGGTCGAGGGACAAGGGACAAGGGGCAACAAGCTCTTCTTCTTTGCCCCTGGACCCTCGACCCTCGACTCTGGACTTTGAAGGTGGTCCGGCGGTTGTGTTGACGATCAACAAACAGCCGGGCGCCGACACGCGTCTGGTGACCAAAAAAATCACTGAAGCATTGAATGATCTGAAGCTTTCCTTGCCACCGGACATTCGCATTCACCCGGAATTGCACCAGCAAAAAACGTTTATTGATCTTTCTATCAAGAACGTTGTGGAAGCTCTCCGCGACGGCGGCATCCTGGTGGTCATCATCCTGTTTGTGTTTCTCCTGAACTTTCGCACCACGTTCATCACGCTCACGGCGATTCCTCTTTCGATCGTGATCACAGGGCTAGTTTTCAAATGGTTCGATCTGTCAATCAACACGATGACACTCGGCGGTTTGGCCGTGGCCATCGGCGAACTGGTCGATGATGCTATCGTGGACGTGGAAAACATTTTTCGACGATTGCGCGAAAACCGCCACAGCGAAAAACCCAAACCGGCTCTTTTGGTCGTGTTTCAGGCCAGCGTCGAGGTGCGCAACTCGATCGTCTTTGGCACGATGATTGTGGTGCTGGTGTTCCTGCCCCTGTTTGCACTGAGCGGCATGGAAGGCCGGCTCTTCACGCCCCTGGGAATCGCTTACATCGTCTCGATTCTGTCGTCGCTCTTGGTTTCGCTGACCGTTACGCCCGTGCTGTCCTACTGGCTGCTGGGCAACGCACGATTGATGGAACAGGAGAAAGAGAGCCTGGTATTACGCTCTCTCAAGAGGATTGCCGCTGTGGCAATTCGCCTGAGCATGAAAATCTCCGTGCCCATGCTCGCCGGCGCGGCATTGGTCGTGGTCGTATGCGGCATCGTTCTCTCGCGAATGGAAAGGGATTTTCTTCCACCGTTCAACGAAGGGGCCGTGCAGATCAACGTGATTCTGCCGCCCGGTACTTCTTTGGCGAAATCGAACGAGATCGCCAGGACGGTAGAGAAGCGTCTTATGCGGGAAGAGGATCTTGTAGCGTTTGTACGCAAGACGGGACGAGCCGAACTCGATGAGCACGCCGAGGGCGTCAATGCCACGGAGATCATTGCCACGTTCGATCCGCACACCGAGCGGACCCGCGAAGAGATCCTCGACGACCTACGCGAGGCGATGGCCGACATCCCGGGCATCGTGGTCAGCGTCGAGCAACCGCTCGCGCACTTGATTTCACACATGCTATCCGGAGTGAAGGCGCAGGTGGGAATCAAGCTCTACGGCGACGATCTCGACATTCTACGGCGCAAGGCGCAGGAGATGAAGGTGGCCATTCAGAACGTGGAGGGTGTGACCGACTTGCTGGTTGAGCCGCAGGTAAACATTCCTCAACTCCGGATCGAAATTGACGGAGAGAAGTTGAAAACCTATGGCTTGCGTCGCGCCGACATAAACGAGTTCATCGAAACGGCGATGAACGGCGAAGTGGTTTCCGAGGTGCTGCTCGGACAGCGAACCTTCGATCTGATGGTTCGCCTGGACGAGCCTTACCGGGAAGACCTGGAAGCGGTGAAGCGTCTTACGATCAATCTTCCTGGCGGTGGAAGTACGAAACTCGATTCGGTCGCAAAAATATACAAAGCGGGCGGACCGAACACGATCAAGCGTGAACAAGTGAGGCGTCGGATCGTGCTGCAATGCAACACATCGGGTCGCGGCCTGGTCGACGTTGTACAGGACATCAATACCACGTTGGCGCCGATCATAAAATCGCTGCCTACCGGATACTTCGTGGAATATGGCGGCCAATTCGAAAGCCAACAGTCGGCATCGCGAACGATCGCCTTGCTATTCACCGTCTCGCTGGCCGGAATGTTCATGATACTCTACACGATGTTTCGCAGTGCCAACTTGGCGCTACAGGTCATGGTGGCCCTGCCGATGGCCTTCATCGGCAGTGTGGCGGCGCTCGTTCTCACCGGCCAGACGTTGACGATTGCCGCCATGGTCGGTTTCATCTCGCTCGGCGGCATTGCTTCGCGCAATGGCATTCTGTTGATCAATCACTATTTGCATTTGGTAAAGTTTGAGGGCGAGCATTGGACTCGCGAGATGATCATCCGGGCCGGCCAAGAGCGATTGGCGCCGGTGTTGATGACCGCACTGACGTCGGGAATCGGCCTCGTGCCGCTGGCCATGGCCGCCGGCGAACCGGGCAAAGAAATCCTTTATCCCATCGCGACCGTCATAATCGGGGGTCTGATCAGTAGCACACTGCTCGAGTTCCTTGTCCGACCTGCCCTGTTCTGGTCCTTCGGCTTGAGAAGTGCCCAGCGTGTTACAGAAGAAAGTGATAAGAGCATTGAACTGGTCGAGGAAAAAATCTTTTAACCCAGGCCGATAAAAACGCAGAGCGAGCCGTGGGGCTTGTCCCCTCGCCATTGAACTCGAGGTTCCCTAACCAAATGCAAGGAGGCATTATGACTACCGTCGTTCGATTCATTTCTCTGGCCGCGGCCATTGTCGCTTTCAGCACACTCTCGGGCTGTAACAGCAAGTAAGCACGTCACGGTGAACACGACCATAGTGGGCATGATCACAGTGAGCATTATCATGGCGCCCACGCAGAGCACAACCACGGCGACGAAGGTCCGCACGGCGGCCATCTGATCGAACTGGGTCACGGTCATGCCTATCACGCAGAAATGGTTGCGAACGAGGCAACCGAATCGGTGACGGTTTACATTCTCGACACGCACATGGCTGAGCTACCGATCGAACAGGAAACGATCCTTCTGAATCTCACCACCGCTGACGGTCAATCCAACGCCTATCAACTGACGGCGGGAGACGACAACAACGTGATCGGTCATTCACGTTTTGAATCGGCCGACAAGCAACTGTTCCATACGTTGGAGCAACACCCCAAGCTGACGGGCAAACTTCGTGTGACCATCCAAGGCGTACCCTACGTAGGCCACACCGCGCGGAACATCCGGGCCCACAGCCAATTTTAGGCAAACTCGCTAAAATGGTCATTTTGCCAATCTGCGAGGGATGGCCTGTGGGTAACGACCCACTCTATTGGTCGCACAGCCGTGGTGTGCGACGGCAAGCAATCGGCGATTTGCGGCCGATTTCCGTGATATTTGGTCCGGAATACCGATGGCTGATAGCTGCTAGCAGATGGCAGGCTTCTTCTATTTCAAAACGGACTTGGATTCTCGTCCCGTTGACGGTCCGGACGACCAGAAAAATAGTCCTGGCCCAATTGACTCTGGTGTGAGAATACGCTAGGATTGCGCAAGGTTTAGGGTGGTGAAAAGGAGTGAGTGTGAGTTTTAACCGTTCGTAGAGTGTGCTCTTTTCGCTCGGCCTTTCGATACAACGGCCTTTTGTAAGCTAAAGTTTCGACTACGGTTCATTTTGCTTCCCTCCAACGTTTTTGTTAGGCTGGCCCAGTGTGGGGATTGCAGCCGTTTTGTATTTCGTTCTTCGTTTTTTTGGGAGTGGCAAAATGCCGCAGGGTACGATTAAGAAGCTGACGGACAAGGGATTTGGTTTTATTGAGGGTGAGCGTGGAGACATCTTTTTTCACCATTCTTCGGTGGAAGGGACAACCTACGAAGCTCTCCATGAAGGCCAAGTAGTCGAGTACCAGGAAGGTCAAGGACCGAAGGGTCCCCGCGCCGAGAACGTCACAGTCGTTGCTTAAACGGACGACAGGTTGCGTAACGGATAACGCATCGAAGCAAACAGGAACCGCACTTGGGCATCTGGTCCAGGTGCGGTTTTTTGTTGGTCAGCATGCGGCATTTGCTCCTCGGCCTCGCTTGCCTGGCATTGCTCATGACCGTTCTGTTCTTGTCAACACGTTCTTGCGTGAGCCGCGTACACGTCTGCTCGGCGTGTGTGCGATTCGCAATAGTTCACAGCTAGATCGTGTGTCAACGGACCATGATCGATTTATCTTTTGTGCGATAAATCACGACACATGGAAGGCGGGCATCGCACCGAGAACGAGCGTTGACCTCTTCGTGCTATGGCAATAGAATCAGCCGGCGGCAGGATGTTGGCACCCCTAGCTCAACTGGATAGAGCATCGGTCTACGGAACCGAAGGTTAGAGGTTCGAATCCTCTGGGGTGTACTGAGTTACGACGATTGCCACTTTCAGGTGTACCCATATAAAAGTGGGTACATATCAGACGGCGCATAGCAGTTCGCGAAGTGCACCCGCTGCCTTTTGGACGTCGCCGGGGGCATAGTGCTTTCGCGTCGTTTCCCAACTGGCGTGTCGCAAGACTCTCGCTATCAAAACGGGTGGCACCCCAGCTTCAAGCAGCCGCTCGGTACTTCTTACCTCGTGGCATCGAATGCCCTCCTTCAAATTGTGTCCAATTCACCGGATTATCACTTCGGATCTGGACTCGGTTGAAGGGGGCAGGCCAAACACAGATCCAATTGATGAATAGTTGACTAGAAAGCCAAGCGATTCAGCTGTTGGGACTTAATAACCTAAGCCTTTTGTCTTGAGCCGGATCTTCACCAGGTATTGATGAGCAGTGATGTACAAGTCGGAGCCGTCGCCACCAAATACACAGTTTCCGGTCTCACCGCCTGTGGCAAGTGTGGCAATGTGCTTGCCGGTAGGCGTAAAGATCAACACACCTCCGGGGCCAGTCGCGTAAATGAGTCCTGTACTGTCGATCGTCATTCCGTCAGGGAGACCTTGCTTGCCATTCTTCAGTGCAGTGGTACGGTCTTGGAAGACTCGGCCACCAGCCAACGTCCCATCCGGTCTAACGTTGTACGCCATCCAGAGTGCGCGGTCAGGATCGGAATTGGCAACATACAGAGTCCGTTCATCTGGAGACAAGCCAATTCCGTTGGGTCGATTAAGGTCTCGAGTAAGAAGTTTCAATTGACCGTCAACTGTTAATAAATAAACACCTTGGAAGTCTAGTTCCTTGGCAGGATCGGTGTCTTGACCTTCTAAACCATACGGCGGATCGGTGAAATAGAGATCGCCATTGGATTTCATCACACCATCGTTAGGACTATTCAACCGCTTGCCCTCAAATCGGTCTGCCAGGACTGTCTTGATGGCTCGCCGTGGATCATCCAAGCGGGTCACGCGTCGATCACCATGTTCCATCAAGATCAATCGGCCATCAAGATCGCGGAGCAGTCCGTTGGCGCCCGGCTCACCGCCTCGTGGTGTCACTTCGGTATAACCAGACGGTCGCAAGAATACTTGGAGCCCCGTAGCGTCCCTCCATTGATAGATCGTGTTCCGCGGAATGTCGGAAAAGAGCAACAATTCACCTTCCGGCATCCAAACCGGACCCTCAGAAAAATCGAAACCGTCCGCTAGTATTTCCATGCGGGCGTCATCTGCCAACACATCATCTGCCTCCGTCGTGTGTCGCAGAATCGATCCCAAGGTAGCACCCGTTTTCATTTCATGCGGTTCACTCGAACAGACAGGACTGGGTAACGAGCAGAAAAATGTCAAAGCCAAAGCGAATTTCGATGGAATGCTGAAAAATCGACCAATTATGGATAACATGGAATATCTCGATAGACGAAATTGGCAGTGCCGAATAAACAATTTTCTTAGTCGATGTGGCTGTTGTAAGGACCCATCATCCTTCAACAAGTTGTCGAAGGCAGGTCGTCGGGACAGAAAGTGCGTTACAAGCGATTGTAACCGGTCGACAGGAAAGGAGGAATACAATGGGGCAAAAATGTGGGCAGGTTTAACGCATTTGCATGGTACCGGCGGCCATGGACAGCCCACCGGTACTATGGCCGGACTCTGCTTCACCCTGCAGGCCAATACCACGGCGAACGTCGCCAGCGGCGCGACACTAGTATTCAACAATGCTCTCAACCTGAATTCCAATACGCTGACCAAATCCGGCAACGGTGAGATGGCGATTCGAAATGTCCTGATCACGGGAGGTGGGACGGTCAATATTCAACAGGGAACCATTTCGGGCAATGGCACCATCGGCGGTGACGTGAACAACGGCGGTGGCACGATTTCACCAGGAAACAGCCCCGGAGTTCTGACGGTCAGCGGCAACCTCAACAACACAAGCGGTGGGACCATCGCCATGGAAGTCGAAGGAACCGATGGAGCGGGCGAACCCCAAGGTCATGACCAGATCCAGGCAACCGGCGGCAGCACACTGGACGGTACCCTCAGCGTCACGACCGGTGCCTATGCCGATCCAACGGTACGAGCCGCGCGTGACACATTCACGCTGATCGCTTCCGCCGGTGGTAGCACGGGTAACTTTGACACGGTCAGTTACGACGGAGCTGTTCTGACGGCTGATTTTACCGGGACTGACGGTTCGTTCCGGGACCACATTGCTAATGGTTTGTTCCGGAACGTTAATTACGACGGAAACGACGTCAGTTTGACTAACCTGTTCGCTTTGGAAGGTGACACAGACGGTGACATCGACATTGATATCACCGATTTCAACATCCTCGCGTCTAATTTCGACGATACCGGAGCCAATGCGGAGACCAACAATTGGACCACGGCAGACTTTGACGCCGACGGAGACATTGACATCACGGACTTCAATTTCTTAGCCGTGAATTTCGCCGACACCGGTTACGGTGAAAATACAACGGGCCAGGTTCCCGAACCGACTACTTGGCTCTTGATGCTGATTGGATTGGCCACCTACGTCTCAGGTTCCCCACGCCGCAAAAGATTTTAAAATGAGGCAGGGAAGGAAAGTCTCAATCTACAACTCAATCCAAAGAAGAAGAGTTCGAACTGAGATATCCGACCGGCAGCGAGACCATGGCCGATGCGTTGGAAGTGTTGGAGCAGACCCCGTGTGGTGAAAAAACTAAAACGAGCCGATGGCCCTCCGAAATACGAACTCGGAACTTCCGATCCAAACGTCTACAAAACGACGCTTGGCTTCCGTTGGCCGCTCATCTGGATAACCTGGGAGCACTCTTGGAACCAAGCGGCAGGCGATGATGAAACTGAGTTGGGCCGATTTCAACTCATCAACTTCGTGATCCACACTCTTGCGATTCTCACGCCGCTTTCCGCTCAAACGATTTCACGAGCCCGCCGACGTACGACTTCACTTCGATCTGATCGAGTGTGAGCGTCTCGACTTCCTCCGGCAGATCACGAATCGGTGGTAAATGATCGCGCTCCATGTGCGATCGCCGGGTATTGTAGTAGGTCACGAACTCCGTAATCAAATGATCCAGATGCCGTTTACCGAAGACAATGAACTTCCGCAAACACTCCAGCTTGATCGTTTCGATGAACCTTTCGCATTTGCCGTTCAAATTGGGCGATCCTTTGGGCAGCGGGTTGGTCTTCACGCCAGCGTCTTTGACAGTTTTCGTGAATATTGTTGTAAACTTCACGTCCCGGTCGTGGATGATCATCTTAGGCTTCTTTTCTCGATCCTTCATCTGCTCGATGAACCACTCCGTCTGCTCGCAGACCCAGGCGGAATCGGGATGCAAAGTGGATTCAGTAACGACGACTTCCCGCGTTTTCAGGCACAGAAATACCAACACGTACAAATCATGGATTCCCTTGGCGGTCACCGACTTTACGCTAAAGAAATCGCAACCCCAGAGCGTTTCGCCGTGCCGTTTGAGGAAGTCGGCCCACGCGTCGGACGTACGATCCGGGCTGGGTTCAATTCCATGCTCCTTTAAGATATTCCGAACGGTCTGCCGACTGATGTTGGTGATGCCCAGCTTGCGAAGCTCGCCGATGATGCGGGTTAGTCCAAAGCCGGTTTCCTCGGCGATCTTGAGGACCAATTCTCGAAGCTCTTTTGGTTTTCGCTGGCCTCCTTTGGGGTTCTTCGGTTTAGGCTTGCCGTTCTTCTCGTTTCGCACCCAGTTGTAGAACGTCGTCGGTGAGACGATCGAGATCAACTCCTCAATCGCCCGGCCGATCACCTTGCCGTACTTCATCAGCGTCTGACGTTCTTCATAGGTGGTGTGGATCTGGCCTGGGATTCGGGCTCTGAGAATCTTGTTCTCGTGCTTGAGGTATTCAACGTATTCGGCCAGTTCGTTGTCCGTTGCCGAGGCGATCAAGGCGAGCAGTGGGTGGTAAATCTTGTTCATAACGCTATGTTCGTAATGTGATTATCCTGTTGAGTTTACACATTCGTTGTACCCCGCTGGGACGCCGACGGCAAAGCGTGCACGCTTTGCCCGATGGAGGCAGCGCGTTGGTCACTCGGGCGAACGCCAGAAGCGGTGATAGAGAGTGCGGTTCGATGCAATCTTTCAAACTCTAACTTGGGATGAGTCCGCCCACCAATTGCCCCCACTAATCCCCCTGGCGCTCATCGTAGAGCCCAGTCTAGATCGGATTCGGAGCGGGAGAAAATCCGTTACCACTTCTACCACTTTAAGGGCCAATTACCACTTGCAACCGCGAGGAATTGCGATAGTTTGCGTGTGTCTGCGAATGCAGTTTTATTTTATAACTCAGGCTGTAGACATCCTTTACGGCACGCTTCGCGATCGAGGGTTAGCGGACTACGGAACCGAAGGGGTATCTGATGCCGGCCTCGGCGAGTCCCGAAAAGAACCCGCCGACCTCATGATGCGCATCGGCAAAGTATCCATGCACTGGCTCGCCGACCAGTAGCACGTCCTCTCGAACTGCCGAATCGTGGTCCGATCGGGCAGAAACGTGTTTGACTCGTGTAGCAGTGCAATGATACCGACTCGCATGAAATGTTCTCTCAATGGGTCTCAGAACAATCGATCAAATCACACATCCCCGTGCGTCGATCGTCATTTGCTCAAAACGAGCCGCGTCGTGTTTGAGCCAGACTCGGTCATGCAGGTTTACGCAGGGGCAGATGTGATTGGGGATCACGTGCAGGCGTTGGCCTACCTGTGGCGCCTTACTGCAATGGGTGATATCGATCTCACCGTGTTCTTCAGTAAGGAGAGCGATTCGTGCCTCAGGATATTCGATCACGTGCCCGTATCCCTCGGTATCCGGACTCAGGAAGTGTTGATCACGGGTGAGCGTTTTGCTTCCGGCGTCAATGACGACTTTGCCAGGCACGGCGTCGCTGACAACTGTACAGACAACGCTTGCTGCATAATCCTCGGGCCCACACCATCTCCCGGACACAGAATTCCAGTCGTAGTAGATGTACGTCCCTGGCCGGATCTCGGTAAGCGCAGAAACCAAGTGCGATTGCGTGGCAGTCGGTGTGGAACCGCCGCTGACGATCTTGGCCGCCAGCCCATGTTTCTTCCACAGACTAATCACGTCTTGCAGGCAACGATCGACATCAGCGAGTTCCGTTGACTGCTGATCGGGAGGAGCAGTGATGTGGCCGGGAAAGCAAAACAGTCCGTCTAGTCGAAGGCCATCGGTGCAATCGATCTGAGTCGCCAGTGCCAATGCCGCCTCTGGATTCTGGACGCCCGTGCGATGGTAACCGACATCAAGATCGACCAACACGCCGAGGAACGATCCAGCGGCTGATGCGGCCGCGGTCAGTGTCTCCACCGCACGGCGAGTATCCACGGCAACATGCACGACGTTGTGTCTTGCCAGATCGGCGATGACGCGGCTGCGGTAGGGGTCTACCACTGGATAAGCTAAGAGCAGATCATCGGTCGCTTCGGCCATCAACTCCGCCTCGCCAACTTTGGCCACTGTCAGGCCCACTGCTCCGCTGTCGATCTGCCGCTGAGCCATGGCTAGTGACTTGTGTGTTTTGATGTGAGGGCGAAGCTTCAGGCCATGCGACTTCGTGTAGTCGGCCATCGCCGTCAGGTTGCGTTGCACTTGATCCAGATCGAATATCACTGTCGGAGTGGGGATTTCGGCCTCGTCCGCCACCTCCGAGGGTATACGACTCGCTTGGTTCTTGGTCACGATTGGTCTCCGTCTTCATCGCTAACATGAGGACTCTCGGTGCTAATATCGGCGAGTGGGTGCTGCCACACGCTTAATCCGCCATCGACCAGAAGCATCTGCCCATGCACGTGCTCGGCGGCGTTGCTCACCAGATAAACGGCGCCTTCGCCGCAGACACTTGCATCAGGAATCTGATGGTTGGGCGTGTGCTGTTTGATCCAGTCTACGGTTTCGGGTTGATCGTCCAGCCAGTGAGTTTGTGGTGTTCGCACGAGTCCCGGTGCCAGCCCATTGACGCGAATGCCTTTTGGCGCCAGCGCGACGCACAGAGTCTTGACCATCATCTCGACCGCACCTTTTGATGTATCGTATGCTGTGGAGTCGGGTTCGGCGAGCCGGCCATTGATCGACCCAATAAACAGCACGCGGCCCGAGGTTCCGTCGGCAGTCCATCTGCGCGCGAAGGCTTGGGTCAGGAAGTAACCACTGGTCACGTTCAGGGAGATCGTTTTGCTGAGCCGATCGACGGTCATTTGCTCGAACGGCAGATCGAAATACTGACCGGCATTGTTCACGAGGATGTCGATCTTTGGATTCGCTTTGATCGCGCGGTCAAATAGATCGGGCACGCTCGCCGCATTCGGCTCCGCCAGGTCGGCGGTGACGAAATCGACGATCGAGCCGTGCTGACGGCAAGCGACGATCGCCTGCTCGCTGTCTCTGCTTTGCGTGCGGCCGTGCAGCACTACCTCGGCACCGGCGGCGGCAAACGCTTTGGCGATTGCGAGGCCGACACCTTTCGTCGAACCGGTAATCAATGCAGCGTGACTTGAAAGTGCTATCATGATTTTTTTCGTTGCTTGCCGAAGAGCCATTCATGCGGTGCTGATTGGGTCATGCTGATACGCATCGAGTCTTCCAGCTCATCAAGGAGCGATGCCTCCTGAGCATAGCTGAATACACTTGACAATTCATCGTCACACCAGCTTGAAAAAGGGTGGTCTGATCCCCACAGGTAGCGATCGCCCACGATCAAATGGACGGCTTCGAGTACACGAACTGGAGATCGGAAGTCTGCTTGAATTCGATCTGCTGGAGGTGCAATGGCGGAGGAGCCCTGTGCTGCGAGATGGCAATGGATCAGGTGCGCCGAGCAATCGATCCAGACATTCGGCCGCGTGGGCCCAATGGTCATCGGGATGCACCGCCGTATGGATCAACACGGGCAGGTCATGCCGCTGAGCGAATGTCATAAAGTCCGATGCTGAATCGAGCAGATCACTAATGGGCGATTGCAGCACGGTCGTCTGGGTCTTTAGCCCGCCGATACGCCCCACGAGCGTTTCGAGCCGCGTCAGTTGCTGTGGCACGCAACGTGCAGGATCAAACATGGCAAAGGGCAGCAATCGATCGGCCAGTCCAAGCTGTTTGATTTCTCGGATCAGGGCTTCACCTTCGACATCAAATGGAATGCGATCGGGAAAGAGCTTCAACGAGCGGCTGGCCGCGAATGCGTGTGGATCGAATGCCGAGGGCAAGCAGAACGGGAAACAGATCGCGCGGTCGAGCCCAGCTCGGTCGAGATAGCCTACCAACTCCTGCGCCGTGCAGGCATAAGGCCACCAGCCGCTCAGGTAGAAACCGAGGTCCAGGCCGACGTGAGTATGCACGTCGTAAGAAACGCCCATGTTGATTCGCTCGGATTCCTTACAGTACGTCTCACCTACATCGGCAGATTAGCACAACGCATCCGCTGACGGCAATCATAGAAGATCTCACGCAGAGGCGCTGAGGATGTGGAGGCAAGTTTCTCATTTTCCTTGTCCTCATCGCCTCTGCACAAGGTCTTTCTATCTTGCAAACAAAGAAACACTTCGATCATGACACTCCGTAAGTTAAAATGCAGGCCATATCATATATAACAAGTCTCCGTTATGCAAGGACTCTTATGCAAGGACTCTTATGCAAGGACTCTTATGCAAGGACTCTTATGCAAGGACTCTTATGCAAGGACTCTTATGCAAGGACTCTTATGCAAGGACTCTTTATTTTTCCACGTCCACGATAATGCTTGGGGGGGCTCGTGGACAACGATATTTTCATGTATAAAGTTCAGATAAATTCCGATAAATTCCTGGGATGCTCCAAAAAGATGAACTCTCCTGCTGAAGTCTTGCAACAGACAAATTTCTCGGTGATCGATTGGATAATCATCATCGCCTATCCGATGATTTCACTGGTCATCGGGCTGGTGGTTCGGCGCTATGTCAAAGACATGAACGACTTCGTTTGTGCCGGGCGTGGTCTGGGCGTGTGCCTCGGCGTCGCCACCATGACTGGTACTGAGCTGGGACTCATTACGGTTATGTACAGCGCACAAAAGGGATTCACCGGCGGATTCGCCGCCTTTCACATTGCGGTAGCCGCCGGCATCACGACGTTCATCGTCGGCTCTACCGGCTTCATTGTGTACCGGCTGCGAGAGATGCAGGTCATGACGATCCCGGAGTTCTACGAACGCCGGTTCGGGCGCAAGACACGCATTCTGGGCGGGCTAATGATGGCCCTGGGCGGTATTCTCAACATGGGCCTTTTTCTGAAAGTCGGATCGATGTTTCTCGTCGGTATTACTGGGCTTTCTGAACATAGCTTGGCTTTGCCGGTAGTCATGGTTTTTCTTTTGTCGCTCGTTCTGATCTACACCTGCCTGGGTGGAATGCTCTCGATCGTGATCGCCGACTATGTTCAGTTCGTCGTCCTGTCCTTTGGATTGCTTCTGGCCACGCTTCTGGCCATTTGGCATCTGGGATGGACAAACATCTTTTCCACTGTCGAGCAGCTTATGGGACCCGCAGGATTCGATCCGACCATCGAAGGCAGTGGGTTCGGCCTGGACTACATGATATGGATGGGTTTTCTTGGCCTGATTGGTTGTGCAGTGTGGCCAACATCCGTGGCACGTGCCTTGGCGATGGAGAGCCCAGCCGCTGTCAAGAAACAGTACATGTGGGCATCAATCTCCTTCATGATCCGATTTCTAATTCCCTATTTTTGGGGTATCTGCGCCCTGGTGTTTGTCGTAACACAGGATGCTGAACTGCAAACTTTGTTCTTTCCCTCGGCAGACGCTCTGGCAGGCGGAACCGAACCGTTTGACAATCTTTACGCGATGCCGATCTTCCTAGGTCGTATTCTTCCTGCTGGAATTATCGGAATCATCTCTGCCGGAATGATCGCGGCATTCATGTCCACCCATGACAGCTATCTACTCTGCTGGAGTTCCGTCCTGACTCAAGACGTCATCGCGCCGATGTTCGATAATCGCCTCAGCTCGAAAACACGCATCCTCATCACACGAGTTCTGATCGTAGCGATCGGCCTATTCGTTTTGTATTGGGGTTTGTTGTACGAGGGCAAAGACGACGTTTGGGACTACATGGCTGTGACCGGCGCCATCTATTTTACGGGAGCGTTTGCCCTGCTTTTGGGAGGTCTCTATTGGAAAAAGGCCAGTTCAACCGGCGCTGTTTTAGCACTCTTAGCTGGGTCGACAGCGTTGCTCGGACTCGGCCCCGTCCAAGCTCGCGTAGGAAAATTACTAACTGCGCTCTCAGGTCCATCGCTCTCCGAGACGTCCTGGCTTGCCCAGCTACCAGGAGTCTCTTTGGTCGAGCGAACCAGTGCGGCCGAAGTGGCCATGAGTCTATCGGTAGATATCTCAAGCGAACGGGTAGGCCTGATCAGTATAGGCATGACCTTGGGCGCGCTCGTCTTAGGATCCCTTCTATTTCCAGACAAAAATCAGCGTGAGTCTGTTTAGCAGAATGAAGTAACTCACCTGAGCAACCCGGTTAAAAAGCTCTTACACCACGAGGAGTCGATATGGTTTTCTGGATATATCTGTGGAAATCAGTTTTGATTTTAGGTCTGGTTTTGTTTGCCTCGATGGCTGTCTGGGTTACCATTGGTGGTGCCCGCGACATCAAAAAACTATTCCAAAACATAAGCCAGAATGATTGACATTCAACACCGTGACCAATGCGACGCGCATGCGAGATAGAGGTCGCTGCTTCATTACGAAACGACCGGCAAGCAACCAGGACCGATCGCATAGGCAAGAAGATGTCACCGACAGTAAAGCATTTTAGAACTTGGTTTTGTGGCGGACCGGACCAGCGACGGCCGTGCCTTCCGGATGCTGACGATTGTCGATGAACATACCCGCGAGTGCCTGGCGATCGACGTGGCCCGAAAGCTAAAGAGTGACGACGTATTGGAGCGGC
>Ga0310123_10002237_pt1 | contig 15534 bp, 10 predicted proteins | sample CB6_AW_1057_MG_FD_203505 | JGI IMG/M metagenome (GOLD analysis project Ga0310123, IMG submission 203505) | Marine microbial communities from Western Arctic Ocean, Canada - CB6_AW_1057 | ecosystem: Environmental > Aquatic > Marine > Oceanic | place: Canada: Western Arctic Ocean | collected... | reverse complement strand
ATTGAAGAACGATTAACTAAATCAGCGAGAGATACAATAGCAACAGGTTGGGATCCAGTTGATGAGGTTATGGATGGTGGATTAGGTAAAGGTGAATTGGGTGTTGTAGTAGCACCCGCTGGTATTGGTAAAACTTGGTGTTTACAAAATATTGGAGCAGCCGCAGTCAAAGAGGGATTAAATGTAGTTCATTATACATTAGAACTTAATCAAAATTATGTTGGACTTCGTTATGATACTGTTTTTAGTGGAATTACAACGGCAAGTATTAAGTATTATCAAGATGAGATAAAAAAGAAAATAGAACATCTCAAAGGTACGTTGTTAATTAAGTATTTTCCAACCAAAAGTGCAACAGTTCAAACTCTTTCATCTCACCTGAAACAAATTGAGTTAAGTGGGGTAGATATAGATTTAGTTATTGTTGATTACGCAGATATTTTAAGGGGAATAGGTACAGAAAAAAGACACGTATTGGAAAATATTTATGAAGATTTACGAGGACTTGCTGGTGAAGTAGAAGTACCGATATGGACAGCCTCACAGGCAAATAGGTCGAGTCTTGAAGAAGAAATAATTGATGCAACAAAGGTGGCAGAGGCATATAGTAAAGTAATGATAGCAGATTTCGTGATATCAGTTAGTAGAAAGGTTGAAGATAAGATTGCAAATACAAGTAGGTTTCATGTTATAAAGAATCGTTTTGGTGTTGATGGTATAACTTTTCCATCAAGTATGAATACCAGCACAGGTAACATTCAGATTTATGAAGCGACAACTCAGAGTGGTCGCGATGTACAATCTAAGATGAATAACAGCGAAGAATATTTAAGAAAACAATTATCAGAAAAACATCAACAATTTGAAAAAGATGTGGAAGGCTTTGAATAGAAGTGAGTATATATTATATTTATGATGGGTGACGCTAGACTAAGTTATTTTAAATGGATATAGTAATTAAGGAGAATTAGTTTATATGGAAAAGTTCAAGTTATCAGAAAATTTTATAAATAAGTACAAGCGAAAAAAACCCCCGTTTGGTTTTAATGGCTTAGGTGAATTAGTTTATATGAGAACCTATTCTCGTATCAAAGAAGATGGAAAAAATGAAAGATGGTGGGAAACCATTAAACGGGTTGTAGAAGGTACTTACTCTATGCAAAAAAATTGGATTGAACAACATCAATTAGGTTGGAATGCTTGGCAAGCACAAAATTCAGCCCAAGAAATGTATGACCGAATGTTCAATATGAAGTTTTTACCTCCTGGTCGTGGTCTTTGGGCAATGGGAACTTCCATAACAGAAGAAAGAGGATTATATGCAGCACTTAATAACTGCGCATTCGTATCAACTTCAACTATTAAGGATGATTACTCAAAACCATTCTGTTTTTTGATGGATGCCAGTATGTTAGGTGTAGGAGTTGGTTTTGATACAAAAGGTGCAGGTGTGGTTATGATTAAACAACCAAATCCAAATCGTGAAATAGAAACTTTTGTAATTCCAGATACACGAGAAGGTTGGGTAGAATCGTTAAAGTTATTGTTAGAGAGTTATTTTCATGGAACAGCAGAAATTCAATTTGATTATACAAAAATTAGACCAGTAGGAGAACCAATCAAAGGATTTGGTGGAGTTTCAAGTGGTCATGAACCACTAAAAGAAATTCACGAAGAAATTAGAAAAGTGTTAGATAGAAATGTAGGTGAACCAATTACAATTACTACTATTGTAGATGTTATGAATCTTATTGGTAAATGTGTCGTAGCAGGTAACGTAAGACGAACAGCGGAGATTGTGTTTGGTGATCCATATGATGATGAATATTTAGACTTAAAGAATTATAAAGTAAATAAACATAGAGAAACATATGGTTGGACTTCCAATAACTCAATATACGCAGAACTCGGTATGGATTATAACGAGGTATGTAAAAGAATAAATGGTAATGGAGAACCTGGATTCGCGTGGTTAGAAAATATGAGAAGTTATTCACGAATGAAAAATGGTAAAGACAATAAAGACCATAGAGTTGCAGGTGGAAATCCTTGTTTAGAACAATCATTAGAAAGTTATGAGTTATGTTGTTTAGTAGAAACTTTTCCAAACAATCATGAATCATTAGAGGATTATCTTAGAACACTTAAATATGCCTATCTGTATGCTAAGACAGTAACACTTGGAAAAACACATTGGAGCGATACCAATAGAGTTATGTTAAGAAATAGAAGAATTGGATGTAGTGTTAGTGGTGTTGCACAATTTATTACAAAACACGGAATGGAAGAATTAAGAAAATGGTTAGAAAAAGGATATGATATTATTCAAGAGTGGGATTGTATGTATTCTGATTGGTTCGCCATACCAAAATCAATTAAAACCACATCAGTAAAACCAAGTGGAACGGTTTCACTATTAGTAGGAGCAACTCCAGGAATGCACTACCCAGAGTCAAGATTTTATATTCGTAGAATGAGATTATCTAATCAATCAGAATTAATAGAACCATTAAAGAAGGCTGGTTACAAATTAGAACCAGCGTTCGGTTCAGAAGATTCTACGTTGGTGGTAGAGGTGCCGGTTGATGCAGGAGAGGGTATTAGAACAGCAAGTGAATTATCTATATGGGAACAATTCAGTTTAGCCGCGTTCTTACAACGACATTGGGCAGACAATCAAGTCAGTTGTACAGCCACATTCAATCCTGAAACAGAAGCAGATGAACTACCACACGTTTTAAATTATTTTCAATATAGATTAAAAGGTATATCATTATTACCAAGAGCAAATGGTGGGGCTTACAAACAAATGCCATATGAAGCAATTACAGAACAGGAGTATGGAAAACAAGTTAAAAAACTTAAATATTTGAGTTTTGTTGGCGTTGAAGGAGAGCACGCCGAAGTAGATAAGTTTTGTAATAATGATGTTTGTGAAATACCAGAAGCATGATAAGAATTCACATACCACAAAACAGGCAGTTGACGCACCTGTAGAAAAATGCGTCTTAACAATAACAAAAAAAGGAGAACGTTTATGAATAAACGGAATCTGATCTCATCGGTAATGACCATTCTAATGCCTATGTTTCTTTTCGGACAAGAAGTAGTAACGGAAGAAAAGGTAGAGACAAGCATTGGTGGTGTAGTTTCTGATGAGTCAAACAATCCAATAGTTGGAGCAAATGTGATTGTAGAAGGAACTGATTTAGGTTCAGCTGCAGATGCAGATGGATACTACTCTATTGAGTTAGAGGCAGGTTCTTATACATTAACAGCTTCCGCAATTGGATATAAATCTCAATCGTCTGAGGTGTCAATAAAAGAAGGTGATTCAGGAATTACCAACTTTGTATTGTCAATTTCAGCAGTTGAGATGTCGGCATTAGAAGTTTTAGCTTCTCGTGCAGGCGAAAAAACACCTGTTGCACATACAACAGTTAGTAAAGAAGAAATGGAATTCCGTCTTGGTAGTCAAGACCTTCCAATGGCTCTTAATCTAACACCAAGTGTGTATGCAACGCAACAAGGTGGTGGTGCGGGTGATGCTCGTATCAATGTTCGTGGTTTCAATCAACGGAATGTGGCGGTAATGATTAACGGAGTCCCACAAAATGATATGGAAAACGGTTGGGTCTATTGGTCTAACTGGGACGGTGTTGCAGACGCAGCACATTCTATCCAGATGCAACGTGGACTGTCCGCAGTCAATCTCGCTACCCCTTCCATTGGTGGAACGATGAACATCATAACTGATCCTACTCGCCATGAAAAAGGCGGTAAGGTTAAACAAGAAAGTGGAGCAGGTGGTTTCTTTAAAACCACTCTGAATTACAATAGTGGTCTTATTGGTGATAAACTCGCCTTGAGTGGTACTATTGTAAGAAAAACAGGTGATGGTGTCATTGACAACACTTGGACAGATGCATGGGCATATTATTTTGGAGCAAGTTATCAAGCAAATGAAGATAACCGATTCGAATTATATGCAATAGGTGCACCCCAACGTCACGGACATAATCTATACAAACAGAATATCGCTACTTACTCACAAGAGTTAGCTGGTGATATTGGATGGGATCCTGATACAGAAAAGGGATATGATCCTTCAGCTTTTGCAGATAGTGCAAAATTTGAAACTGAAGCCGGTAGGTTTTTCAATCAGAATGCTGCAGCAGTTGATCCATCATATAAAGGTAAACAATACTATTATATGTATGGTGCTAACACAGTAGATAGACACGATCCTAACATCATTAGTGAAAGAGAAAATTTCTTTCATAAACCATTAGTTAACCTTAATCATTATTTAACTATCAACGACAAAACAAGACTGAGTTCAGTTCTGTATTGGAGTGGTGGTTCAGGTGGTGGAACTGGTACTTATGGTAGTGTAAAACGATTCATTGCTGAGGGAGCTTCAGACCAAGACCAATCTTGGTATAAGAGTTCACCTTGGACATGGGATTGGAATGGTGAGATTGCTGAAAATTCTGCTAATGTAGATTCTGCATTTTCTGATACTGAAAACCGTTCAACGGGTATTCTTCGTAATAGTATCAATCGTCAAAACACGATTGGTCTTATTTCTAAACTTAACTATGATTTTAGTGATGAACTTAAATTACAAGTTGGTTTAGATTGGAGAACCGCAGGTATAGAACACGCACGTGAAGTTCGTGACTTACTTGGTGGTGATTATTATGTTGATTACGCAGATGACAACTCACCTGATGGTAAAGTTGTTCATTTGGGTGATGAGATTGCTTATCACAATGAAACTACCGTTGATTGGTTAGGTGGATTCCTACAAGGATCGTATTCTTCAGGACCACTTTCTGCATATGGTATGGGTGGAGTATCAAGCATTGCTTATACTTACCAAGACCATTTCACCCTTGCTGATGAAGTAATAGATGCAGACGCTATTATTACTACTCAGTTCAAAGGTGGAGCAATGTATGATGTTGCTGATAACATTAGTGTTTTCGGTAATTTTGGTATAGTAGAAAAACCGCCCATTATGGATAATGTGATTTATTTTGATGGAACGGTTGCTTCAGACCCCGCAAACGAAAGATTTGTCAGCTCAGAAGCTGGTGTAAGTTATTCGTCAGGGATTGGAGCAGTTAAAGTGTCTGCTTACAGTACAGATTGGAAAGATAGAAACCTTACCAAAGCTGTAACAAGCGGACAAGGTTCAAGTGGTGATACTGATGTTATCTTCCTTACGGGGATAAATCAGAAACACCAAGGTGTTGAAGTTGAAGCTTCCACACAAGTACTTGATATACTTAGTTTAAATGCTATAGTAAGTCTTGGTACTTGGAAGTTTGATGGTGATGCTGATGGAAATTATCAAGAAGATGAGTTTAACGAAGATGGTCAGGTTATCGGACAGGTAACTACACCATATTCTTACGCTCTTGATGGTTTGTTTGTCGGTGATATGCCTCAGACATCTTACGCACTTGTTGGAACGCTTACTCCTGTAAAAGGATTACAGTTACAGGCAGTATACAATCAGTATGATAACAATTATTCTGATTGGAGTCCTGGAGCAAGAGAGTATGATGGTTCAGACGCAGATGTAGACAGAGAACAAGTATGGAAAGCACCTGGATATTCCAAAGTGGATCTCCACGCTTCCTACGCACTACCAATTAGTGGATACGATGTATCTCTATTTGGTCATGTATTTAATGCGACAGACGCAGTATTTGTTCAAGATGCAGTAGATCACAGTCAATACAACAGTTACGGTGATAAAACACACCAAGCTCACAACGCAGAAGTATTTCTTGGAACACCAAGGTATTTCAATGTTGGTATTGCAGTTAGTTTCTAAAAGTAAAGTTCGGGGGGTTGAAATATATCCCCCACTTTATTAAGTTCGGAGAATTTAAAATGCACAAATTAGAATATTTGTGGTTGGACGGTTGTACACCAACCCAGATTAGAAGTAAAACCAAGATAGTTAAGTCTTTTGGACGAGATGGTGGTGAGGCACCAATATGGGGATTTGATGGTAGTTCTACTCAACAAGCAGAAGGAAGTGATTCTGATTGTGTGTTAAAACCAGTAAGGATTTATCCGAATCCGTTAGAAGATTCAGATAATGCTTCAATCGTATTGTGTGAAGTGTGGAATGTAGATGATACACCACATGAAACAAATACAAGACGATTGTTAGAAGAAACCATTACAGATATAGAAGATGATATTGATGAATGGGTAGGATTTGAACAAGAGTATACTTTATATGAAATTGGTTGGCCTTATGGTTGGCCACATGGTAGAGAACCAGCTCCACAAGGTGATTACTATTGTGGTAGAAACATTGGTGAAAACATTATGAAAGAACATACTGATGCTTGTATAGAAGCAGGTATTAGTATATGTGGAACAAACGCAGAAGTGATGTTAGGTCAATGGGAATACCAAATCGGAGCAGGTGGTTCAATTCATATGAGTGATGATTTATGGGTAGCCCGTTGGTTAATGGAAAGAATCTGTGAGAAACACGATTTATCAGTTTCATTAGACCCAAAACCAATAGAAGGTGATTGGAACGGTGCAGGTTGTCATACAAATTTCTCTACTAAGTATACGAGAGGACATGGTGGAGATGAATTTATATTTAAAGCCTGTATGGATTTAGAAAAGGTTCATGATGAACATATGAAAGAGTATGGTGAAGGAAACGAAAGACGATTAACTGGATTACACGAAACTCAAGCGATAGATGAGTTTAATTGGGGAGTTTCAGATAGAGGAGCGTCAATTCGTATTCCTTGGCAGGTAGATAAAGATAAATGTGGTTATTTAGAAGATAGACGACCATCAGCTAATTGTGATCCATACAAAGTCAGCAAAAAATTGATAGAAACGATTTGTAGTTAGATACTTATAGTAAAGAGGTTATATTGTATCAAAACGTCTATTACGAGAGTCGTAAAAATAGAGTTCACATATGGGATGATAAAAATGGTCATGTAGTTGTGCCATATAAAAGGTATGCCTATGTGAAAGATAGTTATGGAACTCATGTTTCCCTTTATGGTGATAAATTAAAGAAACTTTATCATTGGAAAAAGGGAACATCAGGATTATATGAAAGTGATATTAATCCTGAAACACGAACTCTTATCGATACATATACAGATAGTGAAGAACCATCTGTTGGTCATATAATAATGATTATTGATATTGAGGTAGAGGTTACAGAAGGATTCCCAAGTCCACAAAGGGCACCGAATAAGATTACTTCTATTGCCATTCACGATAGTGTAACAGACCAATATTTTTGTTTTGTTCTTGATGAAAAATCAGTTTTAAATGGAGATTTTGGAAAGAATGTAACAGTAGAACCTTTTCAAACCGAGTATGAGTTATTACAAAGGTTTTTTGCAAAATATCTCGAAATTAGACCGACAATTATTACGGGATGGAATACGGATAAATTTGATATTCCATATCTTTACAATCGAGCCCAACAAATAGTTGGTAAACATATTGCAGATTGTCTTTCACCAGTACAATCAGTTTATTATAACAAGTACAGAGAAAAGTATATGATAGCAGGAGTTTCTTGTTTAGACTATATTATGTTATACAAGAATTTCACTTTTAGTTCTAAACCATCTTACAGATTAGATGAGATTGGTAAGAGTGAAGTTGGAACTGCAAAAATATCTTATGATGGAACACTTAATGATTTATATGAAAATGATTTGAATAAGTTCGTTGAATATAACATTCATGATGTTAGGATTGTAAAGAAATTAGATGATAAGTTAGACTTTATAGAAATTGCAAGAGCCATATCTCATATTGGTCATGTTCCATATGAAGATATAATGTACGATTCACGATTTTTAGAAGGTGCTATTTTAGTGTATCTCAAAAAACTTGGAGTAGTTGCACCGAACAAACCAATAAGAAGTGAGATTACAAAGGATAAGAAATTCGCAGGAGCATATGTTCAGGATCCACAAAAGGGAAAACATGGTTGGGTATATGATTTAGATATTACTTCTATGTATCCATCTATTATTATGAGTTTGAATATATCACCTGAGATGAAGATTGGTAAAGTTATAGGTTGGAATCCAGAAGAATTTATCAAAGGTAAAAACAAGACATATTCTGTTCATATGAACGGTAAGAAACAAGGACAACTTACCGAAATAGAACTTAAAGAGTTTTTTGATAATAATCAAGTATCAATATCTAATAATGGTATCTTGTATAGAACTGATAAACAAGGATTGATTCCATCATTATTATCCAACTGGTTTGACCAACGAAAAGAGTTTAGAAAGTTAGCGAAAAAGTTTGGTGATGAGGGTAATGAAGATAAACATGGATATTTTAATAGACGACAACATATTCAGAAGATTGTGTTGAATTCTATGTATGGGGTTTTAGGACTTCCTGTATTTAGGTTTTATGATTTAGATAACGCAGAGGCAACTACACTTACAGGTCAATCTCTTATTAAGTTCACACGGAAACTTGTTAATCACTTCTATAATAAAGAATTAGGAACGGAAAAAGACTATTGTATCTATATTGATACAGATTCAGTATTCTATTCTGCAGTTCCATTAATTGAACATAGATTTAAAGAAGATATGAGTGATGTAATGATGACTCAAAGAATTTCAGACATAGCAACAGAAGTTCAAGAATTCTTAAATGAAACTTATGATTATTTTGCACAGAAGTTCTGTAATTTGAATAAACACCGATTTGAGATTAAACAGGAGATTATAGCAAAGAGTGGATTGTTTATTGTAAAGAAACGATATGGTATGAAAGTTATTTCAGATAATGGTCGTCAGGTAAATACAACTCTTGTAAAAGGATTAGATACAGTTCGTAGTAATTTTGCACCATTATTTCGTCAGTTATTAAAAGATGTATTAGAAGATATTTTGAATGATGTTCCAAAAGATAAGATAGACCATAGAATAACAAGATTTAGAAAGAATATGAAACTTAATCAATTAGATGAAATCTCATCACCAACAGGAGTTAAGGGGATATGGAAATATTTGAGAAAAGAAAATGAACATAGTTCAGTTTCGATACTTGAAAAACCAAAAGATAGACGGATATTTTCTTTATTCCATAAAGGAACACCCGTCCATGTTAAGGCGGCAATTGCATACAATGACTTGGTTAGGTATTTTAAACAAGATAACAAGTATGGGTTTATAAACAATGGTGATAAAATTCGTTGGGTGTATTTAAAGACAAATCCGTTAGGATTAAAGGTCGTGGCATATAAGGGACATGAAGATCCACCAGAGATTATGAACTATATAGATGAACATATAAACCACGATAAAATTTACGAGCAAGCAATGACCAAAAAACTACAAATGTTCTACGATTGTTTGGATTGGGGAAAGCCCGTAGATGAAGAACAAAGTATAGAAAGATTTTTTTAATTTTGAACAATATCTCTGATATATATGTATATACAGATTAATAATAAGGAGAAAATAATAAATGGACAAATACAAATTAACTCGATTCATTGATAAATATCATTTAGGTGGTAACGTAAATGCAGTAGTTATTAACAGTAAAGGAGATACCTTATCAACAAGGTTCATTACTGGTGATAAAGCATTACTTGGTGAACTTGAAATGAACAGTTGGAATTTTCAAGATGTTGAGTTGGGAGTTTATGATACAGAACAACTTAGTAGATTATTAGGTGTTTTGGATGATGATGTATCTCTTAATTTAACTCAATCAGGTGATAAAGCGATTGCACTTGAAATATCTGATCAATATTCTAAAGTTAACTTTATGTTGTCGGATAAATCAGTAATTAATCAGCCCCCAGCATTAAAGGGGATACCTGAATTTCAACTTAAAATAAAAGTTGATACCAATTTCATTACAAGATTTATAAGTGGTAAATCTGCATTACCAGATACAGATACTTTTACGGTAATTACCAGTAATGATGGAGTGAAACTTGTAATAGGTTATTCGTCAATTAATACAAACAGAGTTACAATTCCAGTAGAAACTGAAACATATGAAGATATAGATAAGGTTTCATTTAACGCTAACTTGTTTAAGGATGTATTAGTAGCAAATAAGGAATGTGAAACTGCAACTCTTGAAGTGAGTGAAAAGGGGTTAGCGAAAATCAACTTTAAGGTTGACCAGTATGATGTAACTTATTATCTTGTAGCAGTGCAGGACGTTGATTAACTTTGACAACTTTCCGACTTTTAGTGAAGAACATTTTCAATCTTGGACAAATGAATTAACACCGATAGAAGAACATAGTGGATTTCTTGTAAAAAGAGACGACTATTTTAACCTCGGCGGTGTTAGTGGTGGCAAAGTTAGACAATGTTCTAAACTTGTCTATGATAATATAGACCACATTAGAGAACAATGTAATGGTGGAATATTGACGGCTGCCGGTATACCGTCGCCACAAAGTTGTATCACATCTGCAGTCGCCAAGTATTTTGGTCTAAAGTGTTTAATTACGATACCACATTATCCCGACCATATTAGAGATAGTTACAGAGTAAATGCTTCACTATCGCAGAAGTTTGGTGCCAAGGTATATGGAGTAGGTAATCCGAATATATCAGGCCCCGAACTCGATGCCAAGAAATTAGTAAGTGAAACGGGGTATTTTCAGATAAAATTTGGTATGAATGGACGACAAGTGATGGAAACTATAGCCCAACAAGTCAAAAATGTTCCAGATCACGTGACGACAGTCGTGGGGATCGCTGGGAGTGGTTTATCTATGTTGGGTGTAGCTATGGGTTGTAAGTTGTATAATAAGAATATTAAAACGATATATCCTGTAGCATTAAGTAGTTATGTCTATAAAAACAAGAAAATGTGGTACGATCGTCTCCCAAAACGTGATCAATTTGATGGAGATTTTAAAGTTGTACAGTCAGACTATCCATACCAACATAAACTGAAATTAGATGAATCATTACCACTTGACCAAACATACGAAGCAAAAGCTTGGGATTGGATGGTAAAGAACTTAGAACCATCTGAAAAGGTGTTATTTTGGGATGTAGGAATCAAAGAATATGATTTAGATTATATCGAACCAATCAAATGGCACAAAAGTGAATATGAGAAAACACTTGATAGAGAGGTAAGGAGAAAAACGAAGGTTACTGAACATGACTTTTTCTAAGGCGTGGTTGTCCAAGAAAATCATGTGTGGGCTCTGCAACTTCGGTTGTTGTAACCATCCATCATTTCATGTAGAGATTACAGAGGACGAACAAGAATTTTACCAAAAAGAGTATGGATTAGACCTTGAATTAGAATGGAGCCAAGATGGTTGTTGTAAGTTGTTAAAGGATGACAATACAGGTTGTAGTTTGGGAGATGACAGACCAGTATTTTGTAAGTTGTATCCATTAGTAGAAAATAAGTCTAATAGATTAGTGATGAATAATTGGGGATACTTACATTGTCCTAAACCAGACAATTATGAATTAGATAAAGTAGTAGATGGAAAGTATCACTACAAGTTAAAAAAGAAACATAAGAATAAACGAGATAAATTGATATTGGATGATAAGATAGAAAATGTGGTTAAACAGATTTGGTTACAGGCTAAAGACTCCATCATTCAGAAATACGGTCAAGAGTATTATGAGAAAATAAAAACAGAAATGAAACAAACAATTAAACACGAGTTCTTTTAATGTATTTAGATTATTTTAATAAATTTAGAAATATGGAGCCCTATCTCAAAATAGACGAGAAAGATTGGGAATACATAAAAGAAACATTTGAAAAACAAGATGTAAAAGAAAGTCTTGCCACGGTAGCAATGACCTATCCACTTCCATATCCAGATTTAACCGAAAAGAAGGCTTGGAGAGATTTTCAGAAATTAAAGGGTATGAAATGGAACGAAATTATGGTAGAAGGTGAGTGGTATGCAAGAGAGGGAACAAAATATAGTTATAATCTGAATTATGACGACAAACAACTTTATTTTCGTAGGATAAATACTGGTAATGGGGCAAGTAACTATTTCCAAATAGAAAATAGGTGGAGTGTTGATGGTTCAGTAAGTCCTGGTCCAAAACGAACTTGGGAAAACCATAGATTTATGACCACTCTTATGGGAAGTGCATACTCACTTAAAATGCCCAAGATTACCAAGAATATATTGAGGACTATGATTGGACTTCGTAAATATATTTGTTCTCAATTTAAACCTAATGTGGCAAAGATAATTTATGATATGTTTGAATCCGAGAACATACTTGATTTCAGTGCTGGTTGGGGTGATAGACTCGCAGGATTCTATGCGAGTGAACACGGAAAACATTATGTGGGATTAGACCCACGAAAAGAGAATCATCCTTTATATGAAAAACAGGCTGAGTTTTACGACAAACATTTAGGATTTTTCGAACACGAGAGAAAGTCAGAATTTTATTGTTCACCTGCAGAGGACTTTGATTTTTCACAGTATAATGAACACTTTGATTTAGTATTTACGAGTCCACCATACTTTAGCGTAGAGCGTTATAGTTATGACGACACACAAAGTTGGGTTAGATACAAAGATATAAACGATTGGAACAAAGATTTCTTACAGACGACCTTGGGTAACTTATGGGGCAGTATTAAGAGTGGTGGATACTTATTAGTGAACATTAGTGATGTTTATACAAATTCTAAATGGTCAACCGAAAGAGGTTGGTTAGAAATATGTAATCCTATGAATGATTACTTATCCAAATTAGGAGAGTATCAAGGTTGTATTGGAATGGAAATGGCTAAAAGACCGAATAGTGGTGGAGCAGGAACGGCAAAAAGTTATGAAGGTTCTGTATGGACAGAAAAATCCCTTGAAAACAAAGCTGACAAAAAATTTGGAGAACCTATTTGGATATGGAAAAAGACATAAATATTTTTTGGTCTGCTGGGGTTGATTCTACTTATTGGGTTTGTAAAAAGTTAATTATAGATAAAGAACCAATTGAAACATATTATTTAGATTTTCCATGTGATGGAATAGACACCACAGGTTGGTCGTGGAGAAAGGGTATGGTAATAGGTGGTGGTAGATTTACACGAGATATAGAAAAAAAAGTGATGTCTAATTTGAGAAATCAAATAATAGATAGTTTTCCTTATACAAAGGAATTGTTTCCAGAAGTTGTAATGGTAGAAGAATTTGAGTTGGAAGATAGTGTTATACAATCTATAGAATATCTTTCTGAAACGTATAATCATAGTCGTAGAATTATTGATCAAAATACTTTTATGGCACAGTATACATTAAATAGAAAAGAATTTTTTGATATTTGTTATGAGAAAGATGCTAATATTGATGGTTATTCACCAGCAACTCGGTTGTTGAGAGAACAAATGAATGATGATTTTACAATATCTCATTCTGAAATCAAAGAGTTAGATATTTACAAATATTGGAAATTTCCTCTTTCAAAAACTTATAGACGAGAAATGATTAGAAATTCTTTAGAGTATGGTTTTAAAGAAATACTTGAAAATACTTGGTCTTGTAGATGGCCATCTGAAAATGGTGATATTTGTAATGAATGGCCCTGTATAAATTCATGTATAGAATTTCAAGATGACATTGATGTTGATTTTAAACGAAAAACAAATTATAATGATATATTAAATGTTAGTTAAATATTATAAAAAAAGTAAAGAATTTGATATAGAGGGTGGTTATGAATATGGAGATTTATATTCATCATTTGAATTGCCAATAGAGTATAGAAATAAAGAGATATTATTTGATTTAAATGTGGAATATAATATATTAGAAGTTACAGATAAGGGGTTAATTTTTGATAGTTCACCATTTTATGATTTTTATATATTTGAAGATGAAAATTTAATTATTATTTCAGAGAATATTAATTTTATATTGGAAGAAATTGAAAGTTTTGAAGTTGATTATTTGAGTGTTTCTATAATAATGACATTTGGACAAGTACCATTAGGTAGAACAATGTTTAGTAAAATACAGTCATTTAAGGGGAATACTTATTTTAAAATTGATATTGAAAAAGATATTTATGAATTTAAGAAAAAGATAGTTAAACCAAATTTTGATTTATGGGACGAGGATTATTTTTGTGAATATTATAGACAAAAATTAGAAATGATAGAAGATTATACTTTATTTTATAGTTTAAATGGAACGGATTCTAATTTTTTAAAATATATTAAACCAGATGTGAAATTATACACTTTTTCTTATGAACATAAGGAAAAAAATTATTACGAGTTATTTAAAACTTTGAATGGTATAGATATTCATAGTTTAAATTTTATAAACGAATATTATGTATGGAATTCTATTGATGAAAAAATCGTTAGTGGTTTTGGTGGAGATGGAACTTTTGCTATAAAAAATTATGGTGATTATACAATTGATGAAGTAGTAAATGGTTCGGGAGTGAATAGGGAAGATTGTGATAAGAAAGATTTAGAAGTATTGGAAAATTTTGTAGATGGTTGTAAATCGTTATATGATGCTAGAGAAAAATGTGGTATAGATTGTTCTGAAAGTACTATATCTTGGGCACTTAAAAATTCTAATTCATTAGTTTTTAATCCACTATTGGATCCTGTAGTCAGAGAAACATTTAAATATGAACCACACGATTATGGTAAAAGATTTTTAAATAAATTTGTAGATTTTGGAAAAGATGTAACACCATTTAATATGGATTATTGGGAAGATTTTTATTCTGAATCTATAGATAAAATAACTAATAAATATGTGTATGATAAGAGTGATTGGGAAAATGATATTTATAAACAGAATAATCAAATGAAATTTTTAGTTGAACTGTATTATAATAGCAAGAGAAAATGAAAAACTCAAGTATTTGTTCTTTCTATTACCATTGGTTAAACAAGAAAAATATAACTTTAAAATAATTATTTAATATGAGAATGAAAACAGAAATAGCATTCTGTGATTTACCTTGGACGAGATTAAAAGTAGGTCCAGGTGGAGAAATACATAATTGTTGTTGGCAACAAATAGGAATTGGAAATGTACTAAATGAATCTTTTTCAAAATTATGGACTGATAATGAAATCTTAAAGGATATCAGAAAAGTTACAAAGAATGGAGATTTACATTCATTGTGTAAAGAATTTGGTTCTTGTCCATATGTGGGTAAATTCGAGAATCCAGAATGGAACTCTTGGTATTCTAAAGAAGCAAGTACTTTTAAATATAATGATTACCCAGTATCGGTAGAACTCGATTTACCTAATACACATTGTAATATTGGTCCTGGTTTTCCAGATGACGAGAAGAATCCTGCGTGTATTATGTGTGCAAGACGACTTGATGGGTTTGTTAATGATACTACTCATCTTTTTAAAGATATATGTGAAAAGATTCAATTTTTGATGCCTTATTTAGAGAGAATTCATATTCAAGGATATGCAGAACCATTTTATAAGGATATAATTTTTGATACATTAGATTTGTTAGACTTT
>Ga0310123_10002236_pt1 | contig 15550 bp, 11 predicted proteins | sample CB6_AW_1057_MG_FD_203505 | JGI IMG/M metagenome (GOLD analysis project Ga0310123, IMG submission 203505) | Marine microbial communities from Western Arctic Ocean, Canada - CB6_AW_1057 | ecosystem: Environmental > Aquatic > Marine > Oceanic | place: Canada: Western Arctic Ocean | collected... | reverse complement strand
CACCTCATCGGTCGACTCGGTGGCGAATCGCTCGGGGACCGGGGGACTCGCCTTCGACGGAGCCACCTTGGCGTTGTTGTTGGCATGGGCCGTGGCTACCAGGCCACCGACCAGGAGTGCGGAAAGTAGATACCGCGTCATGGCTTCGATTTGTCCTTGGTTTTGACCGTCGTTTTCCTTGGTTTGCGCGGTGTGCCACGAGGTTTGACGGGCTTGCCAGCCTGGACCGGCACCACCGTCTTGGGCTGCTTGTCACCGCGGCCCTTCCTCCGTGCAGCAGTTATTCTCGCCGACCGCTTCAATCGCTGCAACTCTCGATCTGTCGCAGCGTCCAGGTTCTCCAGTGACTTCAACTGGGCCTGGATCCGATCGATCCGGGCCTGCGACCGCTTGATATCAGCCAACAGCATGACCCGCCGTAACTCCGCCCGCTTCCTCAACGTCTCCCGTAACTTCGCGTCACGTTTCGGGTCGGGCTTCATCATCGAACGTGCCACCATCAGGCGAGCCTGTGACTCGAGCTTCCACAACTCGACCATCATCTCGTAACGCTCGGGATTGGCCGTCATGATCGGCTCGAGGCGGCGGGCCGTCCGAGACAACTCGGTGATCGCCTTGTTGTAAGCCGCCCGGTTCCCGGCTGACTGCAACCGACCAATCAGCTTGGCCAACTCGGGATGATGGGCCTGGGCAAAAGCAAACGCCTGCTTGATCTGCACCTTGCTCAACCGTGCCCGCTGCTTGGACGCACCGGCTCGAGACCGCTTCACCGGGGACTTCGGATTGGTCGGCGACTTGGCGTTGGCCGGTGACTTGCCCAGGATCTTCGCCGGCTTCTTGACCAAGCTCTTCACCGGCTTCTTGGCGGGTGACTTGGCTGGGTTTTTGGCTGGGTTTTTGGCTGGCGACTTCTGCGCCAGGCCGTCGGCGGACAGGGCGATCACAAGGCAGAGACCTATTCCGATTCGGGTCATTCGTCGTGGCCTCCGTTCATCTCTTCGGGCAACGCCATCGCGGCAATCATCCACTCGGGCACCACCAGCTCGCTCGCGGCCATCTCAGCCTCCGAACCGGCCGCACCCCGCATCTCGTCCGGCTCAGAATCCGTCCCGCCGGCCCATGTCGACAGCAGCAAACCGTCGACGAAACCCTGATCGGCCACGATGTCCGAACCCGGTTCGTTGGGCACCTGGTCCCCGCTGCGGATTGACAGGGCGACGACCAGCATCAGGCACACCGCCGAGGTGACCACCAGCCTCCAGCCCCCCGCACGCGTGTCTGGATTCCCGGACACGCGCTGGCCGACCACCACCGGCCGGCTGGGAGCCGAAACGGCCTCGACCAGTTCGACCGCCCGCACCACCGCCTCGCAGGCCTCAATCTCGCCCTCGGCCAAACGGACCTCAAACTCGGACAGCTCGGCACCGTCCAACTCGCCAGCCACGTAAGCAAACGCCAGCCAGTCGGTCTCGACCAAATCCTCGCCGCCGCCGCCGACCTGGGGTTGATTGGTTTCTGCAGCCATCATTCACTCACCTCGTCCAACTCATCCTTCCGGGCCTTGCTCGGACAGTCGTTGGTGCAGTTTCGCCAAGGCCGATCTCATCCGTGTCAGCACGGTTCCCAGCGGTGCACCCAGTTCCTCGGCAATCACCTTGAAGGTCTTGTCTTCGTAGATCCGCTTGCGAAGTACGGCCTGTTGATCGGCGGGCAACTCGTCGATCAGTTTCCTCACGCCTCGTATCGACTCGTCCAGGCTGACCAGGTCTTCGGGACTGGCGGTTTCGGTCAAGCGAGTCTCGGCCAGCCGCTTCAGGCTGCGGTCCTGCCGCTGCCTCTTCCGGCCCGCCAGCATCGCCTCGTTGTACGCCACCCGGAAGAGCCAACCCTTGATAGTCTCGGCTCGAGCCGTGTGTCCGGCCTCCATCGCTTTGGTAAAAGTTGCCTGAAGTGCCTCTTCGGCCGCCTCGGGATCACTGGCCACACCCAGCAGAAACGACCGCAACGGCCCGCCATACTGGCGAAACCACCGGCCGACCTCCGCAGGATCAATCCGTTCACCATCTTGCGACGTCAAACGTCTCACCCCGCTTCAATCGCCCTGCCACTCCTGATGCGCCCGGGGGACCGATTATTGGAAGGAATCCCACAATTTCCCGGGGTCAGACGCCGCGCTTGGCGGGGCCGAAACCCGTCAGCAAGAACACGTCATCCGCAAACACGGACCCATCAGGGCAGGTCCCGCATCCGCAAATCAAAACCACCCTTCCGCTCGGCCACATAGACGATCCGCTTCCCATCGGGGTGCCAGGTCGGGTAATCATCCCGCTCAGGATGCTCAGTCACCCGCGTCACTCCCGACCCATCAGCTCCCATCACGTAGATCTCGCGATTCCCGTCACGATTCGACACAAACACCACCCGTCGGCCATCCGGAGAAAACCGGGGCCGCACGTCCTGGGCCCTGTGGTGGGTCAGCCGCTGCGGGCTACTGCCGTCCAAGGCACTGGCTCGGTAGATCTCGTAGTTGCCGTCCCGGGTCGAACCATACAGCAGCATCCGCCCGTCACGGGAAACACTCGGCCAGTTGCAGATCCCGCTGGCATCCACGAGCACCTTTCGGTCGCCCGCAGAGGTATTGCACGAAAAGACCTTCTGGCGACCACCCTCGGCAAAGACATACAGCACGCGTTTCCCGTCGTGGCTGAACGATGGGCTACGCATCCCCGCGAATCCCGAGGCGGGAGGAATCTCGGCAGTCGTCTGCTGCCGGGTGTCCTCGATCACCATCCCCACGCTCGCCGCACTGCGGCTTTGCAGGAACGCCAGGAAGCGGCCGTCGGGTGACACGGCCGGTTCGAGTTCCGAGCGGGTCTCGTCCTTGTGCACCGGCCGCTGCTTGCCGCTCTTGAGATCCCGCCTCACCAGTTGCAATTGCTCGGGACGCGCCTGCACGACATAGATCAGCGTGTTGGCATCCAGGAACACCGGGTCGCGCTTGTAGCGATGGTCGTCGGTCAGTTGCCGCTCGGCTGCGGAGATCGTGGTGGTTGCGGTCAGTACGAGCAGGGCCAGGATCAGCTGGACCGGGGCCGCAGGCAACCGCGTTGGCGTGAAGAGGTCAGGCCCCCCGCCACGGTCGGGGCGTGTGACCCCTGTGCGGCTAGAACAGTTCATCGATCAGCGTCCCGCCGGGTAGAACGTTGAGTCCGGCCCGGTCCTGAGTGGTCATCCCGGCCAACTCGCTGATCGTCGTGCCAACCATCAGCGGCGTGATCGGGCTCGTCAGAGGATGCTCGCCCAGCCGGTCGCTCTCGCCGATCGTCCCTCCGGTCGGCACTCCGGCCCCGGACCACAGCGAAAAGTAGCACTGCGGCCAGTGATCCCGCGCGGCCCGCGGGTTGATCTTGGGAGTCCGACCGAATTCGCTCATCACCACCACCAGGGTCTCCTCGAGCAACCCCCGCTCCTGCAGATCATTCATCAACTCGGGCAACACCCGGTCGAGCAACGGGCAGTGGCGGTCCATCAGCATTTCGAAGTTGTAGATGTGAGTATCCCAGCCGAAGTCGAAATTTGGAGTGATCGCCTCGACCGTCTGGCTCCAGTTCAGTTGCACAAACGGCACGCGAGCCTCGATCAACCGCCGGGCCACCAGGGCACTTTGGCCGAAGTGAGTGTACCCGTACCGCTGCCGGGTCGACTCCGACTCGCGGGTCACGTCAAACGCCTCACGCGCCGACGGGTTCGCCAGCAGTCCGTAGGCCATCTGGTAGGTCCGTTCCCAGTCGTCGATCCCCGCCGCTGCCAGCCGCCTTCGGCCGACATCAATCTGCTTCAACAGCGAACGACGATCTGAGATCCGTCCCGGGGTGATACCCTCCAGCAAGTCCAGTGCCGGCAGATCGACCGAGCCGTCATTCTTGACGACGACCTGGAACGGGTCCCACGCCTTGCCAAACGTCCCCCCGCCGTAGCCTTCGACAATCCGCACGCTGTCCTGGATGATCCCGCGGCCGACCGAGAGAAACGGGGGCAGGTCACCGTCGCGGCCCCGGTGCCGTGCGACGATGGCTCCGAAGTTCGGTTGGACCGGTCCCGGCTTCTCATGGAAGCCCGTCAACGCCACCGTACCCCCATCGGGGTGCCCCGATTGAGTGGAAACGTGCGAGCGGGCCAGGGCGAAGCGGTCGCTGATGGAAGCGATTCGCGGCAGCAGGTCGGTGAATCGGACCCCCGGCGTCCGCGTGGCGATCGTCGAAAACGGACCGCGGTACTCGCTGGGAGCATCCGGCTTGGGGTCGAAGGTGTCCAGGTGCGAAGGTGCCCCCCAGAGCCAGACCACCAGCACCGACTTGGCCCGTGGCCCCGATCCGGTCTCCACGGCAGACAACAGGTCCGGACGCCCAAACACCAGAGGCAACGACGCGCCCAGTTTCAGAAACGCACGGCGCGTCGGGCCGCCACAGGTCCGCGAACGGAATTGACCCACGTTGATCATGCCAGCCAGTTTCTCATACCCACCGACCTCACTCAAGCTCTGCCTCGCCCCCCCACCACTTCAGGGTTGGTGTCATGCCAATACCTGGGGGGTCAGATGCCGCCGTTGGCCAGGCGGCGTCTGCTCCGGCGTTGGTGAGAACCCGACCCTCTAGGGCCAACCCACAGTTGAGTGCCCTACGCCAGCCGAGATATAGTGGAAGCCTCCCCCGCAGCATTCCGACTTTCTGATCAAGGCACTGGATCGTGCGCGTCCTGCTTACCACCCTCGCCTGCCTGCTGCTCACCCCGACCGCACCGGCCTCCGAACCCGCCACGCGGCCGGCCAAGTCGCTCGAAGTGGCTCCCAATCCGATCGTACTCGGCGGCGGCAACCGCGTGCAGCAGATCCAGGTCACCGCAATCGGCCCCGACGGCCGGCAGTTTGATGTCACTCACACGGCGACCTACGAGAGCATCGACAACGGCACCGCGGCACTCGAGGGAACCGCCCTGCGGGCGGTCTCGGATGGGATCACCCGGCTGAAGGTGACCTACGGTGGCCGGGAAGCCGACGTGGAGGTTCGTGTTGTGGACCGGGACACGATTCCGCCGGTGCACTTCAAGAACGACATCATGCCGATCCTCTCCAAGTTGGGCTGCAACAGCGGAGGCTGCCACGGCAAGCAGAGTGGTCAAAACGGGTTCAAGCTCAGCGTCTTCGGCTTCGATCCCCAGGCCGACTACAACGCGTTGGTCAAGGAGGCCCGGGGCCGACGCGTCTCGCTGGCCGCTCCCGGCGGCAGCCTGCTGGTGGCCAAGTCGAGTAACTCAATCGCTCACGGCGGCGGAGCCCGCACGTCGACCGGATCCGCCGACCACCAGGTACTGGCCAACTGGGTCGCCCAGGGAGCTCCCTGGGGAGCTGACAATACACCACGAGTCGCCTTGATCCGCGTCGATCCCGCCCAACGCGTGCTGGGCACCACCAACGATCAGCAGCTGCTTGTCACCGCAGTCTTCACCAACGGATCCAGACGAGACGTCACCAGCGCCGCCGATTACACGAGCAACGCCACGCTGGTGGCCGACATCGAAGAGACTGGACACGTGCACACCGGCCGCGTGCCCGGCGAAGCAGCCATCACGATCAACTACATGGGTCACGTGACCGCCGCCAGAATCACCGTGCCCCGCACGCAGGGGGTCAAGGACTACCCGAAGCTGGCGGCCAACAACCGGATCGATGAGCTGGTCTGGATCAAGCTGAAGCGGATGAGCATCCTGCCCTCGCCCACCGCCGCCGACAGCGTCTTCCTCCGCCGACTCCACCTCGACACGCTCGGCACGCTGCCCTCACCCAAGCAGGTCCGCGACTTTGCGGCCGACCAGCGTGAAGACCGCCGCCAACGAGTAATCAGCGACGTGCTGGACCGGCCCGAACTGGCCGACTACTGGGCCCAGAAATGGGGCGACGTGCTGCTGGTCGACCGCGAAACGCTCGGAGAACGAGGCGCGTTCGAATTCCATCGCTGGCTGAGGAACCAGCTGCAGACCAACCGGCCCTACGACGAGTGGGTCCGGGAACTGCTGACCGCAACGGGGAACTCGGGACGCTACGGACCGGTCAACTTCTACCGCGCGGCACGGACACCGGTCGAATTGACCCGCAGCGTCAGCCAGGCCTTCCTCGGCATCCGCATGGACTGTGCTCAATGCCATCACCACCCGTTCGAGAAGTGGGGGCAGGACGACTTCTACGGCATGGCCGGTTTCTTCAAGGGACTCAAGCACACCTCGCTGGGACCGGGCCGCGAACTGGTCTACCACGAAGGCTACCAACCGACCCGCATCCCCCTGGTCAACCAACTCGTGCTGCCCCGCCCACCCGGCGGAGTGGGGATCGAGGACTTCGGGGAATCCGACCCGAGGGTGAAGCTGGCCGAGTGGGTCACCCGGCCCAAGAACCCCTACTTCGCTCGGCTGGCGGTCAACCGGATCTGGAAGCAGTTCCTGGGCCGAGGCCTGGTCGAACCCGAGGACGACTTCCGCTCGACCAACCCGCCCACCAACCCCGCACTGCTGGATCACCTCGCCGAGACCTTCGTCGCCAGCCGCTTCGATCTCAAGAAGCTGATGCACTACATCCTCTCCTCACGGGTCTACCAGCTCTCGAGCGTCCCCAACTCGACCAATGCCGAGGACCAGCAGAGCTATTCTCACTACCTGGTCAAGCGGCTGCCCGCCGCGGTGCTGCTGGACGCGATCAGCGAGGTGACCGGGACGCCGGAGTCGTTCACCGGGATGCCTCGAGGCACCCGTGCCATCCAGCTGTGGGACAACCGCCTGCCCAGCTACTTCCTGGACACCTTTGGTCGATCCGAGCGGGAATCTCCGTGCGAGTGCGGTTCATCGACCGAACCGACGATGGCCCAGACACTGCACCTGATGAATGCTCCGGAGATCGACGCCAAGATCACCGCGGCCGACGGCCGGATCGATCGCCTGATCGCCCAGAAAGCCACCGCTCGCAAAATCGTCGACGATCTCTGCCTGGCCGCGCTCGGTCGCCCGCCCAAGCCTCGCGAAGTTCGTGCCGCAGAAACGCTGTTTGCCAGCAGCCCGCCCCGCCAGGCTGCCGAAGACTTCCTGTGGGCGCTCTTGAATTCCTACGACTTCCTGTTTGTCCACTAGTCGGCTCCCAGCCAACAAAACACCGCAACGCGTACCGCTGCCTGTACAATCTCGGCACCGCCGCGTCTTGACCTCGAGGACCCCAGGTGATGACTCGAACCGCCTCTCCCCACCGCTCAAGACTCTCGTCCTACTGCGACGGCCTGAGCCGCCGCGAAATGCTCACCGTCGGCAGCCTCGGCGGATTGAGCCTGGCCGAGTTGATGTGGATGCAGGACTCGTTTGCCAAGTCCAAGGGCAAGAAGGTCCGTGACATCAACTGCATCTTTTTATTCGCACTCGGCGGGCAGCCACACCAGGACATGTGGGACGTCAAGCCCGAGGCCCCCTCGGAAATCCGCGGCGACTTCAACCCGATCTCGACCCGTACCCCCGGCGTCCACCTCTCCGACGTGCTCCCGGGCATCGCCACCGTCACCGACAAGCTGGCCATCATGCGCAGCGTCACTCACGTCGACAGCGACCACGGTCGCGGCTATCACGTGATGATGACCGGTAAGCGACCCGGTGCCGGCGACTTCAACGGAAACCAGAACAACAACCATCACCCCTGCCTGGGGTCGATGATCGCCCGGCTAGGCACCCCCGGGGAACTGCCTCCCTACATCTCAGTCCCCAACTTCCTCAACAGCGGCGGACCCTCGTTCCTGGGCCCCAGCTACGGCCCGTTCGTGATCGAAGCCGACCCGGCCGCCCCGGACTTCTCGGTTCGCGACATCACACTGCCCACGGCGATCTCGACCAGCCGCAACGCCCGACGCCAGGCGGTGCTGCGAGAAATCAACCGTTTCGAGCGGCAGGCCGAGACGGTCGGGCAGAGCGTCCGTTCGCTGGACACCTTCTACAAGAAGGCCGCCGGGCTGATGACGTCGAAGAAGGCCAAGGAGGCGTTTGACATTCACCGCGAGAGCGACGCGACGCGAGCCAGCTACGGGATGACCTCGGTCGGCCAGTGCTGCCTGCTCTCGCGTCGACTGGTCGAAGCCGGGTGCCGGTTCGTCGCCATCGAAAACGGACACTGGGACACTCACCGCAAAAACACCTACAGCCTCCGCGACCTGCTCTGCCCCTCGTTCGACCAGGCCGTCCCCGCGCTGCTCAACGACCTCGAAGATCGCGGCATGCTCGACGACACCCTGGTGATCATCTCCACCGAGTTCGGTCGCACGCCGCGGATCAACGAATTGGCCGGCCGCGACCACTGGCCCAACGTCTTTTCGATCGCGATGGCCGGTGGTGGAGTCAAGGGAGGGCAGGTGATCGGAGCCAGCGATCGCAAGGCCTCGGGCGTCGCCGATCGACCGATCACACCCGGCGACATGACCGCCACCGTGCTCGACCTGATGGGCATCGACCCCCACCAGCTCGTACACACCCCGCTGGGACGCCCGATCCCACTCGTCGACGAAGGCCACCCGATCACCGAATTGACCTGACGCCAGACCGGAGGCCAGACGCCGCCTGGCCCCAACACCCCGGAAGCCGCAACGTGATCCGCCGACTCTCTCGCTCCGCAACCGGCCTCGTCGCACTCGTCGTGCTGTTGCTGGCTCCCGCCCCGGCCGACGCTCAGCCCAAGCCCGGCTACACCCCTTCGAGCACTCACATCTTCCCAGCTGGCGGACGTCGCGGGACCACGGTCCAAGTGCGGGTCGGCACCGAGTGTGCCCCCGGCGACACAGATTTCCTGGTCTACGGAACGGGTGTCACCGCCGGCAATCGACTCGCCAAACGACTCCCGCGCCACCTCGGCGAACCCGACCCGCGTCGCAAGCCGACCGAGGTCCCGATCACCTACCCCCGTGAATGGGACCAGAAGATCACGATCGCCGACGACGCCCCTCTCGGCCAGGCCCTCTGGCGGATCAGCTGCGCCCAGGGCGGAACCGGCACCCGGCCATTCCTGGTCGGTGAGTTGCCCGAGCACATCGAGGCCGAATCGAACTCGATCCCGGCCCGAGCCGAACGCCTGGAACTGCCCGTTACCCTCAACGGCCAGATCTACGGCGAACGGGATGTCGACTTCTTCAAGGTGTCACTCAGCAAGGGCCAGGTACTCGTCTGCGACGTGCTCGCCGGCCGCATCGGCAGCCGACTCGACCCCGTGGTCCAACTCCTCGACTCCGATGGTCGTCGGCTTGACACTCAGGAAATCCGCGTCGGCCGCGATCCGGTGCTCGCTCTCCAGGCCCCCCGGGACGGTGACTACCTGCTGCGAGTCGCCAACATCACCGTCCAGGGCAACTCCGCCTGCGTCTACCGGATCACGCTCTCGACCAGGCCACTGGTCGTCTCGGCCTTCCCCAGCGGAGGCCGCTCGGACAGCAAGTCGATGGTCGAGTTCCGCACGATGACCGGCCGACCCGGTCCGTTGGCGGTCGCCCGCACAGAAATCCACTGGAAACCCGGACACGCTCAACTGCGGCCGTGGGGGGACCGGGGACCGGTCCTGGCAGTCACCTCGGATGAACACCTGCTCGAAACCGAGCCGAACAACACCCCGGCGACCGCCGGGAAGATCGAGGCGGCCGTCACCGTGCATGGCCGACTGGCCCAGGCCCGCGATGTCGATCGCTTCCGCTTCACCGCCACCAAGGGACAGGGCTACGTCCTGATCGCGCAGGCCGCGATCCCCGGCTCACCCATCCTGCCGATCCTGACCCTGACCGATTCGGACCAGAAACGGCTCGGACGGGGAACCTCGGTGGGGAATCAGGATCGAGAAGCCCGGATCGAATGGTCGGCTCCGGCCGACGGAGACTACCACGTCGAGATCCGTGACCTCCGCTACGGATCACGCGGTGGCAGCGACTTCCTCTATCGCTTCCAACTCGCCAAGGCCGCACCCGGCTTCAGCCTCCACGCCACCACCGATGCCCTCAACATCCTGCAGAAAAACGACTCGAGCCTCACGCTGAGGGTCAAGCGGACCGGTGGCTTCCAGGGACCGATCGACCTGAAAGTGGACGGGCTGCCCGAGAGTGTGACGGTCACGCCCAAGCAGATCCCCGCCAAGGCCAACACGGTCAAGCTCACCTTCAAAGCCACCGCCGAAGCACCCTCGAAGGGCTACCCGCTGACGGTCACCGCCACCGCGAAGATCGGTGACAAGACTGCCACCAGCCGCCTCGCGGCACGCCACCTCGGGGTCGACGTCGAGGGCATCTCGGCCGTCGCCGCCACCTCGGGACAGTTGCACCTCACCGTCTGCCACGCACCGGTCTTCCGACTGTTCTGCAACGAAGCCTATATGTACGCCCACCGCGGAACCGTCTACCGCTACGCGATGGAAGTCGAACGGCTCGATGGGTTCGATCAGCCGATCACCGTCCAGATCGGCGACCGCCAGAACCGCGACCTCGACGGGATCCAGATGATCCCGTTCGTGATTCCACCCGGAAAGACCGAGGGCTTTCTGCCGATTTACCTGCCCGAGACGATGCACATCAACATCCAGTCCCAGTCGCAACTCTACTCGCAGGCCTTTGCCCACTTCACCGACAAGCACGGACGCCGCCAGGCCGTGCTGGTGCTCTCGGAGAAGCGGAACATGATTCGAACCCGACCGCCGGTGGTCAAGATGTTCGCCGTCGACGAAAACCTCAGCGGAGCACCCGGCTCGAGCGTGACCTGCCGACTGAGACTGGAACGTACGACCAACTTCCCCGGTGGAATGAGTGTCAAGTTGCACGCCGTCGAGGGAGCCGCCGGGTTCTCGGCCAAGCCAACCCGCTTCGAGCCCGGAAAAAACTCGGCCACCGCCACCGTCGCGGTGCCCCGGGGCACCGACGCACAGAAGCCCGTGACCCTGGTCTTCCGCGCCACGGGTCGCATGCCCGATGGGACCGAGGCCATTTCCGAGAGCCGGGTCAGATTCCTGCCCTCGACAACCGCCTCGAAGTAGCCGGGTTGGTGAGAATCCGGGCCGAGTGGCATCGGAGTTTTCTGCGATACGGCCTCGAGCAGAGTGATCTGCGGCGTCGCGATTTCGTTGGGACTACAGGAAACCTCTGTCTCGATTGCAGCGGACGAAGATCGCGGTAGGCTGTTCCGAACTACAGAATCTTCATCAAAGACACACGGAGAAACACCTTGGTGACCCGCCCGCTCATCCTGGCAGCAGCCCTGCTGACCACGACGCCCATCACCGGTCCGGCTGCGGACAAGATCTTCGAGACGCCCGCTCCGCGACCGATCGGTATCGTGGCGTTTGTCGAGGGTCCGGCCTGGCACCCAACCGGGAATGTTTACTTCAGCGATGGAGGTAACAACCGGATCATGCGCCGTGATCGCACCGGCGCGATGCACGTCTACCGGCGTCCCTCCGGAGCCGCCAACGGGCTGCTGTTCGACTTCCAGGGCCGACTGCTCGCCTGCGAAGGACCCGGTCCCAATGGACACCGACGCGTCACCCGCACCGAACACGACGGCACGATCACCGTGCTGACCGACAACTACCAGGGTAAGAAGTACGCCGGGCCCAATGACCTGACCATCGACTCAAAGGGCCGCATCTACTTCACCGACCCTCGCTACGGTCCTCGCAGCGGACTCGAAATCCGTGACCAGCAGGGCCGAGCCGTCGAGGGCGTCTACCGCATCGATCTCGATCGCAGCGTCACCCAGGTGATCACCCACCAGGTCGATCGCCCCAACGGCATCCACATTACCGCCGACGACCGCTTCCTGTACGTCGTCGACAACAACAATAACAGCAGCAAGGAACGACCCGATGTCGCCCGGGCTGTCTGGAGATTCAGCCTGACCGACAGCGGAGACGTCGTCAAAAACAGCCGCAAGAAAATGCACGACTTCGGCCGAGGCCGTGGAGGCGACGGAATGGCGCTGGACGTCGACGGCCGGCTCTACGTCGCCGCCGGACGCACCGTGGCCAGCCCGCCCAACGAAACCACCGAAGTGCCTGGTGGGGTCTATGTCATCTCGCCGGAAGGCAAACAGGTCGGATTCATCCCGATCCAGGAGGATTCGGTGACCAACTGTACCTTCGGAGGCAAGGACCTCAGGACACTCTACATCACCGCCGGGCATACTCTGTGGAGTATCCGAGCCACCTCGCCGGGGTTCGTGCCCTGGCTGAGCCGTAAGGACACTGGTGGCAAGCGTGGCAAAGAGACTCCCAACAACTAGAGACAACCGACCATGGCCGACGACAGCAACAAGCTGAGCTACGACGAGGCGGCCGGGATCCTCGGCCTGACCGTCGACGAACTGCGTGACCTCCGGGCCGACGGCCGCATCCGCGACCACGCCGATTACGGCACCTGGACCTTCAGGGCCGAAGATGTCGAGACGCTGAAGGCCGAACTCGAAGCCGAGGCGGCGGCAGCCAGTCAGCCGCCCGAGGAGACCGAGGAGACCGAGGAGACCGAGGAGACCGAGGAGACCGAGTCGGATCAGCCCGATCAGCCCGATCAGCCCGAAGCCGGAGACACCAAGTCCTACACGCCCTCGAAATACGAACCCGGCGGTGACACGCAGTCCTATACCTCGAAGTACCAGTCGACCTCCTACGAAACACCAAAGTACGACACCCCCCAGTACAGCAACCCGACCTACCAGACGTCGTCATACGAACCCGAGATCACCGACGAACCGCCCGCGACTGACCAGGACCAGTCTGCCCAGGCACCTCCTCCACCCGAAGAAGAGACGCCCGAAACAGCAGCCGAGCCGGCTCAACCTGAAGCTGAAGCCGCGACGGCTCCGCCAGTGGAGGACACGTCTGGACCTGTAGCCGAAACGCCGGAACCGGCAGCCGAGACTTCGGAACCGGTCGATGAAGCGTCGGCTTCGGAGGCGGAGCCTGCCAAGGACACCCCTGCACCCTCGGACGAGTCGCCGGAACCTCCGGATGAAACACCGGGTGCCTGGGCGACGCAACTGGACACCAGTTCCACCGCTACACAGTCAACCGACAAGCCGTCACAGGCCGAACGGAAATCAACCGCCGGTTCGAAGAGCCGATCTCGGGGATCCCGTCGTCTGAGCCGTTCGGAACGGAAGCAGCGGCGTGAAGAGTCCCGCACTCCTGCCTCAGCCAAGGATGCCTCAGCCAAGGATTCCACATCACAAATGAAACCGATCATGTTCGTAATGATCGGCGTCGCCTGCCTGGTCTTCTTCTGCGTTTGCACGGGATTTGCAAATGTCGTTTTCGGCTAGAGCCTTTCCAAGTCCCATCACACCACCCCGCTCGTGTCCGACGCATCACATCGCATCTCTGTAGAAGAAGCCGCACAGAGGCTCGGTCTTAGCCGCGACGAGGTCGTCGCGCTGCGTCGCAATGGCAAGATCCGCGGCTACCCTGACTACGGGGACTGGGTGTTCGAGGAGTCCGACGTCGCCGAGTTGGCCGCGGAGATGGGAATCGCGCCGCTCGAAACACCCCAGGAGACCCCCGCTCCCGAAACCGATCCGACGCCCGGTGCTGATGCTGACTCCGAACCAGTCACCTATCGGCCGTTGTCCGAAGAGCCCAGCCCGTACGAACCCAGCCCGTACGAACCCAGCCCCTACAAGCCAACCCCCTACGAACCGGCTGCCCCCTCATCCGAGTCCCCGGACGAGACCGACGGCTCATCCCGCACCTACGTGCCCGCCCCGGTACCGGGCACCGCGCCCCCGCCGGCCGAAACCCAACCTGTCGGTCCTGCCGAAGCCGAAACGGCTGACCAGTCCGATGCTCCCAAAGCACCGCCGAAGCGGCCGACTGATCCACCGGTCGAGGTGGTCACGCTGGAGGAACTGGCCAGGTCCGATCAGCCCATCTCCAGCGCACGGTTGATCGCCGCCCTGGCGGCCAGGCACGAAACGGGGTTCCACGAAGCCGCCGCTGTCGTCGACGGGTTCTGGGACCACCTGCTCGATCCCCGCCACTACCGGCGGGGCAAAGGCAGCCTCGTCATGCCCCACTTCGGTACGTTTTCACTCAAGCGAAACAAATATCGCCAGACCGAACTTCGCTTCAAGTCACGTCCGCGCGCCGATCTCAGGGAACGTCGAGCCGCGTTCGGGACCCAACGGCCCAGCACCAACTGGATTGATCACTGGCAGCGGCACCCACCCAGCGAGCAGCGGCTCAACGCCCTCTCCCTGAAACGGCGACTGGCAGTCGCGATCGCCGACGAGACCGGCCTGGACCTCCCGACCACCTTCCTGATCCTCTGGGACCTCGTCGAGACGATCACTGGAATCATGACCGGCAGCGGCACCGAGATCCGCTGGGCCAAACGCGGCGTGATGAGGGCCACTTCCGATCGCTACAGCTTCCGCACCTACAAGCGGCTGGCTGACACGCTGCCCGAGCTGCCGGCACCGCAGCGATCCTCGTCCAGCCACCGCAGCAGGTCACAGTCCGGCGGCTCCAGCACCGGCTGCGCGACCACACTGCTGAAGGTCATGTTCTACGTAGGCTTGACCGCAATCGTCATTCTCATCAACGCGGCCATCGAAGGCTACTGAACGCCACCACTCGAGAACCAGCTCCTGCCGCTTCATGACCACCCTGACCACCCATTCCCTGCCTGCCGAACTGGTGGCACTCGCCCCAACCGCCAACCAGCGGTACCACGTCTACCCGCTGGTCTCGGGCAAGCGGGTGAAGAAGACACGGTGGATCGAGGCTCCCGACGCCGAACTCAAGGCCGCCCAGCGCTGGATCCTGGACACCCTGCTCTACCGGCTCGCCCCGACCACGTTCGCCCACGGCTTCGTCCCCGGCCGCTCGATCCTCACCAACGCCGTCGCCCACGTCGGCCGCCGGTTCGTCGTCACCGCCGACATCCGCGACTTCTTCCCGTCGATCACCGCTCAGAGAGTCGACGACTGCCTCGAACAACTGGAATTCGACCCGGCCCACAGACGTTCTCTCGTGCAACTGGTCACCCGCCAGGGCCGACTCCCGCAGGGTGCCCCCACCAGCCCGCACCTGGCCAACCTGGTGGCACGACCACTCGACCTGCGACTCGCCGGCCTCGCCCGACAGCACGGTTGGACCTACACCCGCTACGCTGATGATCTGACCTTCTCGACGAATTCGTCTCAGGAATTCATGCCGCCCGAGGAACTGCTGTGGGTGATCGAGCGGATTGTCACCGACGAGCACTTCCGGCTCGCCGCCGACAAGACCCACGTCATGCCGCATCACCAGCGGCAGACGGTCACCGGGCTGGTCGTCAACCAGCGGCTGGCCTTGCCAAAACCGCGCCGACGAATCCTGCGTGCGATGCTGCACCGGCTCGAGACCGCCGGCCCGGGTGAACTCGACCTCCGAGACCTGCAGGTCGCCGGCGGCCACCTCGCGCTGGCCCGCCTGCTCGACCCCGACGGCTTCTCGGATGCCTGCCGCGGTCTCGCA
>Ga0310123_10002235_pt1 | contig 15556 bp, 15 predicted proteins | sample CB6_AW_1057_MG_FD_203505 | JGI IMG/M metagenome (GOLD analysis project Ga0310123, IMG submission 203505) | Marine microbial communities from Western Arctic Ocean, Canada - CB6_AW_1057 | ecosystem: Environmental > Aquatic > Marine > Oceanic | place: Canada: Western Arctic Ocean | collected... | reverse complement strand
GGCGGTGTCGGTTTGGGAGAGAACCGAAACGTCTACCTGTGGAACATTGCCCAAGCCGATCCGAAAAAAGTACTCTCAGGCCACAAGGACGACGTCTACCGCGTCCAGTTCAATCCGAAGGGTAATCGCCTGCTTACGGCTGGTTACTCAGGCCGCATCAACATCTGGGACGTGGCTGCCGGCCAAGTAGTTTTCACCCGCGATTTGTCGATTGTTCTCTATTCGGCCTGCTATTCGGGTGACGGCAAACGCCTGGTGGTGACCGCCAACGACAACAAGGCCTATCTGTTGGAATTGCCAGTCGACGCTCAGTAGACTGGGCCAGCGTGTGTAACGCATCAGTGAATTGGCCCTTCGCCCAACGGGTTCGCACAAACGACGCCGCCATGAACGAAGCGGACTTACGGATCAGTCTCAAGCAACGCGGTGGACCCACCTATGGCATCGACAAGATGCCGGTTAGGTGGCAAAAGTTGCAACCACAATTGCGATTGCCGTGACGAGCGATGTTACGGCACCCACGACTTTGGCAGTATTGTCGGAGACCACACATTTACCACTGCAAGCGTTCCCAACCCTTACGTAGCCGAATGTGATCATAATCAGGATGAGCTTTCCGATTAGATAGGTAATCCGATGGCGGAACGCAATAACAACTTCTTCGTATATCCATTCAAGCATCGGTCACGCCCCCATTCGTGACAACGTACTCCCCTGATTCTCTGTTTTGGCTCTCCGAAAGCAAGAAGATTCCAGAAACCCTTTCGTCTCGTAGACGTCTCAGGCCAAGTGGGAGTCACCTGACCCACCCGAAGGCCGTTACAGGGGATTCTCGTGCCTCTACGGTGATGCTACGGGCTACTGGCCCTACCCCAGTCACCAACCTCGATGTGCAGCGAAATTGCAAGTAGTATTTACTACTCTAACCGCTCGTTTTGGCACGTTACGAGACGTTTTGGCTGAATGCCGAGAAGTGCAAAAACCATTTGTTTTATAGTATATAATGGGGTTTTCGAGAGTTTCGAGAATCGGTCAAATTGGTTGCCGTAACCGTGTGGGCATCAAGGTTAACCCGCATTATTCATGAGGCGATCCTCAACTCGCGCAAGCTAAAGTGATAAAAAGTCGTTGCGACTATCTTGCCCAAAACGCAGCGCATGCAAGCACGAAGCGCAAGCGAGTGAGTCCATGCCGTGCACACTCGCTTGCGCTTCGTGCTTGTATCAGTCGAGCGAACACCTCATGAATAATCCGAGTTAGATTTCCCTGGGGCATTGTTCAACCGAGCCGTCCACGGCGGGCATTCCACGACTTTCCCGGTTCTCGAACTCTTGCTTTGGAACCGGACAATTTTCTGGTTAACAACCGATCGGGCCTGCGGTCAATCATCTGAACCGGTCCTTTGTGTAGGGAGAACAAAACATGTTCCGCGAGTAGTTAAAATCGGGAATGACACACGTCGGCCTGGCATTGCACGACCCGGAAGCGTTTGCCGCAAGCTGGAACAGCGGTGAGATCCAGTACCGCTGGTGGGTCTGGGGATCGCTGTGGGCCACGGCGGTTCTAGGTACGACAACCTACGGCATGACGATGGGCATTCTGGTCGAAGACGCCGGCGATATCCTCTACAAGGGGATGGCCTGCACGGTAGCAGCCGGTTTGGCGTGGGCGATCCCACTGCCGGCATTATATCCTCAACAGCCTGTCGGGCTCGCGGCTCTCGGCCAGCAGCACTCTGCTAGCGGCACTGGTGACGGTTAGCTGGGGAGGACTGGCGATGATTGCCTCGATTCCCGTCAACTGGTTCTTCGCTTCTGCGGTGCCCCATCCCGGTTTTGTTCTGCTGATCAATCTGGTGGTGTTTGCCGGTGTCGGCGTGGCGATGATCGACGTCTTCAACCGCGTGATGCGCCGGCTGGATCCGCAGCGGGGCAGCACACCGACGTGGTGGTTGATGCTGGTCGGCATCATTGGCTGTGAGCTATTTTATTTCTTCGGGTTGTTGGGGTTCAGCATCACCTGACACCGTTAATGCCGGCTGGGCACCTACCGGTTATCACCACAACGGCATCTCCAAGCCCAACCGATTTTTCCGGAAGCCGTCAGAGCACAACCAGCGAACATGAATGAGGACGAATCCAGACAAGCCGGCCTTGAAGAGGCTGAACTTGCAGCCCGCGGTCACGGCGAGCCAAACCGACCATAAAACGAATTCTGCCGATCGGCAGAGGATGAACAGTTCTTCGAGTCCGTCAAACGTCCGGGAATGATCGGGCATGTCGAGCTGATTCTCAAAAATCGCCCCCGGCTGCATCGACTCATTCGTAATCCAGTCCGCCAGCCGGAACTGGTGACGAATCTGCTGGCGATCTCGCTGATTGCGTTCACTTTTTTCGGGGTGTCGATGACGATTGTGCTCAGATCAGCGCACGTCTGGCCGCAGTTGACGGCCATCGTCGACGTGCTGCGTCATCCAGACGAGAGACTGATCTGGTTCTGTCCAACCGGGCTGAAAAACGCCCTCGAAGCGACGGAGATGGCAGGGTGGACGACATTCTTTCGGCCAATTTGAACGAAATAGTCGAACGGTTCGAAGATCCTGAAAAGATGCTCGGACAGGCGATTTCGGAGATAGAATCGGCCATCTCGTCGGCAATGCACGACGCGGCCCGAGTGATTGCCAACGAACGGCTGATCTCCAGGCAGCTCGGAGAAAACCGCCGTCAAGGCCAGCAGTGGCAACAGAAGGCGGAAGCGGCGGTTCGAGAGCAAGACGACGACGCAGCCCGCCGCGCACTGTACCGAAAATCCGAGAACATAAAACTCGCGGACGCTTTGGTCGACCAGCATTCGGCGGCGGAGACGGCAGCGCAAAAACTGAGGCGGCATATTGACGGGCTGCGTGTCCGTCTGACCGAGGACCGCCGCAAACATCTGACGCTCATCGCCCGCAAACGGGCCGCCGACGCCAGACGCAAACTCGCCGAAAATGTCAACGGCGTGATCATCGACGATGCCGCCTTCGGAAAGTTCGACCGTATGTCGCGAAAAGTCGAGCAGGCGGAGTCCGAAGCCGATGCATTCCTCGAACTGACCGGAGTCGCCGACACCCTCCAGCACAGCGAGAATGTCGACTTCACGGTCGAAACCGAGCTGGCAGACCTCAAGCAACAACTGGCCGCGGAGCAGTGAATCCTCGGAATTGCAACACGGGAGGGCTAAAGCATGGGATTGACCGAAACGCTGATCTTTTACCTTGTGGTCGGAATCGGCGTGGCCGTCGCGGTGTTGCTGGCTGACGATCAGGCATCATCGGGTGAACTCGTTTTCCGCATATCATCGTCGGTTTTCTTCTGGCCGCTCTATGTGCCAATTCTGCTGCAACGACCACCTGCATCGTCCCAGACGTCGCAAACTGAAATGACCGAACCGGCGCCGCGCGACGAGATGGTCGCTTCGATCCATCAGGTTGAGGCCGAACTCGAATCCGCCCTGAAAAGTCTGGACGGATGGGCCGAATGCGTGTTGGCGCGCGACGACTATCGATTTTCCGAGTTGCGGGCCGCCTGGCATCTGCAGGCCGACCGCATCCGCGAACTCGATGCACTACTGGCACAACCAGAGTTTCTGCTGGATACGCAAAGCGACGAGGAAAACCGCAGCGCCTCGATGGAAAAACTGAAGCAGACTTCCGAGGCACGCATCCGCCACACCTAGCAGACCTATCGGGAGAATATTGAACGGCTGCGGGATATCCGCCGTCGCCTGCGAGACGACCTGATGGGAACCCTGGCCTGGGTCCGCGAACTGGTGACGATGATCCACCTGGCGAAATTCACCGGGACGCCGGCTTCCCGCGCCGAAGAACTGGTGGTCCAGATTGCCGCCGCCGTCAAAGGGATTTCCGAAGTCTCGGCATGGCAGGATGCGCCGCTGGTGGACTCGACGTGAAGATCATCCTTCCGATCGAAGCTGTTCAGTCAAGCGACCTCGCAATACAAAGGATCTGCGCAGAAATAAGTTGACCAATTTCACAAGGTCGGAAAAACGAAATTCGAAATTCTAATCTCAAATGTCAAAAACCTCAGTCTGTTGGGGGTTTTTGACATTAGTGTTTTGAATTTGTTTCGGATTTGGGCACAGAGAGTAACCAACTTATTTCAGCGCGGATACAAAGCGATCAGACCACTACTCGAGCGTTCTGACACGGCCGTCCCAACCGCGCGAGAGCATGGCCCCGTGTACTCGTTCGGCCCGCTGTAGGGCCCGGATCAGCAGCATGCCGATCAACTGGACCGAGGTCTTCCAGTGTAACCATCGTCCTCCGCCGCCGAAGGACCGTGCTCGACGAGCGGTCCGCATTTTATCCAGCTCGTCCCACAAAACGAAAATGTAGCGGTACATAAACGAGAGCATGGCCACGAGCACGTCCGGCACCCACATTTTGCGCATGGTCACCAACAACTGATCGAAGGGCATGACGTTGACCAGCCACAACGTGGCGATAAATGCCAGAGTGCTGCGAACAAGGATGGCCGCCATCAGCCTCCAGCCCGATGCCGAGGCAAACCCCTCGAAGGCCGGCAGCGAAATGGACAGCAGCACAACCATGGGAAGAAAGATCGACAGCCGGCGGACGAGGTAAACGATGGGAATCCGTGCCAACGTATGACCGGCGAACACAAGCGATGCCAAGATGCCGTGTACGGGCCAGAATTCGATCGGCACGAGGGCTCCGGTCAGCACAACGGCCAGCGTCAGCAGGAGCTTCAGCCGAGCCGGCAGCATATGGCATAGCGATTTCGATCGCCCGTAACGATCCAGAAAATGACTCGACATGACTCTACGTTACAAGGTTGAAGGAGGAAGGATGAAGGTTGAAGGTTGAACAGGACAGACAAAAGTTTAGATGCCCAGCGCCTTCAACCTTCATCCTTTGCCCTTCATCCTTCAACTTTCATCCTTCAACTTTCCTCGGAGAGTTCGGCCGAGGGTCAGGGCGATGATCGACACGGCGGCAGTGCCAAGAATTCCCGCCAGCGAGACCGATAGCTTTTGCCAGCCGGCCGTCTGTTCCCAGTTGGCGAAAGGCAATGGGACCTGATAATCTTTTAACAAAGAGAGCTGCGGATCCGATTCGAGTTCAGCGAAGCCCAACTGTTCTGCGACCGCTTCCAATCCGTCGGGCTGACCGGACGCAAAGGGAGCCAGAAACGCGGCGACGGCCAACCCGCAAACCACACCGGCGGTCACAAATCGTCCCACACCTCGAACGACGTCCTGCGAAAGACCGGACGGGGCAGCGGACACATAAATCAGATCGGCTCGTTGTGCCAGGACGAAACGGACAACACTTCCCGTAATCAGCGCCTCGCCGATTCCGATCAATGAATGCAACGCCACCATTAGGGTGAACAGGTTTGCGAAGTCGAAATTCTTCAGGTGGTCTGCGGCAACGGGAGCCAACCAGTACTCCAGGCAGACGGACAGCCAGAACTCTGCGCAGAAAAGAGCAGCCGCCGCCATCACAGTCAACCACGATGCGACAACCGAGCCGACGACCGTTCCGAAAGTGCGATCGCCCAGGAGTCGTCGCAGAGCCGAATAGACGGCATAGCCTCCCATCGATCCCACGACACCCATGTGAAACACGTTGGCACCTAACGCCATGAGACCGCCGTCGGCAAACAAGGCGCACTGCACAATCAACACCAGCGTCAACGACAAACAACCGGCCCAGGGACCCAGAATCACGCCTGCCAGAACGCCGCCGATCATATGGCCCGAGACCGGTAATCCGATCGGGAAGTTCACCATTTGGCCGGCGAAAATCAGTGCCGACATCATTCCGGTCATCGGGATCGCGCGGTCGGCCAGTGAACCTTTCAGTTTGTGCAGACTGTACCCCACAGCAGCCATTGAGATCGCACCGGTGACGGCACAGACTTCCGGCCTTAGAATTCCGTCGGGAATGTGCATCGAACGACCCGAATGACTCACGTGGGCGGCGGGCGGCAGCCCATCGGTGTGACAACCACCGAATGAAACGACCGGCTCACGGCGGTGGTTTGCTGAGGATGTGGGACCTCGTTTCCACTCTAGTCGCGTCCCGGACCGTTTGCAATTCCGACGTCTGCTTGCATTAGGGACAGACGTCGTGACAATTTTGAAAGGGACTTCTACGTTTCTGGGAGCACAGGAGCAGTCCGGTTGCTTAGGCGCCCAACATTTTCGGGTCACAATGACGAACCGCTTAGACGACGAATGCAACCTGTTAAGGACACTACGGCGGTCGGATCGAATCTTCGATCTGATTTGCCACAGTTGTGATCCGGAGCTATCGCTTCAGCGGCGTCTACGGCGAGAGTTCTCCGAGGGCGTCGTGCGGGCTGCGATGACCCTCGCCGAACTGCGTCTGAAGGCCGTCTCGAAGTTTACGCGGGCCGACCGAATGTGGTTCGACCGCAGCGGATTGGAGCAAGCGACTGCGGAACCGGTGGCCCGTCACAAAGCGAAACGCTTTCAGGGGCGCGTGTGGGACTTCTGCACGGGGATCGGCTCCGACGCCGTCGCCCTAGCCGGTCGCGGCGAAGTGATTGGGGTCGACGTGAACTCGGCCGCTTGCCTGCGGGCGAAATGGAATGCCGAGGTGTACGGCGTGCAGTCGAATCTGCAACTGGTTTGTGCCGACGTCGAACGGATGGTCGTTAAGAATGGACTGGTCCATGTCGATCCCGACCGCCGCGCCGGCGGGCAGCGGCGATCGGTCCGCTTAGAAGATTACGTCCCCCGGCTCGATGCGTTGCGACAGATCATGCAGGAGTGTTCCGGCGGGGCCGTCAAACTCAGTCCGGCCAGCAACTTCGCGGGCAAGTTCACCGACGTCGAAATCGAGCTGGTCAGTTTACGGGGCGAGTGCAAGGAGGCGACCATTTGGTTCGGCGAGTTAGCGGCGTCCGGAGTCTGGCGGGCGACAGTGCTGCCCTCGGGAGAATCGCTGGCCGGCGATCCGCTGGAAACGATCGCCGATTTCGCGCCGCTGGACCGGTACATTTTTGATCCCGACCCGGCGATTGTCAGGGCAGGACTTCTCGACCTACTGGCGGAACGTCTGGGACTGCATCGGCTCGACGCGGCCGAAGAATATCTGACGTCCCCACGCCGAGTTGATTCGCCGTTTGTGCGAAGGTTCGAAGTGCTGGCAGAACTGCCGAACAACCAGCGGGAAATTCGCCGGTTTTTTCGCCAATCGGATTTCGGTCAGGTTGAAATCAAATGTCGTCACATTCCCATTCAGCCCGACGCGGTCCGCCGCAAGTTGCCGCTGTCGGGCGACAAGCCGGTGGTGCTGATTTTTGCGAGAGTGGACGGCAAAGCCCGAGCCGTCGTCTGCCGCCGAACACCCCTAATTGCCGAATGAGCTGCTTTCATGCCAGCGGACGACTCAACGAATCCGGAACTCATCGAGTTCCTGTCCCAGTTTGTCAGCGAGCACAAGCTTGGCTTGTTCAAGAAAATTGTCCGCGAGCGGACGCGGCATCTGACCGTTGTGCTGGAAGACCTGTTTAAGTCGCAGAACGCCAGCGCCTGCCTGCGGAACTGCGACTGTTTCGGGATCCAGGATGTTTACATTGTCGAAAACCGTTACGAGTTCAGCATCAATGATGATGTTGCATTGGGCGGCGCACAGTGGCTGACGCTGCATCGTTTCCATGACGGCGACCAAAACACGGCCGCCTGCATCGATTTTCTGCGGGGAGCAGGCTACCGGGTTCTCGCCACCTCGCCTCGAGGCGAGGGAACCAACCTGGCCGACGTTGATATGGAACCGAAAACTGCGCTCCTGTTCGGCACGGAACTCGAAGGGCTCTCGGAGACGGCCATGCAGATGGCCGACGGCTTTGTCCGGGTACCGCAGTTCGGCTTCACCGAAAGCTACAATATTTCTGTGGCCGTGGCACTCTGTCTGTATGAATTGATCGGCAAGCTTCGCCGTTCCCCAATCGACTGGAGATTAAGCGAGGACGACATGGTTGAGGTCCACGCCGCGTGGGTCAAGCAGGTTGTCGGAGAGAAACTACGGCCACTGGAACGACGCTTCTACGAAGAGCAGGCCGAGGGAGAGATGGGGAGATAGAGAGAGGGAGAGGAATTTTGGATTTTGGATGCTGCAAAATTGATCAGATTCATGTCAACGTCGTGCTCCTGTGCCGGCTTCCTTACCACCCCAGACAACAGGGGATCTCACGGGTCGAGTAGAAGAACCGCCGCGCTAACGGAATGGGCGGCTGCGTCTGCCGGTCGAATACCAGCCGGCCAGCTACAAACACGCTCGTCACGTGGGTCGCGTTCTCAAACGGATCTCCGTCGTATAAGACCAAATCGGCCGCTTTGCCTGCTTCCAGACTGCCGAACCGATCGTCGATTCCGAGAATCTTCGCCGCATCAAGCGTGACTGCCCGCAGCCCGCCCTCGAATCCCAATCCGTACACGGCGGCGATGGCCGCTTCTCCACGGACGACGCGTGTCTTCGGGACGTACCCCTCAACGCCGCTGCCAATGGCCACACGAATCTTTACATCGGAAAGGGCGGCCGCATTCCCCAGAAAGCTGTTGTACGTTTCCAGATCGCCAACGCGCTGCATGGTCGGGTGCACAATGACCGGCACATTGGCGGCCTGCAGTTGATCGCGGATCAAATAGCCCTCGGCGGCAAGCGCGATCATGCCCTTGAGCTTGAACTCCCGCATGATCCGTAGTGCCGTTCCAATGTCGTCGGCCTGCTGTGCGCAAAACATCGCCGGGACCTTTCTCTGCAGTACCATGGCCAGCGCTTCGTGCTTCAGATTTCGATCCGGCGGCGAATCGGCCTCTTTTGTCTGTTGCTGCTTGCGGACGTAATTGGCGGCGTCGGTTAGGGCCGCCCGGATCAGCGCGGCCGTCCCCATCCGTGTGCTCGGCTTTTTGTCTTTGTAGGTCTGCTTGGGCAAGCTGCCGAGGTTGAACAACATCGCCTGCGGGAAGTGGACGGTCATCGCTTCGACGTTGCGGCCTTGCGTGCGGAACACACCGGTCATGCCGCCGATGACGTTGGCCCGCCCCGGACAGGCGTGAATGACCGTGATCCCCTGCCAAAGCAGGAACTGCATCAACGGCTCGGCCGGGTTGAAACCGTCGGTAACTCGTACGTCAGCCTGATTGGGATCGCTGCGCTCGTCGGCGTCCTGGTCGGCGGGAATGTTGTACTCGCCGGCCAAGGGGACCACGCTGTGTGCATCGATCAGTCCGGGCGTCACAGCCGCCGCCGAAACGACCGGCACACCCTTTGGGAAATCGAGGTCCTTGCGAGGCCCGACCCAGGCAATTTTTCCGTCCTCGACCAACACCGCTCCCTCGCTGATCGTCCCGCCGGCAACGGTGTGCAGACGACCCGCCAACACAACCACCGAACGGCTTTCGACCGTCGGTTTCGATGATCCTTTGGGAATGGACGGCGGCTCGCCAGCCGGCGGCGGCTTGAGGAGCGGTTTCGGCTTCGGCAACAGCGACCGGTCAGCCACCGCAAAACCACCAGTTTGGTAGCGACGTTGTCTTTGATTCGCTAACTCGAAGACCTGTTTTCCGTCGATATACGTTTCCAGCACCCGGGTGTAGATGCTGAAAGGCGGACCACTCAGGATGACGAAATCGGCGTCCTTTCCTGCTTCCAGCGATCCGATACGGTGCTCCAGGTGCATCACTTGTGCCGAGTACAGCGTGATCGCCTTCAGCGCCAACTCTTCCGAGAGACCCCCGCGGACCGCCGTCGCCGTCGTTCGCAGGAAGAAGCGGCTCTCGGTGATCGGGTCGTCTGTGTTGACCAGCACCTTGATGCCGGCCCGAGCCATCTCTGCCCCGCACTGCTCGATGAAGTCCACCACTTCCGCCTTGCCGCCGGGACTGTCGACGATGGTCATCGAGACCGGCACACCAGCTTTCGCAATTTCATCGAGAACCTTGTACGACTCGGTCCCGTGCTGAATCAACAGCTCAAAGCCGAATTCCTTCTTCAGCCGCAACACGGTCAGAATGTCGTCGGCTCGGTGCGTGTGGAAGTGGACGGTCCGTTTCCCTTCCAGCACTTCGACCAGCGGCTGCAAACTCAGATCGACGTCAGGAAAATCGGCCAATTCTCCGGCAGCCAGCTTTGTTCGGTAGCGGTCCCATTTCCGTTGATAGTTCTGTGCCTTGATGAACTCGGTTCGCTGCAAGGCGGCGACTTTCATCCGCGTACCGGGTGCTTTTCCCTTGCTTCCGTAAGAACGCTTGGGGTTTTCGCCGTTAGCCATCTTCAGCCCGCCGTAGACTTTTTCCGAGGCGATCCACATCTGCTCGGGCGTGTAACCACGCAGCTTGACATAGATGGTCTGCCCGCCGATCACGTTTCCGCTGCCGGGCATAATGTTGGCGGTTGTCAGGCCGCCGGCGTTGGCCATCTTGATGCCGGGATCGAACGGGTTGAGCGAATCAAGGGCCCGTACGATGCCCTGAACCGGCCCGGTCATCTCGTTTCCGTCACTATGACTGGGAACCCGAGGCCGGGGGTAAACACCAAGATGCGAATGCGTATCGATCAGCCCGGGAATGATCACCTTGTTGCTCAGGTCACGCAGCTTCGCCCCGTAGGGAAGAGCGACTTCATTGGCCGGCCCGACGGCGACGATTTTGCCACCCTCAACAACCAGTGTGCCAGGATCGAACACTTTCCCGGCTGCGGTCAGAATCCGCGCTCCGCGAAAGGCGGTCGCGGTTAGTTTTTCGTCGGCGCGATCGCTAGATAATGCCGATAATGGAAACTGAAGACACGTCAGAATAACAACCACAGTCCACCATCCTCGATACATCTTCGACCCCTTTCACTGAAAGCTGCGTAATTGTGGTTTTCAGTTGAGTATGGACCGGCAGTCGAGGGGATTGCAAGTTTGCGACGGTGCGTGTTGAGGTCTGCGGCGATCCCGGTGACGGGTTCTGATCGTCCGCCTGCTGCCAGCCCCGTCGCCATCACACGGATCGATGTTTCGGCCCAACAAGTCTGCAAAGAGTAAAATTTCTATTTGCGAGCCGTTTTCCACAACGACACCACGACCTCGGCAGCCTCAGGTGAAATGACGCTTTTCACCAGCCCCCCACACGCCACGCGGCGAATCGCTTGAGCGGGAAATATCAGGCAGACCATTCGGGTTTGACGGCAAATCGTTTACAGTTTGGGTAGTTTCAAATCCCGGATTTCGGATTTCTGATCTGGACTGCCTGAGCCTGATGGACTCCCCACTCGCCGAACGTGAACTAATTCTGCTGGGGACCGGAACCAGCGTCGGTGTGCCGATGATCGGCTGCGACTGTGAGGTCTGCACATCGACGAATCCGCGCAATCAACGAACCCGCAGCGGAGTCGCCGTCGAGGCACCTGCGGGTACGTTCCTCATCGATACGCCACCGGAACTGCGGTTGCAACTGGTTCGCGAGAAGATTCCGCTAATTCGTGCGGCCGTCTACACTCACAGCCACGCCGACCATATCTTCGGCCTGGACGATCTGCGCATCTGCGGACATCGTCTCGATGCCCCTGTGTTGCTGTACTGCGAGCGTGAAACCGAAATACAAATCCGCACCTCGTTCGGCTACGCATTCTCGAAACCGTCTCCGAACGTACACAAATTTGCCGTGCCTCGGCTGGAGTTTCGTCAAATCGGGATGGAACCGTTCGATGTCTTGGGAGTCACGTTGCAACCGATTCGTCTGTGGCACGGACATCTTCCGGTGCTCGGATTTCGTATCGGGGACGTCGCCTTTTGTACCGATGTCAGCCGCATTCCGGACGAAACCTGGCCGTTCCTGAAAGACCTCGACGTGCTGGTTCTCGATGCACTTCGCGAAGAACCGCATCCGACGCACTTCGGTCTCGGGCAGGCCCTGGAAGTGGTCGAACGGCTCAAGCCCCGGCGGGCCTACTTCACGCACGTGTCACATCGACTCGACTACGAAACAACCAACGCCCGCCTGCCGGACGGCGTCGAACTCGCCTACGATGGCCTGCGAATTCGGTATTAGTCCTTTACGAAATCTCTCGACTCAACCACAGCTTGCGGCATAGTGGACCAAAACTCATCCCCTGCGGAAAGACGCAGTAATCGCAAAATAAGGTCGTTCCTCAGTCATGGAATCAGACCTGGACTGTGTGCGTAAACGTCTGCGCCTTTTGGCCCGGTTCTTCGACTCGAACTGTCAGTCGATGTTTGCCGGCTTCGAGAACTGCCTCAGGAATCATGGGCTGGTTCAAGATCGGCAAAATAGACCGAACTTCCCGACGGTTTCAGCGGTTGGAGGGATCGGTCATCGATGCGGGCGAAGACTTTGGCCCGGGTGGTCGCGTCGAAGATATTCACCTGCAGAGTTGAGACTTTTCCGGCCGCGAGCCGTTTCGGTCGGCCCACGATTTCGCCGATCGCGTCAACTTTCGATTCGGCACTGCTTTGGTAACGGTGAGTGATTCTGCCGCCGTCAACGTCGAGAATTCGATAGCCGCGCGGCTCGCCGCTGACACCGACTTCACGTTTTCCCTCGGCTGACTTCCACCAGGTGCCACACACACTAATCGACTCGACGAACTCGATTCCCTTGTGCCGCGTCCGCTGGTTCTCATGCAAATGTCCCTGCAACACCAGCGGGACGTCGTGCCTGGACAACAACTCGACAACTTCCTCTGCATTCTGAATCACCCAGTAGGAAGCCTGCTTAGCTGTGGTGCCGCGCCGTTGGGGATAGTCGGAAACCAGCGGAATGTGAATGGCCACAACCGTCACCATGCCGTCGGAAACGTGGCGTAAATCTTCGCCCAGCCAGTGGAACTCGCGCGGGGAGATCAGCCCTTCGACGTTCTTGTAGCCGCTGAGCTTTCGATTGACCCGACAACCATCAAGGGTGACATAATGCACCGAGCCAACGTCGAAGGAATAGTACGTCGGTCCGAATAGTTGCTTGAACTCGCCACGCGGGTTGGACTGGTCCACCAGCATCTCGTGATTGCCGACGGCGTTACGCACTGGGCATTTCAACTGACTCATGAGTTCGACATACTGGTGTCCGGCTCGGTTTTGTAGCGAGATGTCGCCTCCCATCCAGCAGAGGGCCGGCAAGGGATCCATTCCGTTGATCTCATCGATTGTCGCTTTCAACCGTTTCAACGACTGCCCCGCCTTCCCCCGGCCGAGATGAACGTCGGTGATATAGAGCACGCGGTTATTGTCTGATCATCCGGTCTTGCTGAGCCAAAAGACGGGCGAGTGCCCGACGGCCATCGCGGTCGGAATAAAAAAGCGATCGGTCCAGTATCCTTGCGGTATGGTGACGAACAGGAACGGCCCGCTTTGAGGCCCGGCTTTGATCTGAAACCGTCCCGCGGCATCGGTGCGGGCCACACGAAATCCGTCGGAGACGCGCACACTGGAAAGCGGTTGTTTTCCCGCAACAACGTGCCCGCTGATTTCAGCCGATGGAATGGGAACCGCCAGCACTCGCCGCCAGCCTGGTGTCGCGACCGTAAGCCCCAGCGCTGTCGCCTGCTGCAAAAACGTGCGTCGATCCATGGGAATGATCCTGAATCACTAACTTGGATTATTCATGAGGTGTTTGCTTGACTAATACAAGCACGAAGCGCAAGCGAGTGTGCACGGCATGGACTCACTCGCTTGCGCTTCGTGCTTGTATGCGCGGCGTTTTGAGCAAGATAGTCGCAACGCATTTTCACCACTTTGCTTGCGCGAGTTCAGGATCGCCTCATGAAAAATCCGGGCTAAAGCTTCATGACACTTCGGTCAACGGTTTGCACGAGTTCATGTCTCCGTATCCACGGCCACTTGCGCCGGTCGGATTGGGGCCGAAGTATCTCTCGTCAAGGGGATCGGAGCGTGGCTGATAGCGGACATCACACGACAAACGAGTGCGCGCGATGGGCGAGTGATTGTCCAGCGAACCGTGGATGGTCTTCATGTCAAAAACCAGGACATCGCCCGCGAAGAATTCTGTTGTCAGAAATCGTGTGTTACGTTGCCGGACAAAAGCAATGGCGTCTTGGCTCCACTCGCCATCGAAAGCCGCCTGATTTGCCGCCGCAGGAGAACTGTTGGATTCTTCATCTTTGTCAGACAGCAGTTGGATCAAGTCCAGAAATTGGTTCGATCCTTCCACCAACATCAATGGGCCGTCGATTAAGGGGATATCGCCCAGCGCAATCCAAACGGTGTGGACCTTTCGGCTCCCGCGAGCGAAAAACGGGTGATCGTAATGGAGTCCGGTCGACCAACCGACCGGTCGGGGACGCAACCACAGGTAGTCTTGTGGCCGCGCCGGTTCGCCGAAAACCGTCTGCATGGCGGCCCGGATTCGCGGACCGTGGCTGACCTGCCGCAGCGCCGAACCTTCGCTGACGGATCGCCAGAATTCGATTAGGTCATCCACAAGTTCACGCCGCCGGCTTTGGCCGGTTGCGATCCCTTGGATCGCTGGCGGCTTGATCTCACCAACTTCGATCAGCCGCAAAAACACTTCCTCACGTGCGGTTAGCACTTCGCTCTTGTCAAGCCCGCCACGGAGCAAGATGTAGCCATCGTCGGCCAAACGCCGCTGCAACTCGCGTGCATCGTTTACGCTCGAGCTATCTTGCAACTCACCGATGAGCTCGTTGGGGACTTGCCTACCGCCGACCACACAGCCATGACTTACCGCCGGCGAACAGTCATTTGTGACAGCCATTGTTTTCAGTTCGACTTTATTATTTCGATCCTGGTTTTTGTGTCTCTGCAAGATGATACCACGAGTTGTCGAGAGGATGAAAGGAGACGCCGTTTCTGTTGACATCTGGGCTCAATGCCGCTGTCATGGAAATGGAGAAATCTCCGGCGATTGGGAAGTCAACAATCACAACACTTGAGGAATGTCGCTCGACCGATGGCATCTACCAACGACGCAGTCCTAAGTGACCGAGGCGCTGTCGTGTCGGCACGAGCTCCGACAGCGGCGCGCGTGGGACACGACATACTGATTCAAGGTGGCAACGCCATCGACGCGGTGGTCGCTGCGGCCCTTTGCGCGGCCGTGGTGGAACCGGCTTCCTGCGGCATCGGGGGCTACGGCGCACATTTAACGCTTGCCTTAGCCGACGGCCACGTCAGTTGCATCGATGCCAACTCAATCGCACCCCAGGCTGCCCGCTCGGACATGTTCAGGGTTGATGCGACGGGCCAAGTCCCTGGTCAGAGTAACTACTACGGGTGGTTGGCGGCCGGTGTTCCGGGCACGTTGGCCGGGCTGCAACTCGCGATAGACCGCTACGGCACCAAAAAGTTTGCTGAAGTTGTGGCTCCTGCTATCGGTTTGGCCAGGGAAGGTTTCGATGTCGGCGGACAATTCGCGGATTCACTTCTCAAGGCTGCGGAACATTTGGGAACTGACCCGGCCTCTCGGCAGCTCTACTTCAAGAACGGCCAGCCGCTCGAGCTTGGGGATCGTTATCGAAACC
>Ga0310123_10002233_pt1 | contig 15561 bp, 11 predicted proteins | sample CB6_AW_1057_MG_FD_203505 | JGI IMG/M metagenome (GOLD analysis project Ga0310123, IMG submission 203505) | Marine microbial communities from Western Arctic Ocean, Canada - CB6_AW_1057 | ecosystem: Environmental > Aquatic > Marine > Oceanic | place: Canada: Western Arctic Ocean | collected... | reverse complement strand
CTACGATGACAGCATTCAATCCGATGACAATTTGTGATTCTGCTAGCACAACTCCCCTTTTGATCAACAATGAGCGAAGTTTCCTGGCGCCATCGAGGGTTAACCCCTAAATATGGGTGGGACAAGAGGATATATTTTCTATGCTGATGGGAAGAAACTGTTTAGCTGGAGGTGTCATGTTTGCCCGAAAGTATTTGCCGTTAAGTAAGATCACGAGTGTAGAGAGTAGTGGAGTTGTGTCTGCCTTGATGACTGCTCTCGCTATGATCGTCTTTCTAGTGCCTGTTAGTGTTCATGCCGCGACTCCAGCGATCTTCGTACTACTTCAGCAGGCAAACGACACCATTCCCTTGGCCCCGATCGAGGTCAGAGTTCTTCGCACGCCGTTGCTACAGAACACGGCTCCGCTCGCGGTATCGGCGTTGACGGAAGACGATCTCCAGAGGGGTCGGAGTGGTTTCTTCCTCGAGGAGGCCCTCCGAGGGCTTCCCGGCGTCCAAGTCCAGAACAGGTTCAATCCGGCCATTGGGGAGCGCGTGGCGATTCGTGGGTTCGGAGCCCGTGCGCAGTTTGGGCTTAGAGGGATTCGGGTGGTGGTCGACGGAATCCCGGCGACGCTCCCGGACGGGCAAAGCAGCCTGGACCACCTCGACATCGGATCCTTAGGGCGCGTCGAAGCGATTCGAGGACCTGCGTCCTCTTTATTTGGGAATGCGTCCGGGGGTGTGCTCTCATTCACGACCCGGGATCCGGCAACAGGCCCCGGCGAGATCGAAATGATGGGGGTCGGGGGAAGCGATGGCTTGTGGCGTGGTCAGCTTACGACCTCAGGGACTGTGGCGAATACGGGATACCTGATCGCCATCTCAGGGCAGACTTGGGACGGGTATCGGACCGTGCCGAAGCATGGCAGGCTGGACGAAACACCAGGGACGATCTTCGGTGGGGCGGAGCGACTTGGACTGAACGCCCGGTTCACGCGGCAGTTGGCTGGAGGGGAGCTCTCGATTACGGCGAATGTTATGGATCTGGAATCGACAAATCCAGGCTCCACCACCAACGATCTACGCTCCGACCCCACGGACCGAAATGTTCACTGGTTCTATCCACACTTTGGTACCGGCAAGGCATTACAGCAGAAACAGGCCGGCGTACGTTGGGCCGGTTTCCTTGGCAGTGCCCTCGAAGGGGACTTTTCCGCATATGGTGTCAACAGGACGATCAACAATCCCATCCCCTTCGACATTATCGATCTTGCACGAGAGGGAGGAGGCGTTCGTGCCCAACTGGGTAGTACGATTTCAACTGGAATGGGTGACCTCCAGTGGCGATCTGGGGTGGAGGTCGACCTACAACGGGACGAGCGGTCGGAGATCGCCGCTACGTTCGGCACGGGCAAACCTGCGATTGGCGCTGAGCCGTTCCTCGATCAATCCGAGGATGTAACGAGCAAAGGCATTTTTCTCCAGGGGACGCTTGAATTGCCGGGGGGAGCGGTCGCTTTGGCGGGTCTTCGATACGATAACCACGACTTCACGGCGGACGATCACGTTCCAGTTACTGCCGAAAACCCCGATGACTCTGGCAGCCGGGACATGAACGCTTTCAGTCCTTCGATCGGGCTAAGCGTCCCGGCGGGTGAATCGGTGAACGTGTTCGGGTCAGTCAGTACGATCTTCCAGACGCCCACGACCAGCGAACTGTCCAACCAGCCGAGTGCCGCAGGTGGCTTCAACCCCAATCTCGATCCGATGAGCGGGGAGTCATTCGAGCTGGGGGTCCGACGCAGTATCGGATCGGTGGCGACGTTCGAGGTGACGGGGTACCAGACAAACCTCCAGAACGAACTCGTTCCCTTTGAAGTCGCGGGCGCTGCAGGCGTAACGTACTTCCGCAATGCGGGGGAGTCCCGGCATCGCGGGATTGAAGCGACATTTTCCGTTGCGCCAGGCTTGGGGACGGTACGTGGGGATCTCACGTATACCTACACCAATGCGCGATTCACGGCATACGACCTAGATGGCGACGATTTGAGTGACAACCGGATTCCCGGCGTCGGACCGCAACGAGTTCAAGGCGCTCTTCGTTTTAGCCCGGGGGTTTGGTGGACGGACGTGACCAGCACGTATGTGGACAACGTTCCCGTGAATGACCGAAATACGACGTCTGCCCCCTCCTACTTCCTAGTCGACCTTCGAGTCGGGGTCCAGGAACTGGATTTGGGCGGAATCAGTGTCTCACCATGGGTGGCCCTCATCAATGCCCTGGACGAGAACTATGTCGCCTCGGTTGCGGTGAACGCCTTTGGAGGCCGTTTCTTTGAGCCTGGACCGAACCGGTCATTTCAGGTTGGGCTACGTACGAGGTTTGGAGGTGGGATGTAGGCGAATCGCTTACTAGAGCAGTGACCGTGGGGGGAACCGGGGGGCGCAGATCATTGCGTCCCCTGTTTCGTGTAGTAAAGTGGAGTGCGGGCGGCCCTTGATTAGGTTGAAATACACTTATCGTTGGACCTGTCGGCGTCCCATTCCGGTGAGATTCTGACCAAGCGTGAGCGTCGATTCAATCTCCCGCAGCTCGGTATCGATCACTATGAGTCGCGCACCAGTAGTTGAGGCTTGACCGGACCCTGGAATGAGTTCGCCAGGCTCGACGGCATTGTTCGTGACGAAGGCGCGGCCACCATCCGGTGAGAACTCGATGGCGTGAGGTTGTCTGAGTCCATCTCCCCTGATCCGATCTAACACTGTCCAGTCGGCGGTCTCCACGATCGCTACCTCATCCGCTCCCTTTATCGGTACCCAGACGGTCCGGCCATCAGGCGAGAAGACGGGGTGAAATGGCCTGGGCCCAAGAGCCACCGAGTTCGTGAACTCGGGGCGGGCAGGATCATCGAGGTCAAAGACGACGAGTTCACCGGAGAGCTCGCCCGACGCTACTAGGGTTTCTCCATCGGGTGAGATCGCAAGCTGTACGAAAGCGTGGGGTGGTCCCGAAACTTCCACGAGCTCCACCGCCTGAGACACCAGGTCGACGGAGGCCAGCTGATTCGTTCCCAGGCTGGCTGTGTAGGCGAACCGACCGTCGTGGCCTAGGGCCACTGCGTGAGGGCGAGGGAAGACGACGTCCAGCTCCTCGAGATCCATGTCAATGGTGCGCACAAAGCCGACCAGGCGTGGTGGATTGGTGGCGCTCATGGAACGGCTGACCACAAGAAGCTCGCCTGATGGGTTCAGACCTACCATTCCGGGAGTTTCCATCTCGAAGGTCCTTACTAGTCGGTTCTCCTCGTCGAACTGAAGCACCCGATGGTCGCCAACTAGGGAGACGTACCAGTTACGCCCGTCCGCCGCGACGGCTACATCGTGAGGTGCTGACTGGGCAGGAAGGCCAAGGTCTGTAAGTCGGATAAGAGTCGGCATCTCCAGAACGTCCATGTCGATGATGGCAATCGACGCGTCACCCTGGACGCAGACGTAGAGAAGGTGTTCGGAAATGGGGTCGGGGGGCGTCCCTGGGTCGACTGAGGACACGTCATCCACCTGCAGCGAGATCGGGGCGGCCGTTAGCGCTACGGGCGGTACTCCACCGATGGCAAACATCGCCGCAGGAAGGACGGTTTGGATGAGCAGGTACATGTGGGTTTCTAGTGGGCTCCGAGTTGTAAGGTTCCGACGCGCCCAAAGGATGCGTCAATGTTGTGCCCTCCGCAGTTCGGCACTCCAAAACGGCAGTGTACGACGCTAGACTTACCTTCGACAGTGGAGGGAATTCTTGACCACACTCGCTGGGGCGTCTCAGTGTCGATCCGAAACATCGCCATCATTGCGCACGTTGATCATGGAAAAACCACACTGGTCGACAAGATGCTTCGTCAGACGGGAGTGTTCGGCGATCACGAAGTGGTCCGGGAGCGGGTTATGGATTCCAACCCCATCGAGCGGGAACGGGGCATTACGATCCTTTCGAAGAACACTGCGGTGTGGTGGGGCGACGTGAAGATCAACGTCGTGGATACTCCAGGACACGCCGACTTCGGTGGCGAAGTGGAACGGATCCTACGAATGGTGGATGGAGTCCTTCTCCTTGTCGACGCAGTGGAGGGTCCGATGCCACAGACTCGGTTCGTCACGCGGAAAGCTCTCGAGCTTGGACACATGCCGGTTGTGGTGATTAACAAAGTGGAGCGTGATGCGGCTCGGCCCGAGGAGGTTCACGACGAAGTGCTCGAACTCTTCATTGAGTTGAACGCTTCGGACCGACAGTTAGATGCCCCATTCCTGTATGCTTCAGCCTTGGCCGGTTGGGCGACCTCAACAATCGAAGCTGAGGGTGTAGATCTCAAACCTCTCTTCGACGCGATTATCACCCATGTCCCACCTCCGGCTTCGGACTCGTCGGGATGGTTCCAGATGTTGGTGTCAACCATTGACTATTCGCCCTATGTGGGTCGGATTGCGATTGGACGCATCGAGCGCGGGCGGGTCCGATTGGGAGAGGAAGTGGCACTTCTTCCATTGGGTGAGCCTGGACCAGTGAGGGAAGATGAGATTAAGCGGGAGGGGGTCAGGAAGCTCTTTTCATTCCAGGGACTCGAGCGAATCGAGGTCCCCGAGGCTGTAGCAGGAGATATCGTCGCCCTCGCTGGACTCGAGGCGGTCGAGGTCGGAAGGACGGTAACCGATCCTGAGCACCCCGACCGTCTGTGGGGAATCCAGGTCGAGGAGCCCACCCTGTCTGTCGACTTCAGGGTGAACGACTCCCCGTTCTCGGGACGGGTGGGCAAGTACGTGACGACCCGGCAGCTCAGGGGCCGCCTGATGGGGGAGCTTGATCGGAATGTGGCTTTGAGGGTGGCCGACACTGACGAGAGTGACATGTTCCAGGTCTCGGGTCGAGGTGAGCTACATCTATCGATCTTGATGGAGACGATACGCCGTGAAGGGTACGAGTTCCAGGTATCCCGGCCTCGGGTGATCACGAAGACCGATGGTGGTGGGAACCGCCTGGAGCCCTACGAGGAAGCTCTGATCGATGTACCTCAAGAGATGGTTGGAATAGTCATGGAAAAAATGGGACCACGACGCGGAGAGCTGCTAGACATGAGACCAGACGGAGCGGGGTCGACGCGGCTTCGATTTCGGATCCCGACCAGGGGCTTGTTTGGATATCGATCTGAGTTCCTTACTGATACTCGTGGGGAGGGTACCTTGAACCACCACTTCATAGAGTACGGGGACTGGGCCCGGCGGATTGCTGGCCGCCGGAGGGGAGTGCTTGTGGCAGACCGTGAAGGTGAGGCGGTGGCGTACGCGCTCTTCAACCTCCAGGAACGGGCTACCATGTTTATCCGTCCGGGTGCTGCGGTCTACCCGGGGATGATCGTCGGTGAGCACGTCCGGCCGGGGGACCTTGACGTGAACGTGTGCAAAGGAAAGAAACTCACGAACATGCGAGCAGCTGGCTCCGACGAGAATGTTAAGCTGGAGCCTCCCAGGGAACTGACGCTCGAGTCAGCCCTGGAATTTATAGAGGAGGATGAGCTCATCGAAGTGACCCCCGACTCGCTGCGCCTCCGCAAGGAGGAGCTGGATGCCAACATCCGCAAGAAAGTTAAGAGGTCGGCGGTTTCCAAGCAGTCCTGACTTTCCGAGTCGCCAGGCCATATCTATCGTCTTCAAAGACCTGGTCCCGGAGAACAGACCCCCCATGAACCTTGTATAGGCAGAGATCAAAGCACAGACAGGTGTTTACATGCGGACAGCTGAGAAGCTCGCGAAACGCAGCACCTGCTGGCGGCTCTCGCTAGGTACGGTCATCTCTGACTCGACGCTGTAGAACGTGGCGGCGATCGGGGTACGAAGGAAACCGTCCGCGGCATCCGCATCCCCCAACGACTGTGACTTGTCCATTCTAGGGGCTTGTGGATGCATACAATCGGAGATGAACGTCCTAGTGGAGGTTCCCGGGCGAGATCACAAGCAAGGTCGTGTTCGTCACCATGGGTGATGTGTGAGAAGTTAATGATTTGGGCGGATGTGAGTCAGCTGGATCTGTTGAGTATTCCGGATGGTCTCGAGGTGCTAGAGTGAGGCGTTGTCGCGGTGCATTATGCGTTGTGGCTAGACGACTGGTGGAGGGCTGAGTCCCTGATGTGTTTCTCAGACCCTGACCGTGTCCAGGAGCATTAAGCCGAGCAGGAGGGGCTGATAAGCGAGGGATCCGAGGAACACATTTCGCACTGCCCGCGGACTCATATCACGCCAAGCACCAAGGCATTGCCAGAAGAAGCCGACACCTAGGATTAAAGCTCCGACAAGGTAGATGATTCCGGTCAGGCCGAGCGCGGCAGGGACTGTGCTCACAGCGATCAGCGCGACTGAATAGAGGATCATGAGGCGTCCGATCGGCTTCCCCTCGGCGTCGGTTGGCGGCGAGAGAATAAATCCTGCCCTCGCGTAGTCTTCGCGTAGGATCCAGGCGAGTGCCAGAACATGAGGAATCTGCCACACGAAGGCTATGCCAAAAAGGGCGAGGGCACCTGGACCTATGCTTCCCGACGCCGCACTCCACCCGATTAGGGCGGGCATGGCCCCGGGAACAGCGCCAGCGAAAGTGGCAGCATGGGAACGCGACTTCAGGGGCGTGTACACTAAGTTATACGCTGCTGCGGAGCCGACGGTCAGGATTGCCGGAAGAACTCCGACAGTGGCCCAGAGATGAGTTACTCCGCCCACTACCAGGAGGAGGCCAAAGAGAAGTGCTTCCCTGGGTCTGAGCCGACCCGAAGGGATCGGACGAGTCCGGGTGCGCGCCATCAACGCGTCCAGGTCTCTTTCGACGTACTGGTTCAGTGCGAGGGCTCCGGCCGTGGCAAGTGCCGTACCCAGCAAGGTATGGAGCACCTGTATCAGGTCCGCTCTTCCCCCCGTGGACACGTAGTAGGCTACCCCGGCCGTCATCATCGCGAAGAGGGCTATGCCCGGTTTGGTAAGCTCGTAATAGGCGCGGACCCGGGAATGGGTATCGGAATCTCCCGGTCTCCCCGATGCAGCCGGAATGCCGGACTGGGCCAAACTCGGGGGAACCTCGGATGTAGATGACATAGCCGGGCGCATTGCCTGCCCTGTCGGTGCCTGCCCTGAGTCCGATGGCACGGCCCGAAGGGAAGCCATGAAGGGGTTCACGGTGACCGCTCCAACAGCCCGAACGGTCGTCGAACCTGTGTATGAGGATAAGGTCACGCAAGCCGAAGATTCGGGCCAGTCCCTTCGGTCTTGTCTGCTCGGGGCCAGGAGCGTCAATGATGGATCTTGGGGCATAGGGGATCTATGCCCCATGGGAGTCGTAGAAGCTTGAGGACCTACGAGCGAATCTCGTCAGTTCGAGACGCGGAACGCAGTGACTTGTCCCTCGGGGATGGAGCCCAGCTCGGGAATGATCTCAGGACGAGACATTGATGGCTGAAGTTCGCCGCCAGGGTGTTAGGCAGCGCAGAGTCCGAGAGGGTCGGATCGGGCGGTGGGCTTTTCTCGTGTCGGTTGTACTCCATGTGCTGGTCTTTCTCTTCGGCCCCCGGGGCTCGGTACCCATTTCTTCTTCGGCGGCTGTGGGGCCGGATCGCGCCGACTTTCGGGCAGCGGATGGTAGTATGACTGTATTGGCCCTTTCCTCCGCTCCACCAACGCCGATCAGACGTCCCGCGCTCCCCGTAGTGGACGTAGAGCTGGTGGTTCCCCAGTTGAACACCACGGAACCGCTTCCAGAAGCGGCGCTGAACCTCCCCGATCTCTTGGCCTCAGGTGTGGGTTCCACCAGTGGCCGGGACCCTGGAGATACTTCAGATGCTGGAATTCCCGGAGCTGTCGGGGCGGGAGATGCTGGGACGTCCATAGAGGGAAGATTGCGCATCGTACCCCCTTCTCCCCGCGGCATCATTCTTCCTCCTACTAGTGAGGATCTCCGAGGGAGCCGAATCGAAGTATGGGTATTCGTCGATGAAGAGGGGCAGGTCGTTGCCGATTCCACCCGACTCCAGCCACCAACTGAAAATAGCAGATTCAACGAACAACTCCTGGGAGAAGCGGCGCAGTGGGTCTTCGAGCCCGCGAGACAGAACGGAGCGCCGGTCGCTGCCTGGTTTCCATATACAATCAGTATGGAATAGACGTGAGGTCGGATCCTGCAGCCCTTCCTCGCTCCACCGACCTACTTGATCCGTAGCCCAGGCCAAAGGTTGTCAGTACCTTCCTGCCCATGACCACCGCACAAGGAGCCAGGCGGATCCTTTGGGTGGACGACGAGATCGATCTGCTGCGTCCACACCTCCTCTTCCTGCAGCAGTGCTACCGAGGTGCAATTCTGCACGGTGGCATCTCTCCGGAGGAAGTGATCGTTTGGGTGGCTACGCTACGGTCACGCTCAAGGTGAGTCTATACCTACGGATCCTATCATACCTGAGGCCCTACCTGGGCGTCTTCGCTCTTGCCGTAATGGCGACCTCAATTTTCGCTGCACTCGACGCGTTCTCACTTGCTCTCCTGATTCCATTCCTGCGGACGCTCTTTGCGGGGAGTGACGATGGTGTTTCGGTTGGAGCTGACGGGCCCGATGACGCTCTGCTAGATCGACTCTTGGATGGGACGTTGGGCCGATTCGTGGATGTCACAGCTCCGCGGGACGAGGCTATCCAGGGGATCATACTCTTCCTTCTTGCTGTCTTCCTACTGAAGAACCTGTTCGATTATGCGCGCATCTACGTGGTGGCTTGGATTGAGCAATCCGTGACGCGGGACCTGCGGTGCGAGGTATACGACCATCTGGTCGAATTGGATTTGGTCTTCTTTGGCCGGACACGTGTAGGGCAAATTATTTCGCGGCTCACGCATGATGTGGAGCAGCTTCGGACGCTCGTGACGAAGGAGTTGGCCAAGATCCTTGCGTCAGCGTTTGAGCTCGTGGCGGCGCTGAGCTTAATGGTGCTCATCTCGTGGCAGCTCACCCTTGCCTCCATCATCGTGCTTCCCGGGGTGTTCGCAATCTGGGGTCCTCTCCTAGGGCGGGTTCGGAGAGGAGACCGAAGAGTGCTGGATCTGGCAGGAGAGGTGAACAGCCACCTCCAAGAGACGTTGTCCGGAATTCGGCTGGTGAAGGCTTCAGCGGCAGAGAGCCACGAAAGAAGGCGCTTCCACCGTCTGACGTGGGCCTACTTCAAGGCTTTCGTCAGAACCGAGCGATTCAGAACTCTGGCGAACCCCGTCACCGAGATGGTGGGGGCGCTAGGGACGGTAGTAATCCTCTGGTATGGGACCCGCCTTGTGTTCGGTGGTAGTGGGCTTTCGCCAGAGAATTTCCTAGGATTCCTGGCTCTTTCGATGAAGCTGTACGCGCCAGTCAAGTATCTCGGAAAACTTCCAGCAATCATTCAGCCTGGGATTGTGGCAGCCGAGAGGGCTTTTGAATTTCTCGATGCACCAGTGGAGATCCGTGATTCGCCTAATGCTAGACCTTTCCCTGGCGTTGGGCAGGAGATCGTGTACGATGACGTGTCATTCGGGTACCGACCGGGGGAGCCGGTGCTCTCCGAGGTCTCCTTCCGTGCCGCCGCGGGGACAGTCACAGCGCTAGTCGGACCTTCGGGTGTGGGCAAAACCACTCTCGTAGACCTTATGGGGCGCTTTTACGAAGCGAGCAAGGGCCGGATCCTAGTGGACGGGATCGATCTCCGTGAATTCTCGATCCGATCCCTCAGGGAGCGTTTTGGCATTGTCTCCCAGGATACCATTCTCTTCCACGACACGGTGTGGGCGAATATCGCCTACGGACTGGACGAGGACTTTCCAGAAGAGGAGATAGAGCGGGCGGCAAGGGCCGCACGCGCTCACGACTTCATTTCCCAGTTGCCTGAGGGCTACCAGACAGTAGTTGGAGAGCGTGGTATGCAGCTGTCCGGAGGTCAACGGCAACGGATCGCGATCGCCAGAGCAATCCTCAGGGATCCCTCAATCCTCATCCTCGATGAGGCCACCTCGGCGCTCGACTCCGAATCGGAGCGGTTGGTACAAGGGGCCATGGAACAGCTGCTGGCTGGAAGGACCACCTTTGTAATTGCCCACCGGCTCTCCACGGTTCAGCGGGCTCACCAAATCCTCGTCATGGACAAGGGGCGGATTGTTCAGCGGGGAACACACGAGGAGTTACTGGACGAGGGTGGGGTGTATGGGCACCTACATGATCTCCAATTCCAGCCCGACGAAGTCCCGAGTCCGACGCCCGTTGTCGTTACGTGAACCGTCCGCACCTTTTGTACCGGCTCGAGCATCTAGTGGTGGTGTCCGTTGCAGCAGTCGTCATTCGCCTGCCGGAGGCAGGGGCAGTTGCCCTTGGAGTTGCCCTGGGGTGGATCGCGAGTTCACTGCTTCGCATACGGCGCGTCGTCGTCCGGGAAAACCTCGGTCGCGCATTTCCCGAACGGTCCCCTGGCTGGTACAGACGAGTCACTCGGGCAAGTTACCGACATTTAGGTCGTGAAGTGGTATCGCTCCTTCGCTTCGGGCGTATGCTCCCCGCTGAGATCCGATCTCGATGCGAGGTTGAGGGTCTGGAGTTGATCCAGGGGCCGCTCGCCCGGGGCCAGGGTGTGATCGTCCTGGGCGGCCACTTTGGCAATTGGGAGGTTGCGGGTGCTAGCCTTACCGCAAGGGGAATCCCAGTCGATGCGGTGGTGCGCAGGCAATCCAATCCCCTTTTCGACGAATACATGATCCACGCGCGGAGACGCTTGGGGTGGGGTGTTATCTATCAGCACAAAGCGACGCGTCGGGTGATGAAGTGCTTGCAAGATTCGAGGGTGGTCGCCTTGGTAGCCGATCAGAACTTCACCGGCAAGGGTGTGTTCGTAGATTTTTTTGGGTTCCCCGCCTCAACCGTTCGAGGCCCAGGGATCCTCGCTATTCGTACTGGTGTCCCCGTCCTGTTCTGCGACCCCAGACGCTTACCTGGATCGAAGGCGAGGTACAGGGTTCGATTCTCCCCGATTCTTTACGAGCCAGCCGATGACCTCGAAGAAAATGTGCACCGCCTGACACGAGCTTATATGGCGAGCTTGGAGGAGGTCATTCGAGAGAGTCCTGAGCAGTATTTCTGGTTTCACAAACGGTGGAAGACGCAACCCAAGGTCCGGGAACCGGGATCTTCAGTGAAGGTAGCACAGGGGGCTACAGAAAATCCTTCCCACGCCGAATATGCTCAGGGAGACGTCGATTGATCTATATCAGTATCCCTGTTCGTGACGAGGAACAAACCATTGGGGTCCTCCTCTGGAAGATCCGCAAGGTCATGGCCGCATTTGGGCGTCCCTATGAGGTGGTGGTTCTTGATGACGCTTCCGGAGACTCTACGCCTCAGGTGCTTGCCAGGTATGATGGGGTCCTCCCCCTTCATGTGATTCGTTCAGAGAAGCCCCTGGGGTATGGTTCGGCGGTCGAGCTCCTTCTAAGAGAGATTGTCGCCCGTAGCCCCTACCCTAAGAGGGACGTAGCTATAACCCTGCAGGGTGATTTCACTGAAGACCCCCAGGACCTCGTCGGGATGGTGAAGACTATCGAAGGTGGGACAGACCTGGTTGTCGGGATTCCCCTCCTGGACGGAAGAGGTGTTCCTGCCTCACACAGAGTTTCGCGCTGGTTGGCCCCGTTGGTCTTGGGCAAGGCGTTCAGGGGGGCTCCAGTCAAGGATCCGCTCTCGGGTTTCAGGGCATACCGGGTAATCGTACTGAAGAAGGCGCTCCGGGGGCTAGATGAAGGCCGAAATCTGGTGGCAGCTGATGGCTGGGGTGCAAATCTGGAGCTCCTTTTCAGGGTTGCCCCTTACGCAAGGCGGATCGCAGAGGCACCGATCACGGCGGATTTCCTTCGGCGGGAGCGCGCCTCTCGATTCCGAGTCTTGCCAAGTCTCTGCGGATTGTTAGGCTTGCGCCGAACTGTGTGGCCTTCTTCTCAGGAATCCTCCTGACGCTCGGATCCTCCTCCGGACTCCTGTTCGATCAAGAAAAGGGAAGGTCCGCGGAGCTTCTTCCCCTTGATCCGGATCTGAAAGTTGTACGGACCCGGCTGAGGGAAGATCACCCCTTCAAGGGGGAGAATAAGCTGGGTTCTGGGGGGGGGGCGATCGACCGGTTGTCTCTCGACATCGGTGTGACCGTCCACCGTTAACGCTGGACGACCGTCCGGGGTCACCAAGTCCACCCGGAACTTGTTCCTCCCTTCGTCAGTCCGATCCCACTCAATTGTGGTCACGAGCATCATCCGGTCCTGCTTGGCCGGGAACCCGGGTGCAGAAAGTTGACTGAATACGCCTTGAATATCCATCTTTCCGTCGGGACGTATGTGCGCGTTGTCACACAGCATAGATAGTTGCACGTGCATGGCTAGGTCGGCCCTTTCTGGATCGGTTGTGGGGGGGTGTACTCTGGGCGGCCCCACCCACCACCTCCCGGTGATTGGACGCTTACGACGGCTCCTGCTTTCGCATCGAAGTTGGTTTTTGCTGCGAGCGCCTGAGTTTTCCTTCCGTGTTGGAGCAGATTTTGCCCTGGGGCTCCCGCCTGTCCACCTGCTTGCCCAGACGGGCCAGACTGCCGACGCTCGCTCCAGAGTGTGACCTGCGCCGGGCTTAGGAGTTCGAGGTCCCTGCGGAGACCCTCGCCTCCAGGATGCTTACCGACTCCGCCCGATCCGCGGCGGATCGAATATCGGAGGACACGAAAGGGATACGCGTGTTCCAGTGCCTCGACTGGCGTATTCAAGGTGTTCGACATATGCGTGTGGACGCCCGAAAGGCCAGGACCGTCAGGACCTCCGCCCATTCCGCCGCCGATCGTCTCGTAGTAACTGAACGGCTCCCCTGTTCGAGGGTCGATTCCACCAATCATCGTGTTATTCATCGTACCCTGAGACAGCGCGGGAATTCGACGGGGGAGAGCCTGTGCGAATGCCCGAAGAAGAACGTCGGTTATCCTCTGACTAGTCTCGACGTTACCGGCTGCGACCGCTGCAGGCGGTTCGGCATTCACTACGCTTCTCGGAGGAAGCTTTACCTCAAGCGCATCCATCGAGCCTCCTCCCGCTGGGAGTGAAGCGGCTAGGATATCCTCCACAACGCAGCGAATTACATAGCGACATGCCGACACAGTGACCGCTGCAACGGCATTGACGGCTCCCTCCACCTGTGGTGAGGTCCCCGCGAAGTCAACCCGAATCAGGTCTCCGTCAACGGTTATCTCCGCACAGATCGGGATCGGTTTCTCGCTCACTCCGTCTCCTTCGAGAGTGTCCTCGGCATGCCATGTACCGTCGGGAATCTTCCGGATGCCTTTGCGGAGGAGGAGGTCTCCGTACTCGAGAAGTTGGCGCTGAGCTGCCAACAATCTGGACACACCCACCCGGCTTGAAATCTCGAGGAGTCGGTGAGTTCCGGTATGGAGTGCGCCGAGCTGCGCTTCCATGTCGCCTTCCCGCTCGTCTGGCGTCCGCACGTTTGCCAGAATCAATCTCCACACCTCCTCGACCTTCTGGCCCTGGCGAAGCAGCAATACCGGGGGAACTCGAAGTCCTTCCTGATAGATCTCTCTCGAGATCGGCATCGAACCTGGACTCATCCCACCGATATCGGAGTGATGCGCTCTGGCAGCTACGTATCCCAAGTGGTGGTTGGTCTGATCACTGATGACGGGGGCCAGAACTGTGACATCCGGAAGGTGGGTTCCTCCTTCGAACGGATCGTTCAGTACTGCGACATCGCCTGGGTCCAATCGGCCGAGGGCACTGAGTGCAGCCGAGACGCTCATGGGCATCGCCCCGAGGTGGACCGGCATATGATCTCCCTGGGCGACCGGGTGTCCGTTGGGAGAGAATAGTGCGCAGGAGTAGTCCCTTCGTTCCTTGATGTTCGGAGAGAAAGCGGCCCGGCGGAGGGCGGCCCCCATCTCCTCGGCGAGTGCTGTGAAGAGGTGTCGGAACACCTCCACCTCCACTGGGGAGATAGATTCGGTCGAGATCTTCCCGGTAGGGATCATGGCCGAAGGCCAATGGTCTTCATCAGGGGCGTCGCTTCAATTACTTTGTTTGCTGTACATTTTTCTGGCCTGGGTAGCTCTGTCAACGGGTGGGCTTCCCGCATTGACGTATCAGGGGGCGAGGTGAGTAACGTCTCATCAGTGAGGGAGCGCCCCAGACAAACTCCATTAATCCGAACCGTAACCATAAGATGGAAGTGTCATGTCCGATAGGAATCAGCTGAAGAAACGCGCGCGCGATGAACTTTTCAGCCACATTAACAGATGTGGTGTGCTTCAAGCAGGGCACGAAGAACAGGAGCAGTGGCTGGACGAAACGATGGGATATCTGGCGGAGCGTTTCCCTGATCTGGGGAAAGCAGATCTCCGTGAGCTACATACCCTGGGACTACGGTTTTGCCGACCAGCCATCCAGCGTCGCAAGGACATGAGTGATGATGAAAGCGATGACGGTGAGACGGTGACGGCCGGTGCAGAGGACACCTCGGCGGGCTAACGGGTGTTCGTGTCGGTCACGCGATAAACGCTATGCGCGTGGCCGGACGCGGTAAATCTATGGGGTGAAGGCGACACCAGATATTCGGTGACAGCCTTCGCCCCTTCTTTTTTCGTTCCCTTTTTGTCCGGTCAGTACTGGGGGGAAGTGCTTTGGGAACGTAGGTGAGAGGGTGGTCCGCGAGGCATCTCGGATTTAGATTCGGGCAGAGCTGCTCTGGCGTCTCCAGGTGCGTCGGGACGGCATGGCTCCCTTCCCCCACTTCCCGCCAGGGAGAGCCCGGGCATGTCTGACCGATTCTGGAGCTCGGAGGAGTATGACGAGCGAGCTCACAGTCTCTACAACGATGGTGACTTCGACGGGGCCCTCGAGACGTTGAAAGAGGGCCTCGCTCTCTATCCAAATGCGGTGGAGCTGTACGCTGGTCTAGGCCACGCTCGCCTTGCCCGGGAGGAGTTTGCCTGGGCTCGCCTAGCATTCGAACGTTCATTGGTCCTCGACCCGGCGCATGAGGACGCGATGGTCGGGATGGGACAAGTGCTTGTCAGGCTTGGGCAGGTGCGCGATGGGATCGCGTTTTTCCGAAAAGTGGAGGCACTGGGATATACGGATGACGTCGAGTTCATGCTTACAATGGGGCGCGCTCTGTACCGAGAGGATCTGTTCGCTCAGGCCAAGGAGGTGTTTACCCGGCTGGCAACAGCTCGTCCTGACTCGGCAGACGCAGCAGCAGCGATTGGCTATTGTCTCCGCCGCTTGGGGGATGAGGTAGAGGCTTGTCGGTATTTGAGACGGGCCCTTCGGCTCGATCCGGATCTCCATGAAGCCCGAACGTACATGGGTCAACTGCTCTACGATCGGGGTGATTGGGAAGGGTCGTTGAGAGAGCTCGAACGTGTTCCTCCAGCTGAGCATTGGGACGCCCTTGCGGTGTGGAGGGTACTGGAACTCAAGTCGTCGGTGTTGGGGTTTGCCGAAGGAGATCCGCGTC
>Ga0310123_10002231_pt1 | contig 15582 bp, 7 predicted proteins | sample CB6_AW_1057_MG_FD_203505 | JGI IMG/M metagenome (GOLD analysis project Ga0310123, IMG submission 203505) | Marine microbial communities from Western Arctic Ocean, Canada - CB6_AW_1057 | ecosystem: Environmental > Aquatic > Marine > Oceanic | place: Canada: Western Arctic Ocean | collected... | reverse complement strand
GTCTTCGCCGGTCGGCATGAGGATATTGTTGGCCTTTGAGCCATTGAATTCCACCAGCCCGAGCTCGGGCTTCTCCCACGTAATCCCGTCGTTGGAAAATGCGACGCACAGGATTCCGCGGGGGTGGCCCGGCATGCGGCTGACCCCGCCGGAATCGCTGGCGTAGTAGAGATGGTACCCGCCCTCCACCGGAACCACCGACGGGCGCGCGATAGGGCCCACTTCCCATGGCCGGTCGGGGACGATCGCCGGCACGTCCATCTTGGCCGGCGGGTTCATGGTCAGCTTCACGCCATCAACGCGGTCGAAGAACGCGTCGTCGATGAACAGCTGCTTTCTGGATCCTATGTCTTTCATCTCATCGGCCTTTCTTTTTCACACACTTCGGACACAAAGCTCCGCTGGTGGAGCCTATGGAGTGCGGCGCTCTGCGCCACTTTGGATTAAATAATAGTGTAATAACAGCAAAGGATGATGGAGTGCAACCCTTCGATTGCTATTCCGAGAGACTCATGCAACCCTGATCCAAAGCGGCGCATAGCGCCGCACTCCACAGCCCATGCAGATGCTCGCCTTGCATTGCAGAGTCGTAACGCACATTGCACATCATTTTGGGGGTCTAATGCAGTGTCCCAGACGGCCACGTCGTCGATCAGCCCCTCGAAGGCTCCCCACTCATCCGCAGACAGAAATATGAGCGACAGAAATATGAGGGCAGAAACATAGAGCGCTGGAAAAGATATCTACTCGCGATCTTCACTGCCGATGTCCCGATAGGGCCGTTCGGATTCGTAAAGCGTAACCCGAGCGCGAATGGCATCGGCCACCGCTTTCTGGTCCGGACGAAGCCTGACCAGCGCCTCGCCGGCGGCGCGCGCGGCGGCCGGAAAATCACCGTGTTCGGCATAGGCCGCAGCCAATGTATCCAACACCAGGGGATCCTTGTGCCCCGTTGCCCGGTCCAATCGTTCGGCCAGCTCGACGGCGCGTTCGCCGTTGCGCACGGCGTCCAACGGACATGTTGCGGAAAGCCACGCGAGACGAAGCATCGAACCACGGTCCTGGGGATCAAGCCGAATCGCTCGTTCAAAATGGTGGACCGCCTGACCAGGATCGCCCGTGACCAGTAACGCTTGTCCGAGCCGGGCGTGGGCCTGGGTGTCGTTCGGATGGATAGCAAGCAACTGATGGAACTGCTCTATCGCCGCGTCGAAATCGCCGTTCGAGCCGAGCGCGGCACTCAGCTGTAAATGCGCTACGCGATCGTTGGGATTTAGCTCGACCGCCCTGCGGAGAACGGCGGTTCCTTCTTCAAGCTGTCCCTGTGATGAGAGCAGCGTGCCCAGCTCGACATGCGCCGCGACGTGTCTGGAGTCGATCTCGATGGCCGCGCGAAGTTGATCCATCGCTTCATCGAAATTGCGTTGAGTTGCCAACGTCTTGGCCAAACTAACGCGAGCTTCCGAGTCTTCAGGTTCCGCGGCCACCGCCTGGAGAAAATGTTCGGTCGCCGCGTCAAATTGACGTTCCAGCGCGAACGTCACGCCCAGGTTGAAATGCGCCCGCGCCAGGTCCGGCTTAATTTGCAGCGCTCGATGGTAATAAGTCTTCGCTACCTCATGTTCGTTTCGTCCCGAGTAAACTTGCCCCAGATTGAGCAGTAACTTGTAGAATTCGCGGTCGCGGGAAATCTCGGCTCGATGGTCATCGAGGTACGCGAGGGTTTCGTCAAACCGCCCGCTGGCAAGCTGATCCAGCGCAATCAGAAGCAATCGGTGTCCGCGAACCGGCGACGACCAGCGACCTGCGAACGGCAACGCAACCCGCCGTCGCTCCTCCGGCGGTAGACTTAACTGTCGGACGTCGACCAACAACTGGTCGACTTCTACAGGACCTTTGTAAATGACGGCCAACTGCCCATTTGAGTCAATCAGGAAACTGCTCGGTATTGGAAGCGTGGTATGCATATCGATTGTTTTGTCGTGCAGCAACTGAAATTGATCGCGTAACGCAGCCGTAGCCCTACCGGAGACGAAGGGAAACGCAAGTTGCTCGACGATCCTTCGAACGGCCACCTCATCGGCTCCGCTCTCACCAAAATTGTCGACGTTCAGGGCGATAACATCCACGTCCGCCGCGCGCAACTCGCCGTGGCGTCCCGCAAATTCCTCGAGCTCGACGATGCAGGGCCGACACCAGCTCGCCCAGAAATTGACTAGCTTCGCACGTGATTCAGGCCCGGAAATTGTGCCAAGTCCACCTTCCCATGTATTGAACTCGACGGTCGGTATCGAAAGGGGGACGGTCAACACCACGCGCGCAAGATCGCTCGCTTGCGGCGCCTGATAATCGGAGGGCGTGACGTCCACGTTGCGTCGGTCGATATCCCAAGCCTCTGCCTGACCGCGACCCTGGACGATCCGATAGTGGCGATTGGCGGACAGTCCCCGGATCCGCTCTGTGCGTCCTCCGGGCCAGCGAATCGTCAGGCTGTCGATCTGGGCTGACTCGCCCAATCCGAAATGGATCCATTTGCTCGACTGAGCAAGGTAACCGTTTCCCGCGCGAACGGTCTTGATGAATGACGAGTGGCTGGTGGCGAGTGGCGCGTGGCCGGAGTTTTGTTCCCCGCCGTCGGATTGTGATTTCTGCAGCACGAGCTCAACTCGGGCCCCGATTGCGTCTCGGTTGTCTGTGGTTCCTTCGAGTCGCACGGCCAAGTAGTCGTGGCCATGGGATGTGTCGTTCCGCAAGAATCGGACCTGTGGAGCGCTGCGATTGACGAACCACAAGTCGAGGTCCCCGTCCTGGTCCCAATCCACAACGGAGGCCGCGCGTCCGTCGTCGGGAAAATCCAAGCCACTCGCCGCCGAGATGTTGGCAAAACGGGGACCGCGCGTATTCAAAAAGCAACAGTGGCGCTCGCGACCGCTGAACGATCGGCCGCTGCGAATCAGTTCGCGGAGCAGTCGTCCGGCCCGCGGACCATGATCGGTTTCAGAGGAAGTATCGATCGACGCCCGCCCTTGCGACACGACCTGCCGCCAAAAGAAGCTTCACAAATCACCCGTGTCCTCCGTCGTCAAATAGCCGTTGGCCACCACCAGGTCGTCCCAGCCATCGTTGTTCAGATCGGCAAAGATCGAGCTCCAGGCCCACCGTCCCATTTCGACCGCCGCCTCGGAACCGACATCGCGAAACGTTCCATCACTCAAGTTGTGGAACAGCGTATTCCCCTTGGCAAACCGCGTGAAAATTTCCCGCGTCGCGGGCGAGGCGTCCCCCTGAAACGCATCCTGGCGCGTAATGCGGCTCCCAGCCGAGGAAAACATATTGCCCACATGAAGATCCATGTGCCCGTCACGATCGTAGTCCGACCAACTGACCGACATTCCCGAGCCGAAATCCACCACTCCCGCGCTGGCCGCGATCTCGACGAACTCTCCCGAGTCGTTCCGATAGAGACAATTCTGCCCATAATCGTTCGCCACATATAAATCCTGATCGCCGTCGTTGTCATAGTCTTCCCACGACGCAGCGAGACTGTGCCTGCGGTTGCGAACGTCCAATCCAACCTCGCGAGTGACGTCCTCGAATTGCCATTTATCACTGCTCGAGTCGTTACGCAGCAACGCGTTGGCTCCCCCTTCGTTGGCATCGTAATAGACAAAGGGGGATCGGTCTTCGTTCGCTCGAGCCTCTTCATCGGCGAATCCGACGGTAATGTACAAATCCAGGTCGCCGTCAGCGTCGTAATCCACGGCCGAAAGCGATTGAACGTGACGGTCCACAAGCGACACTTTAGCTTGCAACTGAAATTGTCCCCGTGAATTATTGCCCATCAGCAACAAATGATACGCCAGCGCTAGGATGAGGTCTTGATCGCCGTCGTTGTCCAAGTCGACAAGCAAAGCGCTCGACGTGTGATCGAGCCAGTCCACGCCGGCCGACTCGGATCGGTCCGTCACTGTGCCATCCATGTTTTGGACCAGCAGCCGATTGGGAAGTCCCGCTGGCTGGCAAACGTAAACATCGTCCAAACCGTCACCGTTCACATCGCCCAAGGCAATTCCATATTCGGCAAAAACGTACATGCCGTGGTTGGATTCGATCCGCGCTAGCCAGTGGTTCAGCCCATACGCCAGTTGCGCGCGAAACGTTGGATTGTGGCCGACGACCGCCTCGGTACAGTCTGTAAACCAGGTCTTGTGAGGCGTATTGGCAACGACCTCCTCATAGTCCGTGAGACGGATGGACCGAAGTTTCGGGGCTTCGCCTGGTTTCGACGTCCATTCACAGGACCAGCGAGCGTGTTGCTCGACGGTGCCTCCAGCGGTTTGTCCACTGGCCTCGAGGAGATGCACCGTTGTAAAAGCACTCTTGGCGTCTTCGATTGCTACGGTTTTCACTTTGGCACGACGCCGAGATGCTTGGGAGAGTGGCTGGGCCAGGTCCCGAAGGGCTGCAGCCACCCCGGTCAAAGCGTGAAAACGATCGCTGGCGAAATCGTCCAGCCCACCGACCGGCCGAAAAATGGAAATCGACGTGTCGCGGTACACCTCTTCCAGGTCACTCGGCCGCAAGACACTGCAGTGGAAGTCGTCCGCGATGAGTGGACGCACTTGGTCCAAATCGATTGAGTCCAATTTAGTCCACAGTTTGGCGACGGTTTTGATTCTCTCTTCCGCGGCTTCACTCAATGCTTCCGCTCGCCAGCCGTTCTGGTTCGGGTCCAGGCTCCGGCGGTGGCCCGCCAGCCGAGATTTCTGATCGGGTGTGTAGACCCAAGCGACATCCGACGAACCGCTCTCCGCGTGGGCGCCGGGAGTGATCGTACGATTGATTCTGGTCGTCGTCCGGAATAAGAAGTAGCCACTGATCGCAGCCACAACGGCCACAATCGTCAGCGACTGCACGAGTCTGCCTCTCAACCGCCACCTCCAATTATTCCGTCATGCGGGCTAGCCTCGAAAAGGGACGCGAGTTTCGCTCGCGAAAGGCACGATAACACACGAAAAGTGCGTGTGCACGGCTTTTCGTGTGGCTCTTTGTGTTTTTGTATGGCAAATTTCAGATCAAGCGAATGCCGACAGTACAGCAACGAACGTGTGCCTCTCCAATTACTTCGTAACTCAAACTGAACGCTGGGCAACCATACGGACCTCTTGTCCTCATCGGGAGTGCCGCTTCGCGAATTTGTGAAGACGACAATCTGCCGCACTGCCGCGCGGATCAGCCGTGAAGCTCAGGTGTCAGCAATCAGTGACAGGTCTCAACTAACACGTGGCCTTCGACAACAGACAGCGCCTAACGCAAGGATGCAGCCTAAGGTGAAGAGCACCATTGTCGACGGAGCCTCCCAAGAGACACCAACACCAACTAGCGTACCGTCGGTCATAATAAGCGTTCCGCCGGCCGTAAGGGTGTCGGTTAAGTGTGCGATTAAGTGTGGAAAATGCGCGATGCGCACACTTACTCGCACCCTTTCTCGCCACTCTTAACCGGATACACTTAAACGAACGGCTTAACCGATTCTTGGCTCAAACGTGGTAGAGATCCGAGGCCACAGTGAATTTGCAGAAGATTCCGTACGCGAAACCCGAAGCGCGTTCGGCTCAGGTTTTGGGATTAGCTCCTACGACGACGGGCGTTCGTTCCGCACCTCGCGGTAGGGCTGACCGCGTTGATAGAGTTCGAGTCGTTTCTGGATTGCAGCGGTCTGCCTGCTTTGATTCGGACCCAACTTCGTGAGCGCTTGGGCTGCTGTTTGGGCGGCAGCGTCAAAATTGCCATTTTCCGCGTAGGCTGCGGCTAAAGCATCCAGGACCCGTGGATCCATGTTATTCGTGGCCTCTCTCAAACGCTCGGCAAGCTCGACGGCCCGGCTGCCGTCGCGCAACTCATCGGCCGTAGAGGTCGCCCGGAGCCAGGCCAGCCGCAGCATCGACCCCCCATCGGCGGGGTTCAGCGAGATCGCTCGTTCTAAGTGGCCAGCGGCCTCCGCCGCATTTCCCAATTCCAATAGCGCCTGGGCCAACCGGGCGTGGGCTTGAGAAACGTCCGGCCGGATAGCAATGACGCGACGGAACTGTCCGGCAGCACCCTGAAAATCACGTCTTGAGCCGAGCGCGCCGCCCAGATTTAACCGGGCTTGGAGATTGTCGGGTTTCAGCTGCACGGCCTGATACAAATGCTTGATTCCCGTCTCCAAGTCGCCCCGAGATGCGAGCAGCGCCCCCAAGTTAATATGTGCCTCGGCATGGTCGGGCTGCAACTTCAGCGCTCGCCGAAAACTCTCGATGGCCGCGTCGAGTTCCTCCTGGGCGGCAAGGGCGACACCCAAGTTGAAGTGAGCTTCGACCGCATCCGGTCGCTCGGCCAGTGCCTGGCGATAATGGCCAATCGCTCCTGCAGTTTTTCCCCTCGATCGTAGGGCCTTGCCAAGATGGATGTGGGCGGCCACAAGCTTGGGGTCCGCCCGGAGTGCGCGTCGAAAGTGTTCGATCGCCGTTTCGTCCTTCCGGTCGGCCGACAACGCCCTGCCAAGAAGATAATGAGCCTGCCCGTCGTCGGGCTTAGCCGCCAGTCCTTGCCGGTAATGATAAATGGCCTCCTCGATTTGGCCCTCGGCCTGGAGCGTACGGGCCAGGTTAAAGTGCATCACAGCGTATTGCTCGTCGATTCGTTTTCGCTCCTCGTCCGATGTGGCCACTCGCCGGGCACGGTCCTTCAGCTCAATGTCCATCTCGACGTATCGCGCGTAATCCTCCCGAAGGCCTCGCTCTTTGAATACATTCGCGACGGGCTGGAGAAGCAGATTCCTGGGAGCACTGCTCCACCGTCCGGAGAACGGTATTGCCAAATCGCGTCGACTGTCCGGGGAAGTGTCGAGCTGGGCAATATCGTCGCACAACACATCCACCGAGACCGGCCCGCGATAGATCGCCGCCAGGTGGCCGTGTCGATCCAACAGGATGCTGGTCGGCACCGCGAACGGTGGTTGCCGATTCAGCACAATTCGCTGGACCAACACCAGCTTGTCCAACAGCTCGCGCGTGGCAACGCCGGTTGAGAAGGGAACGTCGATTTTCTCGAGCACCCGTTGGGCGTCGCTGGAACTTCCCGGGCGATCGGCCGAAAGACCATCGACGGACAAGGCAAGAATGTCCAAGCCAGCCTCTCGCAGCCGATCGCGGTGCTCCGTCAATTCCTCCAGTTCGCCGACACAGGGAATGCACCAGCTGGCCCAAAAGTTGATCAATAAAGGCCCATCGTCCGGTTCGATCGCGGGGAGCTCGGAACCATCGAAGGCCTTGGCTCGCAGAACCGGCATTGGCAGCCGATTCGATAGCATGATGCGCGACGCGGGAGCGGACTTGGAAGTCGTCTGCCGCGAGGCGGTGAGTCTTGCCAACTGCCGCGGCGCATCTTTTTTCTTCGCCTGACCGCTCGCTTCCACAAGCAAGTACCGACAGTCCGCGTCGATGTCCGTAAAGCGCTCGACCTCGCCATGGGGCCAGCGGACCGTGACATAATCGATCGTGGCCTCCCGGCCTAAACCAAAGTGCAACCACTTGCTCGATTGCGACAGGTAAGCGTCACCGGCGTAAAGTGTTTGGATGAGTGGCAACTGGCGGGTAGCGGATGGCGAACGGCGAGGGACATCTTCATGTGTCCGGTCTTCGGTCTTCAGTCTTCGGTCTTCGGTCTCCAATTCCTTCAATACCACCTCAACGCGCGCCCCAATCGCGTCGCGGTTGGACGTCGTTCCTTGCAGGCGGAGAGCGAGAAATCGATTCTTGTGCTCGCGATCGGCCGCGATCGTCTGGTTGCACATCAGTCGCAAACGCGGCCCCGTGCGATTAAAGAACCACAGATCCAGATCGCCATCCTGGTCCCAGTCGACCACGGCCAACGCGCGTCCGTCGTCTGCGAAATCAAGTCCCGTGATCGCCGAGACATTCGCGAAACGAGGGCTGCCACTATTGAGGAAGACGCAGTTTCGCTCGCGGCCGCTAAACGAGCGCCCCTCGCGCAGCAATTTCATGGTAGCGTGCCAGGCGGCCGAGTATTCGTCGATCGACTCTTTTTTAGCCCGGATGGTTCTCGGTGCCCGCGACACGACCTGTCGCCAGAAAAAACTTCACAAGTCGCTCGAATCTTCGTTGGTGACGTACCCGTTGGCAACGACCAGATCCTGCCAGCCGTCGTTATTAATGTCTATGAAGCGAGACGCCCAGGCCCAACGCCCCATGGTGACGGCGGCCTGCTCGCTGACATCCCGGAACACGCTAGCCCCGGAACGGCCCATGTTGGCAAACAATGTATTTCCCCGAGCCATCCGTTGGACATTGGCTGTCGTCTCGTTCGAAAGGCCTTCGGAAAATCGACGCTGGTACGTGACGCGATTCCCGGCCGCGGAAAACATGTTGCCGACGTAGACGTCCATCCATCCGTCGCGGTTGTAATCAGCCCAGCTGACCGACATCCCCGAGGCGTGGTCCTCGACGCCTGCCATTGCGGCCACGTCCGTGAACCGCCCGCCGTCGTTGCGGTAGAGACAGTTGCGGCCGAAATCGTTGGCCACATAGAGGTCCATATCGCCGTCGTTATCATAGTCCTCCCAGGCCGCCGCAAAGCTGAATCGTGAATTGTTTGCATTTAATCCGGTTTCCTCGGTCGCATCCGCGAACGCGAAATTGCCGTCGTTCCGCAACAAGTTATTCGCGCCGCCATTCTCGGCGTCGTGGTAAGGCAGGGGAAAGGGCAAACCGCGGTTCACCGGGTCTTGTTTGCGGGCATTGTAGCCGCAGGCGTAGATGTCCAGGTCGCCGTCGTTGTCGTAGTCGGCTGCCGAGAGCGAATACACATCTGCAAAGGCGTTGTAACCGCCCCGCAACGTGAAGTGCCCCTGCCCGTCGTTTTCCGCGAATTGGAGCCAGGGATTGGTAGCCACAACCAAGTCCTGGTCCCCGTCGTTGTCCAAGTCCACCAACAGTGCTCCGACCGAATCCTCCAGCAAGTCGACGCCGGATTCGCCCGATACATCCATCGCCGTGCCATCCGCCAGATGAAGGTACAACCGATTCGGCAGCCCACCCGCATCGCAGACATAAAGATCGTCCAGGCCGTCACCGTTGACGTCCCCCACCGCAATACCGTGCTGGCCGAACTGCCCCATGAACTCACGGCCGATCCGCGTGAGCCAATGATTGATGGACGGCAGCACCTGGTCCTCGTACGCGGCGTTGAGGCCTAACACAGATTCCGTGCAGTCGACAAACAACCTCCCGTCGCGGGCTCGAATGTCCGCTTCTTCGTACGCCGCAAGCTCGATCGAGAACAAGCGCGGCGGCTGGGGGCTCGCCGCTTGCTGCGCGGGGTAGGACCAACGACAGAGCCAGGTGGCCGTCTGCTGGGTTGCTTCTCCGCCGCCCCGGCTGCCGGCCTCGAAATAAAGACGCGTCGTGATCGAGGAATCGCCCTTTTGAATCTGGAACAACTTGAACCTGGCATGGCGATCGTTGCCTTTCCCCAGTGTCCCGACGAGTTCCTGCAGCGCTTCGCCGAATCCATCGGCACCACGAAAAACATCCGGCGGACGCGGCGACGATTCTTCAGGATTCCATCGCCGCACCGAAATCGTCCCGTCGCCAAAAACTTCGACGAGCTCACCGGGGCGCAACGGTCCACAGCGGAAGTTGTCGGCGGCCAGCCTGGACACAGCCGCAGCCTGGATTTGCTCTGGCTGTTTGATGAGTTTCGTGAGCGTTTTCAGCTGACCGTTGATCGCGTCGTTCAACACCTCCGTATCCCACTCGTCGGCCTGAGCGTCGACCTTTTCGGCGAGCTGATCCACGAAAGTCTGGGGGTGATCCATGCTCGCAACGCTTACCAGCGAGACCGTTTCCTGGTCAAGTGGCGGAAACGCCGTGTTTCGCGGTTGGCGGGAAGCCACCGCGACGGAAGAACTGTCCGGAGCATCCGTGGGCTGACGGATGACGTAATAGACCAAGACGGCTCCGACCAGCAGGCCGACTGCCGCGAGAATCTGCCCGAAAGATAAGCGACAGACACATCGACCGGTTCCTGGCAAATTCGCTATCAACTTCTACGCTTGTGGGTCGCGGAGCGCGGCGAGTTGGATGGATTGAATGGGCCCAAAAGAAGTAGGCGAGCCGCTGAGATTTTTATCCCAGCGGCTCGCCCGAGAAGAATTACGGGTCTGGGGCGTGTCCCGAGGACCCACACGCGTCTTCAACAGAGTCGTTATCGCCGCCTTCGCCGAGCGCAGCTGGCGAAGCCGAGGATACCCAAAACGACAAGCACCAGCGTGGATGGCTCAGGGATCAGGTTGACATAACTTGTGTCCTCCGCAGTCACATCGGCCGGACCGGCTGACCCCCCAGGATATGCCTGGCCGTTGAACGCTGAGCCGTCACCAATACCGTCCACGAGCAGCGGATCGAGACGGAAAGTATATCCCACGCCGACATCCTCACGACTGTGACCGGGAACGGCACTGCCGGAGGCCGTCGTGTAACGGAGCTCATCCCACGACATGCGAAACTCGATTGCCCGCAGGCCGCCACTGAGATTATTCGCCGCATCACCCACTAGCAGGAGGTCGCCACCTGAGTTCGATCCTCTGGTCGAGTGCCGAACCTGATTCGGATTCCCGACGTCCGTCGAAGCCAAACCTATCCAATACTGCGTTGCGGGCCCAGTCTGGGTGTCGCAGCAGACAGAATTCCCAGGATAGTCGTAGAAGCCGACACTATCCGTAGCCCACGGAAATGCCGAGCCCGTGAGAGCAAACCAATCGTTCGCATCGGTTCCCTCCACAATATCGTCGTCTGGCGCCGTCTCCTGCACCAGATGGTAAAGGTGAGTGGAGTCCCAGGCATACTTGATATCTATGCTCACGGGTGCGCTACTACCAGTGCTTTGGAACGAATGCGACAGCACGTCGTGCCCCGGTCCGTCCCAGTCTGAAAGGTCACCATCGATCGAGATGGTTGTGTTGGGAGCATTATAAGTCCCAGCGAACGCCAGCTGGGGTACGGCAAACATGAGTCCAACCAGCGTTATCCTCTTTATCATTTTTTCCTTCACTTCTCTCTCCTTGCGAGGGTTCTGTGGGATTTCCGCCCACGTTTGTTCACTCCACATTGTGGATTTGCATGCCAATCAAAGCGCAGCGGTATGCCTCCTTGCACATCGCCGGCTTTGGTCGAAAAATTCTCATAACGTTTTCCTATTGACACTTATCAACAGCCAAGCTGTCAGCAACCTGTTCATAACCTGTAGACAACCTGCCCGAATTTCCCTGTTCCGTCAAGACCTTATCTTTTTTTTTTTCAACCAGTCCTATTGGCACTTATTAACAGCCAAGCTGTCAGCAACCTGTTAATAACTTGTCAATAACCTCTCCGAAATGCCCCTTTTTCGTTAAGATCTTATCGTCTGTTTTTACTACCAGGGGGTTGAGGGAGGTGGGGAGGGCAAAAAATCCTTGACTCATTACAGAGTGTTTGGCCCCAAATCGTAGCGCGAAATTTATTCTGCGCTACGATTTGGGTGCCAAACTTGACCTAACGGAAGCTTCAAAACCGCCGACTGGCGGCCGGTGACAAGCACGGTGCGCAGGCGGTCAATGACATTTATTACGGTAGAACAATCACTCGATGCGACCGCAAATCGTCCGGATCCGTGGATTTGAACAGTTCCATGGACCCGCCGTTCCCCGTGACCACTTCATCGTTCGGGGTCCAGGCCCCGCCCACCAGGTCCGTGGTCGATTCCAACCCGTACAGCGTATTGGATTCGCTGTCAAACGTCGCCGAAAAAACGGCATTGAACACCGAGCTGGTGGAGGCGACGGTGTCGAAATCGGACGCGAGCTCAGAGGTGATCTGGAAGCCGGTGAAGCACCATCCGGGAAAGCCGCCGATGGGGGGATCTTCCAGGCCGATCACCAGTTCGCCAAGCGCATTCGGCGTGAGGTTGGAGAACTTCACATAGTTGTTCCCCCGCTCGAAGGTGTCGAAGTTGCCGCCGGTCGTGTCCAGCGTTGCACCCCCGGCCACGAACCGGCCGGCATACAGGGTGCCGACGTTGACCAGGCCGCTATAGATGTAGACGTCGTACCCGTTTGTTGGGCTGAGACCGGAGAGGAACAACTCGCCGGGGGGCCCGCTGCCGAAGTTGCGATTGCCTATGGTGCGATGCCCCCGTTGGACGATCTTAAGGGGGATTGTCTTGTCCGAAGTCCCGGCATCGTTGTACCACCCGGAAATGATAAAATCGATGCCGGTCATGGTGCTTCCGTCCGATGCAACCAGGTCCCGGCCGGTGATCCAGAACTGGTCCGTCCAGAAGGTGTTTCCCGGATCCGGCGCAGCGCCGGCATTGCCGCTGAAGTTTTCCCCCCACGTTCCGCCCGGAATGTTCGAACTCGAAAAGTTGACGTTCACCGTCCCCGTCGCGGGCAGGTTCGGCTCGGGAACGAGCTGATCGGTAATCTGAAAACCGGCGAGACACCAGATTTCGTGGAAATCGGGGGGCAGTGCGCCGCCCATGCCGAAATTCTCGAGGTCAATAACAATGGCGCCGTTGGAAGGAGACAGTCCCGAAAATTTTGCGTAGTTGATGTCTCGTTCAAACGTAACCAAATCTCTGTAGAACCCGGTCACGAACTGCGTTCTGCCCTCCGACACAAACCGACCCCCGTAAATCGGCTTGTTATAATACGGCCCGCTTATGATATAGGAGTAGAGATAGACATCATACGAATTCGTGTCGTTGAGACCGGTGATGAGCAACTCACCGGATGGACCGCCGTTGTTGTTGCAATACCCCCGTTCGTAAATAGCCCCGCTGTTGATTATACTCGAGTTCCACCCGATGTTGGTCACTGCACCGGAAAGGCCGAATCCGATGGTGGTGGGGGTGACCCCGTCCGAGGCGACCAGGTTGGCGCCGTTGGTGGCAATCTGGTCGGTCCAGAAGGTGTTGGCGGGATTGTCCGGCGCCGCGCCCAGGTTTCCGTTGAAGTCCTCCCCGGCCCCGCCGGAGAAGTTCAGGTTGACCGTGACGGCCAATCCATTGCCGCACGCAAAGGAGCCGAGAACCAAGAACCCTATGATGAACCTTCTTTTCATCGCCTTCTTCTCCAATCAATCAAAGGTTGGTGTGACCACTCGATAGGTCTTCGAGGGCGAGGGTCCGGTGGGGTCGAACAGGGTCAGGACCCCGTCGACGCCCTCGGCGGAGACTCCCGCCTCCACGTAGTTCGTGCCGTCCGTGGAGGATTCCTGTATGTAGGTCTTGTCGCTCTCGCTGTTGAACGACACCCCCACGAGATTGTTGCTCACCACGGCGCCGGTGGCGGGGACACCCGGCGCCACCAGCTCGTCCGTAATCTGAAACGCCGCCACGGTCCAGCAGATTACCCCGGTATTGTAGTTTTCCAGATCAACCACGATCTGACCGCCGGAAGGACTCAGACCCGAGAATTTCACGTAGTTGGTGCGTTCCTCGAAAGAACCACCGTCATGCACACCCCTGACGATCCAGGTGGTTCCCCCGGCGGTGAATTGCCCGGCACGCGGCCTGTAGATGTCGGCAAACTGTCCGCCATGGATGTGGACGAGGCCGGAGTAGATGTAGAGATCGTAGGCGGTCCCGTCATCCAGTCCCGTTATCGTGAGGGTTCCGGGGGCTCCTGGAGGGCCGTTTGCATAATTCCCAAAGCCGCGCTCGAAAATGTCGAGAGCCGTCTCGTTCAGATTCCAACTATTATCGTTCACAGCGCCGACGAGAGAGAATCCAATCGTGGTGGGAGTGACTCCGTCCGATGCAGTCAGATTTGCCTGGGCGGTAACATTCGTGTCGGTCCAGAACGTGTTGGCGGGATCATCCGGAGCAGCCCCCAGGTTGCCGTTAAAGTCCTCATCGGGTTCTCCCCACCCCTCCCCGGAAAAATTCAGGTTGACGGTGATCGCGCATGCCGGGCCCGCGGTGATTAGCAGCGCGGCAAGAAAAACTCCCAACTTCATTTCGTTTGGCCTCCGGTGTCCTCCCTGAGGCAACCTGAACAGAGAGGTTCTATCGATTCGCCGCATTGTAGACTGTGGGAGGATCTATCCAGAATGAGTTTATGCTGGTAAAATGTACTGACCAGAATCAGGATATATTCACGATGAGCCCAGGCCGAGAACACACCAAACTACCTACACCGGAGCGACTTACGCTTGAGGCCCAAGGTGCCTTCCACGCCGCGCGAACAGATTGAATCCGGTGCCTGGGAACGAGGGTCCCCTCCGAAAGATGGTTAAGCGATCATCGCCAGGTCAGCTGGCCGGTCGATCCAGTAGCGGTTCGTGAAGCAGGGTGCGAAGCTTTATGCGCTTCAGTTTGGGTGGTCGAAACGCATGTCGGTATCCATATGGAGTGCGCCGCTATGCGGCGCTTTGGATTTCTTAGCGCGCATCATCAAATTTGCTGAATCCGCCCTTTGCGACTTGCGACACCTCTATCCAAAGCGCCGCGAAGCGGCGCACTCCATATTATTTAAACTGAAACGCGTAGAGCTTCGCATCCTTCATGACAAAGCGAAGCTGAATCGGCCCGCCGGCCAGGGTTGAGACGTCCGGGTTGCCTTTCCAACTCACGGTTTGATCGATGCGATTCCCGACGATCGGATCCGCCTCCTCCAGCGTGTAACCCTTCACCGGTGTCCCGTCGCGAAGCAACTCCACCTTCGCCATTCCCGCCAGGCTGGTGAAGACGTTCAGATGAAGTTCGTTGCCTTCAAACGCCACCGGCACGGTGGTGAACTCTCCCCCTTCGAAGGGCGCATCGACCGAAACGAAACCATCCAGCCGCGACACCAGCCGTCCGATCATCGGGCGAAAGATCTCCCCGGGCGCCTCCTTAAACACCTGACAGTAATGCCGGTAGTGATTGTCGAATGCGGGATAGTACTGAAGGATCTTCGTTTCGGTGCGGATCATCCCCGGGGCTATGCCCTTGATCATGCTGCAGTCGAACTCGCCGAGAGCTCCGAGGGGCACGAAAGGGCTCCGGGTGATGTAACGAAAGTCGATCCCGTCCCGGCTGGTGGCCAGGCGCACCTCGCCGTCCCCGTCGTTGTTGGTCGTGCCGACCGGCGGAACCGCATCGTGGAGGTACATGTGCGGAAACATGAAGTAGACGTTGTCCGCCCAGGGATACTTCGTCGCGCCGCTGTTTTCTATGTCCATCCCCGGCGGATCCTGATCGTCAAAACTCATGGGAACCCAGGGCGGTTTTTCCCCCCACGTCTCCCGATCGGCCCATTGCGTCATGTCATCCGTCTCGAATCGCCCCACCTTTCGATAGGCGCACGCGATGTAGGATCGCCCATCGTTGGGCGCGATCTTCCTCTTCTCGTCCGGCGAGCCGCCCCGCAGAGCCAGGGCGTTGGCGATCACCACCTCGCGGCCGTGGCGGTCGGTCACTTCCTGCATTGGCTCCGGATCGTAATAGGGCGGGGCATTGTAGCGCATGTAGATCGCGTACTTCCCGATCCGCTCGTCC
>Ga0310123_10002230_pt1 | contig 15586 bp, 13 predicted proteins | sample CB6_AW_1057_MG_FD_203505 | JGI IMG/M metagenome (GOLD analysis project Ga0310123, IMG submission 203505) | Marine microbial communities from Western Arctic Ocean, Canada - CB6_AW_1057 | ecosystem: Environmental > Aquatic > Marine > Oceanic | place: Canada: Western Arctic Ocean | collected... | reverse complement strand
CGATGTGACTGGTCTTGTCGGATTCGTGTGGGGCGACCTCGACCGCGATGGTGATCCTGATGCGGTGCTGCTCGACGCCGAGGGCCGAGTCAGTCTGTTCACGAACCGCCAAGCCGGCCAGTTCACGGCCTGGCCGGCATCGGGACTTCCGGAAGGGGTTGTGGCGATGGCGGTCGGCGATCTCAACGCGGATAGCCGGCTTGATCTGGTCATACTCGACGGCACTGGCGAAGTGTCGAGGTCCACGTGGGTCGGCGACAACTGGGAAACGGCACGGGTGGCGACGTGGGACGCGTTTCCGGTCGGGGTGCGACCTGCGTCGCTCCGTCTTCTGCTGGCGGACCTCGACAACAACGGCGCGATCGACATCACAGGTTCGGGCGGGCCCGGCACTCGCATCTGGTTGTCAGACGAGCAATCCGTGCTCCAGGTGTTTGATGCCCCACCACCGGCGGAAGTCTTTGGCGTCGTTGACCTGAACGGTGACGGGTGGCTGGATTTTGTTGGTCTCCAGGACGGCACGCCCGTGCGAATGCTCGGCCAAGGGACAGCCGGATATCAGTGGCAGGAGATACGCCCACGTGCCCAGCTCACTGCGGGTGATCAACGGATCAACTCGTTCGGTGTCGGGGGAGAGATCGAGGTTCGTTCGGGTCTGCTTGTCCAGAAGCAGGTGTTGACCGGCGCACCTGTGCACTTCGGTCTTGGCGTCTACTCGTCGGTCGACGTGACACGCATCGTCTGGCCGAACGGTGTCATGCAGGCGGACTTCGATTTTGCCGCTGGTCAGGTCGTCATCGCTGAGCAGCGGCTGAAGGGCTCATGCCCCTGGATCTTTACGTACGATGGCTCGCAGATGCGGTTTGTGACCGACTTTTTGTGGCGGTCGCCGCTCGGGCTCAGGATCAACGCGCAGGATACAGCCGGCAGCACGCAAACCGAGGACCGGGTCTTGATTCGCGGCAACCAGCTGGCGCCACGCGACGGCGAGTATGACCTTCGGATCACCGCAGAGCTCTGGGAGACGCACTTCTTCGACAGCGTGTCGCTCATGGTTGTCGACCATCCGGAAGAGACGGAGGTCTATGTCGACGAGCGTTTCTCGGCGGGCAAGCCGGTCAGGCTCGCGACCTACACGATGGGGACTTCGCGCTCTGTGCTGAAGGCCTGGGACGACACGGGGGCCGACGTCACCGATCTGGTCAACACCCGCGATGGGCGTTATCTCGCATCGGTTGAACGCGGGACGTACCAGGGCGTGACTCGTGACCATGTCGTCGAGGTCGATTTGGGTCAAACGGCGGCGGACCATGAGGCGGTCTATCTGCTCGCACACGGATGGGTGTATCCGACCGATAGCAGCATCAACGTCGCGATCGGACAGGGCGATCATCCGGCGCCGCGTGGCGTGGCGCTCGAAGCTCGAGACCGGTCAGGGCGGTGGCAGGTTGTTCATCCTGATCTCGGGTTTCCGGCCGGCAAGAACAAGACGATGGTCGTCGAATTGACACGGCTGGCGGACGGGCACCTACCCCGGAAAATTCGATTGCGGACCAACTTGGAGGTGTATTGGGATTGGATCGGCTACGCTCCCAGGCTCGACGAGCCCATGGTCAAATCGGTCAGGCTCGATCCTCGGCTGGCGACGCTGGAATACCGTGGTTTCTCACGCACGGATTTCCTCGGTCCGCGCGGGCTTGAGATTCCTCGGTATGAGATCGCCAACACGCGCCCACGATGGCGCGACCTCGTCGGCTATCACACGAGGTTTGGCGATGTCCGGGAACTCCTCAGAGGGATTGACGACCGCTACGTCATCATGAATGCCGGCGACGAGCTAAGTCTCCGTTTTCCCGTTCCGGAGCCACCTCCCGCCGGATGGCGGCGTGACTTTGTCTTGATCGGCGATGGCTGGGTGAAGGACGGCGACTTCAATACGACTCATTCCAAAACCGTTGGTCCCCTCCCGTCGCACGACAACCCGGAGTATGGTGTCGGTGCATCACCGGTGCTCGAGGACGATCCTGTCTATCGACGCCATCCCCAAGACTGGCAGACTTACCACACCCGCTTTGTTACACCAACCGACTTTCTGAGCGGACTAAGACGGTCGCGCTAGTCACTTCGTTCCTGTATTTGCTTGGCCTGACGGGTTCAGCGTATGAATTTACTAACCGCGTTGTTGCCAGAAATGTTTGCCAGACATCGAGATAATGGCGCCCGAAAGAGAGATAAAAGGCTGCACTAGGGAAGACTATTATCGGGTCGTATGACAGAGAAGGCCGCTTTTCTCTGCGAATACGAGTGCTGGGCAGGAGGGAGCGTTGTTTGCAAATCGAGATGATTTGACGATGACTTCGCAGACGCGCCAACAGCTGGATACCGTGCTTGGCTGGATAGGTTGCAGCCTGAGCTACACCGAGCAGGACCCCGCGGCCCTTGTGGATTTCCCGGTGCTCGGTGACCTTCACACGCCACGGGATACTTCGAGTGGTCAGCCGTCGGTGTCTGCCCGTCGGATGCCTGGCTCAGTCGCCAACACCTCTGACGCCAAGAGGGTCATGCAGATGTTGGAGGACTGCGCCGAGGGGCTCCAGGTGTGTGCTCGACGCCCTCGAGTTCCAAGTTCAAGCCTGGAGCCCTGTGCCGGCCATGCGGCGCGTTCGGATCGCCTGTGCCACAAAGGTAGCCGATGGGGTTGATCGGATTGGGGAGCGCGCGTCGCAACTCGCGACCACGCTGAGTCCGAGGCGCGCGTTCGAGAACGGCAAGGCCGTCCTGCGGGCCAAGGTCGCCGACGCGAGGACGGTGACCGGCCGCATCGCCTCCGGATCCGCACGTTTCGGTGGAACCTGATCCCGTTCGTCTGGCTCCGATGCCCGAACCGGTCGCAGAACTCCGGGAAGAGACATGTCGGCCTGAGCCACCGTCGCCGACCCCGTCTACGGTTCTGACAGAAACGCCGCCGATTCTGAGTGAGCCCACACCGCCACTCTCAAGCGACCTGCCCGGAGACGTGAGCCAATCGTTCGGTGATGGCGAACCGGATGACCGACCCTGGTTCTCGCGGTTGCGGTCTCCCTTCGCGCGCTTTCGCACTCGAGAAAACCGCGTCTCGAGCCTGTTTGGTTCGCTCGACCGCGACGCGCCGGGTGGGACCATTCTTGACACCGTCTCTGAATACTCCGTACCACCAGAGGTCTCGGCAGAGCCTGAGTACCCCACTACGTTGGAGCGGCTCGCGAGGATGCTCAACGCCACTGACATGACTTCGACCAAAGGCGAGTCGGAGGCTGCGTCGCGGCGTCGGGCGGGGGACCCCAGTCGACCTCCTTCACATTGAGGCCACTCCACCAGGAACCGATTCACGCAGGCCGTCTTCTGCGGCTCCAGAGAGCCGATCAACGCCCACCAGCCTGGGGGGGGGTCTACAGTTGGTCGGCTTCCATCGCCTCGAGCCCGCCTGCGTCACGCGCCTCAGGTCGTTTGCTGCACCTTCGCGGACTGAGTGTCGGAGTCACTACTGGCGGTGAGTCGTGCCGTGACGAGCCGGCTTCGGCGACGTAACAGATACATGACGAGCAACACGGCGACCGTGCTGATGAGCACGACGTTGATTCCAGATATCATTTGACCTCCACTCGTGAGAGAAGCATGTTGGGTGCCACAGCGCGATCGTGGCGGATACAGCCGTCATGTGTGACATTGTCCAGGTTGTCCAGGCACGGGGAAGTCAACCCCACCGACAGAACGGTGGCTCACCGACGAAAATCGGTGAGTGTGCACGCGACCGGTCCGTGCTTCCGTATGTTGGAGGGCGCGGCCACGCTGGTCACGGGCGGCACGTTGATAGGGCCGGTCGAGTCACCGCCCAACTCGACCAGTCTTCGGGAGCCCCGGGATCGATGGCGGGGTTACCCGACGAGTTGCCGCGGGAGACGTCGTCGTCATTCCTGGTCACACGTCCCACTGGTGGAGCGACCTCGAGGCCGATATTTTGTGTCTCATCTTCCGCCCCGGACCCGGAAACCGGCCGAGCCTGCGTGAGGAGGAGCGAGGTCGGGTCGCTCGCCTTGATCCGATCGCGACGCGCCCCGGTCTCGTGCAAAGAAGTTCGTCGTTCGTGGTAATGTTCCACAGGCAGTCACACTCGACACTATGCGCCAGGCGTCCCGCTCGGCGCGGCGAAGGAGACACCGATGATTCAGAAGCACGCACTGACGTTCTGTCTCGTGGTCCTGGCGTTTCTCGCCGGGCTGGCCGTCAACCACCACGCCGTGATCGCAGCGCAAGGCATGAACAAAGTGTACGAGCTGCGCACCTACACCACCAACGACGGCAAACTGCCCAATCTGCTTACACGTTTTGGTGGCGGCGAGACCGATCTCTTCCACAAGCACGGCATGACGAGCGTCGGTTACTGGGTGCCAGACGATCCAGAGCTCTCGAAGAACACGATGGTTTACATGCTGGCGCACGACAGTCGAGACGCGGCAGCGGCATCCTGGGAGGCTTTTGGTAATGACCCCGAATGGCGGGAGATGTCGGCCTCTTCCCAGGTTGACGGTCGGATTCTGGCCCGAGGCGGCGTCGTGAACCTGTTTCTGAACCCGACCGACTTTTCGCCGGCCAAGTAGCCCTACCCACTGCGAGCGAAGGCGGTTCGAGTCGGCGCGTCGGCTGGCGCACCCGCTCGGATCGCTTGTCGCCGAACGTCGATCGGTAGACTGGGCCGCAGTGTAATCCCGGGGGAAAGCCAGCCCTGAACGCTCGGAACGAAGTCGAGCCGGTACCGTTGGGCGATGGTGGCGACGACGAGCGTCATCTCCATCATCGCGAAGGCGTGACCGATGCACTGACGCTCTCCCCCCAAACGGGAAATAGGCGAACGGCGGCAGCGTGGCGGTACGGTGACGGTCGAACCGGCCCAGGTCGAATCCCGCTGGGATTTCCCACAAACGAGGAAGCCGATGGGTGACGTACGGACTTGCGAAGATTATGGTCCGGGGGGCGATCTCGTATCCGCCGACGCGATCGGCTGCGATCGCGCACCGGGAGATGATCCAGGCCGGTGGGTAGAGACGCATCGATTCCTTGATCACCTGTTCGGTGTAGGCGAGTCGGGGCAGGTCGTCGAAACCCGGCGCGCGTCCGTCCAGCACCTCGGCCAGTTCGTCACGAAGTTGCCGCGCCACCGCCGGGTATTTGGATAACAGATACAAGGTCCAGCCGAGTGCGGTCGCTGTTGTTTCGTGGCCCGCGAGGAAGATCGTCATCACCTCGCCGCGCTGTCGCCGCTCGTGAATCATCTCGTAGACAGCGCTGTCGAGCGCCGCGAGCGCTCGCCGCAGCCTGACATTGGCTGGCGTGGGGACCCATTGCGAAATCTCCACGATACGGCTGACGGCCCGGTTCGCGGAACGCAGCGCGACCGTCAGGGCCTGGCCGACACGGTCCGCCTCCTGGGTGACGTCGGTGCTCAGGAGCGTCTCGCCGACGATCCACAAGGTGAGCCGCATCATCTCCGCTGTCAGATTGGTCTCCGAAACATCGGTAGTGTCCCAGCGGTCGCCCAGCTCCGTTGCGGCCCTGGTCATCGTCTGGGCAAACGCTGCAATACGTGTGCGGTGGAACGCAGGCTGAGCGATCCGTCGCTGTCGAAGCCAGGCGTTGCCCTCGTTGGTCAGCAGGCCGTCCGAGAGAAACGCCCGGAGGACTCTGAAGACCGGGGTCTGCTTGTTGTAGTTCAGGGAGTTGTCTTAGAAGACATGTCGCACGTGGTCAAGGTCCGCCAACAGCACGACATGTCGGTTGACCATCCGGAAGTGGATGATCTCGCCGTAGTCACGTGCCGAGTTGACCAGCAGCCCAAGTCGGTCGCGTTGAATCTGCGGCAGGGTGCCGAGCGGTCCGATGGCAGGCGGGCCTGGCGGAAAAGGGTTAGCCATCGGTGAACCGGGTAGTGGTCTAGTTTGAATCTTCTGCCTCTCCGAACGGGATACGACGATTCTCTGCTACCTTCGCCAACGCTCTTGGTGCTCGCTTGAACGTGACGCTGGTCTGCCGTGGCGGTGGGGCGTCCAGTTTCTTGCCGTCGAGCAGTTCGCCAACGGTGACGCTTTGCAAGCGGGAGTGCTTCCCCCACGCCGACTCATAGAAACCCGCACTAGCGGCGCACCTGTCCGACACCTGATCCAGGTGCTACCGACCGCCTTGGCATTGCGGCTGACTGGGCGGTCCCCCGGTGCGCTGTGTGCCTATGCCGCGGTCGCGCTCTTTGCGTTCTGGATGCTTGACATGGTGTTGATCTGGCTGTTCCTGCTTGGTCTCTCTGACATCGCCAGCGGTCGGTACGTGCCGTTCGAGGTGGTCCTGACACTGCTGGTAGGGCTCTTCTGCGCGGCGGGCATTCTCCGGGGACTTCGTGCGGGCCGGCTACTTGGCCGAACTCGGCGGGTCGCCACAGTGGCGGTGTTGTGGGTTGTTCAGGCGACCGTGATGGCTCTGAGCTTTCTGCCGCCGGTTGTCAATCGCTAGAGTGCTGAGTTCGCCGCACAGAGTCCTGGTGTTATTTTCGGCGGATCAGCGTCGACCAGAGCTCGCCAACGACCTCCATCGGCAGTCGTCTCGGGTCTTACGACGGGATCACCCAGAGCACAGGAAGACGGCTGGCGCGATTCACAACGCCGGCTGTGTCTGACCAGCGTGGGGACACCCTCAATTGGGACGGTCGGAGCGTTCGTTTACGAGCCCGTCGAGCCGAACCCGCGGTCGCCGCGGTCGGACGTGCTGAGAGTCTCAACCTCCACGACGTCTACCTCCAAACGCGGCTGCACAACGAGCTGGGCGATACGCATTCCTCGGTCGACACGAAACGCCGTTCGGCCGTGGTTGATCAGCACCACGCCGATCTCGCCCCGGTAACCTTCGTCGATTGTGCCTGGAGCGTTCAAGACCGTCACGGCGTGTTTGAGCGCGAGCCCGCTCCGCGGGCGCACCTGTGCCTCGGTTCCAGGCGGCAGCTCCACGGCGATGCCCGTGGAGATCGTCTCGATTTCGCCTGATTCAATCACGGTGTCCACCGCGGCGTGCAGGTCGAGACCCGCGTCCTTCGGACGGGCGTAGTGGGGAAGAACTGCGGTGTCGACAAGACGTCTTACACGAAGCTGCATGGCGGTCACCCACTAGTTCTCCGGCGTGAGGTGGGCGAGGGCAAGCAGCAGCTCGTCGTCGTCCCCCGGCAGGCCCCCTCTGAACTGCTCGACGCGCCGACGAATGTTTCTCGCAAACTCTTCCAGAGGTCGATGTGCGAATTCTGCCACATACCGCTCTAGCTGATCGGCACCCAGGTCGGACCCATCAGGAGCGGTCGATTCGGTGATGCCATCCGTATAGAGCACCAGACGATCGCCCGGCAGAAACGGCGTCTTCAGTATCGAGCACGTTCGCGAGAAATCTTCAAAGAGGCCGATCGGCTGATTGTCCGAGGCCAGTCGGGCGATGCGCTCCGTCTGTTGGCTGAAGTGCAGCACCGGAGGGTGACCGCATCCGGTTCCGACGACGGTGTTCTGGCTGAGGTCGATGAAGAGGGAAAAGAAGGTCAAGTACAGTCCCGTATCGTGGAACGTGTGGAATACGAAATCGTTGAGTGCCTCAACAAGTTGGCAGGGGTGGCTCACGTGCGGCGCCTGACTCAGCACGAAGCTGTTGACACGATTCGCCAGGAGCGCGGAGGCCACACCATGACCGGACACGTCACAGATGCCCACGACGACATGCCGCTCGTCCTGGAAATGTACCGACGCGTAGTCACCGCCGACGCCGATCGAAGGTCGAAAGTCACAGACGACCTCGATATCTCCACGCCGCTCATTGGCCGGAATCATACTTCGATGGACGAGCTCGGCGACCCGAAGATCACGTTCCCGCTCTTCGGCTCCGGTGTTTCCTTGGTGCGGCCTGTTCGACTGGTCCAGGTTGCTTGGCTGGGTCATCGGTGTTCCGATCTAGCCGGTTAGACGCGCTCGGAGCGGTTTCAGGTGCCGTGGACGACGTGTGCCGAGCCCTCACAGGGTACCAGACACTGGATAGACTATGACGGCGGCGCGGCAGCCGCGCTGGTCGAGAGGACCCTGCGCTTTGGCACCAGACGAATCTCAAGAAGCCACCGCTCAGAATAGGGCCTGGCAGCAGTATGTTCAGAAGGTCCGCGCTGGTGAGGGCGGGACCTTTGAAGACCAGTGGGCACGCTTTGAGGAAATCTTCAGTGCGCGTCCCGCGGCGGATGGCCCTCCTCCCGTATGGCAACCCGCACCCGGCGAACCGTCACATCTCGGCGCGCTCATGGAGGCGCTTGGCTTTGACGAGTATAGGGCGCTCCAGCGGTGGTCAGCGACCGAACGCGCTGCGTTTTGGGGCAAGGTGATCGAGGACCTCGGCGTCGTGTTCTCCCGTCCTCCGGAACACATTCTCGATCTCGGCGCTGGCGTGAAGGATCCCCGGTGGCTGGTCGGCGCCGAACTCAACATCGTCGACAGCTGCTTCAAGGCGCCGGACGACAAGCCGGCCGTGATTTCGGCGAGCGAGCGTTCGTCGGAGCCCACGGTGACGACCTACGGTGAGCTCGAGCGGTTGGTGAATCGGATCGCGAACGGCTTGCACGAGCACGGCTTCCGCGCCGGGGAGACGATCGCGCTCTACATGCCGATGACCCTCGAGTGTGTGGCGACCTACCTGGCCATTATCCGGGCCGGGTTGTGCGTGACTTCCATCGCAGACAGCTTCTCTCCGCCGGAGATCTCCAAACGTTGTGAGATCGCGAATGCCACCTGCATCGTGACCGTGAACGCCTTTAAACGCGCGGGGCGCACGATGCGACTCTACGAGAAGGTACGACAGGCGGTGGCGTCGAAGGCCATCGTGATCATGAAGGCGGGGGAGAGCACCGTGCTTCGTGAGGGTGATCTGAGTTTTGACGATCTTCTCTCCTCTCGTGACGAGTGTGAATCGGTCGTGTCCCGTCCTGATGACACGATCACCGTCCTCTTCTCGTCGGGAACATCCGGCACTCCCAAGGCGGTTCCGTGGACCCATCTCAGCCCGCTGAAGTGCGCCATGGACGGCCGGTTCCATCAAGATATTCGCAGTGAAGACGTCGTGGCCTGGCCGACGAATGTCGGTTGGATGATGGGGCCGTGGCTGATTTTTGCGACGTTTCTCAATGACTCCACCATGGCGCTTTTCGAGGGAGCTCCCACCGGTGGTGGCTTTACGCGCTTCGTCCGCGCCGCTCGGGTCACCGTGCTGGGTGTCGTGCCGTCACTGGTGCGGGCCTGGCGGTCTGGCCATGCCGTTGGCGATGGTGACTGGCACCGGGTCCGTGTGTTCAGCTCCACCGGTGAGCCTTCGAGCCGGCGGGATTCGCTGTGGTTAATGAGCCGTACCGGTTACCGGGCGCCGGTCATCGAGTATCTCGGGGGCACGGAGATAGGCGGTGGGCACCTGACGGGGACCGTCGTGCAGCCGGCGTCGCCGGCTGCGTTCACGACACCGGCGCTGGGTATCGATTTTATCGTGCTCGACGAGGATGGCAACGCCGTGGATGAGGGGGAAACGGGAGAGCTGTTCTTGATCCCGCCCTCGATCGGTCTGTCACAGAGGTTGCTCAATCGCGATCACGAGGACCTCTACTACGGGAGCTGTCCGCGTGGCCCACGAGGCGAGCTGCTTCGTCGCCACGGCGACGAGATCGCACGACTTCACCAGGGGTATTTCAAGGCCCAAGGACGGGCTGACGACACGATGAACCTCGGTGGAATCAAGGTGAGCTCGGTCGAGATCGAACGTGTCATTGAGACTCACGACTCGGTCCAGGAGGCGGCGGCAATCGGCATACAACGTGGAGGGGACGGGCCGGATAGACTGGTGGTCATCGCGGTGCTCCGCCCAGTCACGGATAGGGACGGGTTACGCGACGAACTGCAGGCTCGGATCGCCGCCGAGCTGAACCCTCTGTTTCGAATCCACGAGGTCATCAGCGTCGATACACTGCCCCGCACGGCCTCCAACAAGCTCTTGCGGCGCCGGCTTCGCTCTCAGCTCGCACCGTCGGGAGACACATGAGACGTGCACCGACGCCCGCCCGTTCAGCGTTCCTGCATATGCGGGTACCGGAAGTCCAGGGCAGGTGTGAATGTCTCCTTCGTCGTGCGGGTGCTGACCCAGCGGATCAGATTGAGGTAGCTCCCGGCCTTGTCGTTTGTTCCTGACGCCCGTGACCCACCGAACGGCTGCTGGCCGACGACGGCCCCCGTCGGTTTGTCGTTGATGTAGAAATTCCCAGCCGCATTTCGAAGCTTTGCGTGAGCCACGTTGATCGCCTGTCGGTCGGTCGCGAAAATCGACCCGGTCAGGGCGTACGGCGAGGTGGTGTCGCAGAGCTCGAGTGCCTGCTCGTAGTCGTTGTCCCGATACACGTAGATCGTCAGCACGGGGCCGAACAGCTCGGTCTCCATCGTGACGTAGTGAGGGTCCTTGGCCAGGATGACGGTCGGAGCGACGAAGAAGCCAGTGCTGTCGTCGCAGGTCCCACCACAGAGAATCTCGGCGTCTGCGTCGATTCGGGCCGCGTCGATGTACCGCTTCAGCGAGTCAAATGATGCCCGGTCGATCACCGCACCCATGAAGTTGGTGAAGTCGCCGATGTGTCCGTAGGAAATGGCGTCGACCTGGCCGCAGAGCTGGTCCTTGAACGTCTTCCACAGACTCTCCGGGATATAGGCTCGGCTCGCCGCACTGCACTTCTGGCCCTGATACTCGTAAGCGCCTCGAATGAGATTGGCGGCGAGCGCGTCCGGGTCGGCTGACGCGTGGGCGAAGACGAAGTCTTTCCCACCGGTCTCACCGACGATTCGCGGATAGCTCTTGTATGACGCGATGTTGGCGCCGACCGCACGCCACATGCCTTGAAAGACCTCCGTGCTGCCAGTGAAGTGCACACCGCCGAGGTCTGCGTGGTTGATGGCGGGGTCCCCGATCTGGCCTCCGCTCCCTGGGACCATGTTGATGACGCCGTCTGGCAGCCCGGCCTCCCGCAGGAGTTGCATGATCCAGTAGGCGGAATACACCGCGGTTGATGCCGGCTTCCAGACGACCGTGTTGCCCATGAGGGCCGGGCTGGTCGGAAGATTGCCAGCGATCGACGTGAAATTGAACGGCGTGGCAGAGAAGATGAAGCCCTCGAGAGGACGATATTCGACTGAGTTCCATATCCCCGGGGCACTGATCGGCTGCTGCTCGAAAATCTGTGGCAGATACGACGGGTTGAAGCGCCAAAAATCGATCAGCTCGCAGGCCGCGTCGATCTCGGCCTGGAACACCGTCTTGCTCTGGTTCAACATCGTTGCCGCGTTGAGGATCTGCCGATACCGACCGGCCAGCAACTCGGCCGCTTTGAGGAAGATCGCGGCCCTCGACTCCCACGGCATGGCGGCCCAGTCGGTTCGGGCCTCGGCGGCTGCCTGGATCGCCAGCTGCACGGACTGGGCATCGCCCTTGTGATACGTGGCAACGGCCTGCCGGTGGTCGTGCGGCAGAATGCACTGCCCGAGAGCACCCGTCGTCACGTCGCGGCCGCCGATGATCAGTGGTATCTCGATCGGCGTGCTCGCGAACTCTGCGAGTTGCGTCTTGAGCGCCTGCTTCTCGGGCGAGCCCTGGGCATAGGTCAGAATAGGTTCGTTGACCGGCGTGGGAACCGTGACACGAGCGTTGATCATCGAAAACTCCTCATTCGTGTATAACGCCACTTCCGTGACAGTGTCTCAGCGAGATTAAGCTGACCAACGTCATGGCTATCGCAGCCGTCTTCCGCTCGAGGAGTTCGCCCCGGGTTTCGGACGTGCGCGGTACGCGACGCAGCCATGCAAACCCACCTCGATCAGCTGCGGTGTGAAGATGAGGGTCCGCGCCTCACATATTGTCCCACAGCGCGTTCGATTGGTGCTGCGCGGATTAGCCGATCGCTGATGGGGCGGGTCGTGAAGGGGGCCGGTCGTCGCGGGAAGCACCTCGGGTTCGAGGTCGACCGACGCCCCTGGCCCTGTTTCCACCTCGGGATGACCGGCAGCTTTCGCACGCTGGGTGAGGCACCGCTGAATCTGGCGTCAAGTCCCCGCGTGGTGGAGACCTCGTGGCCGCCCCGCTTCACCAAGCTCCGCTTGGTATTCGGTGACGGCGGCGAGTTGGCGTTCACCAATAAACGCCGGCTGGGCAGGATCCGGCTACGGCACGATCCCCGCTACGAGGCTCCGATCGGCAGTCTCGGGTTCGACCCTCTCCTCGACCTGCCGGTACCGACGGGGTTCTCGGACCTCCTCGGGAACCGGTCGGCCGGGGTCAAGGCGTTGCTGCTGGATCAGCCCTTCGCCGCCGGCGTCGGCAACTGGATCGCCGACGAGGTTCTGTGCCAGGCGAGGATCGATCCCAGCCGTCGGGCCAACGAGCTGTCGGCGGGCGAGGTAAGACGTCTGCGCGCCAAGCTGAAGCACGTTGTCGACACGGCCGTTCGGGTGGATGCCGACAACTCTCTCTTCCCCCGAACCTGGCTCTTTCACCGCCGGTGGAAACGGGACGCCAGGGCCACGATCGTCAGCTGCCATCGCATCGAGCAGCTTACCATCGGCGGCCGGACCACGGCCTGGGTGCCTTCGCTGCAGAGATGATCGTGTCGAGGCGAAGATTCGAACTGCCGGAAGCTTGAGTCCTCCAGGGCTTGTAGAGCGGACATCGCGGTCGTGCGGCGAGTTCCGTCAGTGCTGCCGCCTCTCCAGGCGTGCGGAGGAGCTTCGGAGTCTGCAGATACTGGACCAGGAGTAGTTAAATCGCGTTGTCGAGATATTCTGGAATCAGGGTCGCCTTTACACTTGTGCATAGAACTGCTGAGAATGTGTTCCGTACGTCCAACATCATGCCCCCTGCCCTTGACGGGTACCAGCCTCTATAGATAGCGTGGTCCTTATCTCTAGGTATGGACCTTGCGACCCTCGGTAACGCGGCATCGCTTCTCCTGATTGTGGTACTTTCTTGTGTTGTGATCATCCTCGCCAGGCTGGTGTGGCGTAGTCATGGACCCATCACCAACGCTGAGCTTCGCGAGAGAATGAAACACCTGCAGTAGCTCAAAAGAGTGCTCCCATCTTCAGGGTGGGCGACTCGCTTTCACAACACTCTACGCCGGCCCACATTTTGTCATAGCCGAGGTCGGCGAAGGCATGCTCGCCTTTCACACCGTTGAACACTCCGCAGAGCTGCTGGCCTTTCTTCTTGCACGTCACCCTGAGGTGAAGAGGACACGGGTTCGGCAGTGGCTGAAGCACGGGTCGATTGAGGTCAACGGCCGTGAGACCACTCGCTCTTCACACCTTTTACGAACCGGGGATGTGGTGTCGATTCGCGCCAAACGCGACGTGCGCGGAGAAGGTCTATTGCCTCTTAACATGAAAGTGTCGTTTGAGGATGCGGCGCTGATTGTCATCGAGAAGCCTGCGAATCTGCTGAGCGTGGCCAGCGCGAAGGAGCGGGGCAGGACGGCCTATGCCTTCCTCACCGACTACCTACGCCGAGGCCATCCTCAGAGTTGGGCACGGGTGTGGATCGTGCACCGACTGGACCGCGAGACGTCCGGGATCATGGTGTTTGCGAAGACGGAGACGGCGAAGCGTGCACTGCAGGCAGATTGGGACGAGACCGAGAAACGCTACCTGGCAGTGGTGGAGGGATATCCGCCGGCTGACCTCGGCGTCCTGCGCTCACACCTGAACGAGAGTAGTCCTTTCAAAGTATACAGCGCCCCTCTCGGCGACCGGACACGCTACGCGGTGACTCACTACCGGGTGATGAAGCGACTCTCAGGGTGTGCGCTGGTCGAACTGATACCAGAGACGGGTCGTCGCCATCAGCTCCGCGTACATCTGGCTGATGCGGGTTGTCCGATCATCGGCGACGACAGATACGGGGCTCGCACGAATCCCGCACACCGACTGGGATTACACGCGACGTCTCTTCGATTCAGTCACCCATTGTCCCGAGAACGTGTCCGGTTCGAGTCGACGCTTCCTCACGATCTGGCACGGCTGTTGTGACGTCGCTCTCGCTCGGCACGGCAAGCGTGGCTGCGCGGCAGGCGTGTCATCATCTGTCTACTCTGACGGGCGTCGTGACAAGCTTGACAAGCCCCTTCGGAGCGCCCAACATGACCCTGAAGGGATGCAATGATCATAAAGATGCCGTATGGTACACCGTTCGACTGCGGGTCACGGACGAGGCAGCAGGGGCCTCGTGTGGCGTGGCGAGTGGCCTTTGGCCTGGTCCTGATGGTCATCTTGTCGCATCCCGCGGTTGCGGCGGAGCATGCAGCAGAGGCGCCAACGTTCAATGATGATATTGCGGTCATCCTGTACGACAACTGCACCAGTTGTCATCGGGCCGGCCAGATGGCGCCGATGGCGCTGACGTCGTACAGGGACGCGCGTCCCTGGGCGAGGGCCATCAAGGGGAAGGTCATGGCCCGCGAGATGCCACCCTGGTACGCTGACCCGCGCTACGGTCGCTTCCGCAACGAAATGACGCTCACGCCGGTCGAGATTGACACGCTCGTCGCCTGGGCCGACGCTGGCGCGCCGGAGGGACCCGGTGAGGCCCCCGAGTTGCCGACGTTCGCCGAGGGATGGATGCATCCGTCCGGTCAAGATCCGGACGTCGTCATCCAGAGTCCGATCGAGTATGCGATTCCGGCTGAGGGCCAGAGCGCGAACTTCAACATTTACCAGGAGAACCCGTTCGACGAGGTTGTCGACCTCCAGGCGATCCAGATTTTGCCGGGAAACCTCCGCGCCACCCACCACTCGAGTCTCGGTGCGCGGCGCCTACCAGAAGGAACAACGCTCGGTCGAGGACCGGCCTTCCCGGGTGGACCGATCATCGACAACGTCCCAGTGGCGATCGACTCGGGCGCGGCTTTCGACAACTCTGGCGACCGCAACGAAGGCGAGACGACGGAAACGGACGACGCGCGCCGCGCCCGGCTCGAGCGCGAGGCGTTCGCCGTACAGGGCACGTCGCTCTTTGTCTTTTACGTTCCGGCGGCTGGCTTCAAGCAATGGCCGGCCGGTATCGGTAAGCGAATCGAGCCCGATGACTACCTCAATTGGGGACTCCACTACACCAGCACGGGCGTTCCGGAGACTGACCGTCACAGCGTCGGCCTGTGGCTGCAGAAGGGCGAGATGACGCACGAGGTGCTCTCCCGTCGCGTCGGCCAGACCCACATCGCCGAGCGGAGCGAACTGGTGGCGCCGGCCCTCGAGGGCCGTGGCGGTGCGCGCATTCCGGTCATCCCGCCGGGCGATGCCGACTGGGCGATCACGGGCATCACGACGTTCCAGGACGACGTGACGCTATATATCGTGTGGCCGCACATGCACCTCCGCGGCAAGGACATGACCTTCCTCGTCACCTACCCGGACGGTCGGGAAGAGGTGATCCTGCACGTGCCAGAGTACGACTTCAACTGGCAGTTGCCCTACGA
>Ga0310123_10002229_pt1 | contig 15587 bp, 11 predicted proteins | sample CB6_AW_1057_MG_FD_203505 | JGI IMG/M metagenome (GOLD analysis project Ga0310123, IMG submission 203505) | Marine microbial communities from Western Arctic Ocean, Canada - CB6_AW_1057 | ecosystem: Environmental > Aquatic > Marine > Oceanic | place: Canada: Western Arctic Ocean | collected... | reverse complement strand
ATTCCCAAGTCCCCTCCGACTGAAAACGGCCGCGTACGTCTTGGCAGACGACGATGTAACCCGCCTTCACAAAGCGGTCGAAACGCCGTCCCTGTTTGTTGTACGGCGTCCGCATAACGAGGACCGGATACGGTCCCCCCCGACTCGGCTGAAACACGTCGCCGCGTAGAATCGTCCCATCGCGCATCGGGACCGCAGCATTGCGTTCGATCGTCACGTCTTGCTCCTTCACCGCTCCCCTGGCCAGCGAAATGATTCCCAACAATGTGCTCAAAACCACGATGTTCATGGCACGCATCCTCGTCCGCAAAGCGATTCTCATTCCCGGGTTCCCAAGTTCCAGCTTGGGAACCCGGAATAAACTGCGACAGATCGGTGTGCCGAGCGTCCAGTAGACGTTGGCACACAGCCACCCATACAGTCGGGGCGACGCTTCACTCACGCCCCGCCACCTGTCGCTCGGCACTGGCAGGATAAGTCTCTGGATGGGGAGATTTGAGGCAGAGTTACTTAAATAGATTGAATAGCCAAGAGAGAAAGCAAGCCATAGTTAGCAAGAAATTCACGACGGCGAAGACACTCAAACATCCAGAATTGCCTTCATTTGGATTACGATACAGAGAGTTTGACACCGCCAGCGCTCCTGCGCCCTCTCTATATGCAGGCTAAAGTGTCCAACATCAGTGTACCATTCAGCATCGAAAATGCACATCAGAATCCGAAGAGGATGTTGAACTTTGAGAGGTGGTCATTCCGACCGGTTCAGTTTTGATGAGCCAAGTTTGAATTCGCCCATGCAATAATGCTAGAGGCAGTTTCAAAATCCCTTGAGAATTGTAAATAGGCATCCGAGTTGTACAAACTCTTGGAAGAGATAGACGTGATACTCGTAGCGCACAACGAGTCGCCTGAGGTTGAAGAGCCAGCTGATCGTGCGTTCGACTTTGTACCACCGTCTGTAGCGGCGAAGCGGACGACCGTCTTGCGTGGGCGGTTTCTTCCGACCACGACGATGAGGCCAAATCAGTTCGATCCCGCGATCATCGAGACGTTCGCGAACCCAGTCTGCGTCCGACGCCTTGTCATAGAGCATTCGTTTCGGATTCTTCTTCGTCATGCGAATATCCACCAAGTTCTCCAAGGCATTGTCCTCCGCCTGATTCGCCGAAAGCGTAAACACCGACAACGGCGTACCGTTTCCGTCGATCATCAGCATGATTTTGGTACCCTTGCCTTTTTTGGTCTTGCCAACATCGGCGCCCCTTTTTTTGCGGGCGAAAATGTTCCGTCGCCCATCGCTTCCTCCCAGTAAATCTGGTTGAGGGCATCGAGTTTCTTCAGCAACCGTCGCCACGATTTTTCCAGACGCCTGCTGCGGTCCACTCCTGCAATCGCCGCCGATAAGTTGAAGGACTGGGGTATCGTTCTGGTAAATCTTGCCATCGAGCGCCTGTCCGTAGAATCCAGAGAATGCCTTCCAGGCATGCTCTGGCCGCAACTCGTGGACGCCCGCCACGCTTCGATTTTGGTGGATCACGCAGCAAGTCTTTAATCAGAACCCATTGGGAATCAATGAGAAACGGTTTCGGGGCCGTCCTGGACCCTGTCGTATTCGGCCGCCGACGTGGCGGCCACATTGACAGAAAAATAACCATGCGAGTGTCTCCTTTCACTCACTCTGGTACGCAAATTGCTCGCCATTCATTTAGTAATTTATGGTTTTGAAACTGACTCCAGAGACTCTGATCGCCTTTGTGTCTGCATCCACACAGAAAGTCATGCCCATCGACGACGGCAGATGGCCAGCAGCAACCGGAACATCCTGATCGGTCGTGCCGTCGTCGGCAGTGTCGCTTCCACCTTCGGCAAGTGAATCGGGAAAGAGCGGAGTGTCCTCGTCGTCTTCATCGGTCGCAGTGTCCGATGGTGAGCCAGCCCAACTGGGTGCCAACACACCGACGATGTATCGATCACGCACTGTGCGCTCGGTGAGTTCCTCGTTTTCGCCGCCTGCTGGACCGAGAAGGTCGCCGAGCACCATTGCTTCGAGTTCTGCCCGAAGTTCATTTCCGTTGGGCACTTTGGCTAAGAGTTTTTCGCTCATGATCGTCAATCACTCCGTCCTGCAATGCGTTTGATCATCACAATGTAGTCATCTGGAAGGTGGTGATTCTCTGCACCTGCCAACAGATGGCCAAAGTATTCGTCGCTCGGCTGCGTTTCCTCAACGACGTGATCTTCTCCTGCGATGTACACTTCGGCTTGCAACGTATCACCAACAAGGGTCTTCAAATCCACCTGTTGGCGTTGATAATGACCACCAGATACGCCCTCACAGCCTTCGAGTTGTTCGATGGATTCTGGGTTGCAGCGGTATGCGACTCCCCAGACTTTATCTCCCGGCGATGGGACAATGTTGGCGTACACTTCCTTCACTTTGTTTGCCCGCTTGTTGAAGGCCAGACGATAACCCTTCAGGCACACGACCTCCTCTTGGCGAATTGTGCCAGTTCGGACTGTCTTGCGGTCGATTGACATGTTGCTGCCGTAGGCGAAATACTAACGGTCTTCGGAGTCAGACAGATCAAGCAAGGTTGGTTCCTGTTTCCCAGATTTCTTCGCAGTCTTTTTGGGTGCGGACTTCTTCTTGCGGCCTTTTTTCTTGTCGTGAAGACCCTGACGCACTTCCTCCTCGTAGCGTTCGTGGTTCAGCTTGAGGAGACGCTGAAGGACTTCACGGCGGGCGGGTTCGTTGATCGTGTAACGGAGACCCTGCTTGGTCTCGTGGAAGCCGTGGCCGAGTTCGAGGTCATCCCAACCGTAGGCGGCGGCGACAGCCTGATCCATTTCGATATGCAGTTCTCGGAGCCTCTGTATGCCTTCGGATGTCTCATCAGATTCGTGGAAGCGGTTGTATACTTCGGTCAATCCGATACCTGCTTCGATAGAGAGTCTGCGACGAGTCTGCAAATAGAATTCAGCTAAAGGTAAACCAGAAGGCATCTGGTCGGGGAACGGAAAGGTCTCAAAAAGGTCTCGATTCGCATACCGTAGACCGCCCCCCATCGTAGAGCAGTGCTCCCTTGCCCATGCAACGTGAAAAGAAGACTGCAAAGCAGCAAAATATATATACTGGTCTGTCGCAATTACGATACTCGGACCAGCATAAACATACGTTGATGGTACAAAGTCGAATTGAACGTACTTACTAACGAATGGGTGAAACAGCACTCGATCCAACTGGGATATTACATTGTATAGTTGTGGTCGTTTATCTGCATATACCCACCATTTCTGCGGAAGGGGCTTTCGTAAAACGAATTCCTTTTTCTTTTTCTTGCGAGTCCGCTCAGGCTTCACACGCTCTTCGATGAGATGCAAACACGTGGGATAATCTGCGGCAACCTCACCTACGTAGTCCTCGGGAGCCATTTCTCGATTAAGCGGCCAATCGAAAAAATTGATAACCCATCGACTTGGTGATCGATCTGGTCGTTTGTTGAAGTCTTCTCCGGTCAAATACGGCATGATAATCTTGCGATTGTGATCATTCTCTGAAATGAGGTCCTGTGCATCCTTTGGTGTGAGGATGAATCCAGTTCCGAGAACAATTGTACCCTGAAATGACATCCCTGAATTTCTGCAAAGCCTCTTTGGCAAGCCTGAAATTATTCCCGGCACCGTGAGAGAATGGCTGATTCGATGAACTAATTTCCCTTCTAAAACACAATCCCCATTCCACGAACTGCGGCAACCCCACACTTTGGAGATCTCGACAGTTGCTCTACCGGGCCACTTTGTGGATCGCACTGCACGAACTAACGACGCCGCTTCGTCGAGCAAATGTGCAAGGCCTACATCACGAGTATCACCTTGCGAAATTGTGTTTGTTGCGATGAGACCGAAATAACCGTGAGTGCACAGTAGAGAAGCAATACGGCGGAAAAAGAAAGCACATAAATCTGCATTTCCGCTTGCTTTTGCAGCCAGTACTTCAGTCAGCCATTTCAAATAGGAACGTCCGATGCTTCTACGGATTCGGCGTCCACCAATGAACGGCGGATTACCTACGAACGCATCGAAGCCACTCCGCTTCACAATCACCTCGGGGAACTCCAGTGGCCAGTGAAACATCTTCTGGCCTCGACGTTCCTTGGTTGCTTTCTTCTTGAACTCTTCGGTCGGCCCATTCTCGACGTATTGGCCAGAGACTACGGCAGCGTGACGCACCTTCTCTTTCTTGTCGGCGGCGTTTTCGCCCCAGAATGCGGCGGCAACGAGCAAGTCAGCCGAACATCGCAGCCGGGCGATTTTGTCCTCGGCCTCGGCGAGTAACTTCTCCTGTGCCTCAATGTCAGCAACGGTATTGGCTGGCATATCTTCGAGCTTCAGTCGCAAGTTGATGGCCTTGTCCACGGCATCATCGAGAGGCCCCTTGAACAGCACGGCATCGTCGTCGTCTGGATTGAGACTGTAGTGCCGAAGTTGTTCCAGATCGTGCAGACCGACGAGAGAATCACCGCAACGGATGGCATGGTCGAGGAATTCAAACGGCTTATCCTTTGCCAGCGTCAGCAGCCAGAGCGACAGCTTTGCCATTTCTGCAGCCAGCGGATTCACGTCCACGCCATACAAACACCGAGAGGCTACGATGCGCCGGGCGTACACCAATCGTTCCTCGGTATTGACAGGGATGAGTTGCTCTTCAGGCCCGCCTTTGGACACATCACCGATGGGAGTGATTCTAGGTGTCCCGTCGATCTGTTTTTCGGCTTCATCCCATGCTTCGAGCAGTCGCTCGGACATATAGCGGCAAGCTTGAACCAAGAATGCTCCGCTGCCACACGCCATGTCACAGATGTTCAAGTTCAGCAGTTCCGCTGGTGATTTCAGCTTCCACTCTTCCTTGGGTTTTCCGTCGGCTGGACCGTCGTAGACCAGCGGCTCCAATGTGTATTGCACAATCGGCTCGGTCAGGCTCCGAGGCGTGTAGTGCGTGCCGCTGGAGCGACGGTCGGTTCCCGCCGTGACGAACACGCTTCCTTTGAAAATCACCCACGGGTAGCCGAAGCTGTCGTTACGAATGAGACCGGCAAACGGCTCGACTCGCTTCCAGAGTTCTTCATCGCCCTGACAGGCGATGCGAAGCCGAGCCACTTCTTGACCATCTATCTCTGCACTGAGCGCTTTCTTCAGCGCACTCTGAGAACGCCCCGTCTCACCCTTCAGGAACTTGAACAGGTCGGCTTCGTCTTTCTCAAACAGCTTCTCCAATTCGGCCACCGGGATTTCTGGTTCCTTGCTGCGAGTTCCTGTCAGTCCGAGAAATGGTTCGGTTGCTCGCTTGGCAGTGTGATCGAGCAAACCTTCGTAGACGTGACCGATCTGTTCGATGTCCAGCGCACGAAAACTGAGGCGACGAGCTTCAGCAGGCCCACCACCCGGCACCTTGATTTGCAAAAGTTGTAATGCTTCCAGCAAGTGCAGAATCGTGCGGTTGTTGACGGGTAGCGGATTGGCTTCGGCCTCCCGCCAACTTGTTCCACGTTTGCGACCTTCGAGGAATGGAAACCGGTCAGGATCAAACAGCCGACCACCGTAGATGGGGACGTGAACGTCATCATGCCGAACACCGCCGAAGACAATGCGATTGGCCGTCAGCAATCGAGGCCAAGCGTCGTAGCGTTGTTCAAGAAGCTCTTCGCCCTGTTGATCGGCGATCTCCCGAAGCTGCTTGGAGATCATGGAGACAGAGTAGTTCTGCTCGTACACGGGAAACGGCTTTGTTGGAATGAGTTCCCGTTCCTCGGCACAGAACAGAAACACCAGCCGCATCATGACGGTGAGGGCCGATTCGTAGAGAACTGCCTCACTGACGCCTTCGAGCAGTTCTCGCCCGTGGTCCTGATCGGCTTTGTCGAGCGACTGGATCAGCACTTCAACCGCTCTTCGCACTTGATAGCCAAGCTGATCGGTGACTTCCTGCTGGTTGGAAGCGCTCTCAGTCAGAAGAGCTTCAATCGTCTGGTCGGCGGCGACACCGAAGAATCGAGTCAGTGAGAGAAGACTGCGAAAGGCCCTCAGTGTGATCTTCTCTTCCAACCACAGCGAGGCGTACCACGATACGTAACCAGTTGTCTCTCCCTTGGGAGCATCGACCAGCATCCAATGTTCGCCGTTGGTCACGAGTCCCAACCGCACGCCAGTTGCGTGCAAGAGTTCGGTCATCCGGGTATCGGGAGACGCCTTCCATCGAGACCCAGCAACGTAGCTGACGAGGTCTTGTGACCGAGCGTAGGTCTTTATCAGCAGCCGATATTTTTTGGTGACTGGATCGTTGATGACGATACTCGGCCTGAGCAGTTCATGGTGTTCTGACATCTCTGCATGGAGCGTTTGCGGAATTGCCTGTCCCTCAGCCAGCAGGTCTTCGTCAAATTCCAGCGTCTTCGTCAGAACGAATTTGATCCACGCATCTTGGACACTGGGATCGGGCTGCTTTCGTTGGAAACTCTCATCCCACTCGGCGTATGCCAACCGGAGCAGCCGAGCATGGTCGGGATCATGTGCATCAAGTCCCTGCGGAAACGCCTTCAGCAGCACCGGCAGGCTCAGGAACGGGCCTGAGACCGGCACAAGTGAAAGCCACTCTGCATGATGACGTGCGATGGACATGGTTTCGTTTCGCTCACTTCTGAGTCAATGACTCTTTCCAAATACGCCTACACTTTTGATCGAGTGCAGCCACAAAAGCGGCTTCATTTTCCTTTGCATTCTCTTGGCAATGTTGGAAGAACCCTCCTGCCACCGAGTCCTGCCATCGAAGGCGGGTAGGGTCAAACGACTCTGCGTTTTTGACCTTCACCTCTTTCTTGTTGTCCTTCTTGCCTCGTCGAGTTTTCGGAAGCTCATCGGGTGGGTTCTTCGAGTATATCTGAGCCAAATAGGTGCGGAGAAATCCTTCCCATGGAAGCAGCACCACGCCTTGTTTGTAACTGAGATAAATAGATGGGGCTCCATTGTGTAATCATCGTGATGGTTTCGGACCTCGCTAATCCAAAGATTGTACTCCGACCTTGTGAACGTGAACTTCTTTGACTTTTTGTCCACATACTTGACTTCGAGTGCCAAACGGCACTTCCACCCTGTTACTGTTTTGCCATCGTGTTTCTCCCGGTAGTAAACGATGTCACCCGGCTGCTGTTTCATCCCATCAGGGTTCACAAAGGTTGGTAGTCCGAACACCGATTCCAACTGGATCAAGCGAGGCAGAAAATACATCGCCACAAAATAATGCTCGCCGGGATAGCATCCCCAATCTCCCTCGTTTTCGATGTACGAGGTGAGGTAATGTAGTCGGGATACGTGTCGATCCAGTGCCCTGCCATCACTGACCTCCCGCCAGCTTCTCAGGCACCAAGAACGTGACCGCTACGGGGAACATCCTCGCCTGCGGGTTGGCAAACCTCGCTCGGATCGCCTCGGTCCCATGCTTGATCTCACCGGGGATTTCCTTCGCCCGAGCACGCATGGAGTCTTTGTTTCGTTCGAACTGGTCTCGTTCGGGATCGTCGAAGAGCAACGGCTGAACGTACTGCGGATCTTTCAACTCCGCTTCGATGGCCTTCTTCAGTTCTGTCAGAATCGCCGTGATGTCTTTGGCTTCTTTCTCGGCACGTTCGTTGAGACGTTTCTCCAAACCACTGACACGATCTTTCAGGCGAGCATCCAACGCCGATGCCAAAGACGATGTGAGCACCGGGTAAAGCTCCAGCAGTTTGTCATTCACACCCGACGACGGCTTCTTCGACATCGCCGCAGCAACCGCAGATTCCGTCTGTCCTACGTTCAGGCGACGACCCCATTTACCTTCTTTGATGAGGCCACCAGCAGCGATGATTTCTTCATGCAGACGATGGCTGTCGCCGCCAATCACGACCAGCCGGGCATGGGCGATCACAGCTGGGGTGTCAATGATGTCGTTGGGTAGAACGCGAGCAGTAACTCGCTGAAGTTTCGACCGTCCCTTCTCAGCCCAGACTTCCGCACGCAGCAGACGCAGGCACATCTGCGGCAGACGATGGTTGAGGTGGACAAGAACCACATCGTCCCGTCCCTTCGAAACAGACTCATCGAAGGTGATCGGTCGAATTTCCTTGCTGTGGGGATGCTCCAAACCTTCCACACACGCAGCCCAACTTCCTCGCAGCGGTGGCAACTGGAAGCAGGGCTTGCCGTCTTCTGTCTTCGTCTCCGTCAATGTTGGCTGACCGGCCAGTTGAAGTGCGACCTGAACAACCTTTTGAATGTTCTCAGGAGACAAGCGAAGCTCCCGGCGAGTCTCCCGGTACTGCTCCATCAGCGCTTGCACATGCTTCTGCAAGTCACGCTCAAATCGCAGCATCTTGCGAATCGGTTGTGCTTTCTTCTCGGCGTCTTCGGTGTGCAGCGTAGTTCGACGGCCCAGCATCGCTTCTTCAACCTGTTGAGCGATGACCGGCCCGACATTGCCGAGGTCTTCACGAATGGTCTCGATCTTCAGAGCCACACGCATCAGGAACTCAAGGTCGGCATCCATGTCACTGACCTGCCCGCTGAAGCTGCGAATGCTGCGGTCTTTGTATCCTTCGCCGACGAAATGAAAGACCATCACCTTGTTAGCCTTTTGGCCATGCCGATCCACACGACCATTCCGCTGTTCCATTCGATTTGGATTCCATGGAATCTCGTAGTGGATCAACCGAGAGCAGAAATTCTGCAAGTCGAGACCTTCGGATGCGGCATCTGTCGCCAACAGAATTCGTACCGGGCTAACATCAGGGGATGCTTGGAACGCTGCTTTCACAGCTTCTCGATGGTCCTTGTCCATGCCGCCGTACATGGTCATCAGACGGTCGCCACCGGAGAAACCCTCAGTCGCCATCACTTCTTGGAGCCAGTTCTGCGTGGCCCTGTACTCAGTGAAAATTATGACTCGCTCTTTGGACCATTTGCCACTTGGCTTGATATTGTCCTTCAACCACCGAATGAGTTGAATGGCTTTGGAATCACGCTGGGCACGGGATCGCTCACCCCATTTCTTCATCTTTTTCAGCAGAGCTTGTTCCTGCTCGGTCGGTTCTGCGAACAGGTGAGTGGCCGAGTCCAAGGCGTCGGCTGTAGCTTCGTCATACTCCGAGTCGTCAGCGTACTCTTCATCCATGCGGTCAAACTCGCGCTGGAGGACATTGAATGACGGCTTGGCAACTGCCTTCCTTCTGGCCGTATGCAGAGATTTTTCGTGCTGATCTAATGTGGTGAGAAAAGCAGCCGGGCACGAGAACAGACGCTTCTTCAACGTCATCAACACGAACTTTGTGGCGAACTTCTCGGTGTTGTCCGATGCCCTATCGCTACGGAGTTTCGTGTACTCCCGAAGAACAGCATGGATCTCCCGCTCTTCGTCGGTGTACGGCACTTCAATGGGTTCCAAGACTCTTGGCGGGAATCGAAGCGTTCCGTCCCACTTCTTTGCAAAAGTTGAATCGGTCTTCAGGCGACGAACCATGATCACTTCAAGCTGTTTCCGATCCGGGTCGGTTCCTCGTGAAAAACGCTGGTTGTCCAGCAGTTCCAGCAGGGCGCTGAAACTCTCCCGATACCCGTTGTGTGGCGTGGCCGTAAGGAACAATTTGTGTTCGAAGTGCGGTGCCAACTCTCGAAGGGCCTGAGTTCGCTGTGAATCGGTGGCGTATTTCCCACGACCAGACGGAGCACAGTTGTGGGCTTCGTCCAGGATCAGAAGATCGTATTTCCGTGGGTAGATCGGCTCACCTGGCGCAGGCAGGATCTCACGAAAAATCCGTAACGGTCGTTCCCGTTTGAGAAAATCTATGCTGGTGATGAGCCGGGGAAAATGGCTCCATGGATTTACGTGGATACCTCGGCGGCGTCTCAAATCCTTCATCAGGTTGGAATCGACGATGCGGAATTCGAAGCCGAACTTGTCCCGCATCTGGTCTCGCCATTGAATCTGCAACGCAGATGGGACGACGATCAGCATCTTTCTGGCCCGATGGCGAATGAGAAGTTCAAGAGCGACCATGCCCGCTTCGATGGTTTTGCCGAGACCGACATCATCAGCGATCAGGAGGTTGGCCCGAGGCATTTGAATGGCACGCACCACCGGGTCAAGCTGGTAGTCCTCGATCTCAATTCCACTGCGGAACGGAGACTGGATGTTCTTCAAGTCAGCAATGGAAGCAGCACCCCAACGAACGGCATCGAGAAAGGCATCGAGCTTGTCAGGGGCGTCAAAACCGTCCGGGTTGGGGAGAGCCACCTTCTCGATGACACGAGCGCCCGGCTCGATCTCCCAAACAACCTGAAGCTCTTCGCCAAGACCATCGTCTTCGACGGAGGAGAGAGTCAGGAGATTCTGCGGCCCAGCTAAGTCAGGTTTCAGCGCAACGGAAGGAAGCGAGCTAGGTTTGATCTGATTGACTACCCATTGGCGGGAGCGGACCTGAACCAGTTGCCCTTGTTCTGGAGTGGATACAGTTGCTGTAGCCAACGTTGTTCCTTCCATGTTTCGCTGATTGACTAAATAGTACCCACAGCATACGATGTTCATTGTCATTCAGCAATCAGACGAGAAATGCAAATGCAGTTCAGCCAACGTATTCGAGATCTTCGGGAACAGCACGGCCTGACCCAAAAGGAACTGGCTCAGCACCTCGATGTCAGTCCTAGCTACGTCAACAAGGTCGAAAACGAGCGGCTGCAATTTGGCGACTACCCTTCAGCCAAGTTCATCCACAAGCTGGCAGACGAACTCAACGGCGACGAAGACGAGTTGCTTCTGCTGGCCGACAAGGTGCCGGATCGTTTGCGCAAGCGCATTCGGGAGCGACCCGAAATCTTCAACGCTGTTGCTGATCTGGACGACAAGGCAATGGACCAACTGATGAAGCAGATCAGTCAGAAGAAAGTTGTAGAGCGAGGGTGAATGTAACAAGCGATGGTTGCGATGCCACAATCGATCCCCGCAAGTCTGACTTCTTTCCTCACCCGCAGGATGTGCAGGGCGGCCTCATGAGTGGTTCACTGATCGAGGCATCAAAAGCAGCCCAATGGTGGCTCCCACAAATCGATTCTGCTGTGCGTATCGGCGTTGACGGATTGGCCGACAGACGGGATCCAAAGATGGTTGCATCCGCCCTTGAAGGTTTGTTCAAATCTCTTGCGCAATACGGAAACACCCTGTTCGATGCCAGAGAAGTGTTCGCTCGGTGTGCGGAGAGATCGATCACAATCGGGCCCCAAACATTCTCATCAGTTCATATGGTGGCCCATAGTCTGACGCTCGATTTTGTCCACGCAGTTTGGTTCGCCATCGACCCCGTCGCGTGTACCGAATTGCTGCTGGGACAGTCTCACGAATTCCGCCCTGAGCGGGTACAGCAGCCCGACATCTGGACGGCAGTGGTCGCGAGTCTTAAGGAGTTTCGCAAGAAGTGGGGACTGGACGATAGTGTCGCGTCGGAGATTGCGGCTCGCATCGAACGTGAACGGTCGAGTCTTGGGCAAGAAATGGACAATAGCAAGAAGACTGCCGGAAAGAGCAAGACGGAAGGCGGGGGAACGGAATACATGCTCGTATCTGAATTCTGTTTCAATCGGCCGGAGTTCAAGCGCTACAGCGACGTGACGAAATTCTTCGATAAACTTCCGAGCGAAGCGGCCCCTGCCGGCATTACCAAGCAGCGACTGCTCTCCAGCGAGGGAATGGATAAGCGGGTGGCCCTGCTCGACAACATGAAGTCCCTGAAATCTAGTTGGTCCGAGCTTGAGGCGATGATCACCTCGACCACCATCAGCGGCAAGCGGCTCTATGTGGGCGAGGGCCAGCGCGTCAACAACCTGATGTGGGCGATGACGTTGAATGGAGCGACCGATATAACGCAGCGGACGATGATCGTCGAGCTTGAGAGGCCAACCTACTCGGCCGCGTGGACATACGAAACCCTGGCTCTCGTCGCCGAACATGCCGAGGAGATCATCGCGGACATCCTCTGGACGCTCCAGCAGCCCGTAAGCCCCTCGCCTCAACGTCCCGATGGAATCGGTGGGAAAACGAAGTGATGTCACTCCTGGACGATCCTGACGCGGTTCTTGCGACTATCAGGGCCAGACAGACAGAATTAAACGTCGAGGGCGACGAATCCGATCTGATCATCGAGGAGTTCAAGGAGAGGCTCGAAGACCAGGCTTACAGCGTCGAGTACGAACAGGTCTTCATTTCGACCAAGATCGCGGCTCGATGGTACAACCACGTCCTGAACGAGCGTCAGAAGACAGCGGCAGTCGGACGCATCCTGAATCAGAAGATCAACGAGGGCGAAATCGTCCGACTGCGGCAGAACAACGACCACAAAAAAGGGCGAGGTTTCATATGGGTCGGAGAGAAGGCACCAATAGATGAACACATCAAATGGAATTTGGAATCGAGGCTCGGCAATGATCCCGATTTTGGAACGTCAGGATTCTGATCGAAGAGGGACACGGGGGACAGTGGGGACACTTATTTTCCCTATTATTATACTCCGGGAATAACTCCACCCACCTGCGACGACTTACCCTATACCTTTTGGGGTAACAAGGGTGTCAGAAAAGTGGCCCCACTAACCCCACTGACTCATTTTACGAGGTCTGGGAACTATAAATACTCCACGAACTATACACTCCCCCAACGTCCTCTAAAAGAGCGATCCGCATGGGTACTGTAAACATTTCCATATGTAAATTCGTCTACAAGCCGGCGCGAAGGTGCAGATGTGGCTTTTCGAAGTTTCATGTTCCCCCAAAAGGTGGGCTACATTGTAGTGATTGTTCATCTGAACAAGACGTGGAGAATGCGGTGCTTCATTTTCTCGCCGAGGCCAACGAATACGGCTGGCTGATCTGGTCGGAGAACTACCCTGGATCCGGCTTCGACGAGGACGACGGGATCGAGTTTCATGAAGCAGAACTAGACCGGTATTCGGGCTTCAGATTCGGTCCCGCCGAGTTTCCCGATGTCCGATACGCACCAGAGACCGCGGCACAGGTCACATCCGCCACCTCAACGTCTCCAGAAGGGATTCGCGACCAAAACGCCAAATGTCATGGTCGAGTTTCGATGCTCACAGCTTGAGTTGAAGCGGAGTCCCATGCGACACAAACGGTCTTTGGAAAAGGCATGACATGCACAACAAAGCAGCGGAGAAAGTCTTCCACCACATGCTCGAGCAGAGCCAGACGAAGCTGTTAACGCAAGCCGACATTGAATCCCAAGGACTCGTGCCGTTCGTGTTCTGTGGCGGTCCGGCCGATGGATCGGTGTTGTACGTTCCCAGCGATCGGAACGGAGGCGAGGCCGGTTGTCTTTCTCCCCGCAGTCTCGATTCTTCGGTTCTGGCGGATCACACCTACCTTCCTGACGCCCAATCGCGACGATTCGTCTACAATGGAATCATCGGCTTTATCGAACCCAGTTGAGGGACCGACGCCATGAGTCAAAGCAACGGAAATTCTCGAATGCTCACAATCAGGCAGCAAGGGGCCCTGGCCAATCTGCTCGAGGGGTCGTCAATCACGGCAGCAGCTCGCAAGGTCGGAGTCCGTCGCGAGACACTTCACACCTGGATGAAGCAGCCGGTGTTTCTGCGGGAATACCGTGACGGCTGTGAGAAGCTGCGCCACGAAATCGAAAGCAAGATGATCATGATGGCCAATAAGGCCACGTCGGTTATCGACCAGGCACTTGACGCCGGCAATACAAAGGCGGCTATGGACATCATCAAGCTGGTGAACCGCGGCCGTCCCGAGATCGACTTGAGCAAGCATCAGTCCGATGCAGGGGTGGATCGTATGATTCATGAGGAAATCGAAAAAAATCGAGCCGGGCGAAACCGCAGTAGGAAAGGGGATTCCAGCCACGGCGACAACGGCAAAAAAGGGCCACAGAGCCACGTTGGACTGCAGGACGACCAAAACCTCTCGAAGACAACATGAAGCCGTCAGAGAGGGAGCTTGGCACGTCCTGCAGCGTCTGAGGATGCATCGGCCATGGCAGAGCCGGAACAATAACCAAATTGGACTGCATCAACATCCTGGAACGCTATCGACGAGATTGTCAAACCACGACGCTAGCGGCAGGTTTCCGAGGTAGAACGGCAGAGATTGGCGTCGCAGCCGAAGCAGTACGGCTATAAGTCGAATCAGTCAGAGCGTCTACAGCGGCCTCTTACGCCCGTAAACACATCAACGTGACCACAACATTATCTGAGCAATTCGGACGTCTTTGTGATCTTAGAACGTCACATTATTACTATATAGCCTGTTGAGGCTCGGTTGCGGTTTATCATGACAACTGAATTCCTTTTGTGTCTATACGCCAGTCTGTATGCCCGCGAGCCTGTATCCGCAAAAGTTAGGCAATGAGATGAGAACAAAGCCGAAGCTATCAGACAGCGTCGGGATTCTATCGACTTCTCGTAAGCAAATGACCTCGCAAAATGCAATCTGACCGATGATCCTTTGCACGACGAATCGCGTTATGTAGAATGATTGTCGATGTCCTTTCGCTGGCTGCTGTGGTGGAGTGATGCCTGTCCCAGCAGCCGGCGAGCATCACAAAGGAACCCAAGTGAAGCCATTCAAAAAATCCTACACCCGCCCCGCCGACGCCAAGGTCGTCACAAAACAGGTTCGCGAGAACGGTCAGCCGGTCCGCAAGCCGTTCGCCAAGTTCAAACAGCGCGGCGGCCGGGTCATCGAGGCCCCAGTATCAGACGGCGGCACTCGCTGTCGGGTTCCCAGCGGAAAGTACTACGGTCGAATCAAAACCGTCTACGGGCAGCAGGACATGCCGCTGTGCACCGATCTGGACGCCTCAAAAGAGATGCTGCATCAGTTGCAACGAAAGGCTAACAGGGAAGCCGCCGGATTGTCTGATCCGTTCGACGAATCCGGCAAGTGCTCCCTCTCAGAACACCTGGCTGGATTCCGCCAGCACCTAGAAGCCAAAGTGAACAGCGGCCGGTACATTAAGGAAATCATCGCCTGCACGCAGAAGATTCTTGACGGCTGCCAGTTCAAACGAATCACTGACATTTCAGCATCGCCTGTTGCCGGTTGGCTGAAAGACCGTCGCGACGCAGGTGAATTCGGCATCAGCACCAGCAACGGCTACTTGACCGCGTTCAAGGGCTTCTGCAATTGGCTGGTGAAGGATCGCCGGGCTGCGGACAATCCGGTCTCTCACCTGCCGAATCTCAACGCCGATCTTGATGTTCGCCGGGAGCGTCGAAATCTGTCGGCAGCCGAATTTAGCAGGCTGATTGAAGCTACCCGGAGAAACGGCACGGTGTGCGGGCTGATCGGGCTGGAACGGGTCATGCTGTATCTGTCTGCCGCGTACACGGGACTGCGGGCGAGTGAACTGGCATCGCTGAGCGAAGCATCGTTTGACTTCAACAGCGAACCCCTGACAGTGACAGTACAGGCCGCCTATTCGAAGCGGCGCCGGAAAGACGTTCTGCCGTTACATCCTGACCTTGCTTATC
>Ga0310123_10002228_pt1 | contig 15600 bp, 10 predicted proteins | sample CB6_AW_1057_MG_FD_203505 | JGI IMG/M metagenome (GOLD analysis project Ga0310123, IMG submission 203505) | Marine microbial communities from Western Arctic Ocean, Canada - CB6_AW_1057 | ecosystem: Environmental > Aquatic > Marine > Oceanic | place: Canada: Western Arctic Ocean | collected... | reverse complement strand
GCCCGGTGGAGCGGCGGCCTACCCGTCGACTCTGCTGATGACCGCCGTGCCGGCTCGCACGGCCGGAGTCGAACAGATTGCCGTGGTGGTGCCACCCACCGAGTTCGGCGGGTACAACACGCAGCTGCTGGCTGCCTGCCACGAGTTGGGAATCGAGGAGGTCTACCGGGTGGGTGGTGCCCAGGGTGTTGCGGCGCTGGCCTACGGGGTCGAGGGCATCGAGGCGGTCGACAAGATCGTGGGACCGGGCAACCTGTTCGTCGCCCTGGCCAAACGGAGGGTCTTCGGCGAGGTCGACATCGATTCGATCGCCGGGCCCAGCGAGGTGGTTGTGATGGCCGATGAAACCGCCGATGCACGCTTCCTGGCCAGCGACCTGATTTCCCAGGCCGAACACAGCCCCGGCGCCAGCCTGCTCTTGACCTGGCACCGGCCGCTGATCGAGCAGGTCCGCGAGGCACTTGTCGAGCAGCTGGGTCGACTGCCGCGAGGTGACCTGGCCTGCGAGAGTCTGAACCGATACGGAGCGCTGGTTTGCGTGGCGGACCCTGACGAAGCGATTGCGTTGTCCGAGCGAATGGCTCCGGAACACCTGCACATCTCGACCGCCGATCCCGACTCGATCCTGAGGCGGGTCCAGAACGCCGGTGCGATTTTCCTGGGCCATCACACTCCCGTGGCCCTGGGCGACTACATCGCCGGCCCCTCTCACGTGTTGCCCACCGGCGGCACCGCGAGGTTCGCCAACGGTCTCTCGGCCAACGACTTCCTCAAACGATCCAGCGTCATCCGTTATGACCTCAATGCGCTGGCGGCCGATTCAGCCGACGTCTGCCTTATGGCAGACGCCGAGGGCCTGGGTGCTCATGCGGCCAGCATCACGATCCGGCTGGAAGACCCAGGCGACGGCACGTCAGCCTGATCCCGGCGCCATCCGTGCCACCGCATCCCAGTCGACCTCGACCCCCAGTCCCGGTCCGGTGGGAGTCTCGATCACCGGCCCGTTGACCGAGATCGGGTTGGTGGCCACCCGCGCCTCGTGGTAGTCGGGACCCAGGATGTCGCCGGGATAGGTCTCCACCTGCATGTTCGGGCAGGCGACCACCAGGTGGCACATCGCGGCGGTGGCGACGTCGAGTTCGAGGTTCGAGCCGATGCTGCAGGCGACCCCGTGCTCGGCAGCCAACCGGGCGATTTCCCACGCCTTGCCGATGCCACCGTTCTTGCCCGGGTACAGGCTGATCACGTCGCACGCCTCGTGGCGGATGCACTCCAGGGCATCGGGCAGGTCGAACACGATGTCATCGGCCATCACCGGGCACGAGATCGCTCGCCGGACTTCGGCCAGTGCATGGAAGTCGCCGTTGGTGGTCGGCTGCTCGAACAGCCCGACGCCCAGATCGGCCATGCGGTCCATCGCGGTGATCGAGGTGGCGGCATCCCAGCCGGCGTTGGCGTCGATGACCAGGTCGAGTTCCGGACCGATCGTCTCACGCACCGCCCTTACCCGGGCAATGTCCTCGTCGATGTCTGTCCCCACCTTGACCTTGATCGTCGTGAATCCCTCCTCGACCAGCTCCCCGGCCCGCTCTCGGGCCCGATCGACGGGGTAGGCTCCCATCGAAAACCGGCAGGTGATCGGCAACGGCCGCACCGCACCGCCGAGCAGTTCGTAGACCGGCTGGCCCGCCTGCTTGCCCTGGATGTCCCAGCAGGCCATCTCGATCGCGCTCTTGGCAAACCAGTTGCCCGCCGCCGCGCGGTCCATCACGTGGTCGATCGCCGGAATGTCAGAGGGATCGCAGCCGATCAGCAACGGCGTGAAGACGTGGTCGATGATGGCCTGGGCCCCCCAGGCCGTCTCGCCGCTCCAGCGAGGCATCACCGTCGCCTCGCCAACACCCTCGATCCCCCCATCAGTCTCCACCCGCACCAGCACGTAACGCGACACGATGTGCTGGCCCAGTGCCGAGATCATCCGGCGGGAGGGCTTCAGAGGGATCTCGACCTGGTGAGTGGTGATGCCTGTGATCTTCATCGATTTCCTCGTTCCCGACGATATCGCCTGTCATCCTCTATCATTCTCTAACACTCTCTATCATGGTCCGCTTACGGCCGACCAGCATACCGCCCCCGTCGGTTCTTTCCATCGACCCGGTCTCGATCGTGAAGACGATTTTCCTGCCACTGTCGGTGATCAGCACGCTGCTGTTGGGTACGACGCTGGTGCTGGGCTTGATGATCGAAGACGCCGCCGAGGCGACCTTGAGCCACCAGGTCGACTACCACCTCTGGACCTCGCTGGGCGGGATGCTGTTCGCCACGATGGTGCACGGACTGGTGATGACCTACTTCATCGGGACCGGGCGTTGGTTCGAAGAGACCGACCGGGCCTATCCGCACAACAGCGACTGCCTCGCCGCCAGCCGAAACCTGAAGTCCCGTACGATCCTGGCCATCATCGGAGGATTCGGGCTGCTGCTGGCCGCCGGCACGCTGGGCGCCGCCGCCGATCCCGCCTCGCCGGTCGGATTCACCGGCTGGCTGGGGCTCGAGCCCGCCACGCTGCACCTGCTCGTGGCACTGGCCGCCGTCGGAGTCAACACCTGGACGCACCTGCTGGAGTACACCGCGCTGGACAAAAACGCGAAGCTGATCGAGCAGATGATGAGCCACGTGCGACGCATCCGCGACGAGCGGGGACTCGACAGCTAGCGCTGGCGAAACGGCACAGCCCCGATGAAGGCCGGGTCCTTCGGATCGCCCGGGCCACGGCGTGGCAGTGTGCCGGCACGCGGTTCGAGAAAATCGGCCGCCTGGGGATCCGTCGATGAGAACTCGACCTGCACACCACGCTGATTCGCCCCACCCGGCAGCATCAACTCGCGTTCACCCCGTTTCAGGTCGGCTTGCTCGGTCCGAGTCGACCAGTTCCCGGTGACCGCCGCGGCCGCGCTGACCATCTGGCTGAACTTCAACTCGTCGTACTTGTTCTCCACCACGCACTCCGGACCACTCACCTCGAAAAACAGGTTGCGGCGAATCGAGACGTTGTCCGAGCTCTCCGTAGGCATGTGCTCGAACACCAGCCCGCGTTCCACCTGGGCGAACGTGTTGTTGCGAATCGAGACAGATTGCAAACGACGGTTCTGGCCCGAGAAGAGCATCGCGACCTTCGCCGACTGGATTATCGACTCCTGAAGCACCAGGTCCACAACGTGATCGGTCACCTGCAGGCCGGCCCGCATGGGCCCGATCACCCGGCAGCCCAGGATCCGCACGTGCGAATTGGTGTCGTAGGTGCCGGATGAAAACTTCAGGCCCACCGCATCCGGGCCTCCCGATCGCAACACCAGGCCGGCCAGTTTCAGCACATCCTGGCTCGGAGAACCCGCCACGCTGCGAGCGTCGATGCCGACTGCGGTGAACCCCTCGATCGTGAGATCTTCCAGCTGAACCCGACCCTGGAATCCGATCAGGACCACCCCCGAGGGTTTTCCCTTGGAGGCGATCCGGAAACCGACAATCCGGATGTACTCGACCTGCTTCAACTGAATCCCGGGCTTCTGGCCGGCCGCAGCGATCACCGCCGGCTCGACACCGGTACTGATGATCTCGATCCCCTTGGGCCACTGCCCCTGGGTGCCGTCGATCTCGATCGACTCGGCATAGGTGTTCCCACCCAGCACATTGATCGTCACCTGGATCCGCCTCGAGTTGTTCCGGTACCCCGCCTTGTGGTCGCGAACATAGGCGAGTGCCGCAGCGATCGTTTTGAATTCCGCCTCAGGACCCACCTCCAGCGTCCTCTTCGCCGCGATCACCGGGGTCACCGGGGTCACCGGGGTCACCGGGGTCACCGGGGTCACCGGGGTCTTGGCAACCGGCTCGCCACCACCAACTGCTCCCCCGTCGCCGGTTGCGGGACTGTTGCCACCTCCGCCATTTCCGCCGTCACCGGACCCCATGGTCATCACCACGGCGATCACGATGATCAGCACGATCCCGCCGACGGCCAAACCGATCTTCAGTCCGCGGCCCGAGCCGTCCGGGGTGCCGCTGCTGGAACCACGGCGGGAAGTTGAAGCCGTCCGGCTGCGGGTGTTCGGTTGAGACTCGATGGCTGGAGCCGATGTGTCCAGCATCGGAAAGCCACCATCCTGAGCCTCAGCAAGCGGTGCGATTTCCGGTGCCCGTTCCGGAGGACTCACGTCGATCGGCACCGCCGCAGGGGCTTCCGAGACAGCAGGAGCCTCGGCAACCACTGGAGGCTCGGCAGCCGCAGGAGGCTCGGCCACAGGCGGGGCAACCGGAACCGCAGGCGTTGGCGACTCGATGGCCGCGGCAACCGGCGGCGGATCCGGTTCGGCCGGCGACGGCAATTCCTGTTCGGGTTCGGGTTCGGGTTCGGGTTTCTGTTCCGGTTCCTGTTCCGGCCCAGGCTCCCTGACAGGTGCCGTGGGCTCCGAGGAATCCTCGCCAAGCGTCGACAGGAAATCGGCCAGGCCGGGGTCATCGACCGAGGCCATGTCGGGTTCGGACTCCGCCCCGGTCATCCGTTCGGTGTCGCCACGCTCCCCGGCGATCACCTCGCCGACAGCCGGAGTCGGTGGTTCGACGGGTGCGGCGATGGGGGGGGCGACGGGTGGTGAGGGAGCGGTCTCTCGAGTCAGCTCGGGTGCCTGCTCGACCGGTTGCGCCACGGGGACGGCCCTGGCGACGGGGGCCCGTGTCTGAGTCGTCTCCCCATCGCCGAGCCAGTCGGTGAGTTGTTCGGCGACTTCGTCGGCGGTCTGAAACCGGTCCGAGGGGGCCTTGGCCATCATCTTCGAGACAATCTCAGCCAGTGGTCCGGGTACATCCGAGCGGGATTCGGAAATCGCTGCCGGCTCCCTGGTCTGGTGCCACATCAGTCTCTGGGCCAACGTCCCCTCGTCGAACGGTGGCCGCGCTGTCAGCAGGAAGTACATCGTGCAGCCGAGGCTGTAGATGTCGGCCCGCGCGTCAACCTTGTGGCTGTCGAGGGCCTGTTCGGGAGCCAGGTAATCGGCGGTCCCCAGCACTTTCTCATCGTGCCGCAACGTGATCGGGTCCTCGTCGTTCTCTTCGAAGAACCTCGCCAGGCCCAGGTCGAGAATCTTGACGACTCCCTCGGTGTCGACCAGCAGGTTGCCCGGCTTGATGTCGCGATGGACCAGTCCGGCCTCGTGAGCGTGCGTCAGGCCGAAGGCCGATTGCCGGATGAAATCGGCCACCTCGCGGAACCCTCGAGCCCCCCGGTCGGTCACCAATTCCTGCAGGTTCTCGCCCTCGACGTATTCCATCACCAGGAAGTGAATCTCGGCCCCGCCATCCTCCTCGCGATCCACATCGTAGGCCCGGACGATGTTCGGGTGATCCAGCGACGCCACCGCCTGGGCCTCGCGGTGAAAACGCTCGAGATAGCTCGAGTCATTGACCTTCTTGTGAGGCAGCACCTTGATCGCACAGCGGCGACGCATCAGCACGTGGTCGGCCAGGTAGACCGAACTCATCCCTCCCTTGCCCAGCAACGACTGCAGCCGGTACTTGCCCAGGAAGAACCCCTTGTGCTTCCCCTTGAGCAGCTTGTCGGACTGCCAGGCGGTCAGGGCTCCCGAGGCGACCAGGGCGTCTGCGACCGCTTGAGAATCGCCGCCGGCGGGCATCTCGGAGACCAGCTGCTGGAGCCGATCCGAATCGACCAGGCGGCTTTGCCGAACCAGGTTCAGAAACGACTCGACGGTAAACTTCAGCGCCATCCAGCCTACCTGCTGCCAATCCCCGGTGCCCGTCCCAGGTCACTCAACCGCGAATCTAACATAAGCCTCACCCCTTTGGTATACTCCCGCCCGCCGGGCCCATCACCGCAATGTGACTTCGCGGTGGGACCACCGGTTTGAAACGGAGTCCCTCGGATCGTGACACAGCACAACGACGAGGAGATCCGCCGCGAGCTGGAACTCGAGACCGGGCAGATCGACTCGAGCTGGAGGCCGCTGGTGGGATCGGGGCTGCTGTGCCTGGCCACCGTCGCCGGCTTCGTCACGGCGATCGCCGACCCGCCTCCCGCCCCGTTCGACAGCCCGGTCCTCCGCGGCTATGGGCTGCTGGGGGCACTGGCACTCACCGTGCTGGCCGTGATCCTGCTCAGGCAACCCCGCGCCGCTCGAGATCCGCTCTGGCAACCCCAACAGGCCGGACTCCGCTTCGACTCGGTCGTGCTCTACACCCGCTCGGCCTGCCACCTCTGCCACCAGGCACGCGAAACTCTGCTGTTGCACCACGAGTTCCTCTCGCAGATCTCCGAGGTCGACATCGACGGCGATCCGGAGCTGGTCAAGCGGTATGGAGAGTGTGTTCCGGTGGTGGTGATCGACGGCCGCGAACGGTTTCGCGGGCAGATCGACGTGTTGCTGCTGAGACGCCTGATCGACGCCACCGCGCCTCGAATGCGAACCACCTGAGGGCCAGGCCGATGAGATCATCGCGATGAACACGCTGGTGGTCATGGCCAAGCACCCGCTGGCGGGAACCGTCAAGACCCGGCTGGCCACATCCCTGGGCCACACCGCCGCCGCCGGACTCGCAGCCGCCTTTCTCAGAGATCTCCTCAATCGGCTCCACCCCTGTGCCGATCGACACGTGCTGGCAACCTCGCCGGACAACCCGGCCGCCACCTCCTATTTCAAGCAACTCTCGGAGGACCGGTTCGAGTTGTGGAACCAGCCCGAGGGTTCACTGGGCGAGCGACTGGCGCGAGTCACCAGCGATCACCTCGGACCACTTCCCCACGACCGGGTCGTCGTCATCGGCAGCGACAGTCCGACGTTGCCGAAATTGACAATCGAGGAGGCATTCGGGGTGCTGGAGCAGACCGATGTCGTCGTGGCCCCCGCCGACGATGGGGGCTATGTGCTGATCGGGGTACGACGTGAGGTGCCTGGCCTGTTCGAGGCCATCGAGTGGAGTTCACCTCGAGTGTTCGCTCAAACGCGACAGCACCTCCAGAGCAGCAGCACGCCGTTCATTGAACTGCCCGGCTGGTACGACATCGACACCCTCGATGACCTCCGACGACTCGACAACGAACTCGGCCCCGAACACCCACTCGGCAGGGCAGGGGGGGCCACCCGAGAACGACTCGATGAACTGCCGCAGGGATGGGATTTCCGCTCGATCGACGGTTGACTATAATCTCACCGTCCGACGCATTCGGCCAACTCTTCACGGATCGCTTCCTCTCGAGACCCCAGCCCTCGTGTCCACCTCCGGCTCATCAACTGACCGACCCGCTCGGCTGCTGATCGCCGACGACAACCAGCAGAACCGTGAATTGCTCGAGGCGTATCTTGTCGGTGAGGGTTACGAGATCGGCATGTCCAGCGACGGCCAGGAGACACTCGAACAGGTCGAGGCGTTCGGTCCCGACCTGGTGCTGCTGGACATCATGATGCCTCGGCTGAGTGGATATGAGGTCTGCCAGCAGTTGAAGGAGGCCGATGCGACCCGGGGGATCCCGATCCTGATGGTCACCGCTTTGAACGAGATGGGAGACATCGAGCGGGCTGTCGAGGCGGGCTGCGACGACTTCCTGACCAAGCCCGTCAATCGGCTCGAACTGACCACCCGGGTCAAGTCGTTGTTGAGGGTGAGGCAGTTGACCGACGAGCGAGACCGGTTGCTGGCCTACCTGGCCGAGGTCGACGGCTTCGACCCCGACTCGATCAACTAGCCAGGGACAGGCTACTGTGCCGCCGGGGACAGGCTACTGTGCCGCCGGGGACAGGCTACTGTGCCGCCGGGGACTGGCTCCGGAGTCCCGCCTTTGGCGGGACGCAGGTGCCTGTCCCAAAGCCGGCTGCGAGCCCTTCGTGTGACCGGGGTGGGGAGGTGGGACAGGCACCTGCGCCACGGGCTCCGGAGCCAGTCCCTGTTGGTTTAAGCTCAATCACCAGCTCATTGAGTTGTTTCAGGCCCTCGTCGTAACCGGCGACCTTGCCGTCGGCGCCGATCACCACCCACAACGGCCGCGTCGCGTCCAGCTGCCTCGGGTCCCCGACTCGATCAACCAGCCAGTCCCCGAGGCCTACTTCTTCTTCCGCTTGGCGCGGATCAGCTCGATCACCAGCTCATCGAGTTGTTTCAGGCCCTCGTCGACCTTGATCCGGTAGAAGCCCACGTCGTAACCGGCAACCTTGCCGTCGGCGCCGATTACCACCCACAACGGCAGCTTCGCGTCCAGCTGCCTCGGGTCCCCGAACAACTCGATCACCTTGCCCGAATCGGTGGCGACGGGGTAGCCGAGATTCATGAACTCGCGGAGCTTCTTGACCGACCTCAACGCGGCTCTCTTCGTTCGAGGATTCTCGAACGACGGATTGACCGCCACGCCAATCACCTCGACACCCAACCGACGCCGTTTGCCGTAGAGAAAATCGAGGTAGCCGACCTGGCCGTAGGGCTCGACCAGCTGGTCGCCCTTGTAACTCCAGAAATGCAGCACCACGATCTTGCCCGCCAGGCTCTTCGAATCGATCGTCTTGCGGTCGATGGTCGTGAGTTTGAAGGGGGGGGCGGGCTTGCCGATCTTCTGCTTGGCCAACTCGCCAACGCTCGCCGCTCGCTTCGATTGGCCGCTGATGTCCTTGCTGATCACCGCTACCAGCGATGCGAAGGGAGTCGACCGGGCCTCGCCGGTGAGCCGGGCGATCTTGGCCCGTACTCCCCCAAGCTGCGCTGCACTCAACTCGGGCCGAGTCGCATTCGGCTTTCGCTTCAGGTCCTTCTGGATGCCCAGCAGCGTTGTCCAGGGCTTGTTCAACGACGCCAGCCGCTTCGCATCAACCGGTTTCTGAGAAACGAGCTCGGTGTCGAGTACGAATTCGTCACCGCGGCCCATCACGATCCGCCGCGAGGCGGCCACTACCAGCCCGGTCGATTTCTCGACCCAGACCGATCCGCTGCGGCCGAATCGATTGGTCAACTCGACCCGCCAGCACTGGCGAGACTTCTTCGACTGCGAACCGGCCACCGTGTACTTGGTGCGATCGACCATCCAGCTCGTGCCCGGCCGAAGCTTCTCGGGATACTCGAACACCGGCCGCTGCAGGACCTGAGGATACAACGTCCCGTCGTGGTCGTAGAGCACGCGGATGCCCGGCTTGGCCGCACCCACCAGGCCCACCCGGCCGTATCGCTCGGGCCACGACCAACGACCCGGACCCTGCTCCTCGATCACGTAATCAGCCGTCGACGTCTTGCGATCGACCAGGCAATACAGGGTGAATTGCTTTTCGGGGGCCTTGAGAGTCGAGCGGCGAGGAGACAGCGTGCCGGTGAATCTCATCTCGATCACCTCGGCCCGTGCCGAAGACAACAGCACACAACAGACGACTCCCAGAGACAGCAATCGACTCATCACAATTCGATCCTCATTCGTCCGGCCCGAAAGCCCGTTGACCACCCGCACACCGGTGTCGCACTCGACACCCGCCGGGTACACATCATCGTAGAGTCCCATGGCGTTCACAAGGCCGACATGGGACCTGTTGACACGTTTCCAAACCGCTTTTAAGCTGAACCCTGCTGCGGTCAAAGACCGATCCGACAGGGACTTAGGTCGTACAACTCGACGCCAAAAAGGGCGGAAACCGTGTCTGACGATGCCTTCAAGATCGACCAGTTCACCATCATCGGTGACATCGCCGCCGGACAGGTCAGCGATGTGTTCGAAGCGGTTGAGGACGGTTCGGGCAAGCACTTCGCGCTGAAGCTGCTCCGCGAAGAAATCGTCAAGAATTCCATGGAAAAGGAATCCCGGACGATCCTCTCCCAGTTCAAACAGGAATTCAAACTCGGACAAATCCTCGAACACCCCAACCTGGTCCATGTCCACGAGTTCAAGTTCAAGGTCCAGACCCTGCTGCCGGTCAAGGACCCCATCGCCTACTTCACCATGGACTACTTCCGCTCACAGAATCTCAAGGGCGCCATGTCCAGCGACCCCCTGGGCACTCAGCGGCGATTGCAGAAGATTCTCGAGCAGATCTGTGAGGCGATGGGGTATGTGCACTCCAAGGGATGGATCCATCGAGACGTCAAGCCCGACAACCTGCTGCTGACCAAGGCGGCCGAAGCCCGGCTGATCGACTTTTCTCTCGCCTGCAAGATCAAGCGGAAACACAGGATCATCCAGGGAACCCGAACCTACATCGCACCCGAAACGATCAAGAAACAGAAGATGGTCCCCCAGACCGACATGTACAGCCTGGGAGTCACGATCTACGAAGTGCTCACCGGACAGCCTCCCTTCACCGGCGCCTCGCCCACCGACCTGCTCAAGGCTCACATCGCCGCCAAGCCACCCGCCGCGTCTCTGCTCAATGAAAACGTCGCACCGGAACTCGATCTGCTGGTCCAGAAACTGATGGCCAAGCGGCCCAAGGACCGCTTCGAGAGTATGGAAGACGTGATCCAGGAAATCCGTAATACGAGGTTCTTCATCGAGGAGATCCCGGAAGTGGCCGAGCAGGGCGAAGACGCCGGCGACGACGTCGCCAGCATCGTCAAGACTCTCGATAGCCGGGCAGACGCCGTACGATCCAAGAATTTCGAAGAAAACCCCGAACTGGCCAGGCAGTACGAAGAAGAGCAAGAGGCCGAAACAGCACACCGTGCAGAGAGGAAAGCTGAACATGCCCGGGCCGTTCAAGGATCCTCCAAACAGCCCGATTCACCCGAACCTCCAGCCGCACCCGCCGCTGCACCTCCGCAACCCATGCCCTTGCCCATGCCCATGCCCATGCCCGGAATCAATCCGGCCGCGATGATGCCGGGTATGCCAGTGATGCCCACCGCACCCATGATGCCCGGCATGCCGATGCCAGTACCAGGGATGCCGATGGTACCCATGATGCCCGTACCCGGAATGCTCCCAGCTCCTGGCATGCTCCCGACTCCCGGCATGCTCCCGACTCCCGGCATGCTCCCGACTCCCGGCATGCTCCCGACTCCCGGAATGCCCACGGCTCCCGGCATGCTCCCGACTCCCGGCATGCTCCCGACTCCCGGAATGCTCCCGACTCCCGGAATGCCCACGGCTCCCGGCATGCTCCCGGCTCCCGGAATGCTCCCGACTCCCGGCATGCCCACGGCTCCCGGCATGCTCCCGACTCCCGGCATGCCCACGGCTCCCGGCATGCCCACGGCTCCCGGCATGCTCCCGGCTCCCGGAATGCTCCCGGCTCCCGGAATGCTCCCGGCTCCCGGAATGCTCCCGGCTCCCGGAATGCTCCCGGCTCCCGGAATGCCCGGGGCCATGCCGATGCCCGGCGGCATCGTGCCCGCAGCACCTGTCCCGCCCCTGCCCGCAGCACCGCTGCCCGGGGCAGGGGAGGCACTGCCACCGACCGGCCAACCCGCCATCCCAGCCGCCGCACCCGCTCCCCAGCCCACCCAGCCACCGCTACCCGGTCAGGCAGCTCCGGCCGCTCCCGCACCACAGCCTCAAATGCCGGCACCCGGCACCGCAACGGATCCCGGACCCCAAGACGACCTGCCGTTGATGGACGAGCTGCCCGAGATCGAATGATCGGCCGAGTCCTGAGCGGGCACCCACCCGGTTTGCACCCCGCAACGACCTCCACGAACTCCACGAACTCCACGAACTCCACGAACTCCACGAACTCCACGAACTCCACGAAAAGACTCTACCCCCTCGCCCATGCCTCCTCTCAATCAACTGGTCTTCGAACGGCCGATCTACGCACTCGAAGACCGGTTGACCGATCTCGAGCAGGAGGACGATCCGTCACCGGAGCTCCGTTCCGAAATCCGCGACCTGCGGCTCGAGATCAATCAGAAGCGTCGCGAGATCTTCTCGGAGCTGGACGCCTGGCAGATCACCCAGGTCGCACGTCACCCCGAGCGGCCACAGACTCTCGACTATCTCGAACTGGTCTTCGACGAATTTGTCGAGTTGCACGGTGACCGGGCCTACCGTGACGACCCGTCGATGCTCACCGGGCTCGGCACCATCGATTCGCTCAAGGTGCTCTTCGTCGGCCAGCACAAGGGACGAAGTATCAAGGAGCGTGAAAAACACAACTACGGGATGGCTCACCCCGAAGGCTATCGCAAGGCACTGGGCAAGATGCGGATGGCCGCCAAGTTCGGCCTGCCGATCGTCTGCTTCATCGACACGCCCGGTGCGTTTCCGGGGATCGAAGCCGAGGAACGGGGCCAGGCGTACAATATTGCCTACAACCTGCGTGAAATCTCCAAGCTCGACACTCCGATCGTCTGTGTCGTGATCGGGGAAGGGGGGTCCGGAGGCGCCCTGGGGATCGGGATCGGCGATCACATTGCCATGCTGGAATACGCGTACTATTCGGTGATCAGCCCCGAGGGCTGTGCCGGGATCCTCTGGAAACACGTTCAGTTTCGCGAGGACGCTGCCAAGGCGCTGAAATTCACTTCCGACAACCTGCTGCGGCTGGGCGTGGTCGATGAGGTGATCCCCGAACCGCTGGGAGCGGCCCACCGAAATCACCGCCAGATGGCCATGACGCTCAAAGCCTCTCTGATCGACGCGATTCGACAACTCCTCGAATTCTCATCCGATGAACTGCTCGATCGGCGGTACGAGAAGTTCCGCCGGCTGGGGATGTTCGAAGAAACGACGGCCAGCGATTCTGATTCCGACGCCGATTCCTGAATCGAGATTCAGTGACGCCCGATTTTCCGATCTCCGTCGGTCCCCGGGCGGCCGTCGTTTCAGCGCCTGCCGTTTTCTGGCTCCGCCGTCGAGGCTTCTGCCAGGGGATTCAGCGCGTGTCGTTTTTGTGCGCGCTCGATCCGGCCGAGCGGATTCCCGGTCACAGGAACGTCCGATAATGTCTGTTATGTTAACTTATTGATCCCAGGGGCCAATCGCATCACCAACCCCCAAGACACACCAGCCCGATCTCACGGCCGAGGCCTGGAAATCACGCTGCTGATCCTGATCGCCGTGGTCCCTCTGGCCACCTGGATCGCCTGGCCCAACCTGCCGGCTACAGGCACCCCCAGCCCGCTCCTCGACGGCAGCTCGGTCTATCCGGCCACAACGCTGTCCTTCCAGCCTCAAAGCATGGGTCCAGCGATCGAGATCCCTGCCCGGATCAGCCACGTCCAGATCGTCGATCTCGACGGCGACTCGCACCCCGAAATCCTCGCCTGCGATGCCCTCGCCCACCGACTCGTGTCCTACAAACGTAGCGCCGATGGCGAGTGGACCGAGCACCCGATCAGCTACGACATGGCCACACCGGCCCACGCCACCGTCGTCGATATCGACAACGACGGCGACTTCGACATACTCGTCGCCATCCTCGGCAACGCGTTTCCCGACGACAGCCACGTCGGCCGTGTCCTGCTGCTGGAACGAAACGGAGACGACTACCTTCGTCACGTGCTGCTCGAAGGCACCCGCCGCATCGCCGACATCCAGGCCGGTGACCTCGACGGCGACGGAGATCTCGACCTCGCCGTCGCCGAATTCGGCTACGCCCGCGGCCGCGTGCTCTGGCTGGAAAACCTGGGCCAACTCCGGTTCCGGGACCACCAGCTGCTTTATGCACCCGGCACCATCAACGTCCCGCTGGCCGATCTCGACGCCGATGGAGATCTCGACATCATCGCCAACGTTTCTCAGGACGACGAGGAGATCTGGGGGTTCGAGAACACCGGCGGCGGTCGCTTCAAGAAACGACTGCTGCACAAGTGGCTGAACTTCGATATCGGCGGATCGGGGATGATCACCGCGGACCTCGACAAGGACGGCGACACCGACCTGCTCGTCACCGTCGGCGACAATCTCGAGTACGCCTACACCTACCCTCAGCCCTACCACGGCTGCTTCTGGTTCGAGAACACCGGCGGGTGGTCGTTTACGGTCCACCGCATCAGCAGTCTCGGAGGCGCCCACGCCGCCTCGGTCACCGACCTCGACGGCGACGGCGACAACGATGTCGTGCTCGTCAGCATGTTCAATGCCTGGCATCGCGACGAGAGCGCCAGCCTGGTCTGGCTCGAAAACGACGGCCAGCAGCAGTTCACTCACTCACAAATTGCCTCCGAACCCACGCACCTGGTCACCGTGGCCACCGGCGACCTGGATCGAGACGGCCGACCCGACATCGTCGCCGGCGGATGGCACGTGATCCCCCCCTTCCGGCGACTCGGTGGAGTCTCGACCTGGCTCAGCGGCAGCGGAGACCGGAAATGAGACGACGCCGGCTGATTCTGCTGATCGTGCTGCTGGGGATCGACGTCGTCGTCTTCGGATGGTGCATTCTTGAACGGACCGGCCGCCCCGCGCCGCCACGTCCGCCGGCCAAGGGAATGGTCGATTCCGAGACCGCGAGGGACTTTCAGAGATTGTGGGTGCTGGCAGAAAACCCGGGTCCCGGCGACCTGCTCGCGCTCGGACAGGCCTACGCAGTCTATGGGTTCTTCCCCGAAGCCGATCAGTGCCTCGAGCGGGCCATCGCACTCGAGCCCCCTTCTGCCGACAACCTGTTCTGGTCCGGACTGGTGCTCAACCGGCTGGGGCAAACAGCCCGCTCAACGGAACGGCTGCTCGAAGCCGCTCGGCTGGACCCCGATCGAGTCGACGAGTGCCGCTACATCGCCGCTCGAAATCACCTTCGAGACGACTCACTGGCCCAGGCCGAAGACGAAGTCCGCCAGATCGGCCCCGATCACCTGGCCGGTCAATACCTGCTGGCCTACCTGCTGGTTCACACAGATCGCTCGACCGAGGCGATGCCGATCCTCGACGGTCTGATTGCCCGGTTCGCCGACATCCACCGGCTGTACCAGCTGCGGGCCAGGGCGGAGGAACTGTTGGGCAACGACGAGGCGGCTCGTCGAGATCGGGAGACGGCCGAGCGGGTGCCCGAGTCGATTGCGACCGACGCCGTCGCTGACCATCTCGGCGAGAGATCCTACGAATTCGGGCTCGAGAGTCGCATCGTCGCAGCCGGCCGACTCAACACCCCGGGCAATCTCGAGGCCCTCGCCAACGAACTCACCACGATCCTCAGCATCTCGTATCGACCCCGCATCGCCCGGCTGCTGGCCAGGATCGAATTGCGACGCGGGCGGTCCGAGGCGGCCGTCACGCTGCTGGAACAACTGATCCGACGCGACGGAGCGACCTCCGACACGCTGATCGAACTCGGACTGGCGATGGACGCCGCCGGGCACGATCCGATCCAGGTCTTCCTGGTCTTTCAGCAGGCTCTGCAGTACCAGCTCGGCCCGGAAATCTGCCGCCTGATGGCTCCCTTTATCAAAGAGCGTTACGAGGCGGCGGATGTCGATCGGCTTGCAGCACTTCAAAAGCACGCCGAGGGTCTGCAGGCCTTTCGTGAGAACCGGCTCGATCAGGCCGTCACGCTGTTCGAGGCCGCCGCACCGATCGCTCATCAGGAGCAGGCCGAATCGAACTTCTTCCTCGGCGAATGCCTTTGGCACCTCGACCGACGCGAAGCTGCCCTGGAAGCCTATCGCCGCTGCCTGGAACTGCGGCCGCAT
>Ga0310123_10002227_pt1 | contig 15617 bp, 14 predicted proteins | sample CB6_AW_1057_MG_FD_203505 | JGI IMG/M metagenome (GOLD analysis project Ga0310123, IMG submission 203505) | Marine microbial communities from Western Arctic Ocean, Canada - CB6_AW_1057 | ecosystem: Environmental > Aquatic > Marine > Oceanic | place: Canada: Western Arctic Ocean | collected... | reverse complement strand
CGGCATCGACCAAAAGGACGTCAGTGTCGATTTGGACCACAGCGTGCTGACCATTAGCGGTGAGCGAACGTCGCCGGCGGACAAGGACAAGAAGCACCTATCCGAGTTGGGATATGGGCGTTTCACACGGAGCTTCACCCTTCCGGACACGGTCGACACCGAGAGGGTGGCGGCGAAGTTCGAGAACGGGATGTTGGAATTGACGCTTCCGGTGACTGAGGCGACAAAGCCAAGACGGATCGAAATCGCCGCGTAGACCCGCGAGCTCGGCAGGCGGGTGTTCTTGGCTTGCCTCAGATGTACGCACTAAGGGCCGGGATTTTTTAGAATTCCGGCCCTTCATATTTCAGCTGAGGTCGCAGGGCCCCAACACCGACGACTACTTCTTCTGGTCTGCTATCTCGGAAAGCTCAGCCGCTTCCTTGGCCTTTTGCTCTTCGTCGAAAAACTCCCGCTGCCAGTCTGGCATTTCCTGCGGTCCTGCGACCATTCCGTCGAGATCAGGGTCGTGGTCAGTCGGCCGAGGAGACTCGTCTGACTTCCGGGCTCGCACTTCCGACCGGCGGACTTCCTTCATCTTCTGACGCTCCATTCGAGCGCGCTCACGCTGACGCTTTGTCTGCGTCGGTCGTCCTCGGTTTGCCAAGAGTACCTCCGGGTTTGTAGTGGCTGGCGAGCTCCCGCGGGATCTCGATAGGTCCCAACTATTCTACCATTGGCGGCGGAGGGCCTCGATGTATTCCTCGAGGGCCCGCCTCTGCTCGCTGGCGGCGTCTGGTAGCGTCTCGTAGTACCGCTCGTACCACTCGACGGCGCGTTCGATATCGCCCTGCTGCTCCCACCCCGCAGCGACCACCATCAGCGCCTCATCCTGCAGCGGATCGAGCGCAAGCGCCGTGAGGCCGGCCTCCACGGCTTCGGCCGAATGGCCCCTCATCGCGGCAACCCGAGCGATGCCGAGACTCACGACTGCACGGTCCGCATCGCGTAACGGTTCAGGCAGCATCTCGATCTCGAGAGGTGTGACCGCAACGCGTTCGGGTGGGACCATGTCACTCGGTAAAGCGGCGCTGATGATGTAGGGACCGGGCAGTAGGTCGGCGAGATCGTCGCCGTCCAGCACGAAAGTGGTCCTCGCTGGTGCCAGCTCGAGGCGCCGGTCAGACGGTTCGATATCGGAGTTCAGAAGTCGGGCTCTCAAGTCGAGGTCGTTGAGGACGGTTCCACCCCCTGGGGTGGAGACACTCAGTTGCAGTCTGTGCTCCCAGGGCAGGTTGGCGGATAGGTCGTCCAGCTGAATTGCTTCCTCGGCCGCGGCACCCTCCGGATCGACACGCACTTGATTGCGAGCCCGACGCGCGTTCAGGTTGAGCAGTACGAGATCGACGACCAGTGGCTGACCGGCGAACAGCGCCCGGGTATCGGCCTGGGTCGAGAGCTTGATTTCCAGGATGGCGTCGGCAGCGTCAACTCGACCCTCTGGACGTGGTCCCGGACGGAGCGTCGATATCACCACGGCACCCACGACGAAGAGAGCCGCGGCCGTCGCCGCAGATAGCGTGACCTGTAGCACCTTCCCGACGAGACGCCACATTCCCGCAGAGAATAGCACGCGCGAGGCGCTCAAAAGCGATATGCGACCCGCGACCCGATGTGAGCAAGGTCGATGCTCCGGGTGCCAGCCAACACCCGGAGCCACCGCGCTTCACCGCCGACAGTAAAACCCTTCCACAGTCTAACGTCGACGCCCCCACCGAGTGTGAGCGCCAGGCCGGTCTCAGCAGTTTCGAAGTCCCTGGGGAAGATCGACGGTCTGAGGTCGCGATACGACGACCCACGCGCACAGTCCGGAATCGGAGGACGTCAGAATGTCTCGATTGATGGGTTGCACGATCCTCGCCTCGGCGCTGGCCGTCGCTACACCGGCCGCGGCCCAACGTGACGCTTGGGCAGGCACGTGGCGCGGCGCGTTGACCAACGGAGGGCGCCAGCACCGACGTGACCCTGACCATCGTGGCCGACAACGGCGCGTATTCAGGGGTCGTCACCGGGTTTGCCGCGGGCACCGAGGTCCGTCTCTCGGACATCACCGTGGGCGATGCAGAGCTCACCCTGAAAGGTGCCACCGAGACCGACTTCGGCCCGCTGGCGTTCGTCTACGACCTCACCCGTGAGGATGACGCGCTCGTCGGCGGGGGACGCGTCATGCTGGGCTCTCAGGGGTTTGATGGGTCGCTCGAGCTGACGCGGGCCAGACGCACCGACGTGGTGCAGCCGCAGGTCGAGCAGCGAATCGACTATTTCGCCGGCGAGTGGATGTTCGAGTACACGGGCGGCAAGTTTCCACCGTTGAGCATCGGCACCCGCACGGTCAGCTTCAGAGTCCTTGACCACGGGCCATTCGTGCGTGGGAATGTGAGCGGGGAGGTCTTCGGCGAGGCCTACGAAGAAGCCTGGACCATCGAATTCGACGAGGACACACAGACCGTGCTGTGGCGGGAAGAGCTGTCCACAGGTGACCAACTGATCAGCCTCGGGAATTGGACGAGCCCCATCGGGATCACGTTCCTGACTGCTCCCGTTGAGGCCAATGGGCGCGTCTTTGTTCTCAAGCGCAGCATGCGGGTCACCTCCGACACGGCGTTCTCGGTGACCGACGAGTTCTCCGTGGACGGTGGACCCTTCGGGCGCCTTGGCACCGGCTCATACGTTCGCCAGCACTAGCGGCACAACCCGACGCCTTCCAAGGATAGCGTCGATTCGAATCCGGTACGAGACGTCGAATCGGTGACCTCGATCAAGAGGGCCTCGACATCGGCCGATGGAGCGAGCCCACGAGCACCGGCGAGCGAATAGAACTGCTCCCACGGCACGGTCACGCGGCCGCCCTCCCGGATCACGACACTGGCACGATACTCCGTGTCTGGCGTGCGAAGGTCTAGCTGATAGCGCATGGGCTCTGGCGCACGCGCGTCGATATACACGCCCTTGGAGGCAGAGAGGTCGAGAGACCTCCGGAGGGCCAGCGCGACCCATCGCTCAGGGCTCTCCGGGGTGGCTTGCGCCAGGTCGTACCAGAGCGTTAGCGGCCCCGATGGAGCCAGCTCGATGGAGGCGTTCGAGTCTGTATCGGTCTCGACTCGGAACTCGTCGAGCGCGAGTGCCCTACGCTGTGTGCACGGCAAGACGTCGGGCGATAGGACGGGATACGCAACGTCGACTCGAATGGGATTCGAGAGGATCCACGGCACGTCGCCTGCGAGCAACGGATGGGCCTCCAGGTAAACCTCCGCTCGATACACCCCGCGTCCCGGTTGATGGACCAGGCCGCCGTCGCGCGTTTCCGCGACGATCCGGCCATCTCTCTTGAGGACCACTCGAGCCGATAGCTCCTCGGCCGCCTTGACCGACACGCGAATACGACCGTCCGACGCACGCTCGAACTCGAACCGCTCGGGCTCGCCTGCACCTCGAACAACTGAGAAGAAGTCGCCTGTCCGAATCGCGCGCTCGGGCTGGTCGCGATAGTGGGGCTCGATCCCTAGCCCGACGAACCCTAGCGCGGTGCGGTACGAGGGAAACGGAACGTCCACACTATCGCCGAGGCGGAAACCGCCGTGAGCGTTCGAGGCGTAGAACCCGACCACATCGCTCCGCGTCAACAGCTCATCCCAGCGCGACAGCGCATACTCCGGAGACTCGAGACTGCTGACGAAGTAGTGTCGGTTGAACATCGAGAACCCCACCCACGTCAGTACGCGCCAGACCGAGCCCGCCCGCAGATACGATGCGAGGTTGATGATCTCGATACCGTCCGGCAGAAAATCGTCCTCCCAGTAGCTCCAGCGATATCTCGGGTCGTCCGGATAGGCGAGTACCGCCATGCCCCCCCACTCTCGTACGTCGCGCGCGGCCGCGGGAGGGTACGAAGGGAGGGTGTATCTCGGCAGCCACTGCGCGGCTGACACGATGAGCCGCCCCTCGGGCAAGCTGACCTCCGATCCCCCGACGAATCGGACGCCGTCGACGGTCCTCGAGTCGGCGGCAGCCGTGTGAGGCGACCCGTGGTCACTCATCAAGAGGAACGCCACGCGGGCACTGCGGGCCTGACTCGCGATTTCCTCGAAGGAACCCAGGCCGTCAGACAAGGTCGAATGAACATGAAACGCCCCCCACAGGTAGGCGTCCGATGTTGGGGGATCGTATGTGGTCAAGATCAGGCCGCGAATCAGGACAAGCACCGTCACGATCAGAGCCAGACCGACGATGACTCGCCGCGCGATTCTCATTACCCGGCACATCATAGTCGAGCCAGGCGCGGGACTGTCACCGGGGCCTATAGGCAGCGAGCCCCCTCGTCTTGGTGTCGCGATGGAACCTGCGACGGCTGCGGGACCTCACCGACCGCGCGCGTCGTGGTCAACTGAGTCCGGGTGAGTACTCCGGTGGGACCTTCACCGTGTCGAACCTGGGCATGTCTGACGTATCCAGTCTGTACGCCATCGTGAACCCGCCCCAGAGCTGTATCCTCGGTGTCGGCGCCGTCCGGCGTACTCCGGTCGTGCGGGACGACGCCGTTGTGCCCGGAGAGACGGCTACACTCACGCTCTCGGCCGACCATCGCGCGCTCGACGGTGCGGTCGGCGGTGAGTTCCTCCGTGAGCTCAAGTCGATGATCGAAAAACCGGCTTAACTGTTCGACTGAGATACTGCAGCGAGGGCGCTGCGCCTACGAGTTCGGTACTTGGAGGTCTGGCATCGGTGGGGCCGCGAACATCTTCTGCAGCAGCGAGAAGCCAAACCCACCGAGCTTGGTCGCGCGAGACGAGCGGGCGCTGTCGGTCGAGAGGCCGGTGTTACCGAACGCTTGAAGCATGACCTTCGACGCCACCACGAACGCGACACGGTTTCGGAACGACTTCAGGATGTTGGAACGTTGCCAGGCTGCTGTGAGGCTGTAGAAGTCGTTCCACACCTTCTGGGTTCCCTGCCGAATCTGCTCACCCGACATCACCGGGTGTGGCGTCAAGAGCTTTGGTCGCTTTGACTGCGGAATCAGCCAGTGGCGTGATACCGGGATGCCGTCGACGGATGCCATGGCATCGCCCTCTTCACGCTCCCACTGTTCGAAGTCCAGTGTGCCAGGGAATGGCGTCAGCGTCACGAACTGCGCGAAAGTAATGTCGGACCGCTTGGCGAGGTCGGCCGTGGCGTTGAAGGTGTCGGGACGGTCGCTGGGAAGACCGAAGATGAAGGAACCGAGAATGTAGACACCATGTTCTCGGAATGCTTGTAGACGCTCCACAAGTTCTTCGCCCGCGAGGTTGAAGTCCTTGTAGACGTCCTTCAATCCTTCGGCGGTGACCGCCTCGATGCCGACGAGCGCACCCCTAATCCGAGCCCTCTTCATTGCGTCGAGGAACGCCGGGTCCTCGGCGGACTCCATCGTGATCTGGGTGAAGAAATTCAGATCGTTCGGGAGCTGTGCCATCAGATCCATCAGCTCGAACCGCTCGTCACGAATTGCCTTGAGCTCGTTGTACCTGGTTTTGTCCTTTCGCCGGGCTGCCATCTTGAGGTCTTCAAGTGTGACCGGGTAGAAGTTGTCGTCAGCCAGTGCGATGAACTTGAAGCCCATTCGGCGTAGTTCGACAATTTCTTCGATGACTGGATTCACCTCTCGCTGACGGGGCTCCTGGCCGTCGGTGCGCCACACAGAGCAGAACGAGCAGTGCTTGGGACATCCACGTACTGTCTGGACCGACGCCCAGACATAGCTCTCGCGCTTCATCAGGTCCCAGCGTGCTTTCAGGAACCGTCCGGCGGCAATCCGCCCACCCTCGTAGATCCTTTGCGGAGCGCCGCTGACGCAATCCTCGAGCGCCTGGCCCCACGCGACGTCGCCATCGCCTTTGACCACCGCGTGGGCACCACCCACCTCGTGCGCCTCGTCTGGGAACAACGTGGGGTGGCTGCCGCCGTAGACGACCCATGCTCCACGGGCCCGTGCGCGCTTTCCCAACTCGTAGCCGACAAGAGCGTTGCCAGTGTGGAGGCCGATTCCGACCACGTCACCTTTCTCGAGCTGGTCGGTGTCGAAAGGCTTGAGCGACTCGTCGCTCAGGATGGGATCGCCCCACTTGGCGGGCGTGGCTGCCGCGAGCACGAACATCCAACGCGGGGTGATGAAACCAGTCCCAAAGGAAAAATGACTGGGGTTGACGATGTGAACGTTCATATTGAACTACTTCTCTCGGTGTCTCTTGCCAGTGGCACCGGCTCGCTAGCCGCCACTGAAGACTCGGGTAAACGTAGAACCGATTTTCTGAAATGCCGACGCCGTGACTTGTCCGGCCTTGGCCGCATTTGCGCCCAAAGCCTTACCGATACCAGCCCACTCGAGTCCATGGACCGTGCGGGCCGTCGTTCGACCCGGTCGGTCCGGCGCGCGATCCGAGTGTTCGGGTCGCAGCGCGGGGAGCCGAGACTCTACCGTCGATGCGAAGCGGACTCGATTGTAGCGGAGACGTGAACCGCGTGGCTATCTGGGGTGGCTGGGTCGTGGCGCCTAAAGGCAGGGGAATTTCCAGAATCTTCACGTCCGCAGTGCGGTTTTGCTCATCACGAATAAACTTCGCGGCAGGAACAGACCCCCCTAAGGAATCGGGAATCGCGACGCGCCGACCGACCTGTGCCACTGAGACCCGTGCCATTGAGAATGGTCTGGCAGCCACGAATGGCGCCGAAGGAACGGGCCACTGAAGGGTATCAGCCGCCGAGGTGATGAGCGGCGGGGCAAGTCCGAGAAGCCAGACGGCGCCGACGAGTGTGAGGGCCCCGGTCGTCAGCGCGAGGCCGGCCGGCCGGCCCGTGACGTTGCGGGCCGGTGTCCACAATCGTTCGACGCGACCAGATAGCTCTCGTCTCGACCGCACCGCACGTGCGGCATGAGGAAGGTCTCGTTGGATGAGCGCCAGCTCGCCGATTCTGGCCAGGCACGCAGCGTACTCACGGGGCGTGGACGTATAGCGTGCGACCCAGTCGTCGCTGGCGACCTCTCGTTCGAGATGAAGCTGCCGGCCGATCCACCAGATAGCCGGATGCCAACCGAACACCGTGTCGATCGCGACCCGCGCGCTCAGTCGCAGCTCGGCGGGCCGGCCCTGTGCTCGTACGTTCAGCCACAACGGCAGATCCTGCTCGATGTCGTCCGGGAGCGGTGCAGACGCTCGCTTGACTGAACGGAGACGTCGAAGCGACAGAGCGAGCTTGCACGACCGAACACCTACGAAGCCGCACCACCCTACTGCGAGGGTCACGCCGAGCCACGTCGGGACGGCAGGAACAGTCAACGGAATCAACGGGGTCGTCGCGGTGCCGTCGACCACGCCGTGCAGCTCCGAGAGGTTTCCTCTTAGAACCGGGGCCGTGGCCGTGCCGGTGATCAGCGCCGCCCCGAGGAGGAGTACGGCGGCCAACGTCGCCCACCAGGCGAGGAATCGGGTGGTGGCGCTCGCGCGGGTCGTCACGCGGAGAACGCCGGCGACGATCAGCGTCAGCATGCAGCCCTGCCACAGCCACGACAGGGTCCACTCGACGACCAACGTCGTCATCCGACCTCCTTCAGCTTCGCCCGGAGCTCGGCCAGCTCTTTGGCGTCAACCTGGTCGTGCTCCAGCACGTTGAGGACAAGCGAACCAGGAGAATCATCGAACAGCTGGCTGACCAGCCGTTGGATCGCGGTGCGTCTCGCATCGTCTCGTCCCAGAACCGGGAGATACACGAACGCGCGCCCCTCCTTCTCGTGGCGGGCGTGGCCCTTGTCTTCGAGGATGCGTAACATCGTGAGGACCGTGTTGTAGGCTGGACGACGTCGTCGCGGTAGTGCCGCCACCACGGCGCTCACCGTCGCTCGCCCGCGGTCCCACAGAACCCTCATCAACCGAAGCTCGCCGTCCGTCAGCGTCTCCGATTTGTGTCGCGCCACGTGTTCAAGCCTAGAAGGCCGCCCGCCGGATGTAAACTAAGAAATTAAGAGTAGCGCGAGGTCACTGACCCGGACCCTCGCCTTCCCACTGTCGCCACATCCACTCCGCGGCCTTCTGAAGTGGTTCAACGTACGCGGCCATGTTGTGGTGGCCGACCCCGCTGACGCTGATCAGCTCAACGGGATGTTCACGTTCGCGGAGGAGGTCGGCAGTTTCTCGCGCCGGTCCGTAGGGGATGACCTCGTCCTGCGGGCTATGGATGAGATGGACCGGCATCGACCCCAGGCCGTCCAGGGAGTCATCGCCACGCGATGAGGCCATCGGGATGGCACCGGTAAAGAAGTCGCTGTGACGGGTGGCGAGGTACCACGTGCCACGGCCGCCCATGCTGAATCCTGTGACAAGGATCCGTCTAGGGTCAACGGAGTGGTTGGCGATGACGTCCTCTAGCAGCGCCAGGACGGCCTGTTCAGACCGCTCGTTACTCCATCGACCCGCCGGTACGTCGGGCGCTACGATGATCGCCTTCCAGGGTCGTAGGGCAGGTTCGACGACCTTCACCATAAAGCTGGTGCCGTAGTACGGCGAGCTCCCGCCGGGATGGAGGGCGAGGACGAGCGGCCGCCGGCCGGCCGGGCTCTCGTCGCTGTCGGCCGGGAGCGCGATACCGTAGGTCATCTGGAACCCGTCGGACAACTGGAAAACGGTATTGGTCATCGTGGTTCGCGAGCCCGCTTGGGCCAGCGCGGGTTCCGGCGCGACCAACGTCAGCAGCCCTATCGTCAGTAGGAGAGGTTTCATGCCAGGTATTGTGACGCGGAACACGGTCAGAATCGGCAATAATATTCAAGCTCGCACCAGATGAAAGAAACTTCGGTTCGCACCCGTTTCGCACCCAGTCCAACCGGCTATCTGCACATTGGCGGAGTCCGGACGGCTTTGTTCAACTGGCTGTACGCGCGGCATCACGGCGGCCAGTTCATCCTCCGGGTTGATGACACCGACCGGGAGCGTAATCTCGCCGAGGCCCTACAGCCGATCCTTGACGGGTTTCGCTGGTTGGGACTCGATTGGGATGAGGGTCCGGACGTGGGTGGCCCCCACGAGCCCTACTTCCAGTCCCAGCGGCATCCGCGGTATCAGGCGGCGGTGGAGCGACTCCTAGCGGGCGGCAGGGCCTATCTGGACTTTGGCACACGCGAAGAAATCCAGGCGGAGCGCGAGCACGCCAGGCAGGAGAAGCGCCGGTTTCTCTACAGCCGACGGTGGATGGCCGAGACGGATGCGGACGCCGAACGCTTCCGCGCTCAGGGGCGAGCCCCGGTCGTCCGTCTCAAAATGCCACGCGAGGGGCAGTGTGCGTTCGTCGACCTCGTCCGGGGACCCGTGGCCTTCGACTGGGCGCTCGAGCAAGACCACGTGGTCCAGCGTGCCGACGGGAGTTGTCTCTATCATCTCGCCAGCACGGTTGATGACCACGACTTCGACGTCACCCACGTCATCCGAGCGGTCGAGCATCTGTCCAACACGCCCCGCCAGATCTTCATTGCGGAGGGGCTTGGCTACCCGCTGCCGCGCTACGCGCACCTGCCCTACGTCGCAGAGCCAGGGAGCGCCGAGAAGCTTAGCAAGAGGAAGCTCGACAAGTATCTGAAGCACCCAGAGTTCAAGAAGATTCACGACCACGGCGCGCGGATCATGGATGCGCTTGGCGTCCAGACATCGCCGGAAACATTCAATCCGGTCGTGGTCGATTTCTACCGTGACGTGGGGTATCGACCCGGCGCGCTGGTCAACTATCTCTTGCTTCTCGGGTGGTCCCTCGACGACAAGACCGAGACGTTCACGCGCGAGGAAATGGTCCGCCACTTCTCGCTGGAGCGAGTCAACGCGGCAGCCGCCAGTTTCGACCCACAGAAGCTCCTGGCGTTCGAGGAACGTGACATGAACGCAGTGCCGCTGGTCGAGAAAGTCGAGCTCGTTCTACCGTTTCTTCAGAAGACCGGGCTGCTACCGGACGCGCTCCATGACGATGACCGTCGGCGGGTGATGGCAGTGGTCCGAGCAGCTGGAGATAGGATCAAGGTCGCCGGTGACATCGTGAGCTACGCGGAGTTCTTTCAGGCAGACGGCGATATCGTCTACGACCAGAAGGCGTTCGACAAGCGGCTGCGTGCCGACGGCGCTGCCGCCAGACTCGGGAAGTTTCGAGCCGTTCTGGACAAGGTCGAGACCTTCGAGGCATCGACCCTGGAAGGGCACCTCTATCGTTTTGTCGAGGCCGAGCATGTCAAGATTGGGCAGGTCATCCACGCAGTTCGGGTGGCGGTTACGGGCAGAGCAGTCGGCTTTGGCCTGTTCGAGGCCATGGAGATCCTTGGCCGCGGGGCCTGTCTCGCCCGGATCGACCGTGCGATCTCGCTCGCGGCCATCCCCCTGAGCTCGAGCGATTCCACCGCTGCTACGTGAAGGAGTGTATGAGCGACGACGCGAGGCCCGAAAGCCTTGATTTCGTACGTCAGATCGTCGCGGACGACCGGGCTGCGCATGCGCGGGGTGGACGAGTGCACACCCGGTTTCCTCCTGAGCCGAACGGGTACTTGCATATCGGCCACGCCAAGGCCATCTGCCTCGATTTCGAGGTGGCGGCCGAGCATGGGGGGCTATGCAACCTCCGGATGGATGACACCAACCCCGAGACTGAGGACGTGGAGTATGTCGCGGCAATCGAGGCCGACGTCCGCTGGCTGGGGTTCGACTGGAGCGACCGTCTTTTCCACGCGTCTGACTACTTCGAGCGTCTGTACGACTGCGCCGTACAACTCGTCAAGGACGGCAAGGCCTACGTGGACGACCTGCAGAGCGATGAGGTCAGCGAGTACCGCGGTCGGTGGAACGAGGCGGGGCGAAACAGCCCGTATCGGGACCGTACGGTCGAGGAGAACTTGGACCTCCTGGAACGGATGCGTCGCGGGGAGTGTGAGGACGGTCAGCGGACCCTGCGCGCCAAGATCGACATGGCGTCGCCCAACATGAACATGCGCGACCCGACCATCTATCGGATCCGTCGTGCGCCTCACTACCGCCGCGGCGACGCGTGGTCCATCTATCCGACCTATGACTTTACCCACCCGCTGTCGGACGCCTTCGAACGCGTGACCCACTCGTTGTGTACCCTCGAATTCGAAGACCACCGGCCGCTCTACGACTGGTATCTCGAGCAACTGCACTTCGAGGAGCCACCGCAGCAGATCGAGTTTGCACGACTGAACCTGACACACACCGTTTTGAGCAAGCGGAAGCTCCTCGAGCTCGTCGAGGGGGGGCATGTCGATGGGTGGGACGACCCTCGAATGCCGACGCTCGTCGGGTTGCGGCGACGCGGGTATACACCGGCGGCAATTCGAGAGTTCTGCCATCGAATCGGCGTCTCGAAGGCGAACAGCACCGTGCAGCTGGCGCAGCTCGAGGACCCGGTCAGACAGGACCTGAACCGTCACTCTCCCCGGGTGATGGCCGTTCTGAACCCGCTGCGTCTGGTCATCGAGAACTATCCCGAGGGGCAGGTCGAAGAGCTCGACGCCGTCAACAACCCGGAAGACGAGGCGGCCGGTACCCGTCCGGTGCCTTTCTCCCGAGTGCTCTACATCGAGCGCGACGACTTCCGCGAGGACCCACCCAAGAAGTATTTTCGGCTTGCGCCCGGCCGGGAAGTGCGCTTGCGATACGCCTACTTCGTGACCTGCGTGGACGCCGTCAAAGACCCCGAGAGCGGTGAAGTCACGGAGATACGGTGTACCTATGACCCGGCGACTCGCGGCGGGGATGCCCCCGATGGTCGCAAAGTGCGTGGGACCATTCACTGGGTGTCTGCCGAGCAAGCGCTGCGAGCCGAGGTGAGGAACTACGGTCACCTGTTCTCGAAGGAACATCCAGAGGACACGGCTGAGGGCGAGGATTTTAAGGATTCGATCAACACCGATTCGCTCCAGGTGCTGGCCGGATGTCGTGTGGAGCCAAGCCTGGGCAGCGCGGCGGTCGGTAGTCGCTTTCAATTCGAGCGACTGGGATACTTCTGTGTCGACCCGGACTCAGCGGCGCCGTCCGTATCGGACGGCACCCTGGTCTTCAACCGTACGGTGACCCTTCGCGACACGTGGGCCAGGATTCAGGGACAGCGAGGAGGGAAGCGTGGGTAAAGCCTAGACTCCCGTCGCTGAGCCAAGTCCCATCGCGCGGCGCCACGCCGCGATCTGTCCGAGGTGGTCCATTTCGTGCGAGGTCATCATGAAGATGATCATGTCGCCCATGGTGGGGAAGTACGACCTCGTCTTCTCGTTCGGATGTGGGGCCGCAAACGTCGCGTCGTCGGTTTGTTTGACAGCATCCGTGTTGCGCGCGTGCTGTGCTCTCAGCGCATCGAAGAGCTCTTCTTTGCTCGGGTAGTCCGCACCGTCTCCTGACGGCACCCCGCCGGTGGAGAATGTCTTGCTCCAGCCCTCCGGGAGACTGGATTCGAGACCCAGGAGCTCACCGAGATGATCGGCAGAGACCACGAGATGGCCTAGGGACCAAGCCGGGTGGTTGATCACGCCCCCTGGCTGCTGCGCCATCTGTTCGGGCGACACGTCGTTGACGAGTTTCTCTGCGTAGTTGAGGTTGAAACCGTATAGATAGGCCAAGTGGTCGATCATCGGGGTCTCCTGACGTGTCGTGCGGTTGCGAACGGAAGCGGAAGCAGCCGGAAAGACAAAGGAGAATTATACTGGGTCGCCGTGGCTGCACCGGTCAACAGACAGGTCCTGCTCTCTGCTCGGCCTGAGGGCTTTCCCAAGGACACCGACTTCGAGTTGGTGGAGTCTCCCGTGCCGAGCCCGGGCCCCGGGCAGATGGTGTGTCGCACTGTCTATCTTTCGCTCGACCCGTATATGCGCGGTCGGATGAACGCCGGCGCCTCCTACGCCAAGGGCGTCGAGCTTGGAGCGGTCATGGGGGCCGGCACTGTTTCTCAGGTGGTGGAGTCCAATCTCGAAGGTTTCACTGCCGGTGACTTCGTGCTGAGCGAGAACGGCTGGCAGGACTACGCACTGTCGAACGGGGCATTGTCTGATGGGCGGCGTATGCGTACGCTCCAACCTGACCTCGTCCCGATCTCAACCGCCCTCGGTGTTCTCGGGATGCCCGGTCACACGGCGTATGTCGGCTTGCTCGACATCGGGTTGCCAAAGCCGGGGGAGACAGTGGTCGTGTCGGCCGCCTCCGGTGCCGTGGGCTCCGTTGTCGGTCAGATCGCGCGGATCAAAGGCTGTCGCGTGGTTGGGGTCGCCGGTGCGAAGGAGAAGTGTGACTATGTCGTCGATGAGCTTGGGTTCGACGCCTGCGTGAGTCACCGGAGTGACACGCTGCGAAACGACTTGAAGGCGGCATGTCCCGACGGCGCTGATGTCTACTTCGAGAATGTGGGTGGCAAAGTGTTCGAGGCGGTGCTGCCCCTTCTCAATCTGTTTTCTCGCGTGCCGGTCTGTGGGCGGATTGCGAACTACAACCTGACCGAATTGCCGGCTGGTCCAGACCGGACTCCTGCGCTCATGGGCCTCGTGCTGGTCCGGCGGATCACCGTCCGAGGGTTTATCGTGTTCGACCACATTGACCGCGAACCCGATTTCCTGCGTGACGTTGCCGCCTGGATCCGGAGCGGCACGTTGACCTACCGTGAGGACGTCGTGGAAGGTCTCGAGAACGCGGTCTCCGCGTTTCAAGGGCTGCTCCAGGGAAAGAACTTCGGGAAGCTCTTGGTCCGCGTGTCTCCCGACCCCACCCTCTCGTAGCCGGCCACCAAGAACCAGTCGCCGAGCACTCCGTGGCTTCAGCAGAGCGCACACGCCGGTTTCCAGACTCGCTGGTTCTGCTGTTCGCGTTGATTGTTCTGGCCCAGCTGGCGACGTACATACTCCCCGCCGGTGAGTTCGAGCGGGACGGCCGACAAGTCGTGCCGGGCACCTACGAGCCTGTCGACGCCGAGCCGCTGAATCCTCTGAGATTCCTGACGGCGATTCCTGAGGGCTTCGCGGCGGCCCAGGACATCATCTTCTTCGTGTTCATCGTGGGCGGCGTGATCGGTGTCGTCCGGGCGACGGGTGCCATCGATGCCTTGATTGGTGCGGCCATCCACCACCTGTCCGACCGTCCCGGGGCGCTGGTATCCGGCATGGTCCTGCTCTTCGCGCTCGGCTCATCAACCGTCGGTATGGCGGAGGAGTACATGCCGTTTGTGCCGATCCTGGTCACCATGTGTCTGGCGTTAAACATGGACGCGGTTGTTGCGGTTGGCATCCTCTATGTGGGTGCCGGCGTCGGGTACGCGTGCGCGGCCCTGAACCCGTTCACCGTGCTGATCGCCCAGGATATCGCTGGGCTCGAGCTGACATCCGGGCAGGGGTTTCGTTGGCTCCTGTTGCTGCTGTGCGTGTTTGTAGGCGTGGACCATATTCGCCGGTATGTCCGGCGGATTCAGGCAGACTCGCGGGTCAGCCTCGTGGCAGACATTGACTATTCGAATGGTTTCGAGATGCCTGAAGATATCGCGTTCACCCCTCGGCGCGTTGCCGTCGTCTCGGTGTGTGCTGGGGCCGGAGCCGTGTTCGTGTTCGGCGTTGCGGCATGGGCGTGGTATCTGACGGAGCTCGCGGCGGTCTTTATGTTTGTGGCACTGGTTGCCGCCGCCCTCGCGCGATTGTCCCCGAATGTAGTGGCGGGCGAGTTCTGTAAGGGCGCGGCTGAACTCTCCAAGACCGCCCTGCTGATTGGGTTCGCCCGTACTATCGAGGTGGTGTTATCTGACGGTCGCGTGATCGACACCGTGATCGACGCCTTGGCCCAACCACTTCAGGCGTTGCCACGGGTTGTCGCGGCGGTCGGCATGCTCGCGGTCCAGACGGCATGCAATTTCTTCGTTCCGTCAGGTTCTGGTCAAGCGTATGTGACGATGCCGATCATGGCACCCCTGGCCGACCTGACGGAGGTCAGTCGGCAGACGGCAGTCCTGGCGTACCAGTTTGGCGACGGCTTCACGAACATGGTCGTTCCCACCAACGCGCTTCTCATGGGTATGCTGGCGCTGGCCCACATACCGTACCAGCGCTGGCTGCGGTTCGTCGGTCCTCTCCTCGTCAAGCTCTATATCGTGGCGGTTTTGGCTCTCGTAGTGGCTGTGTACTCGGGGTACTGAAGGGCGTGTCAATCTCACCACACTAGCGTCCAGGCTGCATCCGGCCGATAACACCGATGGGAGCCAGGAATCTGTGGCAGGGACGACTTTGTCATCGCGCGATAGCTGGAGACGTCTCGAGGCGTGTCTTGGAAACGCCGACGCGGAGCCCCACTCACCCGCCGTTCTGGTGATCGACCTCGACAGATTTCTGGCGGTCAACGACTGCCTGTGACATTCGTGCGGTGACGAGTTTCTCGAGTCTGTTACCAATTCGTCTAGGTGACGCGGTCGGCGACCAGGGCGCGCTCGCGCACCTTGGCGGTGACGAGTTCGTGGTCATGATCGACAATTGTTCAGGTGCTGGTCATGCCAGATCCGTTGCACGCGCCATTCAGAGTGCCTTCCGCGCTCCACTAACA
>Ga0310123_10002226_pt1 | contig 15621 bp, 10 predicted proteins | sample CB6_AW_1057_MG_FD_203505 | JGI IMG/M metagenome (GOLD analysis project Ga0310123, IMG submission 203505) | Marine microbial communities from Western Arctic Ocean, Canada - CB6_AW_1057 | ecosystem: Environmental > Aquatic > Marine > Oceanic | place: Canada: Western Arctic Ocean | collected... | reverse complement strand
TTCGAGCCACCGGTAGGGGTCGGGGACCTTGGTCCCGTGGTGGGTGTCGACGTGATCACTCCGTCGTGTCTTGACATACTCGATGTCGGCGGCCGAAATCGTGGAGGTCATGGTCAGCAGTCCGGCAAACAGGAACAGGCGTTGCATCGGAAATCTCCCGGCGGATTGCCGCCGGGTCCAGCGAGTGGTCGGCCGGCGGGCGAGATGGTATTTAACCGGACGGGATCGCGGTTGGAAAGCCCCGGCACGTTCGAGTTGACCGAAGAGGGAGGCGGTGATGAGTGAATTGGCCAGGTCGTGTTGGCAACTGCTGCTGTTGGTGGTGCTCTGCCTCCCCGAGACGAGCTTCGCAACCGAGCCCGACCCCAAGCGGGCCACCCGGCTCGAGATGACTCGACGGCTCAATGCGCTGATCGACGCCGAGTGGGAGTGGCGGTTGAAGCAGCAGCCGACCTTTGCCTCGTATCTCGGAGACCGTCGCTACAACGATCGCTGGCCCGACGTGTCGCTGGCGGCCATCACCGGACGCCACGAGCACCGCCGCGACGTGCTCAAGCAACTGGACGCGATCGATCGCAAGCTGCTTCCTCCTTCCGACAGTCTCAACTACGACCTCTTTCGTCGCGACTACCGAGTCTCGGTCGAAAGCCACGCTTTCCGTTGGTTCCTGGTCCCGCTGACGGCCCGTGGCGGCATCCAGGACGCCAGTTCCAGGGCCGACGTGATTCGTTTCGAGAAACTCGCCGACTACCAGCAGTGGCTGAAGCGATTGCAGTCGTTTGGCACGTACATGGACCAGACGATTGCCCTGATGCAGACCGGTCTCGACGAACGTCGAGTGCACGATCGCGAAGTGATGGTCCGGGTGCCGGCGCAGATCGCTCGTCAGATCGTCGACGATCCGAGCAAGAGCCTCTTCTTCAAACCGTTCCGAGACTATCCCGCCGATGTGTCGCAGGCGGATCGAAAGCGTTTGCAGCACGACGCCCGGAAGGCGATTTCGGAGGTGGTGGTTCCGGCCTATCGTCGGATGCAGACATTCTTCAATGACAAGTACCTGCCCGGCTGCTTCCCTCGGGCGGGTGTCTGGCAGATTCCCGGAGGTCGGGAGTTCTACTCGTTCCGCTGTCGACGCTTCACCACGACCGACCTGACTCCCCGGCAGATCCACGAGATTGGTCTGGCTGAGGTAAAACGGATCCGGGTGGAGATGCAGGCGGTGATCGAGCGGACGAAGTTCAAGGGCAGTTTCCGCGAGTTCCTGGAATTCATGCGGACCGACCCTCGCTTCTATTACAAGGACGCCAACGACCTGCTGGCGGCCTACCGCGAGGTGAGCAAGCGGATCGACCCGCACCTGGTCCGGTTGTTCCGCCGCCTGCCGCGGATTCCCTACGGAGTCGAGCCGATTCCGATGCACCTGGCTCCCGACACGACGACCGCCTACTACCGTCCTCCATCGGCCGACGGCCTGCGGGCGGGGACATATTTCGTCAACCTGTATCGGCCGGAAGTCCGACCGAAGTACGAGATCGAGGCATTGAGTCTGCACGAGGCGGTACCGGGACACCACCTGCAGATTTCCCTGGCGATGGAACTGGAAAACGTGCCGCCGTTCCGACGGTTTGGCGGCTACACGGCATTCATCGAGGGCTGGGGCCTGTATTCGGAGAGTCTTGGTGAGGAGTTGGGTCTCTACAAGGATCCCTATTCGAAGTTCGGCCAGTTGACCTACGAGATGTGGCGAGCGGTGCGGCTGGTGGTTGACACCGGAATGCACTACGACGGCTGGACCCGGAAGCGGGCGATCGAGTTCTTTGCCGCCAACGCCGCCAAGACGATGCTGGACATCGAGAACGAGACCGACCGCTACATCGCCTGGCCGGGGCAGGCGTTGGCCTACAAGATCGGCGAGTTGAAGATCCAGGAGCTGCGGCTGCGTGCCGAAAAGCGGCTGGGTGAGAAGTTTGACATTCGCGAGTTTCACGACGTGGTGTTGTCGCGAGGCGCGGTGACGCTGGATCTGCTCGAGGAGCAGGTGGATGCCTGGTTGGAGCGGAAGTAGGTGGGTGACTGCCGCGGCGTCAGACCTCGCCACACCCCAGCCGCCGGGCCAGCCACTGGGCTGTTGAGAGTGGCCGGGTTCCGGTCAGATGTTCGACTTGGTGTCGGCAGCTGAATCCCGGAGCCACGACCGGTCCCCGATGTTCCCGGACCGCGGGTGCCAGCACTCTCTCGCCGACTGCCAGCGAGACTTCCAGGTGATCGGGCTCGTAACCGAACGACCCGGCCATGCCACAGCATCCGCTGTCGAGGTCTTCGACCGTCCCTCCCGCCCGGCGGATCGCCTCGAGTGCCGGCCCGCTGCCGGTCAGAGCTTTCTGGTGACAGTGCCCGTGATGCAGAACCCGCTCCGTCGGCCGGGCCTCATCGGCGGGCAGATCCGGCAGGACCATCGCGGCCCACTGTTCAAACGTCAGGCAGGCCTCGGCCACCCTACCGGCGGATTCTCGTTGCTGTTCGGGAACCAGGTGTGGCAGGTCGTCGATAACGGCCGACCAGCAGCCCGGTTCGAGAAAGACGATGTTTCGTTTGGATTCTGCGATCGGAGACAATGCGTCGACCAGCGCGACGGCCTGGTCACGTGCCTCGTCGAGGAAGCCTCGAGAAATCAGCGGCCGGCCGCAGCAGACCGCCGGGGCGAGTGCGGCCGAGAGACCCAGTCGATCAGCGACCCTGATGGAGGCGAGAACGTGCTGCGGCTCGCAGTGGATCGAAAACGTGTCAGGAAAGAACACGACGTCCGCTTCGGCCGCTTCGCCCAACTCCAGAGTCTCGCATTCGACTAGCAGTGACTGCGTTGCGACCGTCGGCGGTTTGCGCTGCGCCGCGACTCCGGCGAACCACTTACCCGGTCGGCTGGCGCTGACAAGGTTGAACAGTCGCGGCCACCTGGCGGCTCGTTCGAGTGTCCTGCGGATCCCGGCGAAGTGACGGTCGTGTCGAGGTCGGGGATGCTGGAGGTGGTACTGGTAGAGGAATTCAGCCTTCATGCGGGCCATGTCGACCCCGGTCGGGCACTCCGACTTGCACGCCTTGCACTCCAGGCACAGGTCCAGGGCCGGTTTTAGCGACGGGCTCGCAAGGCCCTCGGGTCCCAGTTGACCGTTGATTGCCATTCTCAGTGCATTGGCCCGCCCTCGTGTCGAATCGGCCTCGTTTCGGGTCGCCATGTACGACGGGCACATGGTCCCGACCAGGCTCTTGCGACAGGCTCCCACGCCACTGCATTGCTCGGCGGCCCTCGCAATGCCTCCGAAGTCGGAAAAGTCAAACACGGTCAAGAGCTCTGGAGTGACATGTCCGGGCCCGAACCGCAGGTCTGATGTCAGCTCGGGGGCGTCCACGATCTTGCCCGGGTTGAGCAGTCCCTGCGGATCGAACGTCCGTTTGATCTCGCGGAACGCCTCGTAGAGCTGCGTCCCGAACATGCGTTCCTGGAACGGCGCCCGCACCAGGCCATCGCCATGTTCGCCACTGAGAGCCCCACCGAATTCGAGTACCAGGTCGGCCACCTCGTTTGCGATCGCGGCGAACCGCTCGACACCGATGTCGGTCTTCAGGTCGATGACCGGGCGGATGTGCAGCAGGCCGACTGATGCGTGAGCGTAGAAGCCGGCGCGGGTCTGGTGTCGATCGAGAATCTCGCGGAACCGCTCGATGTACTCCCTGAGTCGCTCAGGCGCCACCGCCGTGTCCTCGACAAACGACACCGCTTTGGCGTCGCCGGGTCGTGCCATCGACAACCCCAGGGCGGCCTTGCGAAGTTTCCAGATCCGGCCCTGCTCTTCGGACGAGTCGGTTCGAAAGAAGTGCGTGCCCAGCCCGCGGCGACGCAGGTCTTCTTCGAGTCGGTCGAGTCGTCCGGCCAGGTCGTCGGTCTCATCACCCTGTACCTCGACGAGTAGCACGCCGGGCGGGTCGCCCTTGATGAACCATCGCAGCGGTTCGAATTCGGGTTTGCCGACGGTATGCGAGAGGATCATGCTGTCGAGCAGTTCCACGGCCGACGGGTGGTGTTCGAGAATCGCGGGTACCGCACCCAGCGCGTCGAGCAGGTCGTCGAACTGCACGCAGAGAAGGGATCGCTTGGAGGGAATCGGAACCAGCCTGAGTGTCGCTTCGAGCACCAGGGCCAGTGTGCCTTCGGAGCCGACGATGATCCGCGAGAGGTTGTGCGGCCGGTCGTGGCCAGGAGTGAATTGATCGAGGTTGTAGCCACCGACGCGACGGAGCAGTTTCGGGTACCGCCGCTGGATTTCTTCGGCATGCTCTGCCGCCAGTCTCAGCACCGTCGCCTGGCAACCTGTCACGAGTGTTTCCGAGGCGTCGGGCTCGGTGTCGTCGAGCAGGACGACGCTGCCGTCGGACAGCATCACCGTCAGGCTTTCGACATAGTCGATCGTCTTGCCATAGATGACCGAGCGGGTGCCGGAGGAGTTGTTGCAGATCATGCCTCCGATCGTGGCTCGGCTGGAGGTCGAGAGGTCCAGCGGCAGGGTCAGGCCGTAGGGCTGCAGCGTGGCGTTGAGTTCATCGAGCACAATGCCGGGTTGGACGCGGACGCGATGGCGATCGGGTTGGAGTTCGACGAGTTCGCCGAGGTGTTTTGAGAAGTCCAGTTGCAGGCCAGTTCCGATGGCCTGCCCCGCTTGCGAGGTGCCTCCGCCGCGGGCGGTGATCGAGATGCCGTGTTCGCGGCAGAAGGCCAGCACCAGGGCAACATCCTCGGTGTGCCTGGGTCGAACGACTCCGGCGGGCATGATCTGGTAGACGCTGGCGTCGGTGGCGTACATCGCCCGGGTGGCGGCGTCGACGGTGACATCGCCGTCGAGTCGTTCCTGCAGTTGGGCGAGTTGTGCGTGGGAGAGTGTCACGGTGCTGTGGACCCGAGTGCCCTGAGTCCCTCGGCGAGGCGCTGGAGTCCCTGTTGGAGGTTGTCGCCTCCGGAGGCGAAGGAGATCCGCAGTGTGCCTTCGCCCGACACTCCGTAAGCGGCTCCGTGCATCACCACCACGCCGTGGTCGACCAGCAGGTCACGGCGGATGTCGTTTGAGGGTCGTTGGAGATCTCGAGCGTCGGCCATGGCAAAGAACCCACCTTCGGGCTCGAGCACGTTGATCGCGGGGATTCCGGCGAGCGTGTCGAGCACTTGCGAACGGCGTCGGGCGTACTCGGCTCCCATCTCGGCCACGCAATCCTGCGGCCCCTCGAGAGCCGCTGCTGCGGCATCCTGAACAAACGTGGCCGGGCCCCGGCTGGATTGCTGAAGCACGAGGTACATCGCCGAGATGATCTCGGGCGGCGCCGCGCAGTATCCCACCCGCCAGCCGGTCATGGCGTAGGTCTTCGACAGGCTGTTGACGATGATGGTGCGTGAACGTGCGTCATCCGAGAGTGCGGCGGGGGTGCGGTGGCGGTGACCCTCGTAGCAGATCGATTCATAGATCTCGTCACTGATCACGTACAGGTCGTGACGCGCTGCCAGTTCGAGCAACCCGGACCACTCGTCGTCACCCAGCACGGTTCCGGTGGGGTTCCAGGGCGAGTTGACCAGCAGTGCCCGGGTGCGAGACGAAATGGCGGCTTCGACCTCGTCGGGATCCCATCTGAAGCGACCATCCTCGAGCACCGCGGGCACCGGGACGGGTCGGCCACCGAGTTGAATGATCACCGAGAGGTAGGCGTCGTAGACCGGTTCGGGCAGCAGCACCTCGTCGTCGGGGTCGAGCACGGCTCCGAGTGCACAGTACAGCCCGAGCGTCGCGCCGCTGGTGACGAGGATCTCGTCGCCGGCTGAGTATTGGGGTCCGCCTTTGTCGAGGATCGCGGAAGCGACTGCGTCTCGAAGTCGCGATTCCCCTCGGTTGTCGGGGTACCCGGTTCGGCCCGCGGCGAGTGCCGCCTGTGCCGCGGCGACGACGTGTTCGGGAGTCGGCAGGTCGGGGGCTCCCCGCATCAGCGACACCGGCGATTGGCCGTCGGCCTGGAGCTGGCGGACTTCCTGCAGGATCGAGTTGACGGCGGTCGGCTTGAGCAGTCCGAGTCGATTTGCGAGTGGCATGTGGGCAGGGTGCGGGATGCGTGGTCGGTTGGCAAAGCGAGAGCAGCATTATAGGCTTCGCGAAATCATGGGGACCACCTGCGAGGGCGACTCGAGTTGGACTGGCTGAACAGGCATTGGCTGCAGTTGCTGTTTGTCGGGCTGTACCTGGCGATGCTCGCCTGGCACGGCTGGCTGGGCCAGCGTCGCACCAAGGGGCTGGCCGACTACCTGGTCGGCGGTCGCCGGATGGGCGGCGTCGTGATCGGGCTCTCGTTCTACGCCACGTTCGTCAGTTCGGTGACGTTTGTCGGCCACGCTGGTCGCAGCTACGCGTTTGGCCCGTCGTGGTGGCTGATCTGCGTGGTCATTTTCACCTCGATGGTGCTGATCTCGTGGTTCGTCATCGCCGGCCCCTTCACGCGTCGTGCTCGCGAACTGGGCGCATTGACGGTCCCCGATTTCCTGGGCTACCAGTACGATTCGCTGTTGCTGAGACGATTGGCGGGTGGCGTGGTGGTGGTGGCATCGCTGGCCTACATGGTGGCCGTCTACGAGGGGGCAACCCGGTTGCTGGGCGTGCTGCTGGAACTGGACCCCACGCTGGTCACGTTGATCATCTTCTTGGTGGTGACCGCTTACACGCTGGCCGGCGGTTTCCATTCGGTCGTGGCCACCGATGCGGTGCAGGGAGTTATCCTGCTGGCCGGCGGCATGCTGTTGCCCGTCTCGATGGTGGTCCAGGCCGGCGGAATCACGCCGTTGCTCGATCGGGTGCGGGCATCGATGCCTGCCGCGCTTGACTGGCAGCCTCACGGCGAACTGGCCGGTGATGTGACCACCGGCACGTTGATCGGCCTGGCACTGGGGGTGGGCTTGAAGATCATCGTCGAGCCCCGGCAACTCTCGAGGTTTTACGGCCTGGCCGATGATGAGCAGTTGAGACGGGGCCGCTGGATTGCTCCGGTGATGCTGTTCACCACCTACCTGGTCATGCTGCCGGTCGGCTTCCTGGCTCATGCCTTTGTGACACCCGAGGAATTGGGCGGTGGCACGGGTCGATCTCTGACCGACAGCGTGATTCCCCACCTGCTGGGCTCGAAGGTCAGCCTGCTGGGCCCGGTGGCTGGGGCGTTTTTCCTGACCGGGCTGGTGGCCGCGGCGATGTCGTCGATCGACTCGGTGCTGCTGGTGGCCGCTTCGAGTGTGGACCACGACCTGGTCTCGGTGGGCCGGGGCGACGAGAGCGGCGTAAGCCGAACGCGGCTGTGGGTGCTGTTGCTGTCGGCCACCGCCGCGGTGCTCTCACTGGTGCTTGACCAGGGGATCACCGAGATGAGTTCGTTTTCGGGTTCGCTTTACGCCGCCTGCTTCCTGCCGCCGTTGATCGTGGGTCTGTTCTGGCGACGGCTGGGCCGGCGGGCGGCGTTGGCGGCCATGGTCACCGGTTTCGTGACCACGCTGGCCTGGTTCTTCCTGAAACAGGCTGGTTCACTGGGCGAGTTGAAGAAGTTGCACGAGGTCTACGTGGGTGTGACCTGCTCCCACGCGGTGGCGATCACGATGACTCTGCTGGGCCGGGGTGGTGGTCGCTGAGTGGTCCGGCCTCGTCGGACTGCTCAGGCGTCGCGCTGGGCCGGTCCATCAGTAGCAGTCCGCCGATGGTCAGCCCGGTGCCGACGATCATCCAACGTGTCATGGGTTCCTCGAAGATCATGACTCCGGCCAGCGAGGTGAGTGCGATCTGCGAGGCATTGATCAGGTTGGCGCGGACGATCGAGATGTGTTTCAGTGCCGCGGTGAGTGCGAAGAAGGCGGCGGAGGTGAATCCTCCGGCGACCATCGAGATCCAGAACTCTCGGGGCGAGGTCTGTTCGAGGAACCAGCCGGGTCCCTGTCGCAGTAGCACGCCTCCCCCCAGCACGACGATGGCGCTCGAGGAGAGCAGCAGGATGGTCACTGCGGTGCTGACTCCACTCTGGGCGGCCTGCCGGATTACCACCCCCGCCTGGCCCCAGCCGACCCCGGCGGTCAGTCCCATGGCCACCGTCAGCAGGATCAGGCCGGTGCCCCCCTGCCCCGCCTTCGAGTCAGCGAAGGGCGCGGCATCGATTGACAGCAGGCAGATGGCCATGATCAGCACACCCATCGCCAGGCTCGAACGGCGGCTGACTCGTTCGCCGATCATCACTACCCCCAGCACGGCTCCGCTGATCAGCAAGGTGGCCTGTGAGAGTGGTACGGTGAGAGTCATTCCGCCCAGGGCCAGTCCCCACTGGAAGCCGACGTTGCCCATCACTTGCATCGCGGTGCCCGAGAGCAGCAGCGCGAGAATCATGCGGCGTGACGGCCAGGAGATCGAGTCGCGTTGTGCCTTGAAGGCGAGTACCAGCAGTGCCGCGGCGACGGTGGGGATGGCCTTGAGGCACGAAACCCACGCCGCCCAATCGACTCCCCCCTTGGTCACCGCTCGCAGCGCGATAATCGAGGCGGTGTAGCAGAACGACGAGAAGACGGCCAGCAGCGTGCCCCGCCACAGCAACTCGGCGGCCCCCGCCTGGTGTGCGGCGGGGGCGAGTTGTCCATCGGGGCTGTTGGTGGAGTCGGTCACGGTGGGGTTGGGGTCAGGATCTCTGGGGTGCCAACACGCGACCTGGACGTGCCTCGGTATGTTCCCCGTCCCGGATTACCGCGCGACCATTGACCACGACCGTGTCGATTCCTTCGGGATACTGGTGGGGTGCCGAGAATGTGGCCTTGTCGATGATCGTCTTGAAGTCGAAGACGACAACGTCGGCGGCGTGTCCCTTCAGCAGCAGGCCACGATCGGCCAGGCCAAGTTGCCGGGCCGGCATGGCGGTCATTTTGTGGATCGCCGTTTCCAGCGAGAACAGTTTCAATTGGCGGCAGTATCGACCCAGCACCCGGGGAAAGCAGCCGTAGTACCGCGGGTGCGGCATGCCTCGAGCGGTATCGGCACTGACGGCTCGTCCATCGGATCCGATCATCGACAGCGGATGCCGGAGTATTCGCTGCACTTCCCGTTCGTCGATGATGAAGTTGATCATTCCCACCTTGCCGTTGCCTTCGATCAGCAGGTCGATGCAAGCCTGGACCCCGGCGCACTTCCTGGACCTCGCCACATCGGCCACTTTCTTGCCGATCCACTTTCGATTGGCTGCGTTGCCGACGGTCGTAATCTGGATATCGTCCCATTCAATCTTGAAGAAGTTGGGCCAGTTGTCTGTACCGCGGACCATGTCACGAGCGATTCGTCGCCGCTGGACGGGGTCTTTGAGCCGCGCGAGCATCTCGCCGCCACCCCCTTCGTGGGCCCAGGGTGGTACGAGTTGGGCGAGGCCGGCACTTCCTGCGTGGTAGGGGTAGACGTCGACCCGCACGCGGTGCTCGCCGCGGTTGGCTGCTTCGATCAACGGCAGGGTCTTGCGAGTGGTGCCCCAGTTCTCGCGGCCGGCCGCCTTGTGATGTGAGATCTGGACAGGCAGCCCGGCCTCGCGGCCCACCTGGATCGCCTCGCGGACCGCCTCGAGGAGCGTAGAGGCTTCGCCGCGGATGTGAGAGGAATACTGTCCGCCGTGCCGAGCCGCCACGCGGGCCAGGGCCACGATCTCGGGCGTCTCACTGTAGGTGCCCGGTGGAGAGACAAGGCCGGTGGAGAGCCCCACGGCACCGGCTCTCATCGCTTCATCGACGTGGTCCTGCATACGTCGCAGTTCGCCGGCGGTCGGCTTGCGATCCTGGCTGCCCATCACTGCGCGGCGGATGCTGTTGTGGCCGACCAGCCCACAGACATTGATCGAAGTGCCGTTCTTGCCCAGGGCCTGGAGGTAGTCGCCGTAGGAACTGAGCCTGTGCCCGAACAGTTCGACGGGCGAAGAGACTGGTGCCGGGGAACTGCCGCAGTTACCGATCACGTGGGTCGTCGCGCCCTGTCGGATCGCACTTTGGGCCAGTCCGTCCGAGAGCAGCGACCGGTCGCTGTGCGTGTGCATGTCGATGAAGCCGGGGCAGACGATCTTCCCGGTGGCATCGATGACCTGCCTCGCGGCCGAGTCGGCCAGGTCGCCGATGACCGCGATGCGATCGCCGCGGACCCCCAAATCGTTCCGGGTGCCCGGCTTGCCGCTGCCGTCGACGATCGTGCCGCCTCGGATGACCAGGTCGAATCGTGGTGAGTCCGCAGACGCATCGGCCCGCCGGGCCGATGCGGCCGCCAGGCCACTGGCGGCCAGTTGCAGGAACCCCCGTCGTGTCGTGCGGCCGGTCATCTCGCTGTCCTCTACCAGGGTGTCTTCCTCTGGCCAATTAAAGACGAAGCGGCACCGACCTTCAACGACCGGCACTCGGATTGGCTCACGACTGGAGTTCCCGATAGACTGCTCGGCGATTCCATGCAGGATATTGTTTTCGAGGATCGGTACGAGTTCGTGGCACCGCACCGTGGCAAGTGGTGGCCGCGGGTGCTCGGACGCTTCGTCGCCTGGCGTCTCCGCCAGACCTACAAGATCTCCTCGATCGACTTTCGAGGGATTGATCATCTGAGAGCATCGATCGATGCCGGCCACGGAATCATCGTGGCTCCGAATCACTGCCGGATCCGCGATGCGGCGGTGCTGGCCGAGCTCACGTTGCGGGTCGGGTGTTCGATGTACGCCATGGCCAGTTGGAACGTGTTCAAGGTCAGCCGGCTTCAGACGTTCTTGATCCGCCGTCTGGGGGCATTCAGTATCTACCGCGAGGGGATGGACAGGGCGGCATTGAATTGTGCGATCGAGATCCTCGAGTCGGCCGAGCGGCCGCTGGTGATTTTTCCCGAAGGAGTGATTTCGCGCACCAACGACCGGCTCAGCGTACTGCAGGACGGCGTTTCCCTGATGGCCTGCTCGGCGGCTCGCAAACGGGCGGCTGCGGACCCCGCCGGCAAGGTGGTGATCCACCCGGTCGCCGTGAAGTACCGCTTTGACGGTGAACTGGAAACGAGTGTCGAGGTGGTGCTGGGTGAGATCGAGTCGCGGTTGAGTTGGCAGTCGCAAGCCGGACGGCCGTTCTTGGAGCGAATCGAGAGGATGGGGCAGGCGTTGTTGAGCTTGAAGGAGGTGGAGTACCTGGGGGCGGCCCAGAGCGGATCGATTTTCGAACGTCGCGACCGGTTGATCGACTGCGTCCTGGGGCCAATTGAGAAAGAGTGGTGCGGAGGCCGAGGCGATGGCGACCCGGTGGCTCGTGTCAAGCGGCTGCGGACGGCGATCCTGCCGGAGATGGTCGAGCAAGAATTGCCCGAGGAGGAACGGCAGCGGCGGTGGCGGCAGCTGGCCGATTGCTACCTGGCCCAGCAGATGTCGCTGTACCCGATCGACTACATCGGTCCCAAGCGGCCGATTGAGAGGATTCTGGAAACGGTCGAGCGATTCGAGGAGGACCTGACCGACGTGGCCACGATGCACGGGCCGATGGCCGTGTTGGTGGAGATCGGTGAGGCGATCGAAGTGCCGACACGGCGGTCACGCAACGGTGATGAGGATGCACTGATGCTGGAACTGGAGCAGAGACTGGGGGGCATGCTCGAGAGCCTGGCGTCGGAGATAGGCCAGGTGAGGCACGAGATGGAAGCGAAGGAGGGAGCCTGATGCCGGATGTCGAGAACCAGGTCTCGGAGCGTCGTCCGGGCGTGGCCGAAAGGTGTGCGCGGGTGGCCGTGGTGGCCGTGGGCATCGGCCTGTGGCTGGCGACCCAGTCGCTGTTGGGGGCTCGAGACGTCGGGGTCGACGACGCCACGATCGAGGCGGCTTCCCGAACTCTGACCGCGGGAGATCGTGTTCACGAGTGGACTGCGGATTGGAACACGGCTTTGGACCGCGACCGACCCCTGGCATCGGGTCTGCTGATCGCCAGTTCGGCGTTGATCGACCTGGTGGCGTGCTGGATGTTCGCGGCGACGATCTTCGGCCGTTCGATTCGTCCGTTCCTGGGCCTGTTGATACTCTTCTCACTCCGCCAACTCTGCCAGTGGATCTCACCGCTGCCGGCTCCCGTCGGCATGCTGTGGTACGACCCCGGATTTCCGTCGCTGCTGGTGACCTATGAAGTCGCCAACGACTTCTTCTTTTCCGGTCATACGGCCCTGGCTGTTTATGGCGGCATCGAAGTAGGCCGCCGCTTCGGTCGGGTTGGGATACTGGTAGGCGTGGTTTTCGCGGTGCTCCAGGCGACGACGGTGCTGGTGTTGCGAGCCCACTACACGATGGACGTGTTTACCGGTGCTGTGGTGGCGGTGCTGGCGGCCGTGGCGGCGGGGTGGTTGGCCGGGCCGTTGGACCGGTGGGTGGCGAAGGTGGTCGGAGCGAATCAGGAGTAGAGCTGTCTGTCGCTCCGGCGTGATGGTCACCTTGACCGCGGGCTGTTCGGTGGCTTATTGCAGCAGCACATGCTGGTCGAGGAAGTTTTCGACGGCCCGGTAGAAGTGGTCGATCGTCTCCTGCATTCGCCACCCATGCCCCTCGCCCTCATAGAGGTGATAGACGTGGGGCGTGCCGGTCTTCTTGAGCGCGGCAACGACATCGTCGGATTGTTGCCGCGGGACCACCCGGTCGATGTCGCCCTGGAAGACTGCAATCGGACGCCGGATCTTCTCGGCGTGGAATCCCGGAGACCGCTCGTGGTAGACCGATGCAGTCTCGGGCAACGGCCCGATCATGGTGTCGGTGTAGCGGCTCTCGAACTTGTGCGTGTCGCTGGCCAGGTGGAACTGGTTGGCGACTCCATAGAGATTGACACCGGCGGTGAATTCGTCGGGATGATGCACCATCACCTGCAGCACGGTGAAGCCGCCGGCGCTTCCGCCCATGATGACTTTTCGATCAGGGTCGACCTGCCCACTGTCGACCAGGTGCCTGACGCCGCTGATCGCGTCCTCGACGTCGCAGATACCCCAGTTGCCGCGTAGCTTGAGCATGTATTCGCGTCCGTAGCCGGTGCTGCCCCGGTAATTGACCTGCAGCACGGCCCAGCCACGAGTGGCGAAGTACTGGACATCGGCTTTCCAGCCGGCGCGTGATTGCGAGGTCGGGCCGCCGTGAATCATGGCGATCACCGGCGGCAGCCCCGTGCCCTGGAACGTCGTACTGGAGGGCGGAAAGAACAGTCCGTGAGCGGTTTCGCCCCCGGCCGATTCCCAGCTGATCGCCTCGGGAGTCGAGAGACTCTCGGCGGCGAGCATTTCACCGGTCGATCGCGCCACGACCCGGGACGTCTGCTGCTGGATGTCGCAGCTGATGACCCGGGGCGTCTGCACCGCGCTGCTGCCGATCACGGCGATGCGGGACCCGCTTGAAGCGGCGATGATGGTCGAAATGTCACTCAGCGTAGACAGCGGTTCGATGGCTGCGTGTTCGCCGGTTTCCAGGTCGATGCTGACAACCGACTGGAATCCCCGCTGGCTGGCGACCGCGGCAAGACTCCGGCCGTCGCCGCAGACGGCGTAGGTCCTCATGTCCTGTGCCCAGGCCGGGGTGCCGAACTCGGTTTCGTTTGAGGTCAGCCAGTCGGTCGAGGTGGATCCGAGGTCGTAGCGACCCAGTCGCCCCCAGCCGGACTCATCGGAGATGAAGAACAGCTTCGAGCCATCTCGGGAAAACTCGGGCTGGAACACGGCGATCTCGTTCCCACCGGCCACCATTCGTGGCTCGCCTGCGGAGGGCAGCGGTCCGGATGTTTCGAGGTCGGCGACGTACAGTGTGGTGCCATCCCAGGGCATGTTGGGATGATTCCAGGCGATGTAGGCCAATCGCGATCCGTCGGGGCTCAGCCTCGGCTGCATGTAGAAGTCGTGGCCGGAGGCCAGGATACTCGGCCAGTGAACCCCGTCGGTATCGGCAACGGCGATGCAATCAATGTCCTCGTCGGAGTGCACGTAGACAACGAAGCGGCCGTTGTGGGAGACGCAGGGTGAGGAGATGTGTCCGAAGGCGGGTGTGATCGGTTGTGCGGTGCCTCCGGAGAGCGGAACGCGGAACAGGCGTCCAGTCTTGTGCACGACGAAGTAGGCGGTTCCACCGTGGACCGTGAAGTCTCCCCCACCGTAGCCGACCTCGGCCCTCACGCTGTGCTGGCTGGTCAGGTCTCGAGGTGCGTCACCATTGCCAGGGTCGGCGACCAACACGCCCTGGCCCGAACGGCCTTCGAGCCAAACCAGGCTGGAACCGTCACTGTCGAAGGCGACGCCATCGAGTCGGCGGCCGGCGGCGACCACCGCGGGCGTCAGAGGGCTCGACCAGCGTCCATACTGCCGCGTTGTCTTGCTCATGAAGCCGATTCTGACCGCTCGAGGTGTCCGCGGCAAACAAGCGGCGTGCTGAGTGGAACGATTCAAGAGGTCTGTAGAGGAGCCAGCGGGTATAACTGTAGCGAGTCGACGCCATCAGTCAGCCCGCCTTCGGTGGTGTACTCGAAGTCTGTTCCCATCAATAAACTCAACACGATTCGATCCAAGGAGAAGCCGATGAAATCCACACAGAAGAATGTCGCCATGGGCTTTGCGGCCGGGATGATCCTCGGGGCCGTTGTTCTGACCTCGTTCGGGCAGAACAGTGCGAAGACGAAGCAGGCAGCGGCAGGGAAAAAGAACACGACCACCCAGTCGACTGCCGCCCGCACCTTCACGGTACCGCGTTACTCGGTGCAGTACGATTCGTCCCAGAAGCTGCTGCTGGTCACCGACAATCGCTACAGCCAGTTGTATCTCTACAACACCGGCAGCAGCGGCGGTTCGACGTTGCAGAGCCGGATCGACCTGAGGCAGACCGGTGCTCGGCAATTGCGGGCGGTCACATCACGTTCGGGCGGTACAAAGAAGACCACCGAGGGGAGCAAGCCGAAGGCGACTTCAAGGAAGCCTGCTGGGAAGAAGCCTGCTCCGAAGAAGAAGAGGTAAGCCGGGTGACGCGTCCCGCGACTGATTCTCAGGGCCCAGATTGACAACCGCCCCGGAGACCAGAACAGTCTCCAAGGCGGCGTCGACTTGCCGGCACCTCTTGCAAGCCCGGCCGTCCTAGCGAACGGCCTCGTTGAGCATCTTCGAGTTGGGCACGGTGTGGCGTTGGGTCAGGCCGTTGACGGTCGTCTCGATGACGGTCGCCACCGGGCCGACTTCACGAACCACTCCATCGATCCCGGCCACCTTGACCGAGTCGCCCGACTGCATCCGCTGTCGGACGTAGTAGCCAGACATGATGCCTCCGGCCACATCGCGACCGCCGAGCCCGACCGAGAGTCCGACGCCCAGTGCGAGAGCTCCGAAGGCGATCAGGATCAGCTGGTTGAGCAGCGCGAATTGGATCTCGAGCTGGTCAAACGCGGCGATGAAGGTCATCAGGGCCAGGATGTAGTAGGCTCCGCTGGCCAGGCGGTCGGCGTAGCTGATGCCGATCCGGTCGGCGGCCGTGGCGATCACGCCGCGGAGGAACGAAGCGATCAGTAGGCCGATCAGCACGACCGTGGTG